>Ga0209056_10005511_pt1 | contig 13147 bp, 9 predicted proteins | sample GraSoiAngelo_114_FD_185876 | JGI IMG/M metagenome (GOLD analysis project Ga0209056, IMG submission 185876) | Grasslands soil microbial communities from the Angelo Coastal Reserve, California, USA - 14_0903_13_40cm (SPAdes) (version 2) | ecosystem: Environmental > Terrestrial > Soil > Grasslands ... | reverse complement strand
CCTTCCTTCTTGTTCAGGAATTGTCCTGCCTTGACGTTTGTCTTTTACGTTCATGGCTATTCTCCTTTCGTACAGCTTCGGGCCCGAGCCGAAGCTCGGGCCAGCGGGACTAACGGACGATCGTGCTATGGTTTGAGGAGAGCCTTCCTGCCTTGACTTTGGTCTTCACGTTCATGGCTTTTCTCCTTTCCTAAAGTTTTGGCCTGAACTGAACCGCGGGCCGCCCAGGGTTAACGAACGATGGTGTTGTGGTTTGCAGCGAGCCTTCCTGCCTTGACGTTTGTCTTCACGTTCATGGTTTTTCTCCTTTCGTAGAGTTTCGGGCCCGAGCCTAAGCTCGGGCCGCCAGGGTTAACGAACGATAGTGTTGTGGTTTCCGGCGAGCATTCCTGCCTTGATTCTGGTCTTGAGTTTCATCTTCATTCTCCTTCTCAGAGTTGTTGAGGTTCTTCCCTCTGTCTCTAACAGCGCAAAACAGCGGTCGTTTTAATCATCTGCGCATGAAATAAACTTGCAGAGTGTACAAAGTTCCTAACCCGCTGATTTGCAAGGGTTTTCGCAATTGACAGCAGATTTTAGAAGCGTTAGGCTACGCTTCCAGGGACGTTTCCAATTCCCGAGAATCCCCTGTGGAGCACGAGCCTCCAAGCGAGGTCACGCAGTTGTTGCAGGTATGGCGGGGGGTGACCGCAAGGCACTCGACGCCCTGCTCCCTCTGGTCTACAAGGAATTGCGCCGTCGGGCCCACTTCCAACTGAGGAACGAACGGCCAAACCACACTTTACAGAGCGCCGCGCTGGTGCATGAGGCGTACCTTCGCCTGGTCGGGATAAGCAGTCCCCAGTGGGAGAGCCGCACTCATTTCTTTGCCATTGCCGCCCAGCTCATGCGCCAGATTCTTGTTGACTATGCCCGCCGCCACGGTGCGGCGAAACGCGGTGCCAGTGTCCCCAAGCTGTCCCTCGACGAAGGGATGATGATGTCCCGCCGAAAAGATGTCGACGTCGTAGCCCTCGATGATGCTCTTATAGGTCTGGCCAAAATCGACCCGCGCCAGAGCCGAGTTGTAGAATTGCGCTTCTTTGCTGGGCTCTCCTTGGAGCAGATTTCTGAGGTACTGGAAATTGCTCCGGCTACGGTGCAACGGGATTGGACGGCTGCCCGCGCATGGCTTCATCGGGAAATGTCTAGGAATTCCCGTGTATGAGTACGGAGCGCTGGGAGCGGACCAAGCAGATCTTGGAGGAAGCGCTCCGGATAGCGCCTGAGCAGCGGCCAGCCTATCTGGACTTGGTTTGCGGCGCGGATAGCGAACTGCGTGCCGAAGTGGAATCGCTGATTGCTTCCCACGCGGAGGCAGGCAGCAAGTGAAGTTACCTAACAGTTTAGAACGTACGTGCTCACATCTGGGCCCTGAAGTGATGACGACGAAGCTCTGAGATTCCGTCCGAACAAGCCCCATCTGGACCGAATGGACCGAGAGTTGAAGGTGGAGCAGTTGAAGTGGCCGCTGTGCGTGCTTGATGAGGTGATAGTTGCGCCGTGTGCCGTAGTTCTCAGTTCATTAAGAGCGTCTGGTTTATGAGCAGAAGATCAAGTTTGTGAATAGCGACCTCGACGTGCCGACTAGAACGTGAGCGAGTTCCCGCTGCCGCGCTATGCCGTCTTTCGCTAACCCGCTACAACGCTTTCAGGGGAGCGACAGATTCGTTTTTTCGCCCTCGAAATGCTCTCTTGCAGGTATGTATTAGAGAGCGCTCAAGAACGCGACCAGATCGGATTCCTCCTGAGGCGTCAGAACAAGGCCAAAACGGCCTTCATAAAAGCGCACGACATCCAACAAGGTCTGAGCGGAGCCGTTATGGAAATATGGGCCGCGGGCAGAGAGACCGCGCAGAATTGGCCCCTTTATCTTGCCAACATGGTCGAATTTGCCATCGATCAAAGCTTGGCCGAGATCGGTAGTCGTCTTGCAATTGCTCGTCGGCATCGGCGGGTTCGTGGTTAGATCCAATTTGCAAATTGTTATGCTCGGCAAATAGCTGACATCGAGGCCGCCCAGATTCGCAGATGAGTTGGAGGGACTGGGATCACCCGTCCCAATGTTCAAGGGCGTTGGGAAGGAATGATTTCCCACGTTAGGTGTGTCGTGACAGGTGCCGCAGGTCCCCTGAAGCGACGGAACCCCGCCGGCAACCAACCCACCAGCCGATAAATCGTCGTTGATCCCGGCCACACCGGTGATGTTGATGGGCTTGGAATTGAAAATGGCCTGCCCACGTGCAACCGCCGCCCGCGAGGATACGGCAGGCATGGACGCCCAGGAATCAAAGGGATTGAAGATCGCGGGTGTAAACTGACCGTCACCCGGCGTAACCAACCCACCCGGCTGCTCGAGCTGAGGGAGCAGAAAGTGGACGCTGGAATTGACACTGATAAAGAACGGCTCGGTCGCGAGGGGTACGGGTCCGCCAGTCGCTCCGTGCGTGTCCAATCGGCCGGCGTAATTGTCGATGATTTGCGCCGTGGACAGCGCCATCTCAAAATTCACGATCTCCTGCTGCTCCACAGCCGTTGGCCTTGACCCATCTCCCTGCGCGTGGCCGGTCGTGGCGTCCATGGACTGGTGTGCCAAATCATTCTGAAGAGAGGTGGGATAGTTCGAGAACAGGATTTTGGTGGTAGCGGTGGCAGGCGACGATTCACGCCCGTCAAACATGACAGTGCTCAGAAAACGGAGATTGGTGGAAGGTAGAGGCCGACGGTACATGGAAATCACATCGGACTCGTTACAACCGTAGGGGTTGTTCACGCTGTGGACATAGTAGTCGGCGGTTGCGGGGACGGCGATGGCGATACGAATTAAACCGCGCGTCCGCAGCAGACTATAAGCAGCAGACCTTCCAGCAAGTGTGGAGACGTCGATATTGTGGTTGCAGTTCGAGCCGTCGTTCGTGCGGAAAATAGGCTCCAAGCCTTGGGTAAGAGCGAATCGCTGCTGAACGTTCGCGGCGGACACGGACATGCCGTCGCTGGGCTGGTGGCAAGTCCCACACGAACGGCCGTTGGTGCCCAAGCTCTGGAAAAACGGTCCCGTCAAATCGATGCCGCCGCCGGCTGTGGCGTAAGTTTCGGACGCGCCACCGGGATTCGCGAAAAACGTTCCGTTGGGGATGAAAGTAATTTGCTTTCCGCTTATCGCAACAATGACCGTCAGCATAGAAATTAGTACGAGCACAGCGCTAACGAGACCGTGGCTACTAAGGCGAATGAACTTGAGTAGTAAACCGAACTTTGCTACGGTAGTTTTCATCATGGTTCCCCTTCCTTCTTGTTCAGGAATTGTCCTGCCTTGAAGTTTGTCTCTTACGTTCATGACCATTCTCCTTTCCTAGAGTTTTGGCCTGAACCGAACCGCGAGCCGCCAGGGTTAACGAACGATGGTGTTGTGGTTTGAAGCGAGCTTTCCTGCCTTGACGTTTGTTTTCACGTTCATGACCTTTCTCCTTTCGTAGAGTTAGGGCCCGAGCCGAAGCTCGGGCCACCGGGGTTAGCGGACGATCGTGTTATGGTTGCCCGCCAGCGCTCCTGCCTTGACTTTGGTCTTCACGTTCATGGCTATTCTCCTTTCGTAGAGTTAAGGGCCCGAGGCGAAGCTCGGGCCACCGGGGTTAGCGGATGATCGTGTTATGGTTGCTCGCCAGCATTCCTGCCTTGACGCTCGTCTTGACTTTCATCGGTTGTCTCCTTTGTCAAAGTCGTTGAGGTTCTTCCCTCTGTCTCTAACAGCGCAAAACAGCGGCGGATTTAATCATCCGCGCGTGAAATAAATTTGCAGAGTGTACAAAGTTCCTAACCCGCTGATTTGCAAGGGTTTTCGTAATTGACAGCAGATTTTAGAAGCGTTAGGCTACGCTTCCAGGGACGTTTCCCATTCCAGAGAATCCCCTGTGGAACACGAGCCTCCAAGCGAGGTCACGCAGTTGTTGCAGGTATGGCGGGGGGGTGACCGCAACGCACTCGACGCTCTGCTCCCCCTGGTCTACAAGGAATTGCGCCGTCGGGCCCACTTTCAACTGCGAAATGAACGGGCAAACCACACCTTACAGAGCGCCGCGCTGGTGCATGAGGCGTACCTTCGCCTGGTCGGGGTGAGCGGTCCTCAGTGGGAGAGCCGCACTCATTTCTTTGCCATTGCCGCCCAGCTCATGCGCCAGATTCTTGTCGACTATGCGCGCCGCCACGGGGCAGCGAAACGCGGGGGCAGTGTCTGCAAGCTCTCCCTCGAGGACGCGACGATGATGTCCCGCCGAAAGGATGTTGACGTCCTCGCCCTCGATGAGGCGCTCAACCATCTCGCCAAAATGGACCCGCGCCAGAGCCGAGTCGTAGAATTGCGCTTCTTTGCCGGGCTCTCCTTGGAGCAGATTTCTGAGGTACTGGAAATTGCTCCGGCTACGGTGCAACGGGATTGGACGGCTGCCCGTGCATGGCTTCATCGGGAGATCTCCAGGAATTCCGTTGTATGAGTACGGAGCGCTGGGAGCGGACCAAGCAGATCTTGGAGGAAGCGCTCCGGATAGCGCCTGGGCCGCGGCAAGCCTATCTGGACTTGGTTTGCGGACCAGACAGTGAACTGCGCGCCGAAGTAGAATCGCTCATTGCTTCCCACGAAGAAGCAGGCAGCGCGTTTCTCGACGCAGCCGCTCTGGAACTTCTGGAACTAACTTCCTCAGCAAGGCCTCCCGCGCTACCCTTGAACCACGTCATCGGACATTACAGGCTGGTCGAAGAAGCCGGACGAGGCGGGATGGGGGTGGTTTACAAGGCCGAGGATACCCGTCTGCACCGCTTCGTGGCATTGAAGATTCTTCCGGAACAGGTCGGAGAGGATTCCGTGGACTTGGTACGGTTTCGCCGTGAGGCCGAAGCCGCCTCTGCCCTCAACCACCCCAATATCGTTACCATCTACGAAATTGGACAGGACGGTTCCACTCACTACATTGCGATGGAGCTGGTAGAGGGGAAGACGCTGCGCGAGCTGCTTGTCGCCGGCTTGCTGCCAATACGAAAAGCAATTGAAATCGCGGCGCAGGTTGCAGAGGGGCTGGCCAAGGCGCATGAAGCGGGAATCGCGCACAGGGACTTAAAGCCCGAGAACCTGATGGTCTCTCAAGATGGATTCGTCAAAATCCTCGACTTTGGCCTGGCGAAGCTCATGTCGACCAGCGAAGAACTATCGGATATGTGCACTCCGTCCACGTCGGCGACTCGACCGGGTCTGCTTCTAGGAACCCTCGGATACATGTCACCGGAGCAGGCCAGCGGTGATCGGCTGGATTTCCGGTCAGACCAGTTCTCGTTCGGCTTGGTGCTCTATGAGATGGTGACCGGAAAGCGCGCCTTTCAGAGAAGCACAGCAGCGGAGACACTAGTGGCCATTCTCCGGGAACAAGCCGAACCAATCGGAGTGCAAAATCCCGACGCCCCCGCTCCGCTGTGTTGGGCAATCGAGAGGTGTCTGGCGAAAGAGCCCGATAAGCGTTACGTCTCTACCCGAGATCTCGCACGGGAACTTGCAGCCATACGCGACCGCTTCTCGGAGAAACCAGTTATGCAGGTGGAGCCCCGCCCGACAAATATTCCTGTGCAGCGGACCGGGTTTGTGGGGCGAGAAAAGGAAGTAGCTGCCGCCAAAGAACTGCTGCTGCGTCAGAATGTGCGCCTGGTCACGGTCACGGGTCCAGGGGGGATCGGCAAAACGCGCCTCGCGGTGGAGGTGGCGAGTGGGCTTGTCGAGAACTTTCCGGGTGGGATTCATTTTGTACCGCTCTCTCCGCTGAGCGATCCGGGCTTGATCGCTTCCGTGATCGTTCAGACGTTGGGAATCCGGGAGGCGGGAGGTCAGTCGCCGCTCGAAATACTCAAGAAGAATTTGCAGGATTCATTGCGCGCACCGATGCTGTTCCTGCTGGACAATTTCGAGCACCTGGTTCAGGCAGCACCTACCGTGGCGGAGTTGCTAGCCATGGCTCCCAATCTTAAAATCCTAGTAACGAGTCGCGCAGCGCTGCACGTGTACGGAGAGCATGAATTTCCGGTGCCGGCGCTTGCGGTGCCGGATTTGCGGTGCATGCCTCCGGTTGAGGTCCTGTCACAGTACCCTGCGGTCGCGCTGTTCGTGCAACGCGCCGTCGCTGCCAAGCCAGATTTTGAACTTAACCGACAAAACGCGCCCGCCGTCACCGAGATTTGCACCCGGTTGGATGGTCTGCCTCTCGCAATAGAGCTCGCAGCCGCCCGGGTCAAAGTCCTTTCGCCCTCTTCCATGCTGACACGCCTGGCGAGCCGGTTGCAGCTATTGACGGGCGGCGCGCGAGACCTGCCGACAAGGCAACAGACTCTTCGGGGCGCAATCGACTGGAGCTACGACCTTCTGAACGCTGCCGAGCAGAAGCTTTTCCGAAGATTATCGGTGTTCGTGGGCGGATGCAATTTGGAAGGCGTGGAAGCTGTATGCGACACCAAAAGCGATCTCGATTTGGACCTGCTCGACGGCATGGCATCCATGGTGGACAAGAGCCTGCTGCAGCAGGTCGAGCAAGCGAACGGTGAATCGCGGTTCGTGATGCTGGAAACGATTCGCGAATACGCTCTGGAAAAGCTGGAGGCAAGCGGGGAGGAGGCCTTGACAAAGCGCGCCCATGCCGCCTACAGCCTGGTGCTAGCGGAAGAAAAGCCTACGGAGCAGAGCGGCGCGGAAGGAGCGGAATGGCTGGAACGCTTCGCGTTAGAACATGACAATTTTCGCGCGAGCCTTGAGTGGTTGACAGAAACCGGAGATGCGGAGTGGGGCTTGCGCCTCGGCGCAGCCCTGTTTCGCTTCTGGGAGACGCGCGAGTATCTTGCCGAAGGCAGGGTCAGGCTGGGCAAGCTGCTGAAGCTCGCAGGAGGGGCGGCACCCACCAAGGCACGCGCGCGCTCTGTTTTTGCCGCAGGCGTGCTCGCCGGCGAGCAGGGAGATTACGTCTCCGCGGATACGCTCATCAGGGAAAGTCTCGACATCGCGCGTCAGTTGCGTGACAAGCAGGGTGTCGCCGTCTCTCTAAACGCGCTGGCGGTCCATGCCCGTGACCGGGGTGACGTCGCAGTTGCGTACTCTCTGTTGGAAGAAAGCCTAGTGCTGTGGAGAGAATTGGGCGACCAGAAGGCTGTCGCTCGTTCTCTCAGTAACCTGGCGAATGTCGCCAAATTGCAGGGTGACTATCCCCACGCGCGCTCCCTATACGCGGAGTGTCTCTCTATCTTCCTAGGACTGGGAGATCGGACGGGTGTCGCCTGGTCGCTAAACTACCAGGGAGATGTCGCACGCGATCAGGGTGACTCCGCAGCCGCGCGGACATTGTACGAACAGGGCCTGACAATTTTCCGGGAACTCGGTGACCGCTGGGGCATTGCTGGCACACTGGCTGATCTGGGAAGCTTGGCGAGGGAACAGCAGAATTGTCCCACAGCACACTCTCTGTACCGGGAAAGCCTAAAAATTTTCCAGGAACTGGGACATAAACGCGGAATTGCCCGCCTGCTGGAGTGTTTCGCGTGCTCTGCGGCGGCACAACTCGAAGCAGAGCGTTCGCTGCGGCTGGCAGGCGCAGCGGCGGCGCTGCGCCAAAGCATTGGTGCTCCGCTCACGCGCGCAGAACAGGCCAAGCTGGAATCCACCCTGGACCCGGCACGGCAGGTATTGACCAACACGGCAGGCACGACGGCCTGGTTAGAAGGTTGGGCTATGCCGGTCGAGAAAGCGATTGAAGAGGTGCTGATGCCACATTCTGCGGCTCGCTCGGCTACGGCCACGCGCAGCCCAGACGAGCCAGCCGTATGATTGGGGTCCAACGGGTTAGGCCGCTTGGGCCCGGCGCATTTTAGCCGACACTCACTCCGCAGTTGTCGGGTCGATCAATCTGCGGACGGCGGAGATGCGGTTCGCAGGGAAGCCTCCCCTGCGTGCGTGTTCCCTGACCGCCGCTTCGTCCGGAGCGAGGTAGACGCAGTACACCTTGTCGCCGGTTACGTAGCTATGGAGCCAGTGGATCTCGGGACCCATTCCCTTAAGAACGTTGACCGACTTTTGGGAGATTTCCCGCAATTGGGCGTCGGATAGATTTCCTGCTCCCGGGATTTCGCGTTCGATGACGAATTTGGGCACGGGCGACCCCCTGATGCGCATGCATGCTAGCATGCAGATGGAGCGGCTTCAAGACGGCTTGGCGCAAGGCTGCCCCGGTCAGCGAAAATGGCCAAGAATAGAAGGACGAGGTTGTCATGGATCTTCGATCGCTTCAGAAGCCGCTGAAAGAGCAGTACCGCAGTGACCCAAATGCCTCACAAATCAGAATCCGGGCGAAAGGTGGGCAGACGGATGTTCCGGTGGCCTGCTCGGTCGACATCGGGCGTGCCATCTACCATGCCGAAGCCCACAAGGGAGTCGGAGGCGGCGGTACCGGCGCCTGTTCCGGTGACCTTTTGCTTGGGGCTCTGGCGGCTTGCGCGCAGATCACCTGTCAGATGGTGGCTGCGGCTATGGGCATACCAACCGAACGCATTGAGGTCACCGTGGAGGGAGACTTGGATCTTCGAGGCACCCTTGGCATATCAAAAGACGTGCCCGTCGGCTTTGAGAGCGTTCATCTTCATTTTGATGTTGCTGCTCCTAAGGCAACCCCGGAACAACTGCGCGGATTGCGCGAAAAGACAGAGCAATATTGTGTAGTGATGCAAACGTTGCTCCGACCACCGGCACTCCACACAGAGTGGGTCGGGGCAGGATAAAGCACTAATAGGAAGTTAAGCTTGGGACGAACCGCCAGGGCCCCAGCCCTTGCGCCACGCATGCCACCCGGCGGGCAATGGTTGAGTCGGCATTGTGCTCTACCAGCGAACCCCGCGCCGTCCACCTCACCCTCAAACTCCAATCTAATGTTCCCATCCGTCTTCCCTCACTGTGGTCCCCTTATTGCCTGGCGCGCTCTAACGGAAAAAATGTACTGGTACCAAGATTTTTTCTCCCTTTTCCCCTTCTGGACGTTCCTTAAATAAGTATGGCGCTGTGATTGGGATTTCTCTGCCAGCCTGGGATTTTTACGGGGGATTAAGATTTATTCTTACTTTTTCTGGTTTGGAATCGGACGAAAAATCAGTGTGGATGCATCTCCACTGATTCACTCGATTGACAAACGGGTTCAGCAAGTCTCTCCCTCAACTAAAGACAGCCGTGTGCTTTTGATTTGCCGGTAACCTTGGACAGAAGGGCGGGAGGGTGATCGCCAAGCGAGCCCGGAATACTTCAGGCACCTACAAGCTGGACGCAAGAAACGCCGGGGCGGTCGCCCATGTCCAAGAAGTCTTCTAAGAAACTCATTCTGTTGAGAATAGATAATTGAATGGTGAAAACTGTCTGATCAACAACCGCGCAAAGATTTTTTTGACGTTTTCCTGTTTCAAGGCCTCTGAAGTATATGGAATCGGAGTCTCCAGAAAAAAAGTCAATTGAGGTTTTCTGAAAAACGAGGCCTCTTAGTATATGAAGGGGAGTTCTCGCCGGATTTCTCCCTGGGCGAGGTGGAGCCGTCCCACTTCGCTCCGCCACCTGGGGAGGTAACACTCGGCTCGCTGACTCCGTGCCAAGAGCGAGGGAAAGAACCCTTCGAAACAAGCGCTTAGCCAAGCGGGGTGTCGGTTCTCGGATTACGACAGCGGTTCTTCCCTGCTTCGTTTCACGGCCGGAAGCGATGGACCGTAGGAAGAACATCTTTTCGGCAAGCACGTCGAGGAAGGTTGAATTCCGACAACCCGATGGACAGCAGTTCACACCATCGAGTCGTTTTTTACGAACGGCACTCGAAGACCGTTCCCGTCCGCGCTTTCAGGTGAATCGGAAGGAGCTTCGCCATGTCCCGTGCCTATGACATTTCTGACTTCGCGGCCTTTCTCAGGAAGTACGGCAATTCCGGACGTGACTCCGAAAGTCGATCGGAAAAGCCCTCACGAGATGCCAGCCAGCGCACTCGACCGGATCGCGGCAGGAATCAAGAATCTAGACTGTCGCGCAATGGATACGACCGCTCGCGAACGATTTACCGCAGTCGCAACCGCGAGTACTCCTTGAGGGAATCGGAAGTCCAAACCCTCACCGATCTGGGCAAGTTCCGCATGGTTCCCGCAGACGATCTCGCGCAGTTCGCCTACCGCCGCGACCGCTCGCAGATGGACAGCGACCTCCGCAATCTTAGCCGGCAAGGGCTCATCGAACAGCGCAGCATCGAGGGGCACTCGTCCTACTCGACCAAAGTTCTGACGCTCACCAGGGACGCCCACCGGCTTCTTGAGCGGGCCCAACTCGTCTCCCATCGGCAGACGATCTATCACGGCCTGGTCAAGCCCAAAGAAGCCCGCCACGACGCCGATCTCTACCGCCTCTATCACAAAGTTGCCAAAGAGATTGATGATGCGGGCGGGAAGGTCCGCCGCGTCGTCCTTGACTACGAGCTCAAACAGGAGCTCTTCAGGAAGCTGTCCCGGGTCGATCCCAACAAGGAGTTGGCCTACGAGCGAATCCGGGTCGCCAACGAATACGATCTCAAAGTTGTGAACGACAAGATTCCTGTCCCGGACCTTCGCATCGAGTACGAGGACGAGTCGAGAGAACTCCGACGCCTGGACCTCGAAATTGCCACGCGTGATTACCGCCCCCAAGGACTTGCCGAGAAAGCCAAAGCCGGATTCCATCTCTTCGCCCGGCAGCAAGACCATGCCAAGCTGCGCCGCGTTCTCGATACTCAGGAAATCACCGCGAGGATCTTTGCCCTATGAAAATCCTTCCCATTTTTACCGAGGCCCTTAGGCACTTCGGCTACACCGAGGAGGAGGCCCGTTTCCTCTACCTGGTGGCCACGCATTCCGGCTACTTCACCTGCCAGCAGTTCCTCAAGTTCATCCAGGCCAAGCCCGGCAAGCGCAGCATGGCCTTTGCCCGCAAAGTCACCGAAAAGAAGCACGCCAGTTCCAAGGAATACCTGCGGAATGGCCGCGTCTATCACCTTTTCTCGCGGAATCTCTATGAAGCCATCGGCAGGGACAATGTCCGCTTCCGCCGTCAGCACTCGACCGAATACATCCGCACGCGGCTCATTGCCTTCGACTTCATTCTCAGGAACCACGACTACACCTACCTCGAATCCGAGGAGCAGAAGCTGCGCTACTTCTGCGATCAACTCGGAATCGAAAAGAAAATCCTGCCCGCCAAGCGTTATTCCGGGGCCATCAAGGACAACTTCACCGACCGCTATTTCGTCGATAAATTCCCCATGTTCTACAACCCCAAGGCTTCTCCTCCCCCCTGTGGTGACATTCAGTTTCATCGATCCCGGCTTTGAAAGCCTGGATAGCTTCAAGACCCATGTGGACGCCTACCTGACTCTTTTCATGAAGCTCCCCAAGGTCACTCTCTATTACGTCGCTACCCGCGACACGAACTTCGCCCGCGCTCAGAAGTTCTTTTTCTCGACCTTCGAGAAGCTCTGGAACCCGGACGGCCCCAATGGTTTGCTCGATTACTTCCGTACGCGCCGGACCTGGGACGCAAAGAATTACGGCAAGCTGACCGACCGAGACCTGATCTTTCTCAACGAAGCCAAGGCCAGATTCGCAGGCCAAGGGATTGAGGACCTGTACCGCAGGTGGCAAGCCGGCGAGATCCACGACCAAGGAGTACGGACAGAATACCCGAAGTTCAGGACGCCTCTGGAAGTCCGCTTCATCTCCTCTACGGTGAACGGGCAGGCAGCGCTGTTTGAGCGGCATCCACGTCAGCCCCTGAACGTAGCCGTGAAAAGTTCGGAGGAAGCATGTTTCCCCGGAGATTTCACCCACAACGTCACCCCGGCGTGGAGATAAGAGACGGAAGGAACAGCGGATGCGCGGGAGAAGGAAAGGTGACGGAAACGCGGCCAAAACACGATCAGAGGCGGGAGCGACCCCACCGCGCCGCAAAATCGCGGCCCGGTCCCTGCGGGCTTCGGGGGTCACTCCCGCCTCTTGCTGCTGGAAGACGCAGCTCGTGTTTTGGCCGCGCGGATGGGGAGCAGCAACGGAGTTGTAAGATAGCCCGTAATACAAAACCGAAAAGGAGGATCAGAAAAGACAGATGGCGATCATAAAAGCACCACCCAAACAACCGAAGACAGTAACGATTCAGGTCCGCGTCGAGGAGTCGGTGAAGGCACAGCTAGATCGGTATGCAGAGTTCATCGACTCATCTACGTCATACGTCATCACCGAGGCTCTGAAACTTCTCTTCAAGCGTGACGACGAGTTCAAAGCCTGGCTAGACCAACAAGACCAACACACGAACAACGGCAACCAAGAGAAACCCGTAGGAGGCGTCCTCAGTAAGAACGCATAGTATAGTAACCATGAAACCCCGTCCAACCCAATTCGGTGTGCGCGAGAATACAGCGTCCTCACGACAGCATGCCTCGTGCCGTGCAGTGCATCCCCCAGCGTTGAACCCGAATAGCGTGTTGAGAATGTCGAATAGGAAAGCACTATGGCCCCCAGGTGCGACCTCCCCAGACGCGACACTTGATCCACCGCTCGTCGAACATAGGAACGGGGCCGCAGGGGAGAGAAGAGGAGACGATAAACAGTTACTCACTGTCCGCGAAGTATCCAAGCTTTTGCAGGTGCCAGTCTCTTGGGTTTACGAACATGCGCGTCCGCAATGTGCCAATCCGCTTCCGTGCATGAAGGTTGGTAAGTACCTTCGGTTCCTTTCAGCTGATATAGCGAAATATCTTGAAGGCACACGTCCAACCCATCACGTTTCTCGTTGAAATCCCATGACCACCAGCGCTACGCTTCAAACTGAAAAGGCAAGACGAGCCACAAGGGAAAGGATGTGGACGGTGGCTCGTCGTAGATATCAATCCGGTTGTTTATTCAAACGAGGCAAACGTAGAACCTACATTCCGCAGTAGAGACGGGCGAGTTTGCCGCAGAATTCCCGTTTGATTTCAATGACATAGTCTCATTGCGGCTCATTCCAGGGCGCATTGGCTAATGCGTCTTCTACGATGCGGTCCAGTTT
>Ga0209056_10005509_pt1 | contig 13149 bp, 11 predicted proteins | sample GraSoiAngelo_114_FD_185876 | JGI IMG/M metagenome (GOLD analysis project Ga0209056, IMG submission 185876) | Grasslands soil microbial communities from the Angelo Coastal Reserve, California, USA - 14_0903_13_40cm (SPAdes) (version 2) | ecosystem: Environmental > Terrestrial > Soil > Grasslands... | reverse complement strand
GATCGCGCGTCATTTCGATGTGTTGTTTTTGGTCTTTTCCCACAGGCACGACGTCGCTGTCGTAAATCAAAATGTCCGCAGCCATGAGCACCGGGTAACTGAATAAGCCGACAGTCGCGGACAACCCGCGAGCGAGTTTATCTTTGTACGAGTGGGCGCGCTCTAGCAAACCCATGGGCGCAACAGTGGATAGGATCCATGCTAGCTCCGTGACTTGCGGAACGTCCGAGTGCCGAAAAAGTGTGGCACGCTCGGGATCGAGGCCACACGCCAGAAAATCGACCGCGACGCGCCGGCAGTTCTCACGCAAGGCATCCGGATCGCGCACACTGGTCAGCGCGTGATAATCGGCAATGAAATAGAGTGCTTCCCCTTCGGCTTGAAGCGCGATAGCCGGCTTCATCATGCCGAAATAATTGCCGATGTGCAGAACACCGCTGGGCTGAATTCCGGATAAGATTCGCATGAGCTACCACGTTCAACGCTCGAAGTTTAACTTTCAACGTCCAACTGAGAATCTGTTCGCGGGATACTGTTACCAGACGATTTCGTCATTTGCCACGACTTCAGGCTGGCAAACTTGATCGGCCGACATTAGATAAATCGCGCATGGCCGTAAAGAACACTGTTTCCGTCGTCACCGGCGCCGCCGGTTTTCTGGGATCGCACTTGAGCGAGCGCCTGCTGGCGGAAGGTCATCGGGTTATCGCCATCGACAATTTAATCACCGGCAACACAGCGAACGTCGGTCACCTGGCCGGAAACGAAAATTTCCAATTCATCAAACATAATGTTTCGAATTTCATTTTTCTTCCGGAAGAGAAAATCGATTACGTTTTTCACTTCGCTTCCCCAGCCAGTCCGATCGATTATCTTGAACTCCCGATTCCCACGTTGAAAGTAGGGGCGCTGGGCACGCACAACACGCTGGGCCTGGCCAAGGATAAAAAGGCCACATTCATTCTTGCATCTACATCAGAGGTGTACGGCGATCCTCTGGAACATCCGCAAAAGGAGGATTACTGGGGCAATGTGAACCCAATCGGGCCACGCGGCGTGTACGATGAAGCCAAACGTTACGCCGAGGCAATGACGATGGCCTATCATCGTTATCATCGAGTTGACACCAGGATCGTTCGCATATTCAACACATACGGACCGCGAATGCGATTGCGTGATGGGCGGGTGGTCCCGGCGTTTATCGGCCAGGCATTGAATGGCCAGCCACTAACTGTTTTTGGCGATGGCTCACAAACGCGCTCGTTCTGTTATGTGTCCGATTTGATCGACGGCATTTTCAAACTGGCTCTGAGCGATTTCCACGAGCCGGTTAACCTGGGTAATCCACGCGAAATGACGATCAAGCAGTTTGCGAACGAAATCATTCGCATCACCGGAGCAAAATCGGCAATTGAATATAAACCGTTGCCCGTCGATGACCCGAGAGTGCGGCAACCGAATATCGCCCGCGCAAAAGAAGTCCTCGGGTGGGAACCGCGCGTGCATTTCGAGGAAGGAATCAAGACGACGATCGAATATTTTAAAGAGTCATTAAAACCGTGAAGCGCCTCTATCTGTCATGTTGAGCGAAGCGAAACATCTCTGGCTATTACGTTGCCGCAAATCCCGAAATGACCAGAGATTCTTCGCTTCGCTCAGAATGACAACGAGGCTTTAACCACGGTAACGCACGCCGGCTTGCCGAAAATTTTACTGGCGCTCCTGGATATTTAGATGTGAATTGTGTCATGGTTCAGCGCGCGCTTTGCGTCGCCCTCGGTTTGTTCGTCGCGTTATTGCCGGCTGTTGCGCAACAGCCGCATCGTTCAATTAGTCGCGAGCAAACGCGGTCTAACAGCGTATCAAATTCCCCTTTGTCGCTGAGCCTTTATCGACCGAAAAACTCGGTTGCGACCGATAGTTCGCTTCTGCTTCGTAATGGCTCGGTGCCGCTTTGGATGGACGGAGCGCAAGTGAATAACGGGGGCATCTATCCGGGTTATAGCTTCGTGAGTCAATGGGTTCAGATGGGATTCTCGGATCTCTTTCCGGCTGCGTTATTGAGCGCTGCCCCGCAGTCGGCACAAAGACCGAGTAATGGCCGGGTCCATGGTTCCGATGGCAAGGATCTTGGAGCAGATGGAAAAGATTCGCCCGGCGAGATGCTGAACTCATCGCTGAATCCGGTCTATTGCGGCGGGGAAGTGGGGGTGTTATATGGCCGATGGAGCGGTAAAGGCGGCGGCGATATGTGGCAGACGTATATCGAGGGCACGGTCGGTAACGACAAATTTCAGATCACGGCCGGCGCGTCATACGACGAATGGAGTGGAAACGGCCGTGGCGTGCGGTTCCGCTCATTCGGCGCTCCAAGATAAGCGCACGCGCCGTCTGCCATCCGGAAGCGAAAGTACCTGGGCATGGCGATGCTAACTTCGTCAATATTTTTGCCCTCGGACTGCACAGCGCCGGCGTTAGCCGATTTTGAAAAGCTTATCATTGAAGGCGGCGCAGTGAATCCACAAGGCCTGGCGGAACGGATCCGTAAAGCCTCTCGCCTTTTGTTTCTTCGGGCGTCAGATGATCAACTCGTGGGAGTAGGCGCGTTGAAACATCCTCGCGCGGATTACCGAAACAGGGTGTTTGCCGATGCGCGAGCAACTGTATCAGCAGACGATTACCCCGTTGAATTGGGTTGGGTCGTTGTCACTAAATCGCACCAAGGGCGGCGACTCTCTACTCGCATTGTCGGCCAGTTACTTCCTTTCGCGAAGAACGAGAACATTTTCGCGACAACCCGGGCAGACGAGCGCGTCCTGAGTTTCGCGTTCGACTATGGATTTAAAATCAACGGGAAACCTTTCCCGAGCGGCCACGGCTACGATCTTGTTCTCTATCTTCGTAACGCGCATGATTACCTGCAGTGATCTTTTGGATTGAAATCGCCAATCGGTCCTTTCTACTATGGGCGCGCCAGCAGGGCGGGAAGTTCCTGATTGAGCCCGGTGGCCAAGTCGCTTCAACGGACTAATACCAATGTCGGCTCGAAAATTCGCCGCGGATAAATTGCTGTGGGAAACGCTGGGACGCTGGAAACGTTCAAGCCCTGAATTGGATCGCATTCAATTCCTGAAGACGGTGCCATTCTTCGACCGACTCTCGAATCGCCAGCTCAAAACTGTCTCGGATATCATGTTCGAGCGTAACTATGACACTGACGAATCAATTTTTGAGGAAGGACAACCGGGAGCCGCGCTCTTCCTAATTTTAGATGGCAAAATTGCGATAGAAATTTTCCGCGAGACCAGCACGCGTCTGGCTGTTTTGGAAAGAGGTGCCTTTTTTGGTGAGATGGCGCTGCTGGATGACACGCCGCGTTCCGCCAACGCGCGAGCTTTGGAACCGACTCGGACGCTGGCGCTTTATCGGAACGACCTTAACGGATTGATGGATCGGCATGCGCGAACCGCCTGCCAAATCTATCGTTCCCTTGCGTCGATGATCGGCGATCGCCTTCGTTCGACCAATGAATTGGTGCAGATGAAAATTTCTGCCGACACGGCCCGTTTGGAATGAGCAACGGTCAGAACTTGGAAGAGAAAGAGCGAGAACGGAAGGTTCGGCGCAAAATCTTTTATCTCATATTTGGAACACTGGCGTTGATTTCCTGCGGCTTCCTGATCTGGAAATTAAGCATTCTCATTCTACCGATCATCGTCGGCGCGTTAATGGCCTTTTTATTCCGGCCCGTAAAAGAGCGCTTCGAGGTCCGGTGGTTGCCTCACGAGATTCAAGTCCTTTGTTCCTTCGCAGCCATTGGTCTTGTCCTGTTTTTCGCTTTCAATACTTTTCGCAAACACATTCCCGACGAAAAGCAGAAGCTGGAATTCAAGGTCCGCTTGAAATACAAACTGAATGACAGATACCGGCAGCTGGTGGCGAAATCGCCGGAGGGAAAATCAAACGCGGTGACGGCGCTACTTGAAAAGGAACTTGGCCCGCTCATGGACAAGATGAATCAGGTGCTCGCACTTAACGCGGGGGAACGCAATCTGTTCCTGAAATACGCTGCCGGATACAATGGCAAACCTCCCATTCAAAGTAAGTTCGTTGATTACTTTCGAGCGAATCAAACAACCGGGAAATATGTAATTCCCGAAGAGACTCCTACGGGTGCAGCTTCGCCCGCGGCTCCGGCTGCGCCTGCTACGACTCAACCTCCGGCTGCAGAGGAAGGCACGAGCCTGGAAAGCAAATTTTCCGCCTGGATTTTGGCGCCGTTAATTTTTCTCTTTCTCGGTTTCGATAACGGACAGATACGTCGCTTCTTTATTAGCCTGGTCCCGAATCGCTACTTCGAGTTGTCGCTCACAGTCCTCGACAGACTCGATGATGCTATCGGCAGATATTTGCGCGGGACATTGATAGAATGTTTTCTGGTGGGCCTGACTCTTGTACTCGGATTGATCCTCCTTGGGATTCCGCTGGGGATCGCTGTGGCCATTGGTGTAGTTTCGGGACTTCTCAACGCCATTCCGTTTCTGGGCGCGTTGATCGCTCTGGTGATTGGTGTTAGTTATGCGCTGATCGCGGAGGACGTGAGACCGCTAATTCCCGGCCTGAATCCGAATGACCTGGCGCTGTACGTAGTGGTCCTGGTCGTAATCGCGCACGTGCTGGACGATGTGGTCTTTCAGCCGTTTGTCCTGGGTGGCGCGGTGAACGTTCATCCACTGGTGGTTGTCATTGCGATCATCGCCGGTTCTCTCATTATGGGTTTATGGGGCATGTTGTTCGCTATTCCAACGGTGGTCGTCGTCAAAACTGCGGTCGAGACCTTCTTCAAAGAACTCAAAGATTATCGCATTATTTGATACGAGCTTTCCGACCTCGACAACGCACGTCAAGCGCTACCGAGGTTCATCTGGTTTTTTCGTGTTTGAGATTTCGAGCTTGAAATTTGTCTGGGATTTGGGTTTTGAGATTTGGACATGGCCATCTCACCGCGCCTGATCAGCCTCAATTTCGGGTCCCAGACCGTTGGTCTGGCAGAGTTCCGCGTCCAGGCTCACGGTGGCCTGGTCTTGCTGGATTATCGTTTGCGGGAAGCGCCGCTCGATCCTGCGACTGGCCAACGTCGCGAGGCCCACACTGCATTGCACGAGACGGCTGTCGCGTTGCGTGAAATGATGGGCGAGCTGCATATCAAACACGGCTCGGTGAATTGCGCGTTGCCCGCGCAATCGGTTTTTGCGCGTTTTGTTAAACTGCCATCGCTTGAACACGAAAAGCTGGAGAAGGTCATCGCCTTCGAGGCGCAACAAAATGTTCCGTTCCCGATCGACGACGTGGTTTGGGATTATCAGGTGGTCGGAGCCGGGTTGGACGAGCAAGTTCAAGTAGTCCTGGTCGCGATTAAGCACGATCTACTCGATGGAATTAACGGCGCTGTGGAAGAAACTGGGCTGCTTACTTCCACTATCGATGTGGCGCCGATGGCACTCTACAATGCATTTCGCTATAGCTACCCGAACGTTAACGACTGCGCGTTGCTCGTGGATATCGGGGCGCGCACAACCAATGTTCTCTTTATCGAGCCTCGAAGAATTTTCTCGCGCAGTCTTCCCATTGGCGGCAGTTCGATTACCGGAGCAATTGCCAAGGAATTTGGCGAATCCTTCGAGGCGGCAGAAACTCGCAAGAAGCGAGACGGCTTTGTAAGTCTGGGAGGCGCTTACGCTGATCCCTCAGACCACGATATTGCCCGCGTCTCGAAGCTGGCGCGCAGCACCATGACCCGACTGCACGCGGAGTTGATGCGCTCGATCAGTCATTATCGGGCACAACAAGGGGGAAGTCGGCCGGACTGCATCTTTCTTTGCGGCGGAGCCGCGGGTATGCCCTACATGCGCGAGTTTTTTCACGAGAAATTCAAGCTGCCGATCGAGTTTTTTAATCCGCTTCGAAACGTAGCTGTATCGGAAGCGGCCTCGGCATCAGGTGTCGCACACTCCGCGCATCTGCTTGGCGAATTAGTTGGCCTGGCGCTGCGCAGCGTGACGACCTGTCCGATGGAATTAAGCCTGCTTCCGGCGAGCGTTGTTCGAAGGCAGGAATTGGAACGGCGTCGGCCGTTCTTCATTGCGGCAGCCGCATGCGTGGTTCTCGCCATGCTGGGCTGGTCGTTTTATTACACGCGAGCAGCGCAGGTAACGCGCGAGACCGCCGAGTTGATCCAGCAAAAGAATGGCTCCATGCGAGTAGCAGAAGCGCAGCTTGATAAACTCAAAAAGCAGATCACCTCACTCGACAGCGTTGCCACTCCGCTTATTAGCGCAGTCAATGATCGCGACTTCTGGCCGCAAATTCTTGACGATCTAAACTCGCGCCTTCCTGAGGCTGACATCTGGATCACCGAGCTCGGAGCGACTTCTGGTGGAAAACTTCTGGGCGCAGGTGAAAAACGCGCCGGAGAAACTGCACCTGTGTCTCCTCTGCCACCTTCTGGAGCGGCAGTGAAACCTGTGGCCGCCGGCGCGAAGTCAATCGATGGCATCCTCGTGCGGGGTCTTTACCTTTATAATCCGAAACAACAGGAGATCGTCGTCGATTATTTGCGCAATCTGGCAAGCTCGCCGTTCTTCGTTGTTGATCCAAAAACTCCTGAGCGGGTGATCAAGTCGAACTCCGTGCCAAACGACACGGAATGGGCGTTCCCTTACGAGCTCCAGCTCACACTGCGCAAGCCGGTGAAATTGCCATGAGAGTCAACCACGGGTTGCTAACCACGAATAGACACGAATTGGGGGAGCAAAGGAGAGAACCACGGATAACCGGGATGACACGGATGTTTGCAATGACGAACGAGGAATGACGAAACAAACCCCAACACCAGATTGCAGGGCGTCTGGGTTAGACGCCGTGGCGTTTCACAGAAACGCCCTACAATTATTCGTGTTCATTGGTGTTCATTCGTGGTTAAAACTTTTGGTTGTGGCTTCACCGCGCCGTGTCATTCGCCTGCCACGCCGTAGCCTTGGCGAAGGCGGGTGGTTAATTCGATGAAGTTGTGGTTTCAACAAAATAGGGCGCTCGGGACACTTCTGATTGTGTTTGGAATCGGCGCGTTATTTGCCGGGGTCCTTCTTTATTGGAGATGGGCGACGTGGAGCGATGCCAGGCAAACTTTTGATCAGGCGGCAGCAGAGAGGAATCGTCTCGAGCAGCTCGATCCTCTTCCCAATGACGTGAATTATCGGAAACTACAGGGTTACCTGGATCGATACAGCACTGCGCTGAACAAATTCAAAGACGAACTAAAAAACGGCGTCGTCCCGGCGCCACCACTCGCGCCTAACGAATTTCAATCGCGTCTGCGTCTGGCGACAGTTGCCACGGTTAACAGAGCACAGACTAACAATGTAAAACTTCCGGATAAATTTGAGCTCGGCTTTGATGAGTTCGCCACGGGGTTGCCCGACACGGCTGTGGCGCCGCTCCTTGGGCAGGAGCTTTCTCAAGTCCAGATGCTCATGAACATTCTACTGGACGCCAAGGTGGACAGCGTGATTTCCCTTCATCGCGCGCCGTTGCCTGAAGAACGGAAGTCTTTGTCGACTCCGACGCCATCTCCAGCCGCCCGACGAACGGCGGCCAAAACAAGCACGCCGCCGCCGACCGCACTGCAGCGGAATGTTGTCGATGTGACCTTTAAAGCCACGCCTGCTGCAGCACGCAAAGTCTTGAACGAAATCGCAAATTCGAGCGGACAATTCTTTATTATTCGCACTCTGTACGTACATAACGAAAAGGACAAAGGCCCTCCGCGGCAAAGAACCGAGCCAACTCCGCCTCAAGTACCGCAGACGGCTTCGCCTCAGCCGGGCGCAGCCGCGCCGCTAAATTTCATCGTGGGCAACGAGCACATCGAAGTCTCGGCCACGATCGAGATGCTGAGATTTGGATCTTAACCACGAATCAACACGAATGAACACAAATGAAGCAGAGAAACCAGGTTCGCCCGCGAATGACGCGAAGTAACGCGAATGATTTTCTTTTCCGGGATTTTTCTTTCGCGTCTATTCGTGTGATTCGCGGGCTTCTCTCTTCGTCATTCTTTCGTCATTCGACATTCGTGCTTCGTCATTAATAAATTCGTGTTCATTCGTGTCCATTCGTGGTTAAATGCTCGCCGTGGTGATTAACCATGGTGAAGACCGACTGGCTTAAGGCGCATTACGATCGGGTCGCGCTTATTGCCGCTGGGATAATCCTTTTCCTGTCAGCCATCTCTATTTGGTGGAACGCCATTCAGTTTGGGAATCGTCTGGTGGCGCAGCCCGGGCCGCCGCCAAAAAACGCGTCGCCTCCGCCTGTGGCTACAGAATTGGATCGCGCAGCGGAGCGTCTTCAGCATCCTTCACAATGGAAATCCAGTACTCGCTCCGGACTTTTTGTTCCGGAAAAACATTTCATCGGCGCTAATGGATTTCCCGCGACACTGCAGAACACGCAGGTCCATGCGCCCGTCCCCAATGATTGGATAGAAAAATTTGGTTTACCGATCCAGGACGCCGACGTGCTCGAGCAGGATCCCGACATCGACGGATTCACCAACCTTGACGAATGGCAGGGAGGCACCGACCCAACGAATAAGGATTCGCATCCGGATTATCTAACAAAATTACATCTGGTGTCCGCCAAGGAGGAGCCGTTCCCATTCATTTTTTCATCCTGGGTCGGCGGAACCTTTGCGCTGAACACGATTGATCAAAGCGAACCGACGCAGTTTTTAAAGGTAGGCGACGTCATCCGTGGCACTGACTTTAAGATCGTTAAGTTCACCGGAAAACACGAACGCGATCAGTACGGTACTAAGGTTGATGTTTCAGAATTGCTCCTCGAACACAAAGCCACCCATGTACAGGTCACGCTGGTGAAGGAAAAGGTTGCTACCTCGCCGCAATCCGTGGCCACTTTCGTTTATACCTGGGGTGGGCGCCGGGAATTCGAAGTGAGAAAAGACCAAGAATTTTCCTTGAAACCCGTAGAAGAGATCAATTACAAGCTGGTAGATGTGCAACCAAACAAGGCCGTAATCGTGAATACGCAAAAACCAAATGCGCGGATCGAGATCGGTTTTGCACCGCCTTAACTCCTATGAAAATCGCTCTCCATAACTCCTCCTATGAAAATCAAATCGCAAAGTCTCCGTTGTAGGCGCAGCCGCGCTGGCTGCAATCCATCAAGTAATCAACAGAAGGTAACAAAGTTAAAGAAGGGTTCGGTTTTCAGAACCTCTCTCATTCGCGTTAATTCGTGTGATTCGTGGGCACTAAGATTCTTCGGCGGCGCGCCCTCGCCACGGCGAGCAAGCTGTGGTCGCGCCCTACCAATACTCATTTTTCTTTCGTTATCGCTTTTTTGCACCATTAGCTTTGCGCAAACCCCGGACAGCGTTGCCGAACGCGAAGTGCACCGGCGTCAGACCGGCATATCGCAAGGCGAAGCGGCCCTGGCGCGGGGGCAGGCTGCGATGAAAGCAAAAGATTACGCTGCCGCGCACGAAGAATTCAGAACCGCAGTCGTGTATCTGCCCGACGCAGTCGTGTCCGGAAAAGCGCACGACGAAGCTGTCGAAGGTTTTTGCAAAAGTGGCGTTGTTTTGGCAGAAGCGCGAATTGCTGAAGGAAGATACGCAGATGCCGAGGCAATCCTGAGCGAAGTTTTAAGTGACCGCTACGATCCCAAGTGCCATGCGGCACAGGAACTCTACGCGCACCTTCGGCAGCCCGGTTATTTCAACAAAACGATGAGCCCGACCTTCATCGAAAAAGTCGAGCAAGTGAAACAACTGCTCACCGAGGCCGACGGTTTTTACCAGTCTGGCCGTTACGACCTGGCGATGAAACGATACGATCAGGTGCTCGCTCTCGATCCGTACAACAGCGCGGCGCGCAAAGGCCAGGAAAAAATCAATAACACCAAGTACAAGTACGGCGAAGAAGCGTATAACGAAACACGATCGCGCCAGTTGTGGCAGGTGGAAAAAGGATGGGAACAACCCGTCCGCCGCTATGGTGCGACGGGCGAGCCGGCCAAGCTCGGCATTCAGAAAAACTTGACCGACACAGCCAGACTAAACAACAAGCTAAACACAATAATCATTCCGCGTGTTGAATTTCGCGACGCTACTCTTCGCGAGGCAGTCAATTTTCTCCGGGAACAAGCAGTGGAGAACGATCCCGCCACTGAAGGGGAGAGAGGCATCAATATTGTATTACCTCCTTCGGTTCTGATTCAACGCCCGCCTCCGGCGCCCGCCGGCGCTTCTCCAGCAACTGCAGGAGCTGCTGCTGCGCCTGGCACAGCACCGACTGGCAAGCCTCCCGTTGGCGCTGGTCAGGCAGTCGCTCAACCTCCGGCGCCTCCAGCGGAGAGGGGGAGCATAACGATTGAGCTAAATCATATTCCGCTCGGTGAAGCGCTGCGCTACATCGCAAATCAGGCTGGGTTGAAAGTAAAAGTCGAGCCCTATGCCGTTTCCCTCGTCCCCAGAACTGAACAGAGCGGTGATCTTCTCGTGAAGAGGTATCGCGTCCCGCCGGAGTTCTTCGGTGGTCCACTTGACGTGGGCTATTATATCGAAGGCACCTTGGGAGCACAAGGGGGCGGGGGTGGGTCGGCACAGCCTGCACCGGTTGCTGAGAACATCATACAGAAGGAGGCGGTGAGTTATCAGACCGCCTCCGGCGTGGGCACCGGTGCGGGAGCTACGAGCCAGTCAAATCTCGTGCAGGGAACCAGCACTACAAGGCAACACTTATTGAACGACCGTCAACTCGTTGGTCGGGCCGACGCCAAAACGATGTTGCAGAGCATGGGCGTTCAATTCCCCACCATTGCTCTGCCAGATGGCCGCGCCGACGCCGCCAGCGCGACATTCTGGCCGCACAGCGGTGTTCTGATCGTTCGCAACACGCAAGACAATTTGGACATGGTCGATGCCCTGGTTGACCAGGCGAACGCGTCACAGCCAAAGCAGGTCGAGATCGAGTCGAAGTTTGTCGAGATCAACCAGAACAATCTTAAAGAACTTGGCTTCGATTGGCTGCTGGGCCCGTTCAGTATAAACGGGAAAGTCTTCGGATCCGGCGGAACCGCGGGAAACGGAACAGCTGTGAATCCCGCGAATTTTCCTTTCGTTGCTAACGGAGTTCCGATTGGACAAAATCCGGTTACGTCGGGGAATCGCAGCGGGAACGTGGCCATCAGCGCAAACGCCCTCGATGCGCTGCTTGCCGGCACCACGGGCGGGGGGAGTGCCGTGGCACCCGGGATATTTGGACTAGCCGGGGTCTTCACCAATCCGCAATTTCAGGTTGTGATTCGTGCGCTGAACCAGAAAAAAGGTATCGATTTGCTTTCCGCACCCAGCGTGACCACCAAGAGCGGCCAGCGCGCCATTGTCGAAGTCATTAGAGAATTTCGTTATCCAAGGACATACACGCCGCCGCAGGTTCCGTCGATTGGAACCACGACAACGACTGGTTCGCAGGTTGTCCCCGTAGTAGTGACACCGACGACGCCCCAAGATTGGGAGACGCGCAACACAGGGGTCACCTTGGAAGTCGAACCGGTAGTGGGAGAGGACGCGACAACGATAGATCTGAACCTGGTTCCGCAGGTGGTGGAGTTTGAAGGTTTCATCAACTACGGCAGCCCGATTAGTGCAGTAGGTGTCAACACCATTGGCGGCGCCATTTCAACATCTGTCCCCGTCATACTCACCCAGAACGTGATCAACCAGCCCGTGTTCAGCACGCGCAAAGTTACGACGAGCGTCAGCGTTTATGATGGGCAGACGGTGGTGCTCGGCGGATTAATGCGCGAAGACGTGCAAAAAGTGGAAGATAAAACTCCCATCATTGGCGACATTCCGCTCATCGGTAGAGCGTTTCGCACCAATGTGGAGCAACACAACAAAATGAACCTGGTTATTTTCGTGACCGCGCGCGTGGTCACCCCGGCCGGCCTCGCATTCAACCCTGAGGAAGAAGAGGAGGGTTTGCTACCGCCCGCTTTGCCTGAGGTGCCGGCGTATAAGAAGTAGGGCTTCGCCCGTGGTTAAGAGGTTAAAACTTGACGGGTTGAAGCGTTAAGGCGCATCAGGTTGTTTTGCGCGAGGCGCTTTAGAGTGCGGCGGTGTTCCACCGCTTTGGTCACCAGGCAAGCCGCTCGATATTTTTCACCCCGTCCAAATGGATGTCACGAGTAACGATGGGGCATCTGGTGTTGTCGGACGAGGGCGGCAATCCATGCGTCGTTGGGGAATTGGGGAGCCGCTTGCCTTCAATTCTGATTGGATTGAAGGCGTAATAAACGGATGTCTGCTTGGCGGACGCGGGAGTCGTTTCTTCATAGATCGCCGACGTGAGTTATTGTTGGTTCACTGTCATTCTTGGAATGGTTTGCCCGACCAGTTCCAGCCGGCTGGGAGTGTTGGGCCATAGACGCCGAAGATGTAGACATTATTGTTCATATACCAGATTGCTGTTTGTCGACTGGCCGGATTGTAAAGCAGATAATCTGGATGTCCGTTACTGTTAAAGTCGGCCGTACCCACTAACGCCCACCCACTGGGAATGGTCGGCCCATAGGCGCCTCTGAGGAATGTTCGTCCTGATAGATACCAGATTGCCGTTTGGTGATTGCTGGAATTGAACAACAAATAATCTTGATGACCTTCGCGATCAAAATCTGCTGCTCCCACCAAGCTCCAGTCGACCGGAAGAGTTGGCCCGTAGCCGCCGCCGACATAGGCGTTGTTGTTCAGATACCAGATCGCTGTTTGATCAGTCGTCGCATTGAACAGTACATAATCCTGGAAACCGTCGCCGTTAAAGTCGGCTGTCTCAATCAATTCCCAGCCACTGGGAAGAGTTGGCCCGTAGCGGCCGCCGACGTAAACGTTGTTGTTCAGATACCAGATCGCTGTTTGATCGGTACCGGGATTAAATAGTGCGTAATCTGGATGCAGGTCGCGATTGAAATTAGCCACACCGTCCAGGCTCCAGCCAGCTCTAATGCTTGGACCTAGTGCGCCACTAATAAAAACGTTGTTGTTTAGATACCAGATCGCTGTTTGGA
>Ga0209056_10005508_pt1 | contig 13150 bp, 10 predicted proteins | sample GraSoiAngelo_114_FD_185876 | JGI IMG/M metagenome (GOLD analysis project Ga0209056, IMG submission 185876) | Grasslands soil microbial communities from the Angelo Coastal Reserve, California, USA - 14_0903_13_40cm (SPAdes) (version 2) | ecosystem: Environmental > Terrestrial > Soil > Grasslands... | reverse complement strand
CCTGATATGCGGTGGAAGCATTCAACTGCAACAAGTTGCTAGCCTATGGCAATTCAGTTAGAGCCCGGGATTGACGAGTATCTCCGCAAGCGACTGATGCCGGTAGAGGGCGCGATCCCACATCTGGCCAGGACCGACATATACGGTGATTCCATTCCCGCAGGAAGCGTGGGCGGCGATCTCTTCGAGTACATCAACTTTCAGCAACGCTATAACATCGATGCCCGAATCGCGAGCGCCCTCCATTTGTCGAGAGAATATCTAGAGCCGCTTCCTGATGGCCAGGTTCCGCGAAATTCGGTAGACGAGCACGTGCAATGGCTCGGGTCGAAATCTAACCCCCAGCGATGTGCGAGAGGCCGAGTACAGAAGGGCGAAAAGCTCAGAGCAACTCATGGTCGCGGACAATTTGCGCGAACTCTACACAACCGCGGGCGTCCTCCTGGTGGATGCTCAGGGACATGGGATCATCTCGGCGAAGATTTCCTCGACGGTACACGACACATTTCATGCTTTTATACTCTCGGAACTCGACCAGCACGGAAAGACTACCCCTGAGCTATTCGAAGACATCAATCTGCGGCTGGCGCAATCGGTCACCGCGCGCAACGCTTTGGGCCGCGACGCGCATGACCGTGCGCGCGAAATCGCGACCATGCTTTACGGTGAAATACGCCCTGAAGGACATTTCCGCTTTGTGAATTTCGGCAGTCCTCCACCACTAGTGTTTTCGGCGGAGTTCGAGCGTTTCATGCCGATGAATACCGATCAGCTCGTGCAATTCCCTGCCCTTGGCTTGGAAATTCCCGAAGACCATCCTGACCGAAACAAGTATTTCTCGATGGCGGTCAGGCAAAGGCAGATCAACGCCTCGAATATAGCGGAGATCACGTTGATGAGTCCGGGAGACATCATTTTTCTTTACTCGGACGGCGTGTATGACGGCAGCGATGAGCAGGACCGCCTACAGATCGAACACATAGTTCGGGATCATAAAGAAAGTGCGGCAAAAGAGATTTGCAACGCGATTCTGGACTACGCAATAAAGCAGGACCAATACCTTCAACAGACCGGCGAAGTAGACCGGATTGACGATAAGACCGCCGTCATTATCAAGCACAACTAAAAACTAACAGTCAGTGGAGGGTCGAACGGAAGGAGACCACAGGCGGCGTCAACTTGTACTGTCAATTGCTGATTCCTACGACTTTGCGGATTGCGAAACGATTTTCGACTGCACGAATCATGTAATCGGCCACATTCGCGCGAGGAATCTTGAAACCGAAACGAGGCAGGCGGCCCTCTAGCACTCGGTACTTTCCGGTATAAGCCGCGTCAGTCAGTTGCGGCGGGCGCAACATTGTCCACTCAAGCTCCGTTTCCCGGAATATCCGCTCCATCGCGAATGTATCGGACACTACGCCTGGAAAAAACAAACGGCCAAGAAAGTAGGCAGGAGGCATGATCGAATTCTTGAACAAGAAAGCGACAGACTCGATTACGGCCCGCCTTACTCCGGCGCTGCGCATGGCTTGCGTCAGTGCCTGAGCAAATCGCTCCAATAGATTTGCGTCAGCCTTCGATATCGGAACACGAGGGCCAAACGCCGACAGAACAGCGTCGTGACCTGCAATCACCTGAGCCAGATCTCCGCTATTCAGCAGGTCTCCTTGCACAACAGTGATCCGGTTCCGAAATACCTTCAAGCGATTCGGCGACCGAACCAATGCAGTCACTAAATGACCGCGTTCAACGGCCTGCCGAACAATCTCCATTCCCGTACCCCCAGTGGCACCGAGTACAACCAGTTTCATAGCCATAATCATTTCCGAAGCGCATTGCTGTCAGTTCGTTCGAGCCCTGGCGAACTCTGTCCGTCGCTTGCTCTTGAAAGAGCGCGAGCCTGGCGGGTCTTGGGTAGCGACCCGCCAGGAGATGGTCAGAATCGGAAAACGAGTCCAGCAGAAGGTTGCGCAGTGTGGGTTATTTTGTCCGTGTTAAGGCTCGACACTCCGAAGTCAGGCGCGTTGTAAACCAGACCGCGATACTCTGCGCGTAGCGACACGTGTTTAACGACTGGATAGTCAACGCCCCCGCCATACGAGAAAACTCCGACAGCCTGCCGTTGCGCGCCCAGAGCACCGCCGAAGTTGTTGCCGGTTGGATCAAACACCAGCGCTCCTCCTTCAGCCAAGACATAGGGGCTGAACCTGAACCTGGCAGGTGTCGGCAAACTGACCACAAACCCGCCGGTGGCCTGATGAATGTTTGATTGGACTCCCGACAAACCCGCGGTCCCGAAATATTGCTGGGTATTCCGACTGTAGCCGTACACGGTTTCGGCTGCGAGCCACCGGTTGAAGTGATAGCGATAGCCAACCAGAAAGCCACCACTTTCAGTGCCACGCTGGGTCGTGCCCTGGCCGGTTGAATCCTTGGTGAAGAAACCCGTCCCTTGCACACTAATCTCCGAACGAATTTCCTGAGCTGAAGCACCAAGAGATAAGAAAAGAACGACAGCTGCAATCAGCGATACGATGCGGCGCATTGCGACTCCTCCTTGTTTGTATTTCAAGCATCGGGTTCGGCGACCGAGACGACCACGGCGCTTTTGCCTTCTGCATAACGCCTGAAATAGAGGCATGATCCGTGCCAAACGCGTAACCAATGCGTGGAGGACTCGAACTGTTTGAGGAAACGGACGTTGTGCGAATTGAGGTGCAGCGTCGTATGAAGGAGGTTGTCGAGCAATTCGACACGACTTTCGACAACTGTCGAGAATCGCGACAGTTTTGTGGCACCTTTCTGGACTCTTGCTACATCTGATCAAATGTAATCATTCAACCTTAAGTCTGTCTGTGAACATCCGCGCGCTTGTGTTTGTGGCGGATGAGGGCCGGCAAAGTTTATGAGCGCAATATCGGCAGTCGGATTAGAAGCTCCCACTCAACGTTATGAGGCGCTGCTTCGCGCGGCGAATGCGATCGCTAATTGCAGCGATTGCGAGACTGCCGCGGATGTACTGGTTAAGGAACTACGCGAAGTTATAGCATTTGATTATCTCCGTATTGTGGCTTTCGACCGTGAAACCAATGCGGTCGGATGGCAATTGCTTTATTCGAACGGCCGAAGGAAAGAAGTATCTAGCGCGGACGCCTCTTTAGACGGCACAGCGATTGAATGGGTCCATAAGTATAGCCAGCTTCTAGTCACGGCTGACTGGATCGAGGAGACGCAGTTTCCGAAACATGCGCAACTTCTCACTGAAATCGGCGTCGCGTCCACCTGCACATTGCCTCTGGCCAGAGGTGAGCGCCGGCTTGGAGTCCTGGAGATTGGCCGAACGCTTCCTCATGCTTACTCCGCGGAAGAAGTACGCTTCCTTTCTCTTGTAGCCGACCAGCTCGCACTGGCAATCGACGCTGCCGTGAGCTCTTACCTCTCGCAGCAGGCGCAGGACCGGCTGAAACTGATTCTTGATGTGACGAATCAAGTGGTGTCGAGCCTGGATTTTCAGGAACTGCTGAGAGCCGTGTCTGCAAGCGTTCGGCGGGTGATGCGATGTGACGCTGCCGCGATTATGTTGCCCGAGTCCGACGGAAAACACTTGCGCGTTCATGCTCTGGATTTTCCGGACAGTCGCGGCTCTTTTACCGAAAAGACCGCAATTCCGATCGAGGGAACACTTCCGGGCCAGGCATTTCAATCGGGGAAACCCACGGTCCTAAACCGTCTCGATCCCACAGAAATACCGCCTGAAATGTACGCCAAGGCAGCTGGGGAAGGAGTAAATTCCCTTTGCCACATGCCGCTCGTCAGCCGTGGCCGTGTGCTCGGGATTCTGGCGGTGGCGCAACGAGCGGAGAACGCGTTCGATGCGAATGCGGTCGAGTTTCTGTCTCAGGTCGCAAAGCAAGTCGCTATCGCGGTTGAAAACGCCTTGGCCTATGGCGAAATTGCGGACCTCAAAGACAGGCTGGCGCAGGAGAAGCTGTACTTAGAAGATGAAATTCGCGGAGGCATGGACTTCGAAGGAATCGTAGGTCAGAGTTCGGCTCTGCGACACGTCTTAAGTCTTGTGGAGACCGTGGCTCCCAGCGATTCTACGGTATTGCTCCTGGGCGAAACCGGAACCGGAAAGGAATTGATTGCGAGCGCCATCCATGATCGTAGCCGTCGCAAGAACCGCACGTTGGTGAGGCTCAATTGCGCGGCGATTCCTACCGGTCTGCTGGAAAGCGAACTCTTTGGGCACGAGCGGGGCGCGTTCACCGGCGCGATTTCGCAAAAAGTTGGCCGGCTTGAACTGGCGGACCAGGGCACGCTCTTTCTCGATGAGGTTGGGGACATTCCCATCGAAATTCAGCCAAAATTATTACGGGCGTTGCAGGAGCGAGAGTTTGAACGACTGGGCAGCACTCGCACCAAGAAAGTGGATGTGCGGCTTGTGGCTGCAACCAACCGCGACCTCGACAAAATGGTTGAAGACCGAGAGTTCCGTAGCGATCTTTATTATCGCCTTAATGTTTTTCCGATTCGCATCCCGCCGTTGCGGGAGCGCCCCGAAGATATTCCGCTTCTGGTCCGCTACTTCACCCAGAAGTACGGTCGCCGCATGGAGAAGCAGATTGAGTCCATCCCGGTCACGGCGATGAAGAAGCTTTCGAGGTGGCATTGGCCGGGTAATATTCGCGAACTGGAGAATTTCATGGAGCGCTCGGTGATCCTTACCCACGGCAGCGCCTTGCAAGTACCGGTCGGAGAATTGATCAACAATGGCAGGACGACTCCTGCGGCGGGAACCCGCGAGGCCAGCGAGCGCGAACAAATCCTGCGCGTGTTGAAGGACACGAACGGGCGCGTTGCCGGTCCCGATGGCGCCGCGGCACGCATGGACATCAAGCGCACAACGCTGATCTCGCGCATGAAGAAACTGGGCATCAATCCGCGAAGAGTGTCCTGAGTTGGTGTCGTGATCCTCGACAGGTGTCGAAATCGCTTTCGACATTTCTCGACACTACAGGTTCCAACATCTTCTCTCGTTCAATAAACTCAATGGTTTAGCCGGCTCCCCACAGGTTTCCGCAGTGGTCGCTCGTTTGCGTAAGGGTTATATGAAGCGAGCGCAATGTTCAAGATCTCAATCACCGACACCCCTTGCAAACGGACGCTGCTCGTGGAAGGCAAGCTTATCTCGCCGTGGACTGCTGAGTTGCAGAGGGTGTCACGCGAAGCAAGCCATGACCTGCAAGGCCGAAAGCTGACCGTTGATCTTTCAAACGTTACAGTACTCAGCCCGGAAGGTGAGGACACACTCTTTGAGTTGATGAGAGAAGGCGCGAAATTCTCCTGTGGCGGCGTTCTGACGAAGTACGTGCTCAAGCGGATCGCACGGAGAAGCAGCAGTCGATGTCGCGACATTTTGATGACAGTTACCGGAAATTGCGAAAACTGACGGAGGCAAGAATGTTTAAGGCAAAGCAAGTTGCAAACGTGAAAGACATGGAATACGCAACCGCTGGAGATTTCTGCACAATCTTCGACGAAGATATGAACAGTTTGTACCTGCTCTCACTGTTGCTGGCTGGTGATGGCAAAAAAGCGGAGCAATGCTTTGTCGAAGGCCTGGAAAACGCGACGAGCCGGAATCGAGTTTTCAAGGAGTGGGCGCGCTCCTGGGCCCGGAGAGCGATCATTCAGAATGCGCTGCGAATTGTCAATCCACGGCCCAATGGCCGAGGTGGGTCATGGGATTCGTCCTCAATGAACCGGTGTGGCGAAATGTTGTCCGAACGCGCTGAGATCATGGCAGTTCTTGAACTCCGGCCCTTTGATCGCTTCGTCTTCGTCATGTCGGTGCTCGAAGGCTACTCAGATCACGATTGTTCGATTCTCCTCGGCTGCTCGCGTCAGGATGTGCTTGCCGCCAAGACTCGCGCATTACAGCAAATTGGAAGTGTGGCGGAACTTCGCCTGAAGCGGGAAGCAAGCATCAATTCGGAAGAGCTTCTAGCGAATCAGAGTCCCAGTTCCATCGTGGAAGCTGCGGCGTGAACGCAGCTGTGGGAATCAAATTAGTGGAGCGCATGACAACGCAATACATCTCGGAGGAGCCTCAGACAGCCCCAGCGCAAGTGGCCGAAACTCGACCACGCGGGACATCGAATATTCGCGTCAGAATCGGCGGCTTTGTCGCCGCCATCCAGTCGATACTGTTTCTTGCGCACTGGTTCGTTTATCAAACCTGGACGTTCTTTCGGGTGGATCTCGATCCGCCGAGCATTACGCAGGCTGTGCTTGCTCTGTTATCAGTCAGCTTTGTCGCCGCCAGCCTGCTTGCGTTTCGCTATTCCAACTTCTTTGTGCGTCTGTTCTATAGGATCGCGGCCACATGGCTGGGATTTTTCAACTTTTTCTTTGTCGCGGCAGGAATGAGTTGGTTCGTTTATCTGGGAAGCCGCTTGTTGGGTGTGACTCTTGGTCGCCCGATTGTCGCCAATTTGCTCTTCGGCGCGGCGGTGATCGCTGGACTCTACGGGTTGGTTAATGCCCGTCGGATCTGGGTGAAGCGCATCACCGTCAAATTGCCGAACATGCCTTCAACCTGGCGCGGCCGGGCAGCTGCACTTGTATCTGATATCCATCTCGGACACGTTAATGGCGGCGGATTCATGCGGCGAATAGTCTCAATGCTTACACGGCTGCAGCCCGATATTGTGTTCATCACTGGTGACCTGTACGACGGAGGCAAAGTCGATCCCGATCAGGTTGCAGCACCTTTGAAAAACCTTTCCCCAAGATTCGGCGCCTATTTCGTGACAGGAAACCACGAAGAGTTTTCTAACTCTGCCAACTATCTCGATGCGATCAGCCGCTCAGGTATTGGAGTGCTCGAAAACGAGAAAGTCGTGATTGAGGGCTTGCAAATTGTGGGCGTCAACGACCGCGATTCCACCGATCCCCACCGCTTTCGCTCGATCCTGGAACGCGCCGAGCTCGATCGGGAGCGGTCCAGTATTTTGCTCTCTCACTCACCACGCGGATTACAGATCGCCGAGGACGCCGGCATCTCGCTGCAGCTTTCCGGCCATACGCACGGAGGGCAGTTATTCCCGTTTACCTGGTTTACAAAGCGCATCTTCGGCGAGTTTACCTACGGACTGAAGCGATTCGGCGAATTTATGGTTTATACGTCGAGCGGCGCCGGAACATGGGGTCCACCAATGCGCGTTGGGACCAGGCCGGAGATCGTCCTCATCCTCTTCGAGTAATCCGCAAGGGACCTAATTCGACGCGTCCGACAGCGGCAACCAAACCTGGAACCGTGTGTCTCCAGGCTGCGAGTTGACCTGAATACTCCCCCTGTGTTTCTTCACGATTCGCTGGACCGTATCCAAACCGAGCCCGGTGCCTTGACCGACAGCTTTCGTCGTAAAGAAGGGCTCAAACATGTGCGCCTCTACATCAGGCGGAATGCCGGGGCCATTGTCACCAATCTCCACGACCACACAGGAATCATCGCGGTAAGTTCGAACGCGCAGCTCGCCGTTTCCGTTCATCGCATCCACGGCATTGTCGATTAGATTGGTCCAGACCTGGCTGAGCTCGCTTCCAAATGAATTTACGAGAAGGGGGACCTTCTGGTAGTCGCGTTTTACCACGACTCCATGTTTAAGCTTGTGATTCAGGATGGTGAGCGTATTTTCCAGTGTCTTTATGACATCGACATTCTGGAGCGGCGCCTGGTCCATGAATGTGTATTCCTTTATCGCAAGGACAAGATCTGAGATTCGCGACGTGCTGCTCTCGATTTCATTCAGCAGGTTCGCGACTTCGACCGACGCAGCCAGCCTGATCAGGGCTGCACGAGCGGTATCGGCATCCAGGTTCGCGAACAACGATTCCAGCGCTGCCGGTTTGACTCCTCGCCTCGCCAAATCCGCCGCCAATTGCCACAAGTCTTTTTGACCATGACTTCGCAGCAAGGAGTCAATCTGCTCTTCCATGTCGCTGGCGGTCAGAGCATCCAGTGGAGGCTCGTCGCGTTGAGTGAATGAGGCTTCAAGGTTTTCGATCTCCGCTTTCTGCGCGGGAATCAGCTCACGCCTTCCAAGTTCGTGACTGGCGTCCTTGATCTTCTTTAGAATTTGGCGCAGTTGGCTGGCGGCGCGCTTGGCGGCCGATGCTGGGTTATTGAGTTCATGCGCCAGACCCGCAGAAAGTTTTCCCAGCGAAGCCAGCCGGTCGCGCTGTTGCTCGAAGCGAGTCGTTTCGCGGATCCTGTCGGACATCAAGCCAACAAGACGAGTGGCCAGTTCCGGCATTTTTTGTACGAGCTGGGGAAATTGCGAAGACGGAAAACGCAATAGGCGACCATTGCTGACTGCCCGTCCCGTCACGGGAGTGCGTTTCATCCTTGAAAAGGGCAGAACACCGGTCACTTCTCCTGCCTTTACTGGAAAGGCAAAGGTCTCGCCATTGATTTCACCGCGTGCCTGGAATTCTCCCTCAAGCATCACGAACATATTTTCTGCGGCGTCGCCCTGGCGAATATAGGTATCGCCCGGATTAAGGAGCTGTTCATGGCACTGGCTGATAAACCATTCAAGCTGGTCGTCAGGCAGATTGGCGAATGTAGGTACGCGAAGTAGGTCGAATTTTTCGATCATCATACTTTGCTCAGGTACTGATGGATGAATTGCACAGCCACTGAACCTTCACCAACGCCCGAAGCTACGCGCTTAATGGAGCCATGGCGCACGTCTCCGACGGCAAAAATTCCGGGAACGTTCGTCTCTAGCAGGAAGGGATCGCGCTCGAGAGTCCATCCTTTTGGCCACTGGCCGTCGCGGAGCAGATCAGGTCCGGTGCTGATGAATCCACGTTCATCGCGTTCGACTATGTCGCCCAGCCAATCTGTGCGCGGCAGCGCGCCGATAAAGATGAACATCGCGCTGGCCGGAACCCTTTCGATCTTGTCAGTATCCGAACAGAGAACTGAAATTTCTTCCAAGTGCGATTCCCCGTGTACTTCGGCAACGCTGGCGTGCGTCCATATTTGGATGTTAGGTGTCTTCTGAACCTGGTCAATCAGGTATTGCGACATCGTGCTCGCCAGGGATGAACCGCGAACCAGAATGACAACGCGGTCAGCATACTTTGCAAAGTTCATGGCAGCCTGACCCGCAGAATTCGCGCCGCCGACCACGTAGATGACTTCGCCTTTGCATGACAAAGCTTCAGTAGTACCGCCTCCGTAATACACGCCCGCCCCCTGCAATCTGTCCACGCCCGGCGCTTCAAGTCGGCGCCACTGAACTCCGGTGGCAATCATTAAAGCATGGCAAGAGAGTTCAGTGTCATCGGCTAACTTGAGAATTCGATAGGGACCTTCGATCCGGGCCGATACAACTTCCTGCGGAGCTAGAATCTCTACGCCGAACCGGCGCGCCTGCACCACTGCGCGCCGTGCCAGGTCTCCGCCGCTCAATCCAGTTGGAAAACCGAGATAGTTTTCGATCCGGGAACTCATCCCAGCTTGGCCGCCGGGAGCTTCCCGTTCGATGATCACCGTGTGCAGCCCCTCAGAGGCGCCATAGACTGCGGCTGCCAAGCCGGCCGGCCCGCCACCCACGATGGCAAGATCGTAAAACGTGGTCTGGGCACGAGTACGCAATCCAACTTTCTGGGCAACTTGTGCCGGGAGACTCTCCAGTAACTTCGTTCCGTCGGGAAAGAGCACTACCGGAAGATTGGAAACCTCAGGACCTAGAATCTCAAGCAGGCGCTTGGTCTCCGGGTCATTGGCTGAAAGCTCAACGTCAATCCATTGGTACGGTACGTGGTTCCGTGCCAGGAAATCTCGCAGCTCATAGGATTTTGGAGACCACCGCGTGCCCAACACTCGGATACCTTCAAAGACCGGGCGATACGAGGCCTGCCAATCGTCGAGCAAATCGTCCAGCTGCGGATATAAACGTTCCGCTGGCGGATCCCACGGTTTCATAAAAAAGTAATTTATGCCCGCATCGTTGATGGCGCTGATGGCAGCATTGGTGTCTGCATAAGCAGTAAGCAACGCCCGCTTGGCATCGGGATAGATCCGCGTGGCCTCCTGAAGAAAATGAACCCCGTCCATGCGCGGCATACGCTGATCGGCGAGCAGCAGGGCAACCGTGTCATTGCGCACCTTGAGCTGCTTCAGAATGTCCAGCGCTCCCTCAGGAGAATCGCTTCCCATCACCCGGTATTCGGCGCCGTACTGGGTCCGCAAGTCGCGTTCAATCGCCCGCAACACATCCGAATCGTCATCCACACTCATTAATACTGGCTTCGGCATAAGGCTCTCATGTATTTTGCCTGAAAATGATTGCGACTATCCACAGTTGAACGCGTAGTTTTACTTTGTTCAGCGCGCGTCAAGATTGGAGATTTGACGAAGAACGTTCTTCCGAGGCTATGCTGCCTTGATTAGATACCCAAAATTGCGTTTGGTCGCAAGTTAGATTCCAGCATTAGCAAGTACACGAGAATTCGTACTTTGCGCCCAGATACGCGGGAGTTCGTGCGAGCATTTGAATCCCCGCACAACTGGCAAGCATCTTTTACGTGATCAAATTGGCTAAGGACAAATGACATGAGAAAGCCGATTCCTATTGCTTCGATCGCATTCTTGACGTTCACAGCTTTTGTCAGTTCCGGGTGCACAAGAACGGAAGCAAAGCCGGGCGCATCGCAGGCTACGCCGGTTAAGGTTCAGACCATTAGCCTTTCGCCCGTACCCCGCCAGGATGAATACGTAGCGACCGTAAAGTCGCGCCGTTCTGCGAGTATCCAGCCGCAAGTGGATGGTTCATTAACCCGAATTTTAGTGAAATCGGGTGATCACGTGCGCGCTGGACAAGTGCTGATGACGATTGATCCGCTAAAGCAGCAAGCGACGGTTGATCAACAGCGCAGCACCGAAGCTCAAAAGAAAGCGATTTTCGAATACAACCAGCTGGAACTGCAGAGGCAACGCGGTCTCTACGAAGGCGGCGTAACCAGCAAACAGAACTACGATTACGCTGTTCAAGCCTTGGACAATTCCAAGGCTGATTGGGAGTCTGCCAAGTCGGCGCGTGTTACGCAGGAGCGGCAGCTCGCCTATTACCACCTCACCGCGCCTTTCGGCGGCATTGTCGGCGACATCCCGGTCCACGTTGGCGATTACGTATCTCCCCAGACGCTGCTTACCACGGTGGACGAGAATGCCGAATTAGAAGCCTACATTTATATTCCGACGGAACGCGCCTCAGAGATTCGGATGGGCCTTCCAGTACAGATCGTTACCAGCGCCGGTGAATTGATCGAGAAGTCGAAAGTTGATTTCATTTCGCAGCAGGTTGATAACGCCCTGCAAGGCGTTCTTGTAAAAGCCGCGATCCATGCGCCTCTCGATAGGTTCCGCAACGCGCAACTGGTAAAGGCCCGAGTTGTGTGGAGCACCGCCCCCACGCCCACCGTCCCGGTTCTGGCAATAACGCGCATAGGAGGCCAACCGTTCGTTTATGTCGTGGCCTCATCTGAAAAAGGAACTGTTGCCAGGCAGCGGGCGGTGGTGCTGGGTGACACGCTAGGAAATGATTACGCGGTCTCGGATGGCCTGAAGCCGGGCGACAAAGTTATTGTCTCGGGAACGCAGTTTCTGATTGACGGTGCGCCTATCCAACCGACCAGCTAACCGGTCTAACTCTAGCGCCAAGCGCCGATGGACTAGCGATCCACGCGGCCGTGATAGGGAGTTTTCTCTTGGTTGATTTCTTCATTCGACGCCCGATTTTTGCGACGGTGTGCGCCCTGCTGATCATCCTCGCCGGGGCGGTTTCGATTCCGACACTTCCCATCTCTCTATATCCGAATCTGGCGCCGCCCCAGGTTACAGTCACCAGCAATTACGTCGGCGCCAACGCAAACGTGGTCGAGTCTGCAGTTACCACTCCGTTGGAACAGCAGATCAATGGCGTCGAGGGAATGCACTACATCACCTCGACCAGCTCCAACGACGGCACCAGCAACATCAATGTGACGTTCCGCACCGGTTACGACCTGAACATTGCAGCCGTGGATGTGCAAAATCGAGTTGCTACGGCACAAGGACGCCTGCCGCAGGAAATCAAAAACACCGGCGTGACCATCACCAAGGCCAACCCCAATTTCGTTTTCGCCGCCGGGTTTTATTCGCCCGACAACAGCCTGTCGAACCAATATATCTCCAACTACCTCGACGTGTATGTGAAAGACGCCGTGAAGCGTATTCCCGGCGTTGGCGATGTCCTTATCTTTGGTGAACGTAAGTACGCGATGCGCATCTGGCTGGATCCTACGAGGTTGGCTGCTCGTCAGCTTACCGCCGCCGACGTCGTCTCAGCGCTGCAGGAACAAAATGTGGAGATACCGGCAGGGCAGTTGGGACGCCCTCCCGCAGATCAAAAACAGAGCTTCCAGATAGCTTTGCGAGTGGTGGGACGGCTTTCGGACCCGAAAGAATTCGAGAACATTATTATCAAAAACACGAACAATGGGATCGTGCAGCTAAAGGACGTGGGGCGCGCTGAAATCGGCGCGGAGAATTACGACACAAACCTCTTGTATAGCGGGCATCAGGCAATCGGAGTCGGCGTCCAGCAACTCTCGAATGCAAATGCGCTCGAGGTGGACAAGGCAGCCAAAGCGCAACTGGAAGAACTTTCCAAATCCTTCCCGCCTGGAATGAAATATGTAATCGCCTTCGATACGACAACCGTTGTTGGCGACTCGGTGAAGGAGGTCATCACTACTCTGGAAGAAGCCGTCCTCATCGTCATCATCGTGATCTTTCTGTTCTTGTTGGACTGGCGCGCAACCATCATTCCTGCGGTTACGATCCCAGTTTCTCTGATCGGTACATTCGCGTTCATCAAAATATTTGGCTTCTCTATCAATTCACTGACGCTATTCGGAATCACGCTTGCCACTGGTCTAGTAGTGGATGATGCGATCGTGGTCATCGAAAACGCGCAACGCCACATTGACGCCGACCGCACCGACTCGCACACGGCCACATCAGTTGCGATGTCTGAAGTGGCGAGCGCCGTGGTGGCAACTTCGCTGGTGTTGATCTCTGTCTTCG
>Ga0209056_10005501_pt1 | contig 13158 bp, 11 predicted proteins | sample GraSoiAngelo_114_FD_185876 | JGI IMG/M metagenome (GOLD analysis project Ga0209056, IMG submission 185876) | Grasslands soil microbial communities from the Angelo Coastal Reserve, California, USA - 14_0903_13_40cm (SPAdes) (version 2) | ecosystem: Environmental > Terrestrial > Soil > Grasslands... | reverse complement strand
ACGGGAGAGATCCCTTCTGGAGACAAGGAGTGTGTCGTGATGTAGGACATCGCGGACGTTAAGGCCCTCTGCATCGATCACGGTCACATCCCTGAGATTGGCGGCTGCCCGTCGCAGCTTGTCATCATCCCCCCCCGCCACGATCAACGTCTTCGTTGTCAGGCCGAGTGTCGCGAGGATCTTCGACAATGACTTTGTTCTTCCATCGACGGTCGGGAATTCATCCAGCACGACCAACCCGCCTGCGCTGAGCTTGATCGACAATGCAGAACGAATCGCACCGCGTACCTTTTTCTTAGGCATGGTATAACCATAGTCCCTCGGCTGGGGCCCAAAGATGATGCCGCCATGGCGCCACAGCGGAGACCGATTGGAGCCCGCGCGCGCACGTCCCGTATGCTTTTGTTTATACGGTTTCTTCCCTGTTCCGCTCACCTCACCTCTCTCCTTCGTCGAAGCGGTTCCTTGACGAGAACAGGCCTGCTGCATCACAACGACCTCATGCAGGACCGGTCCTTTCACCGGCGCTGCAAAAATCCCCGAAGGCACCTCGACCGAGCCGATCGTTCGCCGATTCAAATCCACAACATTAACGCTTGGCATGGCGGTCCCCGCTGGCTGTCTTCTTGGACTTTTGGATCATCACCACGCTTCCCCGCGAGCCAGGAACGGAGCCTCTCAGGAAAATGAGATTTTCTTCCGACCTGACTTCCATCACTTCCAGACCTTGCGTGGTGACCCGCACACTTCCCATGTGCCCCGCCATTTTCATGTTCTTCCACACGCGAGAAGGTGAAGAACTGCTGCCGATAGACCCTGGCGCCCGGTGGAACATGGAACCGTGTGTGCGCGGGCCGCCGTGGAAGTGGTGTCGTTTCATGACCCCTTGGAATCCCTTCCCCTTTGAGATTCCCGTCACATCAACATGCTCCCCCTTCGAGAAGAGATCTGCCTTGACCGTTGCGCCGATCTGATTTTCTCCGTTCGCGCGAAATTCACGTACGTGTCGGAAGCCCGGCAGTTGCGCTTTGCTGAAATGTCCTTTCGCCGCCTTTGACAATTTGCGATCCGGCACTTCATCGAACGATAATTGAACGGCAGCGTATCCATCCCGTTCGACGGTCTTCACCTGCGCCACGCGGCATGGCCCCGCTTCGATCACGGTGACGGGCACCATCCGCCCACCCTGCACAAAGATTTGCGCCATTCCGAGCTTGTGTCCCAACAATCCGGATGTCACAGCTTGATCTCCACATCAACTCCCGCAGCCAGATTGAGCTTCATCAAGGCATCCATTGTCTCTGGTGTCGGCTCCATAATATCCATGAGCCGCTTGTGTGTCCTGATCTCAAACTGCTCACGTGACTTCTTATCCGCATGAGTCGAGCGCTGGACGGTCCATTTATTGATCCGTGTGGGAAGAGGGATAGGTCCCACAACCTTGGCCCCTGTTCGCTTGACGGTATCCACAATTTCCGACACGGACTGATCAAGGACTCGATAGTCAAAACTTCGGAGTCGAATGCGGATACGCTGATCAAGCTTGATGGCCATTCCCTACCCTTTGCCTTACGCCAGAATTTCGGTGACGATGCCGGAGCCGACGGTCTTGCCGCCCTCGCGCACGGCGAAGCGCAGGCCCTGATCCATGGCAATGGGCGAAATCAGCTCGGCCGTCACCGACACATTGTCCCCCGGCATCACCATTTCCACGCCCGGGTTCAGCGTCACCACCCCCGTGACATCTGTCGTGCGAAAATAAAACTGCGGCCGGTACCCATTAAAGAACGGCGTGTGCCGCCCCCCTTCTTCCTTCGCCAGCACATACACTTCCGCCTTGAACTTCGTGTGCGGCGTGATCGTCTTCGGCTTGGCCAACACCATCCCGCGCTCCACTTCTTCCTTCTTCGTGCCGCGCAAGAGCACCCCGATGTTATCGCCCGCCTGCCCCTCATCGAGCACCTTGCGGAACATCTCCACCCCCGTCACCACCGTGCTGGCCGTCTGCTTGAGCCCCACGATCTCCACTTCGTCGCCGACTTTCACGATCCCGCGCTCGCACCGCCCCGTCACCACCGTCCCCCGCCCGCTGATCGTGAACACATCCTCGATCGGCATCAAAAACGGCTTGTCGATCGCCCGCACCGGCATCGGAATGTAACTGTCCACCGCCTCCAACAACTTCAGGATCGCCGGCACCCCGATCGGCGACTGATCCCCCTCGATCGCTTTCGTCGCCGACCCCGTGATCACCGGAATCTTGTCCCCGGGAAACTCATACTTCGTCAACAGCTCACGCACTTCGAGTTCCACCAACTCCAAGAGCTCCTTGTCATCCACCTTGTCCGCCTTGTTCAAAAACACCACGATGAACGGCACCCCCACCTGCCGCGCCAACAAAATGTGCTCGCGCGTCTGCGGCATCGGCCCATCCGCCGCACTGACCACCAGGATGGCCCCGTCCATCTGCGCCGCCCCCGTGATCATGTTCTTCACATAGTCGGCGTGCCCCGGACAGTCCACATGCGCGTAATGCCGGTTGGCCGTCTCATACTCCACGTGCGAAATCGCAATCGTCAAAATCTTGGTGGCATCGCGCCGACCCTGGGACTCACTGGCCTTCGCCACCTCGTCGTAGCTGATGAACTTGGCCATCCCCTTGTCGCCCATCACCTTCGTCAACGCCGACGTCAACGTCGTCTTCCCATGGTCCACATGCCCGATCGTCCCGATGTTCACATGCGGCTTCTTCCGCTCATACTTCGCCTTCGCCATGACTGTCCCCTCTTATGTCATCTTGGTAAAATCTGCGCTAATTGCATTTTGTATCATGCCATCGTGGAGCCCACGACGCGGATTGAACGCGTGACCTCGTCCTTACCAAGGACGTGCTCTGCCAACTGAGCTACGTGGGCGCGTGATGTCATCTTGGGTTGTGTGTGCGCACTTGGTTTGGAGCGGGCGACGAGATTTGAACTCGCGACAGCCAGCTTGGAAGGCTGGAGCTCTACCACTGAGCTACGCCCGCCCGTACCATTTGACCCGGTTCTGTTTGGTGGGCAGGCAAGGATTCGAACCTTGGAAGCCGATGGCAACAGATTTACAGTCTGCCCCCTTTGTCCACTCGGGTACCTGCCCAATAAACCGCCTGTCTTGTCCGTCATAGGTACGTAGAACTAGGAACTCAATGATGGCGGCCTAATTGACGCAAACATCCCGGCCATGCAGAACGAACCGTCCCTTTCACCGTGGAAAACGGCGTCGTCCTCAGTATGGGACCGAGATGGAATTGGCTCAAATTGTTTTGAAGCAGTTCATTATATGGGTGAAATCGGCAGGTGTCAATACAAACTGAAAAATTTTCAGAGACTTAGCCCGACTGCCTGCAGAGGAATGGTGCCGGGAGCCGTTCTGCGTTCCAGCCCATGGGCCGGTTCATAGACAAGGGTCGATATTTTCGTCCACGGCATAGCGCCGTTTGAGGTAAAAAATCAAAGCGATGAGCCCGACAAGACCCAAGAGCGTCCATCCCGAACGGCTCAAAACGGTCACAAGCAGCGGAAGGTTCATCGCGAAGAAGTAGCCCAGCAATGCTATTGCAGTCACCCAGGCAATAGCCCCTAGGCAATTAAACAGCAAAAACCTCGGCCAGGGCATTTTCGTCGTCCCGGCCACCAGAGCCCCGATGACCCGCACGCCAGTAATCCATCGCTGAACAAAGATTGTTTTGTCGCCGTGCGTGTAGAAAAACTTTTCGACATAGCTCAACCGCTGGGGCGTGATGAAGAGATATTTGCCGTATTGCAGGACGAAGGGACGGCCCAACCTTCGTCCCAGGTAGAAGCTGATATTGTCCCCCAGGATGCAGCCGACGATGGCGAGAGGAATGACGTGGGCCAGGGACAGGTTCCCGAGATACGAGTAGAAGGAGGCGATGATGAGAATGGTTTCTCCGGGAACTGGCAAGGACGCATTCTCAGCCATGACTCCCAGAAAGAGAATCAGGTAGCCGTACTCATCAACGTAAGGGCTGGCGGCGTCAATTAACTGGAGCAGATGTTCATGCATGGCGTGGGCGAGAGGACGGTAGCATGCGCCCGCGAGCGCGGTCAATAAGAACGCTCGTCCCTTGACACCTCCAAACCCGCAAGGTAGCATCTCAACGTCGTAATGCCCACCCTGACGATTTCTCGACGTCCATGTGTTCAGCTCGCGCTCGGCCTGTTCTTCTGGGCCGTGCCGCTTCCACTCGCCTTTGCGCAGACCGCCGTCACGATTCTCCATACCAGCGAGCATCACGGAACTCTTGAACCGCTTGAGCAGGGCAGCTACAAGGGTCAGGGCGGCATGGCCCGCCGGGCTACACTCATCGAACGGGTACGCAAAGAGGCGCCCTTGGTGCTTCTGGTGGACAGCGGCGATCTGCTCATCGGTACTGCCATGTCTTCGGTATTCCGCGGCGAAGCAGACATCAAGGCCATGAATCTCATGGCCTACGATGCACTGGCCCTCGGGAATCATGATTTCGATTTTGGCACCGCTCATCTCAAAAAGCTTAAAAATGAGGCTCGCTTCCCCTTTCTCTGTACGAACCTTCGGCCTCGGGAATCGGATATTTGTGACCGCTTCATTGTCAAATCCATCGGACCGCTACGCATCGGGATAATCGGTCTCATCGGCAAACGGAACTATCCCGATACTTTTAATCGTCAAGCGCTTCAGGAGTTGCATTTTGAAGATCCGATCGAAGCGGCCCGGCACGCCGTGTCCGAGCTCCGTGAACGGGTCGAGATCATCGTCGCGGTGACGCACGAGGATACCGAGGAGGATCTGGCGCTCGCGGCCGCGATTCCCGCGATTGACGTCATTGTCGGCGGCCACACGGAAGGCTTCGATGGACTGATCTCCAAAGGCCTTCGCACACCTGAAAAGGAACGCGTAGAACTGTCGGGGGCCGGGGCTGTCTTCGTGAAAACACATCGGCAGGGTCGGACCTTGGGGCGATTGGATCTGCTGTATCACGATCGAACAATTCTCGTCGCGGAAGCTCGGAATGTCCCAGTCACCTCCGCCGTCACCGCCAATCCAAAGGTCTCACAACTCGTGGAATCGTATGCCGGCCGTCTGGAGGCCGAAACCGAGAGAGTCATCGGAGATGCGGCTGTAAATCTGGAGGGGGGAAACATGGCCATCAGGACACGCGAGACAAACCTCGGCAACCTCCTCGCCGACTTGTCCCGCGGTCAATCGGGCGCTGAAATTGGTTTCGTGAACGCGGGGCAAATACGGGGAGGCTTCTCGGCAGGTCCCATTACCCGCAGACGACTCATGGAGGTGCTGCCCTTCGATGACGGCTTGTGCTTGCTAACCTTGACAGGCCGTGAATTGCGGGAGGCACTGGAGAACAGCGTCAGCCGGCTTCCGGAAGCGAACGGTCGGTTTCTCCAGATCTCGGGATTGAGCTACGTCTTTGACCCCGCCGCTCCTGTCGGCTCCCGGGTGAAAACCATGCAGGTCAATCAAACACCGCTCGATCTGTCGCGTCACTACACCGTCGTGACCAGTCAGTTCCTCGCGGATGGCGGAGATGGCTATACGATGTTCATGCATGCCGGAGACCGTCAAAACCTTGAACTTCCGTTGCGCGATGTCCTGTCGGCCGCTTTGAAAGTCGGTCCCTTAACGGCCCGCGAGGAGTCACGAATCCGCCGAGTTGGTGCCCAGGATGATGCCGCAAAATAAACACACCCAGAGGCCGCCTAGAACAGGCTCGCCTGCCGAGGCACCGGCCGAGTGAAGGTCGAGGGCGATGGATCACCAGGTTCGTCAGTGAAACCGGCCTTCTTCTTCGCGGTCTGAAACAACTGCTCCAACATTTCCGCATACGTGCCCTGGCCTTTCTGCCGTTCGAAAAACCGGGAACTGTTCAGCACCCCGCCGCGAACGACTTCGAGCCTATGTGTGATCTTCTTGATTCGGTCTGGAAACATCGCCGCCATGCGTTCGAGGAACACCGGTTCGACACTTCCGGAGAGCCTGAGCAAACTATAAAATGCCCATTGCGCGCCCGCTTCCCGCGCGAGGCGGAGGATCTCATACATCTGGTCATCATTCAGGCCAGGAATGACCGGCGCCAACGAGACTCCCGTGGGAATGCCGGCATCCGCCAGAGCTTTCACAACGGTGAGGCGTTTGCTGATTGATGGCGCCTGCGGTTCAACCCTCCTCGCCATGTCATTGGTCGCGAATGGAATGCTGATGTTGACGCGGACCGCGGCGGTCTCATGAAGCATCTTGAACACATCAACATCCCGCATGATGAGCGCGGCCTTGGTAATAATGGCCACCGGATTGCGAAACTCCGCACAGACTTGCAAGCAGGCCCTCGTTAAGCCCCACGCGGCTTCCAGTGGTTGATAACAATCGGTATTGCCGGAGAAGACCACCAGTTCTCCCTGCCAGGATGGCTTCAGGAACGCCTCCCGCAACAAGACCGCCGCCTCCCGTTTGACGATAAGTTTGGATTCGAAATCCGTCCCCGCCCCGAAGCCCAGATACTCGTGCGATGATCGCGCATAGCAATAGGCGCAGGCGTGGAAACAGCCCCTGTAGGGATTCACGCTCCACCGAAAGGCCAGATCGGGGCTCTCGTTCCGGCTTAAAATTGATCGGCTGTCGTCTTCGAAGACTTGTAGCTTCACCGCCGGCGGAGGCTCGAGCCATTCGCGGTGGAGGCTTTCGTAAGGATTGGGAGGATTGAAGATCTGCTTCATCGCGTGCGCATTGATTCTATGCCGGGCCGTACTGACTATTCAAATCCTAGGGGGTGGCATGTAGAATCCACTTGCCAGGGACCGCCAGTGCCCGTATCCTGCACCGGACCTCACACCCATTTCGGGAATGCTCGATGCAGGCACCATTCAACCAGCCGGTGCTCCTTGAATCCGCGCTCTCCGGCCTCACACTGAAACACCGCGGCAAGGTGCGCGATATGTATGACCTCGGCGACTCGCTGCTGATCGTCGCCACCGATCGTCTCTCGGCGTTCGATGTCGTCCTGCCCGAAGGGATTCCGGGCAAGGGGGCAGTGCTGACCGCATTATCCGCCTTCTGGTTCCGGTGGCTCTATGAATTCGAGGACATTCTTCCGAATCATTTCATCACGACCGATCTCTCCCAGTATCCCGCAGCCTGCCGTCTCCATCATCACATCCTGGACGGCCGCAGCATGCTGGTCCAGAAGGCATCCCCGCTGCCTGTCGAATGTATTGTGCGGGGATATTTATCCGGCTCTGGATGGTCGGACTACCAGCGAACCGGAGCAATCTCCGGACAGCCGCTTCCTAAAGGCCTTCAGGAATCGCAGCAATTGCAGGAACCGATCTTCACGCCCTCGACGAAGGCCGAGCACGGTGAACATGACCTGAACATTTCGCTCGCCGAGATGGTCTCAATGGTGGGGAAAGAGACAGCCGCTTTGGTCCGAGACGCCAGTTTAAAGATCTACCGGCGCGCGGTGGCCCACGCCGAGACGAAGGGGATCATCATCGCCGACACCAAGCTGGAATTCGGCATCGACTCTCAGTCCGGTCAACCGATGCTGATTGACGAAGTCTTGACACCCGACTCATCCCGATTCTGGCCCCGCGCGGCCTATGTTCCGGGCCGGCCTCAGCCAAGCTTCGATAAGCAGTTTGTCCGCGATTATCTGAATTCGCTCGGATGGAATAAGCAGCCCCCCGCTCCGCATCTTCCTCCGGACATTATTCGACAGACTCACGACCGGTACCTCGAAGCCTATCGGTTACTGACGGCCGGAGAGCATTGAGCGGCATGACGGCATCCTGGGTCTCCGGACTCATCTTCCTGATCACCTTCCTTGCGATCATGACCGATGTCGTTCACCGAACCATCGCCGCATGGGTTGGTGCAGCCGTCATGGTCGGAGCCGGGCTTCTCATAGGCTTCTATACGCACGGACAAGCGCTGCAATCCATTGACTTCAACACCTTGGCGCTCCTGCTCGGCATGATGATTCTCATGGCCATGCTCAGCAAGACCGGCGTGTTCGAATATCTGGCTCTGCTTGCCGCTCAGCAGGCCCACGGCTCCCCCTGGCGTCTGCTGGTCCTTCTGGGAACCCTGACCGCGGTCATTTCCATGTTCTTGAACAATATGACCGTGATTATTCTCATCGCTCCCGTCACCTTATTAGTAGCTGGCAAACTGCGAATGAACCCCATTCCCCTGCTGATCGCGGAAGCCGTCCTCTCGAACGTCGGCGGGACGGCTACTCTGATCGGAGATCCACCGAATACTCTGATCGCCTCCGCCGCACGATTCTCCTTCAACGACTTTTTGATCATTCTGCTGCCGATCGTCGTCGTCGCGTTTTACCCCACGCTTCTGACGTTCCGCCATGCTTTTCCCAAGCCCGCGCGTTCCGCGGATGCTGGCGCCTACGTCGCATCGCTTCCGGAGACAGAAACGATCAAGGACCCCATTCTCCTTCGGAAGCTGCTGATCGTCCTTTTCTTCATCCTCTTGCTGTTTGTGCTTCAAGACATGATGCCATTGCTACCAGGGTACGTGGCATTCGCCGGTGCCGGCATGGCCCTGCTGTGGTTGAAGCCTGATCCCGAAGAAGTCCTCAAGGAAGTGGAATGGAGCGCCCTGTTGTTTTTCGCCTCGCTCTTCATTGTCGTCGGGGGCCTGGAGGCCGCGGGTGTCATGAAAGCGGTGGCCTCTGTCGTGCTGTCGTTCGCGGGCTCGCATGTCCTGCTCTCCGCCGTGCTGTTGATTTGGATCGCAGCTATCCTCTCCGCCGTCGTAGATAACATCCCCTTCGTCATCGCTATGATTCCCATTATTAAAAGTTTGGATACGGAGGGGCTCACGGTGGAACCACTGTGGTGGGCATTGGCACTGGGCGCGGGATTCGGCGGCAGCGGCACGCCGATTGGCGCGAGCGCCAACATCATGGCCATCTCCTTCAGCGAACGCGCCGGACATCCGATTTCCTTCCGACTATGGGTGCGTTCGGGCTTGCTCGCCACACTCGTTTCATGCGGTGTCGGCACCCTCGCTTTCCTCGTCGTTTTCGGAATCATCAAACACTGAACACAGATCCTTTGAGCAAAGCGCACGCAATAGGCGCGTGCCACTCGTCAAAGAACTCCGCTACTTTCGAGTTATTGGCACCGTGCCTCCGTTTTGGCAGAGTGATTCCAGACTACCCTCGACTTCCCGCGGGCCCCCAGTGATGTCCGCGAGCGGCCCCGGGGTCTATCCGGATGACTTACCGCATGACCACGGCCGCCAGCATTCGCATTCCGCTGTCTACGTATCGTCTGCAATTCAATAAGTCCTTCACGTTCAGAGATGCGGCGCGTATCGTCCCCTACCTGCACGCAATGGGGATCACGGACGTGTACGCGTCCTCCTATCTGAAAGCCGCTCCCGGCAGTCTCCATGGCTACGATGTCGTGGATCCGACGGCCTTGAATCCGGAGATCGGCACGCACGACGACTATCGGGAATTCGTGCAGGCGCTGAAGGCGTACGGCATGGGTCAAATCCTGGACGTCGTCCCCAATCATATGAGCATTGCGCATTCGCTCAATCCCTGGTGGCGTGACGTCCTCGAGAATGGACCCAGCGCCTCCCACGCGACATTCTTTGACATTGACTGGCACCCGCTCAAGGCTGAATTGAACAATAAAGTCCTGCTGCCGATCCTGGGCGATCTCTACGGGCTCGTGCTCGAGAATCAAGAGATCACGCTTGCGTATGAGGACGGCGCCTTTACAGTGCGGTATTACGATCACGCCTTGCCGGTCGCACCGCGATCCTATCTGCGGATCCTGACGCACCGACTGGATCACCTGGTACAGTTTGCTGGCGCTCATGACTCCCATATCATGGAATTGCAAAGCATCATTACCGCCTTGCGACATTTGCCGGGCCCGAATGAATGCGGTCCCGAGCGCGTGCTTGAGCGTAACCGCGAAAATGAAATCATCAAGAAGCGGCTGTCGGCGGTCGTGAGAGACAGCGCCACCGTCGCGAAATTCATCGAGGAGAATGTCCAGCGTTTTAACGGGACGAAAGGCGAGCCGCGAAGCTTCGACCTTCTCGACGATCTCCTCAATTATCAAGCCTACCGCCTGGCGTACTGGCGTGTCGCCTCGGAAGAGGTCAATTACCGCCGTTTTTTCGACATCAACGATCTCATCGCCATCCGCATGGAAAATCCGGCGGTCTTCCACGAAACCCATCAGTTGATCTTTCGCCTCCTCGAAGAGCGCGCCGTCACCGGCCTTCGCATCGATCATGTAGACGGGCTCTACGATCCGGAAGACTATCTGCAGCAGGTACAGGCGTGGGCACGCACCGAACTGGCGACCAACAACGAGACCAGAGGGCTGCCGCTCTATCTGATCGTGGAAAAGATTCTCGGTAGCCGCGAGCCGCTCCCCGCGCAATGGCCGGTTCATGGAACCACCGGGTATGACTTTCTCAATCTTCTGAACGGCCTCTTCGTCGACGGATCGAACAAGCAGCGTTTCGACACTCTCTACACCCGTATCATTCGCAACCGCGTAACCTTTGAGGACCTTGTCTATGAGCACAAGAAGTTGATCATGCGGGTGGCGATGGCCAGCGAAGTGAATGTGCTCGGCCATCAGTTGAATCAGCTCTCGGAGCGGGACCGTCGTTCGCGCGATTTCACGCTCAACAGCCTGATCCATGCCATCCGTGAAATCATGGCGTACTTCCCGGTCTACCGCACCTACATGACGCCAAACGTCCAAGAGGTCATGGATCGCGACCGCGCCTATATTCGGTTGGCGGTGACCAAGGCCAAACGCAAGAATCCGGCGCTGAGCGGGCTGGTGTTTGATTTTGTGCGCGATCTGCTGCTCGAGCGCGGTAACGGGCACTCGCATGAGGATCGGGAGGAGCGCACGCGGTTCGTCATGAAATTCCAGCAGACCACCAGTCCCGTAACGGCGAAGGGTATTGAGGATACCACCTTCTATAACTACCACCGGCTGGTCTCGTTAAATGAAGTCGGCGGCGACCCGTCTCAGTTCGGCAATCCCCTTTCAGTCTTTCATGACGCCATGCGGGAGCGCCATGAGCGGTGGCCGCACTCGTTGTCGGCAACCTCGACGCACGATACCAAGCGAAGTGAAGACGTCCGCGCCCGGATCAATGTGCTGTCCGAGATGCCTTTGGAATGGAACGCTCGCGTGACCCGCTGGAAAAAGTTGAACAAGAAGCACGTGATCGAAGTGGACGGCCAATTCGCGCCCGACAGGAATGAGGAGTACCTGCTGTATCAGACGCTCATTGGTGTGTGGCCGCTCTCGCCGCTCGATGACACGCAATACCAGGCGTTTGTCGACCGCATGACCGCGTATATGACCAAGGCCCTTCACGAAGCGAAGGTCCATACGAGTTGGATCAATCCCGACCATGCCTACGATGAGGCCGTACGGAACTTCACGGCTGCCGTGTTAGAGCGGGACAGGCCGAATCCCTTCCTGGAAGACTTTATTGCCTGGCAACGGCAGCTCGCGCTCTATGGGATGGTGAATGGTCTGTCCCAGGTGCTGCTGAAAATCGCCGCTCCCGGCATACCCGATTTTTATCAAGGGACCGAACTCTGGGACTTCAGCTTGGTGGATCCGGACAACCGTCGCCCGGTAGATTACGAGCTTCGGACCGGACTGCTCTCGGAGTTGGAGCGAACATGCGGGAAAATGGGATCAGACAGCCGAACTGTAGTGGACAGCCTCTTGAAGACCTGGACAGACGGACGCATCAAAATGTACGTGACGACAACGGCATTGAACTTTCGCCGGGATCGCTCGGAGGTATTTCGCGAGGGCGCCTATCTCCCGCTCGACGTCTACGGCAGCAGAAAAAACCATGTCGTCGCCTTTGCGAGATGTCAGAACGATCGGACGGCGATTGCCGTCACGCCGCGCCTAGTGAGCCAAATTACTCCCGAGAGACACGAACTCCCGCTCGGCAAGGATGTCTGGGGCGACACCTCCATCGGTTTGCCGGGCCATCCCCGCGCGCGTCTGTACCGCAATGTCTTTACCGGTGAGACATTTGCTCCAAACGCCGGAGACTTTCCACGGCTGTCATTGGGTGACATCCTCGGCATCCTGCCCGTTGCGTTCTTGGAGGCCGTGACGTGAGTCAATGGCTGGGAGGCGAGGCGCTTGTGCATTTCCCTCGCGGAAGACCCAAACGCGGAAGAAGGAATGGATTTTCAGTGTTGACGCTCACCGCCGCGTTGCTGATCGGAGTTGGCCTCGGTATAGCAACGACCCTGCTCTCCATAGTCGGCCTCGATAACAGCAAACGCGTCAGCTCGTGATGGTTGCGCCCGGCTAGGCGGCACTTCTACTTTCGGTATATGCACCCGTGGTCGGATCGTAGTAATTGCCGATGCTTGACGTATACGTGCGCTCTTCATGCGGCGGCGCCGGTCCGACCCGTTGTGTGTCGGGCTCCGGATTGGCGGAGAGTGAGAACTCGGGAAGTTCGCGTAAGGCGTTGATCACTGCTGGATCTGCCCCTTCCTGTATCGCCTTTTGAAGCACACTGTATTTATCCATTGGACATTCCAGGGTGCTGAGATACCACTGGGCTAAGGCCAAGCCTCGGCGGCTTCCAAAATCTGGCTCCATCTTGATCTCCTGCTCAGAGTGTAGCGGAATAAGACAGCGAAATCATTCCCCTCAAAGGGAGTACGCCTATCTGTCGATGAAGGATGAAATCAAATCCGTCGGCGGTGGTCTTGGTGGCGCGGGCGGTCAAGAAAGAGGCGCAGCCGGCGGCCGCATCAAGCGCGTGACCGAAACGCTGGATCCCCGCGGCTTCAACGTGAACACATTCGCGGCGCCCAGCGGCGAAGAGGGACGCCATCATTATCTCTGGCGATTCTGAAAGGCCCTGCCTCCGTTGGGGCAGATCGCCATTTTCGACCGATCGCACTATGGGCGGATGATGGTGGAACGGGTGGAGGGGTTCTGCGGGCTTTCCGCGAGATCAACGAATTTGAATGGCAGCTGTCGAACTTCGGCACGGTGGTGGTCAGGAGGAGCAGTTGCGGCGGTTCAAGGGATGTGAGCTCGA
>Ga0209056_10005499_pt1 | contig 13159 bp, 10 predicted proteins | sample GraSoiAngelo_114_FD_185876 | JGI IMG/M metagenome (GOLD analysis project Ga0209056, IMG submission 185876) | Grasslands soil microbial communities from the Angelo Coastal Reserve, California, USA - 14_0903_13_40cm (SPAdes) (version 2) | ecosystem: Environmental > Terrestrial > Soil > Grasslands... | reverse complement strand
TTCAGGCGTTCGGAATCGAGCCGTCCGCCGGACAACACGACCTTGCACCGCCAGTCGTCCTGAAACTCCGGCATAGCGCGGCGGATCGCCGCATTGCGCCGGCGGTAGCAGCCGAACGCGTCGAGCATCGGGGTAATGTCTTCGACGGCGTAGGCGATTCCCAGCGCTTGCGCCCAACCCGTAGCGAGTCCGAGACTCTGGCCATCGGATTCTCGCTCGGGGAGCATCAGCCCGAACACATGGCCGGGGCCGACGGCGCGCGCGGCGAGTGCGGCGCACACCGAACTGTCGATCCCGCCGCTCATGGCCACGACAAGACCGCGCCGTCGCAACGTCTCGCCGACCTGTTGGCGCAGCGTCGCCGTGATCCGCTCCGTCGCCTCCGCCGGATTGAGTTGCAGTCCGCTCGCCAAGCTCACGTCCGCCCTCGCGTCAGGGTGCCACCGCTACGCCGAAGGCTGTATTGCAAGGATGGCGCCGCGAGGCCGCGCCGAGCCGTTGGGCGGACGGAGCCCCACATGCTGCGCGCACGCCACACCGGGGGCCCACCGGCGGCGCCACGGCATGTGGCACAGGTGATGCGACACGAGCCGGCACCGAGACTTCGCGAGCCTCCAAGAGTGGATGCGACTCCCAATATCGCCGGTCTGGTCTGGCGGACGGCCGCGACCGATCCTGCGCGGCCAGCAGTGATCGCCGATGGGCACATCACAGACTATGCGTCCCTCCAGCGCCGCGCCTCGGCGATCGCTGCGTCGCTGACGAACGCGGGACTGCTCCCCTACGACCGAGTCGGGATCTTCTTGGACGGCGGCGCGGACGCTGTCGCGGCGTTCTTCGGCGTGACCGCTGCCGGCGGGATCGCCGTGGTCATCAACGAGTCGCTGCGGCCGCGGCAGGTTGAGCACATCCTGCACGGGGCGGGGGCGTCGACCCTGATTACTTCTGAAGACCTCCTCGCGCGGCAACCCCGTCCGCTCGAGACGCCCAGCCGCGTTCTCCCGATCCACGAGGTGCCGTCGCAAGCGGGTTTCGCGCCCCTGCCGCGGGTCGGGATGGATCCTGCCCAGATCGTCTACACGTCGGGCTCCACGGGGCTCCCCAGGGGAGTCACGGTCACCCACGCCAATTTGCTGGCCGCAGCGGCGACGGTGATCGACTACCTGGGCATCGTCGCTTCGGACCGGATCGCGAGCGTGCTTCCCTTCAGCTTCGTGTACGGAATGAGCCAGGTGCTGTGCGCGGCCGGCAGCGGCGCCGCCCTCGTGGTGGAACGGTCCCCCCTCGCCGCGCAGCTGGTCGCCAACCTGCGCGCGCAGGAGATCACGGTACTGGCGGCCGTACCGCCCCTGTGGCAGCAGCTGCTCAACGTCCCGGCGTTTCGCGACGAGCGGCTCAGCTCGCTGCGGATCGCGACGAACGCCGGCGGACACCTCCCCGTGCCGGTGGTGCGCGCGGTCCGCCAGGCCCAACCGCAGGCCCGGCTCTTTCTCATGTACGGGTTGACCGAAGTGCTGCGCAGCACCTTCCTGGCGCCGGAGGAGGTGGACCGACGGCCGGACTCGATTGGCCGGGCGATCCCCGGGGCTGAAGTGCTGGTGCTCCGCGAGGACCTCACGCCGTGCGCGGTTGGGGAGGTGGGGGAGCTGGTGCATCGGGGGCCGACCGTCGCGCTCGGGTACTGGAACGACCCCGAGGCCACCGCCCGAGTCTTTCGCGCCTATCCGCTGCGCGCCGCCGGTGCCCCGGACGCCGAACGCGTCGTGTTTTCGGGGGATCTGGTGCGCCGGGACGCCGACGGCTGGCTGTATTTCGTGGGGCGCCGGGATCGGATGATCAAGACGCTGGGCTACCGGGTGAGCCCCGATGAAATCGCGACCGTCCTGTACGCCTCGGGCGAGATCGCGGAGTGCATCATCACGGCCGAGCCGGACGATACGCGCGGGGAGCGTATTGTCGCCTTTGTGGTGCTGGCCGGAGGGGGATCGCTCGAGCGATTAAAGATGTACGGCGCCTTGGAGCTGCCCCGGCACATGCAACCGGCGCGGTATGAGCTGCGAGAAGCCCTGCCGCGACTACCGAGCGGCAAGCACGACGTGGCCGCCCTACGTGGAGAGCCGAGGCCGGCCTGACCGGGGGGGGTCGCGTGGAACGGATCCGGGCTTTCCGCAGGGAGGATATCCCCCCCGTGCTGGAGCTCTTTCGGACGGCGTTCCTCAGGACGGGGAAGAGCGTCCCGCTGGAGCTCGACACGTATTTCGACCGAGTCTTCTTCGAGAGCCCGTGGTACGACGAGGAGCTGCCGTCCTTCGTACATCTGGATCGGAGCGGGCGCATCATCGGCTTCGTCGGGGTGCAGCCGCGGCCGCTGCTCCTGCGTGGGCGCCGCATTCGAGCCGCGGTCGCGACCAAGCTCATGGCGGCGCCCTCGGCTGGCGAACCCCTGGCAGCGGTCCGGCTGCTCAGCAAGGTGTTTGCCGGGCCGCAGGACCTGCTGCTCTCGGACTTGAGCAATGATGCCGGGCGTCGCATCTGGGAGGGACTCGGAGGAACCACCGCCCTGTTGTACAGCCTGCAGTGGCAGCGGCCGGTGCGACCCGCCACTCGCTCTCCTGGCTGCACGCCCGCGGCGTGCCTGCCCTGGTCATCGGGGGGCTGAGGCCGTTGGGCTCAGTCGCCGACGCGCTCGTGGCACGAATCGCCGCTGGTCGCTTCCGCGACGCCTTTCCCGGGTACACGACCGAAGACCTGCCCCTGAGCGTGTTGGTCGCTCGGTTTCCCGAGCTGTCCTCCGATCGGGCGTTGCGACCGGAATACGACGAGCGGTCGCTGGAGTGGTTGCTGCACATCGCGCAGAAGAACGAGCCCCACCGCGTGCTGCGACAGCGACTGGTGCGCGACGGTCACGGGGAGCTCGTGGGGTGGTTCCTCTATTTCCTCGAACGTGGCGGCGAGAGTGAAGTCGTCCAGCTCGTGGCCCGCAAGGGCGGTCATGCTGACGGGCCGTCTGGAACCGAACATGGTGCGGGAGATGTCCGTCCGGCACTCCTATTTCCGACAGGTGGGCCCCTGGATGGTCGCGCACTCCACGCAGCCCGATATTCTGGAGCCGATCCGGAGCGGGAGCGCGTTCTTGAGTCGTTTGGAGGGCGAGTGGTAAGCGGCACCAGCTGAGGGGCGAGGTGCCGGAACGGTCTCACCAGCCGGGTCGCCGACCGATGCCGAGCATGACCGCCGGTGTTCGCAGCATGATTGCGAAGTCTGCGAGCAGTGACTGGTGCCGGACGTACTCGAGGTCGAGGGCGAGCTTGCGGCGCACGTCGTCATCGGTGCGGTCGTAGGGCAGGTTGACCTGGGCCCAGCCGGTGATGCCGGGACGCACCCGCTGGCGCCGCTGGTATCCCTCGATGCGCTCGCGCAGGTAGACGAAGATGTCAGGCTGCTCGGGCCGCGGACCCACGATATTCATGTCGCCCTTCAGTACGTTCCACAGCTGCGGAAGCTCGTCCAGCCGCAGACGCCGCAACACCCGTCCGATCGCCGTCACGCGGTCGTCGTCGGGGGTCGGCCTCCACGCGCATCGTCCGGAACTTGATCATCGTGAACAGCACCCCGCCGTGGTCGAAGTGGCGGCGGGTGTTGCCGCGAGCGTAGGAGAGCGCGCGGCGATCCACCCCGACCCGCGGCTGCCGGTAGAACACCGGCCCGTGGGACGTGAGCTTGACCAGTGCGGCGATGACCGCCATGAGGGGCAGGGTCAGCACCAAGCTGGCCGCCGCCACGGCGACGTTGAGCCAGCGGCGTGGGCCCTCGCGTTCCACCCACGAGAGCGCAGGCGCCGGTTCCACCAGCCAGGGGAGAGTCGTTGCCATGCCCTGACGCATGGCAAGGGTCGTGCGCGGAGCCCGGGGCGGGACCCGCAGGGCAACCCGCCGCGCCCCAAACGGTTCCGCGATTCGCGCCGCCGCCGCAGGCCAGGCGCTACGTCGCGCGACAACGGCGAGTGTAGGCAGGTCGCTACGCGAGCGCATCCTCACTCCTCACCTGCCGGGGGCAACGCCAACTCGAAATGAAACCGGGTGCCGCGCTTCGGGAGCGAGTCCACGCGCAGCTCCGCGCCCATCGCCGCGACGAGTTTGCGGCAAATCGCCAATCCCAACCCCGAGCTCGAGAAGTGCTGGCGCAGACCCAGCCGGCCGTGTGGGAATGCCTGGAAGAGGCCCGGCAGCGCATCGGGGGCAATGCCGGGCCCGGTGTCCCGCACCGACAACTCCACCCGTGCCGTGTCCAGCGCGCGCGCGCCGATGACGACGCGGCCGCGCTCGGTGAACTTGATGGCGTTGGTTGCCAAGTTGAGCAGCACCCGGCTCAGGGGGCGGGGGTGACCCAGGCGCCGGTCGGGCTGGGGCGTCCGCACCACCAGCTCGAGCCCCTTTTCCTCCACCATCGGCTGGATTATGCCGCGCACGGCATCGAACAGGTCGCTCAGCGAGAAGGAGACAGGCGACCGGTCGGCCAGGCGATCGGACCCCCGCATCAGGTCCGTCAGGTCACTGGCCTCCGCGCACAGATACAGGGCGGCGCTGTAAATCAAGCCGAGCTGGCGTTTCTGGACGTCGTTCACCCCGCCGCTGCGCCCGTCGCGCAGCGACTCGGCGAGGACGAGGATCGAGCTGAGCGGTGAGCGGAGATCGTGCGCCATCTCCACCACCCACTCGAGGTCCTCGGATCCAACCGGGGGCGGTGGAGCGCCGTCGCGGTCGAGCGGGAGCGGCTGGGCCAGGGTGCTCATGCGGCTCCTTCCGGGGGCAGGGCCGGCTGCGACTCCATGCCGGGGATCTCCTCCGTCGACGCCTCAGCTTCCCGCTCCACCAGCCATGCCGCGCCCGGATTACGCTGCAGCCCGTGGCGCTCCATCAAGCGGTACAGTGTGGTCCGATCCACGCCGGCGACGCGGGCGGCCTTGGACATGTTCCCGCCGGCCCGTGACACCAGCCAGGTGAGGTACTGCTTTTCGAACTGTTTGATCACGCGCTCCCGCGCCGCGTGATAGCTCTCTTCGCGCAGCGTCGCGACGAGCGAGGCGGGGTTCGCCGACAGCGTGGTGCGCGCTTCGCCGGTCAGGGGAATGTCCTCCGGCCGGATCGCGCCCCCCGGCTCCACCAGCACCGCCGTGTGCTCGATGACGTTCTGCAGCTCGCGCACATTGCCGCGCCACGGGTGCGAGCACAGCAGTGCCAGCGCTTCCTCGGTGAGGTGGGGCATCACCTCGCCCTTGCGCCGGTGCCGGCTCCAGAACGTGGTCAGGAAATGCTCGGCGAGCAGCGGGATGTCCTCGGGACGCTCCCGGAGCGGCGGTACCTGAATGGGGACCACGCGCAGCCGGTAGTAGAGATCCTCGCGCAGATCGCCGGAGCGCATCGCCGCTTCGGGGTCCCCGTTGGTCGCGGCGATGAAGCGGACGTTCACGACGGCATCGGTCGTTTCGCTCCCCACCCGCCGCACCACGCCGTCCTGGATGACGCGCAGCAGCTTGGCCTGGATCGCCTTCGGCATCTCGGCCAGCTCGTCCAGCAGCAGCGTGCCGCCGTTGGCGGTTTCCAGCAGGCCCGGCTTGTCCCGCACGGCCCCGGTGAACGCCCCGCGCCGGTGCCCGAACATCTCCGACTCCAGCAGCGCCTCCGGCATCGCAGCGCAGTTGATGGCGACGAAGGGCCGGCTCGACCGTCGGCTGTGACTGTGGATGAACTGCGCGATCAGCTCCTTGCCGCTGCCGCTCTCGCCCGTCAGGAACACCGACGCGTCGGTGGCGGCCACACGGCGGGCCAGCTCCACCGTCCGCTGGAAGGCGGGCGCCTCGCCGAGCAGCACGACCCCGTCGTCTCCCGCCAGCTGCCGCTCGCCTTCGACCAGCTGCTCCTCGGTCTCCTGGGCGACCAGCAGCGTGTGGGCCGCCCGGCCGATCAGGATCTGCAGGTGCGTCGCGGAAAACGGCTTGGGGAGGTAGTCCCAGGCGCCCTCCCGCAGCGCCTCGACGCTCGATTCCACGCTGGGGTTGCCCGTCATCATGACCACCAGCACCTGCGGGTTCGCAGCGAGGGCGGCGCGCAGCAGCTCCAAGCCGTCCACCTGGGACATGTAGCGATCCACGAGCGCGACATCGAAGGGGCGTCGCTTCAGCAAGTCCAGCGCTTCCTGCCCGCGAGCGCACGCGGTCACGTCGTACCCTTCGAGCTGCAGCACGCTGGCGCAGGTCTCGCGCAGGGTATGCTCGTCATCGACGACCAACACCCGGATCCGCGCCTTCGCTTCCGGGCCGATCGGCAACAATGCGGCGAGGCCCTGCGTCGCCTCGCGCGTCGCGAAAGTCGAAGAAGTTGGTCGGGTCACGGTTGATCGATCCTCAGATAGGGTGGTCCCAGACCCGGGTAATGCAGGGATCAGGCCATCCCTGTCGCGACCTTGCAGCAGCGCGGCATCTTGTGATGGGATGGGCACATGCAGGGATGGTCGGCGGGGGAGCGGCTACTCTCGGGATGCACCGTTCTGCGCCCGGATGCCTGCCCTCCCTGCCCTGAATTGCGGCATCGGTGCAGCAGGAGCGCCGAGCGCGAGCGGACCGCCAGCGGTACCGGACTTGCTGTGGAGGGGTCGCGACACAAGGAGACACCCAGCAAATGGAGAGACAGCTTCCCGAGCGCGTCGACCCGGCGGTGCTCGGCGCCCCGCGCCCATGGGCGGCGGAAGAAGTCGCCACAACATCGCCGGAGGGGGCGCTGGATTGGCGGCGCATCGCCCAGGTGGTGACGCGCTTCAAGTGGCTCGTCTTCGGGATCACGGTGGCCGGCGGTGCCGCGGGGTTCGCCGCGACAAAGGTCGTTCGCCCGCAATACCTGACCCAGGTGACGGTGTTCATCGACCAGCCCGATCCCCGCGGCAACGACCGCGGCGGGCCGATCCGTTCCGGGCAGGTCCTCGATCCCGAATCGTGGATCGATTTGCTGCGCTCGTACGCCGTCCTGGACCGCGTCGCGCGCGACCTGCGCCTCTTCCTGCAGCTGCCCAAGGGCCCCGACCCCGCCCTCCGCTCTCTCAACGTCGCGGATCAATTCCGCCCCGGTGCCTACCGCCTCACAACCGACGCGGCGCGCGCCTACGTGTTGGCAAAGGTGGACGGTGCCGTGTTGGAGCGCGGGACGGTGGGTGACTCGATCGGGCGGAGCATCGGGTTCCTGTGGGCGCCGCCTGCCGAATCGCTACCACCCGGGCATACGGTGGAGTTCCGGCTGCAGACGGCGCGCGAAGCCGCGCTCCACTTGAGCGACGCGCTCGACGCCCACATGGACTACAACGGCAACTTCCTGAAAATCGAGCTGCGGGGCGGCGATCCCGCGCGCATCACGAGGATCCTCAACGCGGTGGCGGAGCGCTACGTGGAGGTCGCCGCCGAGCTTAAGCGGGGCCGGCTCACCGAGCTGACGAGCATCATCGGCGATCAGGTCCGCACGGCGAAGCAGAGTCTCGACTCAGCCGAAGGTGATCTGCAGAGCTTCCGGCGGCGCACGATCACACTGCCGCCGGACGCTGTGGCCGCTGGGGGCGATACCCCGCGGGATCCGGTTCTTGGGGACTTCTTCGAGCAGCAGGTGCAACGACAGCAGGTGGCGCGGGACCGTGCGGCGCTGACCCGGGTGCTCGCCCAACCAGCGGACTCCGGACTGGCTTCCGCCCTCGAGGTGATCGACGCGGTGCAGCACTCGCCGGAACTGAAGGGCGCGCTCCAGGAGCTGACGACCAAGCAGGCGGACCTGCGCAACCTCCGGTATCACTACACGGAGGCGTACCCGCCGCTCGCTCGCAAGGCTGCCGAGGTAGCGACCTTGGAGCGGCAGACCATCCCCACTCTGGTGCGTTCGCTGATCGACGAGCTGGGGACGCGCATGGCCGAGCTGGATCGCCGGATCGGCTCCGCCTCACAGGAGCTGCGGCGCATTCCGGCGCGGTCGGTCGAGGAGGCGCGCCTGCGCCGGTCGGTCACAATCGCCGACAACCTGTACACGTCACTCCAGCAGAATTACGAGGCCGCCAAGCTGGCCGAGGCGAGCAGCATCCCGGACATCCGCATCTTCGACAAGGCCGTCGTACCGCTGCAGCCGGTGAAGAACACGGCGCCCCGGCTCCTCCTCCTGGGCTTCCTCGGTGGACTAGGACTGGCGCTGGCCGGGGTGGTGCTGCTGGACCGCTTCGACCCGCGCGTCCGGTATCCCGAGCAGGTGTCGCACGATCTCGGATTGCCGATCCTCGGAGCCGTGCCGCATCTCAAGGCGCGTACGGGGGGCCAACTCACGCGCGAGCAGCGCGTCCAGCTGGTGGAAGCGATGCGCGGCGTCTGCCTGGGTGTTTCGTACACCTACGGAGCCGCCGGACCGGTCGTCGTGGCCGTCAGCAGTCCGGGCCCTGGCGACGGGAAGTCATTCATCACGGCGAACCTCGCGGTCACCTTCGCCGATGCCGGGCGGCGCACCCTCCTCGTCGACGGCGACCTGCGCCGGGGGGCGCAGCACCGGCTCTTCGGAGCGGACCGGCGTCCTGGCCTCACCGACGTGCTCCGCGGGGACGTGCCGCTGGAGGCTGGGCTCCGCCCAACGGGCTATGACGCTCTGACGTTGCTGCCCTGCGGTGTCCGCACGTCGGATGCACCGGAGCTGCTGGGGTCGGCGAAGATGCCCGAGCTCCTGGCGCGGCTGCGGGGAGACTACGACACGATTCTCGTCGACAGCCCGCCGCTCGGAGCGGGGATCGACCCGTTCGTCCTGGGAACGCTCACCGGCAATCTGCTGCTGGTGTTGCGGACGGGAGTGAGCCACCGGGAAGTGATGGCGGCGAAACTCGAGGTGCTCCGACGGTTGCCCGTACGGCTGCTCGGCGCGGTGCTGAACGACGTGCCGCCGGGCGCGGCGTATCAATACTACTCGTACTACACCCCGGGATACGAAGCGACGGACGAAAAGCCCGCGCGGCTGACGCCGAGCGTCGGCTAAGCGGTAGCGGTCGGCTCGAAGCGGCGCAACCAGTCGAGCCCGGGCTCCGGGCGGCCGGTCCGCAAGGCTGAAGTGGCGCGCGCCAGCAGCTCCATCGGCTCCATCGGCTCGTAACCCACGTTTGCCACCGACTCGTAGCCGGCCCGGAGGCGCAGCGCCGGCGCCCCCGGCCAGGAGTGCGCCGCCGCGGCGCCGAGTGAGCGAGCGAGTCGCTGCGCGAGCTGGACGGCGCCCTGCGGGCCCGTGGACGGGGCGACCACGGCAAACTCCTGCACCGCCAACCGGCCGACGACATCCGAGACGCGGGCGGCCGTCTTCAGCGCCTCTGTGCAGCGGCGCACGACCAACTCGGCCTGGGGCCCGGACGGCACCTCGAGGCCGAGGGCGACGCAGGCGAGGGCGCTGCGCTCGCGGTAGGCCTGCGACCCGATCTCGCGCACTCGGCGCGCGAGTCCTTGGCGGTTGTACAGACCCGTCGCGGGGTCGACCAGGCCGGCCCCGCGCTGCCGATCCGCTTCGCGTTTCCCCCGCACGAACGCTTGGATCCTCAGCAGCAAGTCCTCCGGCGTGATGGCCGGGTCGACGCAGTCCCACGCGCCGGCGCGCAGGCCGTCGAGCCGGTTGGCGCCAAGCGCTGGAGAAGGGCTGACGAGCAGGACGGGCGTCGCGGCGCTGACGCGCACATCGTCGCGGAGCAGGCGGCACAGCGTCACGCCGTCCATGTCGGCCAACTGCGCGTCAATCGCAATCACGTCGACGATCGCACTGCGGGCCACGGCCAGCGCCTCCCGGCCCGCGGTCAGGGTCAGGGCGCCGTAGCCATTGGCTTCCAGGAGGTGGCGGAGCCACCCGGTGCCGCGCGGCGCATCGCCGACAATCAGCGCCAGCGGCAGGGAGCCAGGTGGCGTGCTGTCGCTCTGCAATTCGACCATCGTGTTGTGCAGCGAGTTACTGCAAGTGTGAGACCGGCACAACCCACGGGGCGGTGGCGGCGTCAGTCGTTGCGTGTCCGCAACGTTCGTGCGACGGTTGTCCGATGCGGGGGTGCCGCCGCGCCGCGGCCCTAAACTTGAAGTGCTGCGGTGCGGCCATGCGCGGCACCGACCGCGCGCGGTACAAACACGATGCTGTGCCACGAGTGTGCGATCCGACCGGCCGATCACCGTGGCCTCGCATCCAGCGCCTCGGGCGCGCGGGTGTGCCGGTGGTGCGGCGCGCCGCTCCCGGCCCTGGATGGGACCGGGTGGCTGGACCGATTCGCGCTCGCCCCCGACGGCCAGCCGCTGCTCGAGCTCGTGAAAGAGGAGAACTGAAGCGATGTGTGGGATCGTCGGATACGTCGGGCCACGCGAAGCGGCGCCGATCCTGCTCGAGGGCTTGGCGCGGCTCGAGTACCGCGGCTACGACTCCGCGGGGCTCTCGGTCCTGAACGGGCACGGGATCGAAACGTGCAAGCTTGCCGGCCGCGTCGCGGCGCTCGGCGCGGCCGTGGCCCGGGCGCCGCTGCGCGGGGCGTGCGGCATCGCGCATACGCGCTGGGCGACCCACGGGGCGCCGACCGAGCGCAACGCGCACCCGCACGGCGATTGCGCCGGGACCCTCGCGCTGGTGCACAACGGCATCATCGAGAACGCCGATGTGCTGCGTGGGTATCTGGCGCGCGCGGGGCACCAGCTGGTCACCGACACCGACACCGAGACGTTGGTCCACCTCATCGAAGAGGCTCCGGGCGACACCCTGGAGGAGCGTGTCCGCGCCGCGCTGCACCACGTCGTGGGGACGTACGGCGTCGCGGTCCTCTCCGCGAGCGAGCCGGGAAAGATCGTCGCGGCGCGGCGCGGCTCGCCGGTGTTGCTGGGGGTGGGCGAGGGGGAGCTGTTCGTCGCCTCGGATGCGAGCGCCGTCGTGGCGCACACCCGGTCGGTTGTCTACCTGGAGGACGGCGACATCGCCGTGCTCACCCGTGACGGGTATCGCGTCCTCGATGAGCACGCACGCGAGCGACAGCCGCAGGTGGACGCGGTGGACTGGGAGGTCGGCGAGCTGGAACTTGACGGCTTCCCGCACTTCATGTTGAAGGAGATCCACGAGCAGCCTACGAGCGTGCGCAACACGCTGCGGGGACGGCTGCTGTGGCGGGAGGGGGACGCCCGTCTCAACGGCCTCAACCTGCAGCCCAATGAGTGTGAGCGCATCCGGCGCATCGTGATCCTGGCCTGCGGCACCTCGTGGCACGCCGGGCTTGTCGGCCGGCACGTGATCGAGGAGTTGGCGGGCATTCCGGTAGAGGTTGAGTACGCGTCCGAATACCGCTACCGCCGCTCCGTGCAGCCGCCGGGTGCCCTCGCGGTTGCGATTTCTCAGTCCGGCGAGACGGCCGACACCCTCGAAGCGCTGCGCGCCGCCCGCGCGGCGGGTTCGCGCGTGTTGGGGCTCGTCAACGTCGTGGGCAGCACGATCGCCCGCGAGGCCGACGGCGGGATCTACCTCCACGCCGGTCCCGAGATCGGGGTCGCGTCGACCAAGGCGTTCACCTCGCAGCTGGTGGCACTCACCCTCCTGGGCTTGTACCTGGGGCGGCGCCGGGGTCTCGACGCCGCCGCGGGACGGAGGCTGGTGGAGCAGCTCGACGCGCTTCCGGAGCTGGTCGCGCAGGCGCTCGCGGAGGACGCGGCGGTCCAGGATCTCGCCACCCGTTTCGCGGCCACCTCCAACGCGCTGTACCTAGGCCGCGGCGTCAACTACCCGGTGGCGCTCGAGGGTGCCTTGAAGCTCAAGGAGATCAGCTACATCCACGCGGAGGGATACCCGGCGGCGGAAATGAAGCACGGGCCCATCGCGCTGATCGACGAGAACATGCCGGTCGTGTTCGTGGCCCCGCGGGACCCGGTGTTCTCGAAGGTGGTCTCCAACATGCAGGAAGTGAAGGCGCGGGGCGGGCGGATCATCGCGGTCACGACGCAGGGAAACGACGACCTGCGGGGGCTGGTTGATCACGAACTGCGCGTGCCCGCGACCGCCCCCCTGCTCACTCCGGTGCTGACGGTGATCCCCCTGCAGCTCCTGGCCTATCACATCGCCGTGCGGCGCGGCTGCGACGTGGACCGTCCGCGCAACCTGGCGAAGAGCGTGACGGTCGAATGAGCGCCCGCGTATGGTTGCTGCTCCTGATGCTGGCGGGTGCGGGCGCGGTCCGCGCCCAAGGCGGCGGCGACGTGCAGGTCGGCGATCGCATCCTCCTTCAAGTCGAAGGCGATGACTCCCTGACGGACACGTTCACGGTCGAAGCGGGACCGGCCCTGAAACTCCGAGCGATCGGCACGGTGTCACTCGCCGGCGTGCGCCGGGCCGACCTCGAATCGTACCTGGCGCGCGAGCTCGCCAAGTACCTGCGGAACCCCGTGGTCCACGCCCACGTGCTGGTCCGAGTGGCGATCCTGGGAGAAGTGGAGCACCCGGGCTTCTACGCGGTGCCCGCGGACCTGGTGCTCGGCGACGCCTTGATGCGCGCGGGCGGGCCGACCCGCGACTCGCGGGTGGAGCGGCTGCGGGTCGAGCGCGACCGTACCGTGATCTGGGAGGGCGAGCGGCTGCGACGGGCCATCGCCGAGGGCAAGACGCTCGACCAGATGGGCCTCAAGGCGGGGGACCAGGTCGTCGTGCCGCGGCGGGGCGACCCCGAGACCAAGTTCCGCGTGCTCGCGATCCTGGTGACGCTCCCCGCAGCTGTGTACGGTCTCACCCGGTTGTTTCACTGATGCTTACCGACAGGAGAGGTGTCTCCATGCGCAGGCCTGGGACGTGGACGCTGTTGATCGCCGCCGCGGTCGTGGGGGCGAGTTGCAGCGAGCCGAGCAGTGGCGCGCGCCACTCGGCAAGCGCGACCATCGCGCCGCTGCTCGCCGACCTGCTGGTCGCCGCCGCGCCGACCGACACCGAGTTCGTGATCGTGCAGTTCGACGACGCAACCACCAGCGGCGCAGTCGTCGCGAGCCGCATTCAGGGTCTGGGCGCGGGCGCCCGGGCGCTGACGCAGCTGCCGTTCATCGGCGTGCTGGCGACGCCCGCCCAGGTCCAGACGATTGCCACCCTGCCCGGTGTGATCCAGATCTCGCCCA
>Ga0209056_10005498_pt1 | contig 13159 bp, 10 predicted proteins | sample GraSoiAngelo_114_FD_185876 | JGI IMG/M metagenome (GOLD analysis project Ga0209056, IMG submission 185876) | Grasslands soil microbial communities from the Angelo Coastal Reserve, California, USA - 14_0903_13_40cm (SPAdes) (version 2) | ecosystem: Environmental > Terrestrial > Soil > Grasslands... | reverse complement strand
AGCTCGTCTTTGAGCATCTGCCCGACGATCCCGGCCAGATCCGCGTCCAGGACCACGACGAGCGGGCTCACGGCCAGCAGATCCCTGGTCCCCTCGGCGATGCCTGTGCAGAGCTCGCGCAGCGCACCGTAAGTAGCGCCGTGACGCCAGCGCACAGCGAGAGCGAAGCGGCCGTCTTCGCGATCGAGACGTGTCACGCCGCGGCGGATCTCGTCCGCGATGGCCCGCGCGTCGGCCCTCTCCGGCCGTACCGCGACGGCGGCGAGATCGCGTAGCGGCAACAATCCCGGATCGGTCAGAAACAGAGTGTCGCCGCTCACCTGCACGCTGTACTGGGACGCTCCGATGCATGTGGCGCGAATCGATTCGACCGGGCGCAGCACCTCGAACGACTCGAGGCGTCGCGCGATGGCGCGGCCGAGCCGGAGACCGAGGTCGCCGAATTCCCTCTTCTCCCAGCCGTTGATGTACTCGCCGACGCCGCCAGAGAAGACCAGAGCGTGGAACGGTCCGCGCGCGACCAGCGGCTCCGTAAGCCACGGCGCCGGGTCCTCGAACCGCTTGCCGAGTGGCACGCTGAGCACCAGATCCGCGATCCGTTCGGCGACCGCGTCGAGGGCGCCGTCGTCACGCGTGTCGCCAACGGCGACGCGGACGCCGGCCTCTTTGGCGACGCGCGCGCCGGCGCGAGTGACCGCGCGGATCCTTCCGCCGCCGTCCCACGAAAGCAAGCGCGCGCCGACGTCGATCGCGGCCGTCTCTTCGACGCGAGCACTGCGGCAGACGGCGAGCTTCGTCGTGCCGCCGCCAATGTCGACGTTCAGCACGACCGGGGTGGCGGCGTCGCGCGAGAGCGCGACCGCGCCCGATCCGTGCGCGGCGAGCAGGCTCTCGAGGTGATGGCCCGCCGTCGCGCAGACGAACTTCCCGGCCTGAGCGCTGAAGAGCTGCACGATGGCCGACGCGTTCTCCTTTCGCGCCGCCTCACCGGTCGTGATCACCGCGCCCGTGTCGACGTCATCCGGCCTCCAGCCCGCCCCGGAGTACGAGCGCTCGATGAACCTGCCGAGCGCGTCGGTGTCGATGCGGCGCTCGGAGACGTACGGGGTGAGCATCACCTCGGAGCGATGCACCGCGGTGCGCTCGACGACGGCGTAGGCGCTCGAAAGACGGATGCCCTGACGCTCTAGCCCGAGCTCCGAGAAGATGAGATGCGAGGTCGTCGTGCCGATGTCGATGCCGACGGTCCGCAGGCGCAGGCGCTCGGTCGCGACGTTGCCGGCCTCGTCGTCCGGATCTTCGCCGCGATGATGGTGATCGGACCGATGCGGATGCGCCGAGGTCAGAGCTTGCTAGACGCGGACCGGGAACTCATCCATCCGCACCTTGACGCCGTTCTGCGCACAGCGCTCGAGATAGGTGCGATGGATCTGCGGGTCCTGGTCCTCGTACTCGATCTGGTTGCCGCCCTCGGTGACGTCCTTGTCGACGCCCTGGTTGTCCAGATATTCGGCCAGCTTCCACTTGTTGCCGCCCCAGCGGATGGCGAGGTAGCGGGCCGGGTCGCTTCCGGTGTTGAAGTGCTGGTGCCACCAGCGTCCGGGCGGGACGAACAGCGTCCCGGTCTTCCAGTTCACCTCGGTCCACTCGTCGCCGTTCTCGCGCCACATGTAGGAGTAGCCCGAGCCGTTCAGGAGAATGACGTGATAGCCCGGTCCGTGCCGGTGGCACTTCTTGTACGTGCCGACCGGGAACTCGGAGACGTGCGACACCATCGTGTTGTTCGCGAACTCGAAGCGGATGTTCTTGCCGCCCGCGCCGCGTTCGAGCCAGTCCTTGAGCTGAAAGCGACGAACGTCGGCGACGAAGTTCGTCTCCCACACCCGGCCGGTGTAGAGCGTGCCCGCGCCGTCGAAGTACTCCTTGCGCCCGTCGTAGCGATCGCTGAAGACGTACGGGCAGTTGAACATGAAGTCGGTGTTGTGGAGGAGATTCATCATGATCGGCATCGTCGTGACGGCGAGCAGCCGTGCGGACAGCGAGCCCGAACCGTTGTGCAGGCGGTGCGTCGTGTTGAGCGGAACCGAGAAGAGGCTGCCCTCCTGCCATTCGAAGCTCGCAGGCTCTTCGCCCTCGTTCCACACCTCGCAGGTGCCGCGGCCGTTCAGGACGAAGAAGTACTCCTCGAACAGGTGCTTCTCTGGGGCGCTCGATCTGCCCGGATCGAGCTCGATGAGGTAGGCGTTATCGGTGTCCTCGGCGCCCGCCAGGCGGATGTACGCGCCGCGGGCATCGAGCCGCGGCCATTTGGCGAGATCGGCCGTGCGCAGGTCCGCTACCGCGACACCGGTATGGACCGGGATGCCTTCTTTCTCGAGGAAGAGCTCATAGGCACCTCGTCCCCAGAACGAAGGACGCTGCTGCTCTTTGCCGGTTGCAGGGGTGGTGGCTTCGCTCATCTTCGTACCTCTCGATTCGCGTGATGAGATCGCGCACTCACTCGCGCGTCCATCGTATCGCGATGAAATAATCGTTGCCCCGAGGAGGAGCCGCGTGCTGCAGGAATTCGCGAAGACGATCCATCTTGCCGCGACTCCCGATGCGGTGTGGGATGCGGTGAATGACGTCCACCGCGTCGCGTCGTGGCTCTCGATCGTACGCGAGGTACGCGACGTCGAGCCGCCCGGGCGTTACGCGGCGCTCCTCGAGGATCGTCTCGGCCCGTTCGCGATGCGCGCGGATCTCGATCTGACCGTCGAGCGACCGGACGGTCGACGCATGCGCGTGGGCGCCCGGGGCGAGGACCGTCAGGTCGCGTCCCGGATCGCGGCGACCCTCGAGCTCGCGGTCAACCCCGACGGCGCCGGAACGTCCCTCGCCGTCACCGGGCGGTACGAAGTGACGGGCCGCGTCGCGACGCTCGGCGCGGGAGCGATCCGCAAGAAGGGCGACAAGATCCTGCAGGAGTTCTTCGACAACGCCAGCAAGGAGCTCGGCGGGCGCGGGCCCGCGGCCCAGCCGGTAGAGTCGCCGTCGTGACGGCCTGCGTCTCTTAGCGATGCTTCGACGATTCGACGTCCATAGGGTCACGTCGGTCGCGGAGGCGGTGGCCCTGCGGCAGCGTTTCGGAGAGGACGCAGCGATCTACGCGGGAGGCACCGAGCTCCTCCTCGCGATGAAGATGGGCGTCGCACGCTGGCCGCACCTCATCGACGTGAAGCCGATCGGATCGCTTGCGCAGATCAGCGCGTCCACGGACACGCTCCGCATCGGTGCGACCGCGACCCACTGGGACATCGAGCGCAACCCGCTCGTCGCGGAGGCGCTGCCGGCGCTCGCGCAGCTCGAGGCGAACGTCGCGAACGTCCGCGTGCGCGCCGCCGGCACTCTCGCTGGAAATCTCGCGTTCGGCGAGCCTCACGCCGATCCGCCCTCGATGCTGATCGCGCTCGGCGCGCGCGTCCTCCTGGAAGGCAGGGCCGGCTCGCGGTCGGTGGCGGTAGCCGAGTTCATCACCGGGATGTACGAGACCGCGCTCGCGGCGGACGAGGTCATCGTCGCGATCGAGATCCCGCTTCCTGGCAAGAACGTGCGGGCCGCATACGTGAAGTTCCAGATCCTCGAGCGACCGAGCGTTGGCGTCGCTGCGCTCGGGACCGTGCGTGACGGCCGCTTCGTCGGCGCGCCCACGGTCGTCGTCGGTGCGGTCGACGAGATGGCGCGGCCGGTGCCGACGGCGCAGTTCGCCGGCGCGGACGCGCGTGACGCCGGAACGCTCGAGGCCATCGCCGACGCGGCACGCGCCGCGGTCGAGCCCATCGCGGACCTGGCGGGCAGCGTGGAGTTCAAACGGCACCTCGTCGGTGTCATCACGCAGCGTGCGTGCGCCGCGCTTGCAGCGGAAGCCTTGTAGGGGTGGGCACGCGCGAGATCCGTCTCCGGGTGAACCGCGGCGAGCGGCGCGTCGTGATCGAGGATCAGACATTGCTCATCGAGCTCGTCCGCGGCCTTGGTCTGGTCGGCACGAAGCTCAGCTGCGACTCGCAGGTCTGCGGCGCGTGCACCGTACTCCTCGATGGCCGTCCGGTGAGCTCGTGCACGACGCTCGCGATCGAGGCGGACGGCAAGCCGGTGGAGACGATCGAGGGGTTGGCCGACGGGACGAAGCTCCATCCGCTGCAGGAAGCGTTCATCGAGCGGTTCGCGTTCCAATGCGGCTACTGCACGCCCGGCATGATCGTCTCAGCGAAGGCGCTCCTCGACGCGCATCCCGAGCCGGATGTGGCCAAGGTGCGGCACTGGATGGAGGGCAACATCTGCCGCTGCACCGGCTACCAGACGATCGTCGAGGCGGTGCTCGACGCGGCCGACCAGATGCGGAGCGCGCGATGAAGCAGGCGCACCGCGTCGTCGGGACGTCCGCCCGGCGCGCGGACGCCGTCGCGAAGGTGACCGGCGGGGCGCGCTATACGGTCGATCTGTCGGTGCCGGGGATGGCGTACGCGTTCGTCGTCCGCTCGACGCGGGCGCACGCGGCCATCACGGGCATCGACCGCACCGCGGCCGCCGCGAGTCCGGGAGTGATCCGCGTTCTGATCGGAGATGACCTCCTGGCCGCGGGCCTGACTCCGTACTACGGCCATGTAGTCCTCGATCACCCGGTCCTCGCGATCGAGCGGGTCCGCTTCCAGGGCGAGCCGGTCGCGGTCGTGGTCGCGGAGACCAAGCGCGAGGCTGCCGAGGCGGCGGAGCTCGTCGACGTCTCCTACGAAGACCTTCCGGTCGTGATCGACGCGCAGGAGGCGCTCAAGCCGGACGCACCGGTCCTTCACGAGCGCCGCGGCGAGCGCGTCGGGGACGAAGGTATGGACGAAGGCGAGAAAGGCCTTGTCGGCAATGTGTGCGCGATCGCGCGCGTCGAATGGGGCAACATCGACGAGGCGTTCGCGGGCGCGCATCTCGTCGTCGAGGGCGAGTACCGCTATCCGATGCTCTACGGCTACGCCATGGAGCCGTACAACGCGCTGGCGTTCTTCGACCAGGGCGACCTTGTCGTCTTCTCCACCGCGCAGCACGTCTACATGGTCCGCCGCGACCTCGCGCGAATGTTCCACCTGCCGCTCGCACGCGTCCGCGTGAGTGCGCCGTACGTCGGCGGTGGATACGGCACGAAGTCCTACACCAAGGTCGAGGGGATGACCGCCGCGGCCGCGTTCTTCACGGGCCGCGCCGTGAAGCTCGACCTCAGCGTCGAGGAAGCGATGCTCACGACGCGCTCGGCCTCAGCGCACATCCGCGCGCGCTCGGCGTTCACTGCGGATGGGAGGCTGCTCGGGCGCGACTTCCAGATCGTCATGAACAACGGCGCATACACCGACAACACGCCGCTCGTGAACTCCAAGACCGCAAACCGCTGCTTCGGCCCCTATCGCATTCCGGCGCTGCGCGTTGTCGCGCGCTCCGTGTTCACCAACACCGTTCCCTCGAGCTCATTGCGCGGGTTCGGCGCGCCGCAGGGAAACATCGCGGGCGAGCTGCAGATGGACGAGGCGGCGGCGAAGCTCGGCATCGATCCGGTCGAGCTGCGGCTCCGCAACCTCGTCGGGCCTGGCGAGGAGTTCATGCCCGGTAAGCGGCCGCTCGACGCGGACCTCAAGGACGACCTCCGCTGCCTCGCGTCGTCCCTGGAGTGGCCGGGAACGAGCATCGGCCGCTCGATCGGACTCGGCGTGTCAGCGTCGGACGCGGGTGCGTATCCCACATCGACCGCGGCGGTGCGCATCCACTCCGATGCGTCGGTCACGCTCTTCACCGGTTCGACCGAGCTCGGCCAAGGCTCGCGGACCGTGCTCGCGCAGATCGTCGCGGAGGAGCTCGGCGTCGCCCTCGAGACCGTGGGCGTGGTGAACGGCGACACCGGCGTCGTCACGTACGAGCGGACGACCGGAGCGAGCCGGACGACGACGATCACCGGCCGAGCGGTGCAGGAAGCGTGTCGGGACGCGCGCCAGCGTGTGCGCGACCTCGCGGTGCAGGCCTTCGACCTGCCGAGGGGCGACATCGAAGATATTCCGGGCGGCATCCGCGCGCGCGGCCGTGACCTCAGCTACGGGGAGGTCATCGAGAAGTGGTTCGGCGCGGGCGGTGAGGTCCTCGGGCACGGAGCGGTGCGGCGCGCGGAGGGCTTCGCGAAGATGCCGCCCTTCTACGAGATCGGCTGCACAGGTCTCGAGCTCTCGGTCGACCGCGAAACCGGTCAAGTGCACGTCATCAAGCTGACAACGGTGGGCGACGTCGGATTCGCGATCAATCCCGCGCTCGTTCATGGCCAGGACGCGGGCGCGGCGATGATGGGTCTCGGCGCGGCGCTGCACGAGGAGCTGATCTACGAGGGCGGGCAGCTCGTGAATCCGAACGTCGTCGATTACCGCGTGCCGCGCTTTGCTGACATTCCCGACGACATGGTCCACCTGCTGGCCGAACGCGCTGATGGATCCGGTCCGTTCGGCGCCAAGGGCGCCGGCGAGGGTGCCGGGAACACGGTCGGTAGCGCGACCGCATCGGCCATTGGACGACTGCTGGGGATCTTCCCGCATGAACTACCCGCGACGCCGGAGCGAGTCTGGCGGCTGATCCGCGAGGCCGAACGACGCGGCCGCTCGCAGTAGAAACAGTCCAGCGCGAGCTCGGCACGCGGGCTGCCGGTGTTCGGACCATCCAAACGGAAGGAGATGACGATGTGCTACACGTGCGGCTGCAAGATGCCCTACGAAGATCACGGCGATCGACGGAACATCGTCGAACAGGCGCTCATTGACGCGGGCAAGACAAAGGAGATCAAGAACGAGGGCCGGATAAAGGCCAAAGAAAACATGCTCGAGCTCATCCGCGAACAGCAGCGACGCGGTGAGCTGGAAGAACCGCGTACCAACTACGCGCAGGAAGCCACGAAGAAGGCCTGAGTCAGCAGAAGTAGTGAAACCCATTTCGTGGATGTCCTGCGATGACAGTCGCGACGCGGAGCTCATCGATCGGCGTGACGGCGATAAGCTGATCGCCCGCGCCTTGTCACTCGTCAAGCGTCGGCACGGCGGATACATGCTTCGGACGGAGGGATCAGCATCGATGGCGTAGCCGGAGTCGAGAAGGCGCGACGCAGCGGGCCCCGTTGGCTCGTCGGGCAGTCAGCCGATAGAGGGCAGTCCCGGTAGTCGGCCAGCCGCGGCCCGTTTTTGTTGCCATCTCTTTGGAATGGCCCTCAGCGTGCAGGCGATCGTGCAAGCCAAAGCTGTGTCTGTGACATAGGCACGTTCTCCGCGAGCACGAGGAGAGCTGTGAACGACTTCCGCGCGGTCTGGTTGGGGTGATCGGCGCACCAACGAAAGACGACGAGCTCCGCGCCCGACTCGAGTCTGCGAGTCGGCTTGGCGCGTTGGGCGCAGAAGCCCGCGACCTCGCGGAGCTGTTCCGGGCGCTCTATGAGGAATCTGCGCGGGTGGTGGACGCGACGGTCTTTCTCTTCGCCATGTACGACGAGGCGAGCGAGACGGTGGAGGTCGTCCGCCAGATGGACCGCGGCGAGGAACACGAAGGCGGGTCGTTCCCGCTGGGCAAGGGCTTCACGAGCGAGGTCATTCGAACGGGCCGACCGAAGCTCATTCGCCGCTGGTCCGCCGAAGGACCACCCGTCCGCCTCCTGTACGGGACCGAGTCGGCAGAGCTCGTCGCGCCGCAATCCGGCCTCGTGGTCCCGATCCTCTCTTCCGATCGGGTCCTCGGGGTGCTTTCGGTCCAGAGCTACCAACCGGAGGCGTACGACGATCCCGATGTCCTCAGTCTCAGCGCCATCGCCGCGCAGGCCGCTGTCGCGATCAAGCGGTTACGGGCGACGGAGCAGCTTGCGCTGGAGCACGAACGTCACGCTCTACAGCTCGAGGCCGTCCTCGCGAACATCAACGATGCGCTTCTGATCATCGACGGACGCGGCGCGATCGTCCGGCTGAACCGCGCGGCCCGAGAGCTCCTCTGTTTGGACAGCCTGAGTCTCGTCTTGGGCCAGCCACTCGAGCGTCAGCGGCTCGAGCAGTGGCCGGAAGCCGCGCGTGAGATCACCGAAGCGCTGCTGCCCGTCGTTGATGCCCTGCGCTCGGGCGCCGGCATGGAAAGCCTCGAGATCGAGCTGCGGTCCGGGGAACGGCGCGTCCTCACGGTAAGCGCGTCGACCCTGCGTTCGTCAAAGGGTCAACTGCAGGGTGGCGTCATCGCGCTCCGCGACATCACCGGCGAGCGCGAGCTCGAGCGGCTGCGAGAGGACATCTTCGCCATGGCCTGGCACGACATGCGGACGCCGCTCACGCTCATCAAGGGTCATGCGGAGATCCTGCTCCACCATCTCTCTTCCGGGGGCGGCGACGCCGAGGCGTCCACGACCGCCGCCGCGACGATCGTCAAACACACCGAGCGTCTTGCGGACCTTCTGACGACGCTCTTCGACGTCCACTGTCTCGAAACGGGACTGCTCTCGATCTCACGGTGGCCGACCGATCTCGCCGTTCTCATCCGCGAGGTGGCCGAAGGTGTCCGGGCGACCACGCGACACGAGATCAACGTGTCTGCCGAGGGTGGCGTGATAGGCGATTGGGACGAGCGACGGATCCGTCAGGTGATCCTGAATCTCCTGTCCAACGCTCTGAAGTACTCGCCTGAAGGTTCGACGATACGCGTGTCGCTGGTCACCGACGGACAAAGCGCGACGGTCTCGGTGAGCGATGAAGGGATCGGCCTCGATCGCGACGAACTCGGTCAGATGTTCCGCCGCGGATACCGCGCCGCGCCGGCGCGACGGGTGAAAGGGGACGGACTCGGACTCTACCTTGCCCGAGGTCTCGTTCAGAAGCACGGAGGGCGCCTGTGGGCCGAGTCGCCCGGCCGCGGTCAGGGAAGCACCTTCAGTTTCACGCTGCCGCTGGCCGACGAGCAGATCATTGATCGCGCCGTGGAGCGATCCGCATGAGGATGCGGCTGATCGGCTTCAGCTGCGCACTCGCCCTGATCGCCCTCGCCCTCGTCCCGATGCTGCCACCCTCGCGGGCGCTGACGAACGCACCCGAGAAGATCGACCCGGCGCTCCAGACCATGATGACCGCCCGCCCGCTCGCGCTGTTGCCGGTCATCGTCGAGATGCAGCCGCCCACCGCGAGTGTCGGGAATGTCGATCGGGCCAACCAGGCGCTCGATCTGCTTCGACTGAACGGCGCGGCGGCGGTCGGGCTTCCGCTCCTCGGCAGCGCCGCCGGATTCGCGAACGCCGCGGGGATCGATGCGATGAGCCTCGTGCCCACGGTCGCGTACATCCATTACGACGCGACGGTGGTGCCGGATGTCGTTGTCCCTGATGCGGCATCAAATCGCGCGCTCGATCCGGTGCCCACGCCGCTGCCGAGCATCAGTCCGCTCGCGACTCCGACGCCGACGCCGGCAGACCCAAGCCCGACACCGGCGCCGACCCCAACGGCTGCCCCGACTGCGACGACGCCTCCGCCAACGCCGACGCCCACGCCCACGCCGACGCCGAGCCCGGATCCGACGCCGCTGCCAACCGCGAGCCCGACGCCTGCCCCGACCGCGACGCCTGCTCCGACGGACACACCGATGCCCGTGGCGCCGACAGCAGCGCCTGCAGCGACCGCACCCCCGAGCCCGGCTCCAGACCCCACGCCAACGCCGACCACGAGCGCGAGCCCCAGTCCCGTAGCGACTCCGAGCTCGGCGCCGGCCCCGAGTCCGACCCCGACCGCCAGCCCGACGCCAACACCAACGCCGACCGCATCACCGCTTACCCAGGGCACGACGGTCTATCCGCAGAGCGTTAATGCGGATCAGGTGGTCGCGAGCGGGACGACCGGAAGAGGCGTGACCGTCGCTGTCCTCGATTCAGGAGTCGCGGCGGATCCCGATCTGACGCAACCGTCCAATCGGATCCTCGCATCGGTCAACTTCGCGGACACGCGCACGACGAGCGATCCGGGAGGTCACGGGACCCACGTCGCCGGGATCGTCGCCGGCAATGGCACCCGCTCCGGCGGACAATTCGTCGGCATCGCGCCGCAGGCGAACATCGTCGACGTGAGAGTGCTCGGCAGAACGGGGAGCGGCCGGATCTCTTCGGTGGTGGCGGGGATCCAGTGGGTCATCGGTCATCGTGCGGCCTACAACATCCGGGTCATCAACATGTCCTTCGGCGCGCCCGTCACGGTGTCTTACCGAACGGACCCCCTCTCGGCTGCGGTTGAGATCGCTTGGCGAGAAGGGCTCGTGGTGGTGGCCGCAGCCGGGAATGGCGGACCGACACGCAACAGCGTCCTGAGCCCGGGGATCGACCCGTACGCGGTCACGGTCGGCGCGACCGACGATCAGGGGACGACCAGCCCGCGGGATGACGCGCTCGCCGTCTTCTCGTCCTGGGGCAATGCGGATTCGAACGCGAAGCCCGATCTCGTCGCACCCGGGCGGCACATCGTCTCGCTTCGCGTCCCCGGAAGCGCCCTCGATTCGATGCTCCCGACAAGTGTTGTGGCGGCCCGGAACGGGGCGACCTATTTCCGTCTGAGCGGAACATCGATGGCGACTCCGGTGGTCTCCGGGGCCGTCGCGCTCCTCCTGCAGCGCCAGCCCAGCCTGACCCCGGATCAGGTGAAGGCGCTCCTTGTCGGGACCGCTCAGCAGTTCGGACAAGACAGCACCGCGACGCTCCCCGATCCCACCGCGCGCGGCGCCGGGCTGCTCGATGCGCTCGCGGCCGTCTCCAGCAGCGGGTTCAGCGCGACTACCTCAGGCGGAGCTCTACCGACTGCGCCTCTGTCCGAGCCGGCTATCGCTAACCGCGGCCATCGGCCTGCGGATGGGTTCGCCCGCACTCTCCTTCCGGTCCTTCGCCAGTTGCCGCTTCGCTGGAAGGACCTGACGCTTGATGGCATCGCGTGGCAAACGCTCACCTGGGACAGCGTTGCCTGGGACAGCGTGGCCTGGGACAACTTCGACTGGGACAGCATCGCGTGGGACAGCATCGCCTGGGATAGCGTGGCCTGGGACAGCATCGCGTGGGACAGCATCGCCTGGGATAGCGTGGCCTGGGACAGCATCGCGTGGGACAGCATCGCGTGGGACGCGTCGAGCCACGACTGAGATTGAGATCGCGGTCAAAGCTTAGAAACGCTCGAGGAGCGGAAAGCGCGGCGCGAGGACGTAATTCAGCTGGATCAAGACGATCAGCGTGACGCTCACCCAGATCCGACCCCGAACGAGATGAGCAAGCTCACGCTCCATGGCGTCCTGGAAGAGATGCGCTCGTAGGCCGTACTCGAGTCCCGCGAGCAGCGTCATGCCGAGCAGAACGATGTTGAGCCAGTACTCGACGAGCGCGAGCGTGAGCGTGGGATAGTGCGCCAGGAGCGCGGTCGAGAACGGCGCAAGCGTGACCGCGAAAAGGAAGACGAGCTGGATCCACGAGAAGTGCCGGTTGCTGCGAGCCAGCTGGCCGAGTTGGGTTCCCTGTCCGACCCAGAAGATGCCGAGCGTCGGCCAGGTTGAGCACCAGGAGCGTCATGCCGACCGCGAAGATCCCGTCGGAAATGCCGGCCAGCCGATCGAGGTTCGTCCCCGCCAACTCGTTGTACCGGTGCCTGCCGCCCGGCCGGAGACTCACGAGAGAAGGTTCTTGTGAAATCGCCCGCGCTGCATGATCACCGAGAGGTGTGCGCCCTGATCGAGCAAGAGCGCGAGGTCTCTCACTGGATCGCCGTCGACGACGAGCACGTCCGCGCGAGCGCCTGGCTCGAACACGCCCAGCCGATTCTCCTCGCGCACGATCTCCGCGCCGACGAGGGTCGCCTGGCGAATGATCTCGATAGGAGAGAGGACTTCGGAGCGCACGACGAATTCGCGGCTTTGCTCCTGCTGCAGCGATCCGAGCAAGTCGCTTCCGTATCCCACGGAGACGCCCGCGCGCTTGCAGATCTCGAGCGAGCGTAGGCCCGCCTCGAGAACGCGGTCATTCTTCGCGAGCATCTCCGCGGTCATGCCGAGCGCCGCGCCGCGCTCCTTCATCGCCACGTACGTGACGAGGTTCGCGACGAGGAAGCGCTTCTTCGTGGCGATGAGCGTGGCGGTGGCATCGTCGATGAAGTTGCCATGCTCGATCGTTCGGACCCCGTTTTCGACCGCTCGCCGCATCGCTTCCGGCGTGTAAGCGTGTGCGAGCACGTACCGGCCGAAGCTGTGCGCCTCGGACGTCGCGGCGCCGATCTCTTCGGGCGTGAGCTGCAGCGACTCCAGCGGGTCGTATGGCGACGCGACGCCGCCTGAGCACATGATCTTCACCTGGTCAGCCCCCTGCCGGAGCTGTTCCCTCGCGGCCGCGCGGACCGCATCCGGTCCGTCGGCGATCCGCGACACGTAGCGCAAGGCGTTCGACGTCGGGGGCGATGATTCGGCGTCGGTGCGCCTTCGGAAGTCGCCGTGGCCACCGGTCACGCTGATCGGCTGGCCGGAGATGAACAGCCGCGGACCGGCGAGAAGCCCGTCTTCGATGGCTTGCTTCATCCCCCAATCGGCACCGCCGGCGTCGCGTACGGTGGTGAACCCACGGTCCAGCATCGCCCGCGCGAGGGCCGCGGCGCGCGCGGTCATGAGCGTCAACGGGACCGACTCGAGCGCACGAAGGGAGACCTCGCTCAGGAAGACATGTGCGTGACAGTCGATGAGGCCGGGCATGAGGGTGCGACCACCACAGTCCAGGATCTCGGCTGATCGGCTTCTGATCGGTGTATCGGCGACCTCTTTGATCTCGCTGCCGTCGATGAGCACCTCATAGCCGTCGCGCGGCTCATCCCAGCGCGGATCGAGGAGGCGCATTCCTCGGAACAGCACCTGCGACATCAGCCGCGCATCCTACCCGCGGCGCCGCGTCGGCTCGAAGGGCGGCGCGCGCGGGAGAGCGGGGTACAGGTCCTGCAGCGCGAGAGAGCATGCACGGCCGGTCGCGAGCGGGTGAGGGATCCCGATGAGCTTCCGCGGAGGAGCGCGCCTTGACCCGTCGCAGGTGGAAGATGTTCGCGGTCGCGGCTACGGCGGGCCGATCCTCGTCGGTGGCGGCGGTCTC
>Ga0209056_10005496_pt1 | contig 13164 bp, 7 predicted proteins | sample GraSoiAngelo_114_FD_185876 | JGI IMG/M metagenome (GOLD analysis project Ga0209056, IMG submission 185876) | Grasslands soil microbial communities from the Angelo Coastal Reserve, California, USA - 14_0903_13_40cm (SPAdes) (version 2) | ecosystem: Environmental > Terrestrial > Soil > Grasslands ... | reverse complement strand
GCGCTATGCCGACTCAGTCGCTGCGATGGATCGCGCGTTAGCGATCGTGCCCGACAGCGTCGAAACGCAGGACGTTCGTGGACTATTTTATCTCTTCTGGAAAGCGGACACCCGGACGCCGCGCCAGACGATTGATGCAATTCTCGCACAAGAGCCGAGCGCCATCGGCGTTGCCGCGGATACCTGGTTCCTTTGCGCTCTAGCCGACCGCGATGCGGCTGCGGCCGAACGAGCACTCGTCGCGGTGGGCGACAATGCATGCTGGTCCGAAGGTGTGATTAGTCTGAGCCGTAGCTTTGGCGAAGGTCTGCTGGCGCGTATGACCAAAGATGAGGCAAGAGCGCGCAGTGCGTTTGAAGCGGCTCGCGCACAGCAGGAGAAGATCGTGCAGGCGCAGCCGGATTACGGTCCGGCGCTCTGTGTTCTCGGCTTAATCGACGCTGCTCTTGGGCGGAAAGAGCTGGCGTTGGACGAAGGCCGTCGAGCGATCGCGCTCACGCCGGTGGAAAAAGATGTCGTCAACGGTAGCCGCGTCCTTCAGTATTTCGCCATTACAGCAACGTGGGCGGGCGAGAAGGAGTTTGCCTTGCGGCAACTGGAAGCTGGCCTCCGTGCTCCCGCCGCCTCGCAGATGCTGAGCTACGGTGCCTTAAAACTGCTCCCCTTCTGGGACCCGCTTCGCGGCGATCCGCGCTTCGAAAAAATCGTTCAATCACTCGCTCCTAAATGATCGTTAAACTGCCAACCACGCCGGAGCCTTGGCGAAGGCGGGTCGCCCCCCTCGCGCCGAAGCCGGTTTCCGGAGATCGACAGTGAAGTCATCCCACTTCTTTCTCTCTGTTGTGCCATGAATGAATTCTTCCAGCGCCTGAAAGAGCGCAAGCTGGTGCAATGGGCGATCGCGTATGTCGCCGCGGCGTTCGCGCTGCTGCAAGGAATCGATATCGTTGCGCAACAATTTGGTTGGCCGGAAGGGGTACGGCGCGGCATTACCTTGGCATTAGTTGTTGGCTTCTTTGTGACTCTGGTCCTGGCCTGGTATCATGGCGAGCGCGGCGCGCAAAGAGTTAGTGGTACGGAGCTTCTCATCATCGGCCTGGTGCTCGCGCTTGGCGGTGGATTCCTCTGGCGTTTCGCCGCTGCGTCGCGCACACCGGATAATAAAACCGCGACTGCGCCTAACGAGAATAGGACGCCTGAGCCAGCCGCCGTCATTCCAGAAAAATCGATTGCGGTGCTGCCCTTTGAGAATTTGAGCAGTGACAAAGAGAATGCCTACTTCACCGACGGTGTGCAGGACGAGATTCTTACGGACCTGGCCAAGATCGCTGACCTGAAGGTTATCAGCCGCACCTCGGTCATGCAGTATAAGACGGATGCAAGACGCAACCTGCGCGAGATCGGTCAGCAGCTCGGCGTGGCCCATGTGGTGGAAGGCAGCGTGCAGCGCGCGGCTAATAAAGTGCGCGTCAATGCTCAATTGATTGACGCGCGGAATGACGCGCATCTCTGGGCACAAACCTACGATCGCGACCTGGCCGATGTTTTCGCGATCCAGAGTGAAGTAGCCAAAACAATTGCCGATCAGTTAGAAGCCAGGCTCTCGCCGGCGGAGAAAAGTGCGATTGAGCAACGCCCCACTACTGATGTCGGCGCTTTTGAACTCTATAGCCGGGCCAAAAACCTGATTCTTAATACCGCCTTCAGCGCAGCGGCGGCGCAAAATCTTTACACCGGGATCGACTTGCTCAATCAGGCCTTGGCGCGTGACCCCTCCTTCTTTGCCGCCTACTGCCAACTCGCGTTCGCTTCTGACTCGCTCTATGGCTTAAGTGCTGATCATACCCCGACCCGGCTCGCTACTGGCGACGCTGCGGTTGCCGCAGCCTTTCGACTGCGACCTGACGCAGGCGAAGCGCACCTCGCGCGAGCAAACCATCTTTATCAGGCATATCGCGATTACGATGGCGCGCTGACTGAACTGGAGGTGGCGCGTCGCACCTTGCCTAACGATCCCAGCATCTTCGAGCAGACGGCAGCGATCATGCGTCGCCGGGGCAAGCATGAGGAAGGGATCCAGAATTACAAGCGCGCGGTCCAACTTGACCCGCGCAACTTCTACAATCTGCAGCAACTCTCTTTAAGCTACACCATTCTGCACCGCTATGCTGAAGCCCTTGAGACGATCGATCGCGCATTGGCAATCAAACCAGACGATCCCGAAACCAAAGCGAGCCGCGCAGTGACTTTCCTGCACTGGAAAGGCGATTTTCGCCCGTTACATCAAGTCATCAATCAGATTCGCGCGGAGAATCCGACCGCAGTCAGGAGTATCGCCGATGTGTGGTTCATTGGTGCCCTGGCCGAGCGCGATGCTGCCGGGGCAGAGATGGCGCTGACGGCGCTCGGCAACGGCACCTTCGGCGATAACTCGACGCAGTTTAATGCCGAGTTTGGTCGCGGCCTTCTCGCCAGGATGATGAAAGACGACACTAAAGCGCATGCTGCATTCGCCGCCATTCGTCCAGAACAGCAGAAAAGGGTGGAGGCGCAGCCCGACTATGGCCCGGCCCTCTGCATTCTTGCGCTGATCGATGCCGGTTTGGGCCGAAAAGAGCAAGCGCTGCAGGAGATTCAACGCGCGGTCCAGCTCGTGCCGCTGGAAAAAGACGCGCTGAACGGAGCGGATATGATTCACTATTCGGGCATCGTCGCCGCATGGGTCGGCGAGAAGGACCTTGCCGTCCAAAATCTTTCCAAAGCAGCGCAGCTACCTGGGTTCGTCACTTACGGCGCCCTTAAACTGCTCCCATGGTACGACCCGCTCCGCGGCGACCCCCGCTTCGAAAAAATCGTAGAGTCGCTGGCGCCCAAGGAAACGCCCAAGTAGAGGAAGGATGAATCCACACAACTTCTTCGCCGAATTAATGCGGCGCAACGTTTACAAAGTTGCCGTCGCGTACGCGGTCGTCGCCTGGCTCTTGATTCAAGCAGCGTCGATTTTCTTTCCGGCTTTCGACGCGCCGCCTTGGGTGATGAAGATTTTTATCATCGTCATCATCTTCGGCTTTCCCGTGGCACTGATTGTTTCGTGGGCGTTTGAGATTACGCCGGAAGGAATCAAGCTCGAATCCGAGATCGAGCCGAGTAAATCCATCAAGCGACGTACGGGGCGAAAGATTGTTGCCGTAACCATCGCGCTGGCGGTCGTCGCAGCGGGTCTGTTCGTGTATCAAATGGTAGGGCGCGACCGCTGGGCGCGCCGCTCTGATGTAGAACCCGCGGAAGAAGGACGCCCGGGAGGTGCGTCCCTACATGCGCCTAACAAATCGATCGCGGTGTTGCCGTTCGTGAACATGAGCGCGGACAAAAACGACGAGTATTTGAGTGACGGGATGACCGAGGAATTGATCAATGTGCTGGCCAAGGTGCCGGGATTGCGCGTGCCGGGACGAACATCCTGTTTTGCATTCAAGGGCAAGAACGAAGAGGACATCTTTCGTAAAGTCGGCGATCAGTTGCACGTGGGGACGGTGTTGGAAGGAAGCGTGCGCAAAGTAGGCGACAAGCTGCGTGTGACCGCACAGCTCATCAATGTGAGCGACGGTTATCATCTCTGGTCGAAGGATTACGACGGCGACGTTAAGGACATTCTCAACTTTCAGAGCAACGTGGCCGAGCAAGTCGTGCAGGCTTTGCAGGTGAAATTAGGCGGCGATGAGAAGCGCATTCTGACGAAGAGGCCGACTGAAAATCCGGAAGCTCACCGACTTTACTTGTTAGGCCGCTACGAGTTCGGTAAGTACACTCAAGCGGGTTGGAATAATGCAATCCGTTACTACGAGCAGGCGCTACGACTAGACCCCAACTACGCGCTCGCCTACTGCGGACTGGCTGACAACTACGCTTACATGGGAAGCGTCGTGATGCCGGAAAGCGACGCCATCGCCAAGGAAAGGGAATTTGCGCAGAAGGCGCTGGAGCTCGATCCGGACCTGGCGGAGGCGCACATGTCGCTCGCGCTTGCACTCGTCGGCACTTTTGATTGGCGGAATGGTTTGAAGGAATTCGATCGTGCGCTCGAACTGAATCCAAATCTGGCATTCGCCTATGAATTACAAGCCTGGACTGTGAACGGGCTTGGTCGATTCGACGAAGCGATTGCGAAAACCAGGAAAGCGGTCGAACTCGATCCGCTCAATCCGTTCTTTCAAATGAGTTTGAGTTTCTACCAATATTGGGCAGGTCAATACGACAATGCCATCGCGCAATCTAGAAAGACACTGGAGATGGATCCAAATTCAGCGATCAGCCACGTTTTGTTAGGCCTCTCTCTCCTTAAAAAGGGCGACTCGGCCGGCGCAATCGCGGAATTGCAAAAAGCCAAAGCTCCGGATCCCGGTGCGTGGTATCAAGGATTCCTCGGCTACGCTTATGCCATCTCCGGAGATCGAGCGAAAGCCGAGCAAGCGTTGCGCGAACTCGAAGAATTGGCGAAAAGGCAATATGTCAGTCCGACAGCGTTCGTGACAATCTACCTGGGACTTGGCGAAAAAGAAAAATGTTTGGATTGGCTGGAAAAAGCTTACGAGCAGCAGGACAGCGCCTGCTGGTATCTTAAGATTGACCAGATTTACGATAGCGTGCGCAACGAGCCGCGCTTCCAGGCGATTTTAAAGAAAGTCGGGTTGGAATAAAACCAGGGCTGCCACACGTAAAAAGATCGTACGCCAAATAGAACAGTCTGCCTGGCCGAAGCCGAGGGTAAATTCTTACGATTACCTACCGCCGATGGTCTCGTATTGATTTCGAACTACTCCTGAAGCACTAGGTATGTGCCATCGAGGTGAGCGAGTCTGCTACGAGGTATCCGCCTTACACGTTCTAAAAAAAATCGATGGGCAATCATGCCCGCTAAACCAATCGGCCGTTCCTTTGCCGGATGTATGAACCAACTCTTTTGATTTCGATCTGTAACGTGTTTGTTTAACTGACTGCTGCTTGCCATAAGGAATACTTTCTTTTCAGGAAACATTTGTTCAATGCGTCCGCCGCCATCCAAGCACGCTTCCAAGTTCGGTGTGATAAAGCTTCACTTTCGAAAAAGAACTCGCACCCTCACCTACGAACAAGGAGGAGGTTGGCAGAGCACGGCCGACGTCAACGGCATCAGCCTCCATGCGCATATCCATGCCCTTTATGGGTTGGTGTTACAACACCCCGGGAATAGTATCCTGATGATAGGGTGTGGCGGCGGCACTCTCGGTACGATGCTGGCTCGAGCAGGGAGGCGGGTATCGATTGTTGATATCGACCCGGTCTCACTCAGGCTCGCAAAGCGCTATTTTGGTCTGCCGCGAAACGTCGCATGTCATGTGGGCGATGGATTGGCATTCATGCAAAAAAAACAGCGGCACTATGATGTGCTCATTGTGGACGCTTTTACCGGCGAGGACATTCCAGCGCACATGAAGGATGCGGCATTTTTTGAGGCGGCGGGCCGCTGCCTGCGACGCAACGGCCTGGCCATGGTAAATGTTTGTTTGGAACGGAAGTCAGATCCGACGGCAGATAAAATTGCTGCGGGATTCAAAGAGCGGGGCTGGTCCGTGCGGCTTTTGGATAGCCCCGGCGCGGAGCGTAACGCCATTGTCCTGGCGGGAAAGGTGAAGAATCTGCGACGGCCGAGATTGCTGCTCGTGCCCCAAGCCGGCGCGAAACAGACGGGCAAAGAATTGACCGCCATGCGCTTCCGGCGGCGACGGTCTATTTCCCGAAACCGCGCAAGCGTGGCTTAAATTGCTACCGCCTTCACGAGCCTTTTAACTACAAGATACACAGGATAACTGACTGCAATTCCTATGACAGCAAAGAGGCTGTTTTCGACGCTACTCACGACGAAAGCAATTAAGAGCAGGGCGGCCCCGAGGAACACGATCGCTGGAAGCACAGGATAGCCGCGGGCTTTGAAGGGTCGGGGAAGGTTGGGCTCTCTCCAACGCAACACGAATATCGTGCCGAATGCCGCTACGTCGACGAGGACAGTTAGGAAGGCCGTAAAAGCGAATAGCCTGTCGAAGCTGCCGATGCCCGCAAGCATGATCGCTACCAAAACAGTTACGAGCAACGCCGTGGTAGGTGTGCCTCCCGTATTTACCCTAACACCGGAACGGAAGAAAAGCCTGTCGCGGCTAAGAGCGAACATGACGCGCGGCGTGAAAAGAAAGGCGGCGTTGATAATACCAAGGAGGGAAATCAGCATGATGGTAGTCACGATCTGACTGCTATAGCCGCCGAAAATGAGCTGAGCGGCATCTGCCGCCGCTAATTTTGAACCTGCCAGCTTTGATATCGGCAGCGCATACAGCAGCGCGAAGTTAATCAGCACATAGATCGCCATCACTACAGCAACACCGGTAAACAGCGACCGAGGAATGCTTTTCGCTGGATCGGTATTCTCCTCCGAGAAATAAACCGGCGCATGCCAGCCAGCATAAGTGCCAAGAATGCTTTGCATCGACAACACGATGGCCACGAACAAAAGCTTGGGATCCGAAAAGAGCGGTGGCTTTGCGCTTGGGGCGGCGCTCAGCTTCGGGCTAAAAAGAAAGCACGCTGCGATGATGACGAAGAAAGCGACCACTTTGAACAAGCTCATGATTTCCTGAGCACGGCTACCTGCGCGTAGGCCTAGCCAGTGGAACGCCGTGAAGAAGATCAACACCGCAATCGCGGCGGGAGTTATGACGCCAGGATTAAAAGAGAAGAGCCCGGCAGCGTATTCGGTCAGCGCGACGGCTAAATATGCCATCGAACTGGTGCGGAGGAGCCAATCGCTCCAGCCGACAAGAAATCCACCGAACTCACCATAAGCCCGACGAGCAAAAACGTAGGGTCCGCCGTCCAGCGGCAGCATTGTGCCTAGCTCAGCATAGGTGTTTGCACCGGCGAAAGCATACAACCCGGAGAGTATCCATACAGCCATGATGAGTCCGCTGTGACCGAGGTGGGCGGCGACGCTCCCTGGAATCCGCAGAATGCCGATCCCGATTGTTCCGCCGATGCCTACCGCCACGCCAAAGGTCACTCCGAGAATGCGAAGCAGCTGTTCTTTGCTGAATGAAGGCGAATTAGCAAGAGCTCGGTCCGTTGCCATGCGTTCGGCTTAGCTGATTCAGCGCCGCACAACAAGAGCGCAGCCAAGGTCACCTAAATCTGGACTTTGCTCTGCCTTCTGTACAATTAGCCGTCCGTTTACTGGCCAAGCGTGAATCTGAGCAATTTCCTTTCCGAGCTGAAGCGGCGCAACGTTTACAAGGTGGCGGTCGCTTACGCGGTTGTCGCGTGGCTCACGATTCAGGCGGCATCGATTTTTCTTCCCGCATTCAATGCGCCGCAATGGGCGATGCAAGTTGTCATCCTCGTCCTTGTGATTGGGTTCCCGGTTGCGCTGGTGTTTTCATGGGCGTTCGAGATCACGCCCGAAGGAATTGTGCGCGAATCGGAGATAGCGGCCGACCAATCGATCACTCATCATACCGGCCGCAAAATCGTCGCCCTGACGATTGTGCTGGCCGTGATCGCAACCGGTTTACTGATCTTTCAATTTGTTCGCGCGAGATCGACATCTCCATCTGGGGCGTCGATCACAAACAAATCGATTGCGGTTTTGCCGTTCGATAACTTAAGCGGCGATCCGCAGAACGCCTATTTCAGCGAAGGCGTTCAAGACGAGATTTTGACGCGGCTGGCGAAGATCGCCGAACTAAAAGTGATTTCGCGCACATCGACGCAGCGATTTAAGAGCGCACCTAACGACTTGCGACAGATCGCGCAACAGCTCGGCGTCGCCAACATCCTCGAAGGAAGCGTGCAGAAAGCGAATGATCAGGTCCGCGTGAATGTGCAGCTCATCAACGCGCTGACCGACGCCCATCTCTGGGCCGACACTTACGATCGCAAACTGACTGACATTTTTGCAGTCGAGACTGAGATCGCGAAAACGGTTGCCGATGTGTTAAAGGCCAAGTTGACCGGCTCCGAACAGCATGTCATTGCCGCGCGACCGACCGCGAATACGGAAGCGCACCAGCTTTATCTAAAAGGCCGATTCTTTTGGAACAAGCGCACCGGTAATGACCTGAAGAAATCGATCGATTATTTTGAACAAGCCATTGCGGCGGACCCGAACTACGCACTTGCCTACGCCGGAGTCGCCGATGCTTACGTATGGCTACCCGGCTACACGGCAGGTACTCCGCGAGATTGTTACCCGAAAGCGACTGCGGCGGCAAAGAAAGCCCTCGAACTGGACGACACTCTCGCTGAAGCGCGTACCTCGTTGGCGCTCGCGATTTGGCTTTACGATTTCGATTCCTCTCAAGCGATTAGGGAATTTCAACGCGCGATTGAGCTGAACCCAAATTACGCGATTGCGCGCCAGCAGTATGGCAACAACACTCTGGCCGCATTGGGCCGATTTGACGACGCGATCGTCGAGGGGAAGCGAGCCGTCGAGCTGGATCCTCTCTCGCTCGTCATCAACACGGATCTGGGCAGCGATTACTATTATGCACGCCGCTACGATGAAGCTATCGCGCAGCTGCGCAAAACGCTGGAAATGGATCCCGGCTTTTACATCGCGCATCTCGTTCTTGGTCAGGTGCTGGACGCCAAAGGTGCTCGCGACGCAGCGATCGTGGAGTGCCAAAAGGCGCGAGCATTGAACGACGATCCTTCGGTGCTCGGGGTGCTCGGCCGCGCTTATGGCCTCTCGGGTAATAAGATGGAGGCCAAAAAAATCCTGGATCAACTGAAGAAGCTTTCCCAGGAGCGATATGTTTCAGCCTACAGCTTTGCCCTTGTTTATCTGGGACTGGGCGATAAAGAGGAGGCGCTCCGCTGGCTTGAACAAAGTTATCAGGATCGCGCGGGCTCTGACATAGGATTTATCAGAGTTGATCCGCTGCTCGATCCACTGCGCGGTGATCCGCGGTTCGAAGCGCTAGCCGAAAAAATTGTTCCAACCGCGGAATTCAAATCAGCGAGCGTTTCGAAATGAACAACTTCTTTGCCGAGCTGAAACGGCGCAACGTTTACAAAGTGGCGATTGCGTACGTCGTCGGTGGCTGGGCGCTTTCTCAAGGAATCGCGCAGGTATTTCCCGTCTTCGACGTTCCAAACTGGGCCATTCGCCTCATTGTACTCTTAATAATAATAGGCTTTCCTGTCGCCGTTGTTCTGGCTTGGGCATTTGAGATAACGCCGGAAGGAATCAAACGGACTGACGCAGCCGATGCGGTTGGACAACACTCACGTGGCCATACTTGGATCTACATTGTCGTCATAGCTGCTGCGTTCTCGATCGGCTTGTTCTTTCTGGGTCGTTTCAGTGCGGGAAACAAAGTGGCATCGCCAGCCGGAATTTCGAATAAATCGATCGCGGTGTTACCGTTCGATAATCTCAGTCGCGATCCGGACAACGCTTACTTTTGCGAAGGGGTGCAGGACGAAATCCTGACGCGATTGGCCAAGGTCGCCGACCTGAAAGTGATTTCGCGCACATCGACGCAGCATTTTAAGAGTGCGCCGGAAAATTTGCCACAGATCGCCAAGCAACTCGGGGTGGCGCACATTCTGGAAGGCAGTGTGCAGAAGGCAAGCGATCAGGTGCGGGTCAATGTGCAGTTAATTAATGCGCTGACCGACGCGCATCTTTGGGCCGACACTTACGATCGGAAACTGACCGATATTTTCGCGGTCGAAAGCGAGATTGCGAAAACCATCGCGGAGACGTTGCAAGCAAAACTCACTGGCTCGGAGAAAAGCTCGATCGCAAAAGCGCCGACGGTGAATCCGGAAGCTTACGAGCTTTATCTCAAAGGCAGATTCTTTTGGAACAAGCGGACCGGCGACGACCTGCGCAAATCAATCGAGTATCTCAAGCAAGCGACCGCCAAAGACCCCGGCTACGCTCGGGCGTATGCTGCTCTAGCCGATTCATATGGCCTGCTCCGTTTTTACGGCGGAGCTTCTCCAGCCGAATCAGTGGTGCCGGCAGAAGCTGCGGCGAAGAAAGCGCTGGAGCTGGACGATTCGTTAGCCGAGGCACATGCTTCGCTTGGTCTCATTGCCACCGAGGAGCTCGAGGTCAACCGCGGGGTGAACGAACTGGAGCGCGCGATTCAGTTAAATCCGAATTACGCCACCGCCCATCACTGGCTCGGCCTTGCGTTCGCGACGCTGCGGCAATCTGATCGATCTATTGGAGAACTAAAACGCGCGCTCGAACTCGATCCGCTTTCCATGATCATCAATGCCGACCTAAGCATCATCTATCTCTATGCCGGTCGCTACGACGACGCCGAAGCACAGGCGCGCAAGACCTTGGAAATCGATTCGCGCTCATTTGTCGCGCATTATTATCTTGGCGCGGCGCTGCAACTAACGAACCGACTCAAAGAGGCGATCCCGGAATTTCAAAAAGCAGTCGAGCTAAACAACGATCCTTATTCCATCGCCATGCTCGCCCAGGCCTATGCCCGAAACGGACAAACGGATGAGGCGCGAAAACTTCTCGCGCATCTGAATGAAATGGCGAAGTCCGCAGAGGTTCCGGAGTACGCCCTGGCCATCGCTTACACCTCGTTAGGCGAAAAAGAACGCGCCATCGAAGCACTCGAACACGGCTTTGCAGGAGGCAACAAAAGCTACTTGTTCCTCCTCCCGGGAGATCCATTCCTCGACGATCTTCGCGGCGATCCGCGCTTCGAAGCGCTCGTGCAGAAGATTACTCGCGGCAAATAATGAGAATCGACAACTTCTTCGCCGAGCTAAAGCGGCGGAATGTTTATAAAGTCGCGATCGCCTACGTCGTCGCCGGTTGGGCGCTTTCGCAGGGAATCGCGCAGGTCTTTCCGGTATTCGACATTCCAAACTGGGCGATCCGCTTGATTGTCCTGCTGATCATCCTCGGCTTGCCGATTGCCATGGTTCTGGCGTGGATGTTTGAAATCACGCCGCAGGGAATCAAGCGCACTGAGGACGTCGATGTCACGCAGTCGCATTCGATCGGTGGCGCGTGGATCTACATAGTCGTTCTCGGCGCAGTGATCTCTGTCGCATTGTTCTTCCTTGGCCGGTACACGGCTCGAGAAAGCGCCAGCGCGGCTCATACTGAATCGGTCACAAGAATTCCGCAAAAATCCATCGCAGTCCTGCCATTGCTTAACGAAAGCGGCGATCCGAAAGACGAGTATTTCTCCGATGGATTATCGGAAGAATTGATTGCGGCGCTTGCCCAAATCAGAGATCTGAAAGTCATCGGCCGTAGCTCTTCCTTTCGTTTCAAGGAGCGAAGGGAGGAGAGTAAAACCATAGGTGAGAAGCTCGGCGTCGCCACTCTCCTGGAGGGAACTGTGCGCAAACAAGGCGATCGCGTGCGGATTGTTGCGGAACTGATTAACGCAGCAGATGGGATTGAGCTATGGACACGAACCTTCGATCGCCAGCTCAAAGACATCTTTGCCGTCCAGACCGAGATCGCAGCGGCGGTGGCCGAGTCGCTAAAGGCGACGTTGTTGGGAGCGAATGAAGGATCCGCTCCCACGCCAGCGACCAAAAACACAGAAGCGCATAACGCTTATCTGCAGGGTCATTTCCATTTTCAGCGCCGCAATCTCGAGGACTTTCGGAAAGCGGTTGGTTACTTCGATGAAGCGATTGGCCTCGATCCTGATTACGCCCTTGCTTACGCGGAGCGATGCGAAGCACTGACTCTGATTGGAGATCTCAGCGAAGATAAGAGCGCGTGGTCCAAAGCGCGGAGCGATGCGGAAAAGGCAGTCGCGATCGCGCCTGACCTGGCTGAGGCGCACGCTGCTCTCGGCTGGGTTCGCTTTTTCGTAGAGTGGAAATTTGCTGAAGGTTTGAGCGAACTAAACCGAGCGAAAGAACTTTCGCCGGCGAATCCAACCGCCAACGATCTGCTGGCGCGAGTTATTGTTTACCTCGGGCGAATCGATGAGGCTGAGAAGCAGGCCCGCCACGCAGTGGAACTCGATCCACTTTCTTTTACAACGCAAAACAACCTAGCTCGCGTTTTCTTTGTTGAGGGGAGATTCGACGAGGCGAACGCGACTGCACGTAAAGCGGCAGAGTTGCAGCCGGGCGCCGCTTTCAGTCATCGCTTGCAGGTGCTGATTGCTGTTCAGCGCGGGGATGGTGAGACGGCGCTGCGGGAAGCGCAACTGGAGCCCGACGAAGGCTATCGCCGTTTCGAACTCGCGCTTGCTCACTATGCGCGGGGAGATCGTCAGGCAGCGAACACAGCGCTCGCCGACCTCATCGCCAATGGTCGAGATCAGTTGGCTTATCAAATCGCGCAGGTTTACGCCGTGCGCGGCGAGACAGACAAAGCTTTCGAGTGGTTGCAGATCGCCTTCGATAATCACGACACCGGGACCCTGGGGCTTTCAATTGATCCGGTGTTGCGCGGTTTGCGCGGCGATCCCCGCTACAAAAGCATGCTGGAGAAAGTAAGTTTGCCAACATCGCTATGAGCGAGCGCAATTTCTTCGTCGAACTGAAGCGGCGCCACGTTGATAAGGTCGCGCTCGTATATGCGGTCGTCGCGTGGCTGCTGATCGAACTGGCGTGGATTCTGTTGCCAACGCTCGACGCGCCTGAGTGGATGCTGCCGGCTTCCGTCGTGTTGGTCGCGCTCGGTTTCATTGTTGCCCTAATCATCTCATGGTCCTTCGAAATGACGCCCGAGGGATTAAAACGAACGGCGGACGTCACGCCGGGCGAGGTCCTTCCCTACTGGAGCAAACGGAAGTTTGCGACGTTTGTTATTGGCACAGCTGTTATTGCGTTTGGTCTGCTTGCCTATCAACTATTTCGATCCACAAGCGGCCAGCTATCGGCGAAGCATCGTAGCGACAAAATCCTTATTCAGGGTAACGCGGCTGGCACGCAGACCGTCGAGACTCAGTCTGACGGCACGGCTCGCGCTGAATACTCCTACAACGATCGAGGCCGCGGCGATCACATCACCGCAACTTGGAAACTCGATAGCGCCGGCGCTCCGATCGAATACGACGGCCACGGCAATGATTACATGAAGGCGCCGGTCGAAGAGCATTTCGAAGTCAAAAACAGCCG
>Ga0209056_10005494_pt1 | contig 13165 bp, 13 predicted proteins | sample GraSoiAngelo_114_FD_185876 | JGI IMG/M metagenome (GOLD analysis project Ga0209056, IMG submission 185876) | Grasslands soil microbial communities from the Angelo Coastal Reserve, California, USA - 14_0903_13_40cm (SPAdes) (version 2) | ecosystem: Environmental > Terrestrial > Soil > Grasslands... | reverse complement strand
CTACCACGCGCTGCTGAAGAAGGGCGAAAGGCATTCCATCGAAAAGGTTGGGGCGCGGCTGCGTTCCTTGATGCCCTGGATGAAGAAACATTCAGTCAAAGGCGTGCAGGCGGCGTATTGAGAGAAGGGAGTGATGGAGAGGTGGAGTGACGCTTGACAATACTCCGAAACTCCATTGCTCGAGCACTTCCCTTGACCGGCCAACCATCGCAACGAAAATTAGGGGTTGGTGTTTGATCCAGGCATGGAATATGTTAGACGCATGAACCGGGTTGAGAAACGTTTGGCTTTGGGGCTGGGCGGAGTTTTGCTGGCGGTCCCGCTTCGGGCGGATGTGAACGGGCCTGCGGATCACCCTTATCAAGCGATCATTGACCGAAATGCGTTTGGGTTGAGGCCTCCACCGCAGGTTGTCAATCCAATTCCCACTAATCCGGTCGTGCCGGTCAACGTGAAATTCACCGGCATTACCTCCAATTCGAGAGGCAAAAAGGCGTGGTTGATGATTCCTGCCGTACCCGGGAAAAACACGAACCCGCAGTATCTCAACGGCCTCGCGGAGCACGAAAAGCAGGGAGAAATCGAGGTCCTCGAGATCAACGTGAAGGAGAGCAAAGTCAAAATCCTCAACGCAGGCTCGCTCGTGGAACTCAACGTCAAGGACAATGGCCTCCCGACCCCGGCGGCGTTGCCGGTTCCGGGAGTGCCCCTGAATCCGTACGGCGTGCCTGGCCCGTTGCCAACCCCTGGTTTGGTCCCCGCGCCCGGCGCCTCACCGTCGGCCATCAAGACTGCGGGCCTAACGCCGTCCGGCGGTGACGCGCTGGCGGCCAGATACGGTGCCCGAATCCCGAACCGGAACCTCCGGACGACGCCAATCGAGCAGCCGGTTCAAGCAGCGCAAGCCCCGGTCGATCCGGTGGTTCAGCGCATCATGATGGAAGCGCAGAAGCAACAGGCCGAAGCCGCAGGCAGACCATTTCCTCCGCTGCCGCCGTAAGGCTGGAGGGTGGGTTTGATTTAGTGCTGCGGTGGCGGCAGGCCTGCCTTTTTCAAGCTCTGTTCCTCGGTTTCTTTGAATTCCTTGTCGGCTTCAAAGATGCCAGGCATCCTGGCCTTTTCTGCTTCGAGTTGAGCGCCCGAATCCATCGGATTTCTCAGGATGCTCACGTGCATCAGTAAGAGCAACTCCGAGCGGGTTTTGTTGTTGTTCCTGGTACGGAACAAAGCGCCGAGCAGGGGAATGTCCTTGAGGATCGGCACGCCGGATTTGCTGGTGAGCCGGTTGTCTTCGATGTAACCGCCAAGCATGATCGTTTCGTTGTCTCGAACCGAAAGAGTCGCGCTGGCATGGCGGGTGGCAGTCTGAGGCACCGGATTGCCGTCAATCGTCACGGTCTTGTCGATGGAACTGATGTCCTGGTCAATGTCCATGACCACGAGGCCGTCGGGGGTGATGAACGGTGTCACGCTCAGGGTGACACCGACTTGCACTTGTTCAATCGTGGATGATTGAATTCCGGTGCCGATATACCCGTAGTTGTTGACACCGGTGACGAATGGGACGGTCGAGCCGGTAAAGAAAGCCGCCAGGGTCGCATGCGAGGTCTGGATGCGCGGTCGTTGTAGAATTCTGACCCGACCGGACGTGGCCAAGGCACTAAGGGAGACATCGAAGTTCTTGCCGAGCGTTCCAAAATAACTGAAACCGGGGGACAGTGAACTGGCGATGCTCGCGATATTGGTGAGGAACCCGGGGCCGTTGTTAATTCCACCGGTTCCGACTGTATTATTGCCGAAGCTGACCGGCTTCTGCAGCCAACTGATGCCAAGGTTGTTCTCGTCGTTCAAGGAGACCGACAACACGACACCCTCAATGAGCACCTGGGCGAGCAGCACGTCCACCTTTGAGACGATGTTGGTGAGCATTTGCATGTCTTGTTTGCTGGCGTAAACAATCAGAGAATTGGAGCGTTCGTCGGGAACGATTCGCGCATCTGCCAGCAATTGGACCTCGGAAGCGCCGGCGGCCCGATTCACAATCTGCCTCAAGCGATCCTGAAATGAGGTGCCCGGGGTGGCTCCAGGTTGCGCGCCGATGGCTGTGAGAGGCTGATTGGCCTGCGGTTGGCCATACGTTGTACCGGGGCGGCTGCCGAAACCGCTGTAGCGGCCGCTCGTGCCGAGGCCTCCTCCGGCGGCGGGGAACTGCCCGGCTCGACGTTGCTGGGTTGCGCTGGTGCGCGCGCCACCGGGATAAGCACCGCCTCCTCCCCCTGAGACAAGCGCGCTCATCGTTTCGTACAGGTCCGTCACTTTGCCGTATTTGATAGGGATGACTTCCAGTTTGTAGTCAGACTGAGGCGTCACGTCGATTTGTTCGATCAACTCCAACATCCGCTTGATGTTCGATGCATAGTCCCGGATCACAAGAATCTGGTTGGATTCAATGGGGACGATGCCGCCCTGAATTCTGGTAAAGGTTTGCAGGAGCGGCTGCAGTTCGGACGGTTTGGCGACCTTCAATTGCACGATGTGTGTGACGAACTGTTCCGCATCGGGGTACTCGCCGTCCTGGAGCTTGGAAATAGCGGCCCCCTGCAGGGGCGCCTCGGTTGCCAGAACGGCTTTCACGAATTTTTCTCCCTGCGGAAGCATGGCGATGCCGTTCAGCGAGAGCGCGCCGTCGAGCGCCTGGATCGCCTCCTTGCGCGTCAGCGGGGAGGCGGTGATGATGGTGACCGGTGTTGCCGCCAGGGAAGCTGAGCGCAGTACCGTTCGTCCTGTGATTTCGGAGTATTCTTCAAAGATTTGATCCACGGGCGTATTATAGAACTTGAACGAGAATTCCGCGCTTTCAGCCTGCCCCAGACCTGCCGGATTGGACGGCAACGGCAAAGGCGTGGGCGAAGCTGGGGGATTGCCCGGCGCCGGAGGCGCGACCTGCGCGGCGGCGTTGGCGCCCGCGTTCACGTTTGTCCCAGGCGCGGCCACGATGATGTTCGTGGCCGCGACCGGCGCCTGCAGCGCCGGCGAAACGGTAGCGTTGGTGTTCAAGCGCGGGGCACGATTAGTAATGCCTCGCAGCAACGCCTTTCGTCGGGCATCCAGATTGGTGGCGGTGATGGCGACGTTGGTTGGCGCCGCGTTGATGGCAGCGGTCGGGTTGTTCGTGGCCGCGTTGAGTGAGGGAGACGGGGCCTGCGCCAGCGTTTGGGCGGCCAGGAGCGAAAAGAGCAACAGAACATGAGCTGTCTTCACGGGGGTGGATGAGTTGGGGTTATTTCGCGTCACGGTTTGGTTGAGCTTAAGGCCGCGGGCCTGGCGGCGGGCGGTTTGACCGTGGCCGGGGCGAGCGTGCTCTTCTTCTGAAAGCTGGCAACGAGTTTCATAGATCCCATCAGCTTGAATCCGCCAGGGTCCGGATTGAGGCTCAGTTCCTTGACGCGGACCATCAAATCGCTGTTCCCGATAGCGACCAGAAAATCGACCAGCTCTCTGGCGCCAGTGGGGTTAACACCGAGATCGACGGTCTGTTCCTCGAAAAATTCGTTGGGTCTGGCGACGCTACTTCGGAGCAGAGGGTTGAGGCGGTTGTAACTGACCTGGCTGTTGCGTGCCTGCGCGCCGATGCGGTCCATCAACTGGCGACCGACCTGTTCCGGCGTCAGCAAACCGGTATTACCCTGGCTCTCGAGCTTCTCCAGTTTGGCTCGATACTCGTTGGTTTGCGCCAGGACGGTCCGGTAAGTGAGGAGCGTTTTTTTGGCCTTGTCCATCGCCGCTTTGGTCTGGCCCCATTCCTTGAAGTGCGGCCAGACGAGCCAGAATTGGAGCACCAGAAAAAGCACGGCCGCGGCCATGACCACCAGACGCCGTTCCTGCGGCCTCAGATTCAATCTGTCGAGCAGCGTGGTCATTCGTTCTGGACTGGTTGCAGCGTGCACTCGAAGCTCCAGGCCGCCGTGTTTCCGTTGATGGCGATGTTGTACGGGTTGACCTGCGTGAACAACGGTGCGCCGTTCAGAGTCGCTTTGCTCATCGCCTCGTTGTATTCGGCGATCTTCGACTGGTCGTCCTTGGACGTGTTGCCGCGCAGCGAGAGTCTGATCCCCTTGGAAAAGGAAAACGAGGTGAGCGTCACTTCCGGCGGCAGCAGTTCAGAGGCGACCTTCCAGCAGTCGAGCGCGGCAAATTTAAGGTTGACTTGCTCCTGCAGGATGCGCACGCGTTCCTTCAATTGGAGCGCGTTGGTGTAATTGGCGCTCAACGCGGTCACCTGGTCCTGCACTTTGCTCGCCTTATATTTCAGGACGTTCAGCGCGCCGAAGTAAATCAAAACAGCGGCCATGTAAACGAGCGCCAACGCGCCCAGGCCGCGCATCCAGAGCCGGTCAATGAACTGCTGCTGATAACGCGCCGAGAATTCCGGAGGCAACAAATTCGCTTTGCTCTCGGATCGAGCAGCGCGTTGTGCGGTCAACGCCGCCAGCGCTTGCGTCGCCAGGGGTGGAACCAGATCAATCGGTTCGCTGGCCCACTGGCGCAGTGCCGACTCCCAACCGGCGGCACTGGCGTGGTCCGCGACGAGATGCCAGCGTGGCGGCGACGCCAGCCAGCCTTCGATTTCTCCCGCCCACGCAATCTGATTGAGTTGAGCACCCAGCGCCGCCGCGCCCGCTTCGCCGGCGGGAAGATTCAACAGGTTCACCTGCTGCAGCGTTCCGCCGCACCACCAGGCCGTCAGGTAAAGAGTTCTGGCTTCGGCGGGCTGGAGATAAATCCAGACGCCGTCGCCGTCAATCGGCGTGGTTAACAACTGGTGCAGAAACGGCAGTTCGAGCCGATCGGCCAGGTAACCAGCGCTTTCCAGTTTGCCGAGGAAATCCTCCACGAGACTGCGTTCGGCAATAATCACTATCACCGTTCGCAGTTCGCCGGAGGATTGCGGGACCACCTCGAAGCTCCAGACGATCTGGTTGACCGGCAACGGCGAAAGCTTTTCCAGTTGCAGCTCCACCATGGAACGCAATTCTTCCGGCTCGCATTTAGGCAGGTGAATTATGCGGAGGAAAACCTGTTCAGCCGGTAGCCAGGCGATGTTCAGCTTCTTCTGCCAAAGCGTGCGCCAGTCCTTCGTGATCAGCTTGGCAGGCAGGGGAGCGGATGAGACCAGCCGTTGTTCGGCGCTTAAAGCGACCTGGCTGTTGCCGGTCGCGAATTGCCAGAGCCGGCGGGCGTCGGTGCCGGCCTGGAGAACGTTACAGGAATGCCAGCGGGTCGTCTTCACGTCAGACTTCCACCAGTCCTTTCATATGCTCCTCGGTTTGTGTGACGCGGAGCACTTCTTCGATGGTAGTCAGGCCGGCCCTCACCTTGTTCCAACCGTCGTGACGCAGCGTGCGCATTCCTTGCTCCATGGCCTTCTGCGCGATGGTTGAGGCCGGCGCGCGGTTCAAAATCAACGGGCGAACTGCCTCGTTCAACAGCAAAAGTTCGTAAATGCCCAAACGTCCCTGATACCCGAGCTGGCGACACTCATCGCAACCGGCGCCGCGCCAGAATTTCGCCGTGGCGATTTCGTCCTCTGGAAAACCGATCTTAATCAGGTAATCCCGCTCGACTTTCTGTTCGGTTTTGCAATGCGAACAAATCGTGCGCACCAGGCGCTGCGCCAACACGGCTTCAACCGACGACGCAACGAGGAACGGCTCGATGCCCATGTCAATCAGGCGCGTGAAAGCGCTCGGGGCATCGTTCGTGTGGAGGGTGCTGAACACCAGATGGCCGGTCAGCGCGGCGCGAATCGCAATCTCGGCGGTTTCCAGATCGCGAATTTCGCCGACCATGATGACATTGGGGTCCTGGCGCAAAATGTGGCGCAGCCCGACGGCGAACGTCAGGCCGATGTCCGAACGCACCGCGATCTGATTGATACCCTTCAGTTCGTATTCGACCGGCTCCTCGATCGTGATGATGCGCTTGTGCACCGAGTTAATGGTGCTGAGGCAGGCGTAAAGCGTCGTGGATTTGCCTGCCCCGGTCGGGCCGGTGACCAGCATGATGCCATGCGGTTTGACAATGAGTTCGCGCAACGCGCCCTCGTCCGCCGGCGCGAATCCGAGCTTGTCCAGTGTGAGAAAAATCTTGCCGCGCGTCAGCAAGCGGAGCGACACGCTCTCCCCGTAAACCGTCGGCACCGTCGAAACGCGGATGTCAATTTCCTCGCCTTTGATGCGGACATTGATGCGGCCGTCCTGCGGCAGGCGCTTTTCGGCGATGTTCATTCCCGACATGACTTTGATGCGGGAAATAATCGCCGCTTGAAAGCGCTTGAGCTGCGGCGGCATCGGCGTCTGGTGCAAAATGCCGTCAATGCGGTAACGAATGCGCAACTCGTCTTCGGCCGGCTCGAAGTGGATGTCGGTCGAGCGGTCCTTGTAAGCTTCCCAGATGATCTGGTTGACGAACTTGATGACGCTCGCTTCCTGGTCGCCTTCGGTGATTTCCTTGTCTTCGGCGACGAGCAGTTCAATCGGCTCGTCCTCGGCCATTTCATCGAGGGTTTCGGCGCCGACTCCGTAATATTTTTTCAGCGCCTTTTCAATTTCATTACGCGGCGTGAGCGCGAACTGGACTGGACACTGGGCGTCGAATTGCACCGCGTTCAGCATCGCGGCGTCGAACGGGTTGCTGACAGCCACCTGGAGCGTGCCGTTTTCAAATTGGGTGGGGAGGACGAAGTATTGAAACGCTACTTTCGTGGAGATTTTCTGGCGCGTCTCGGGAGGAACCGTTAGTTTGGGAAGGTCCAAATAAGGCCAGCCGAGCGTCTGGCCCAGCTGCTGAAGGAACTGCTCCTCGGACACGCCGCGTTCGCGGCTGAAAAAGCCCAGCAGGGGCTCTTGCGAGCCGCTTTCCGCGGCGATGCGCCACGCCTTGAGCCATTGACTGAACTCGTCGGGCGAGGCCAGAGCAGCCTGGGCGAAAACAGTTTTAATGGACGTAAACGGCATCAGTAGTTCGCTCTAACAACAGCCTGTTATTACAAGCGAAACTAAAGAAAGTTGCTGTCAGGGTCAAAGGATTTAGAGGCGACTACCGGGGATTCGTTTCCTGCGCGTGGACGTAAACTGCCTGGCCATTCGCCGGCGCCGATCGATCTGTCAGCAATTTCAATCCAGTCCGCCCATTTTCTGCTTCCGCATCGGCGGCGAATGCGCTTCATTTTCAGCGCGCATGACACCATTCGCCACGATCACCGTCATCGGGAAGGATAAAACCGGAGTGGTTGCCCGCGTCACCAGTTACCTCTTCGAGCGAAAAGCCAACATCGAAGCGTTGGAAGAACAGGTGACGCGCGGCCAGTTCAGCATGACCATCCAGGCCTCGTGGAGGCCGCATCAACTGAACGCCGACGCCGTGCGCGCCGGGCTTGACCGGATCGCCAAAGCGCTCGGCATGGAAATCAAAATTCGCTTCACCGAGCCGCACCGCCGGCAACGCATGGCCATCCTGGTGACACGCGAATCGCATTGTCTGGTGGGACTGTTGGCGGCGGTGAAATCCGGCCGGCTCAAAACCGAGCCGCCGATCATTCTGTCCAATCGTCGCGATCTGGAGCCGATTGCGCGAACCGGCGGTGTGCCGTTTCTTTTCGTTCCCTGGGAGGAACGCGCGAAAGCGGAGGAACGCGCGCTCAAGCTGCTGGACGACCGCGCAATTGACTTTATTGTCCTGGCGAGGTTCATGAAAATTCTCTCGCCGAACTTTGTCTGGCGCTACAAAAATAAAATCATCAACATACACCCGTCGCTGCTGCCCAGCTTTCCGGGGCCGCAGGCCTACCGTCAGGCTTACGAGCAAGGGGTGAAAATCATCGGCGTCACATCGCATTTCGTGACGATGCGCCTGGACGAAGGTCCGATCATCGCCCAGGGAAGCTTTAACGTCCGGCCGGCCTGGGCCTTGAAGGACATCGTCGCCGCCGGGCAGAAACTCGAAGCCCGCGTGCTGATCAAGGCCGTGAAACTTTACCTGACTGAGCGGCTCGACGTCTATTGGGGGATCGTAAAGCAAGTGTAGCCTTCGGCTCAGGCGAACGGCTTTTTCCAAATCGGCACGACGCGTTTGAGTTCGTCGATCAGCCATTGGCAGGCGGCGAAGGCCTCGCCGCGATGCGGGGCGACCACTTCTACCCAAAGCGACGGTTCGTTCACTTTCACCATTCCAATGCGATGGACCAACCGGACCGATTCAATGGGCCAACGCTTTTCCATCTCGCTGAACAACAGGTTGAACTGGTGTTCAGCCATCTGTTGGAACGCCTCGTATTCGATCGCGTGGATCGCTCTATTTTCCTCGGCCGCGCGAACCACGCCGGCAAAATAAACGACTGCGCCCATACCGTCGGACATTCTCCGTTTCGATGCCAACGCCGCTTCGTCGATCGGCTCAAGGGTGATGGTCAATTGTCGTTTCACAACAGCGCGGCGCGTGAAATGCGGCGCCAGGAGAGCGTTTGCGCACAAATCGTATATCGCAAATCGTAAATCATGAATCCGATCAGCCGCCCTGCACCGGCGGGAAGAGCGATACCTCATCGCCTTCTTTCAGCAAGTAGCCGCGCCCTTGATAATCCACGCCGACCGCGACGAGCGTCGAGTTCTGCATCGCACCCAGTTCAGGAAAGCGTGCCATTAATTGCTTCAGCAAATCAGCGATCGTGCTGCCCGGCGGCAACGTTTCGGTCGTTTCCGCGGAACCGGTCAGGTCTTTGTAATACGAATAAAAATGGACGGCAATTTTCATATCAGCCGATTCGGTAAACCTGCGGACGCAACACGCCGACAAATGGCAGGTTCCGATGGCGCTCGGCAAAATCAAGCCCGTAGCCGACCACAAACAGGTCCGGAATGCTGAAACCGACGTAGTCTGCGCGGACCCTTTCCACGCGCCGGTCCTTCTTTTCCAGCAACACGCAGACTTTGACGCGGCGGGGCTTTAGCTCGCGCAGTTTGGCCAGCACGCGTTTGAGCGTTGTGCCGGTGTCGAGGATGTCGTCCACCAACAGCACATCACGGCCGCGCACGTCCAGGCGGAGTTCCTTGGTGAAAATCAACTCACGCGATTGGGCGCCTTCGCGATAGCTGGACACGCCGATGAAATCCAGGCGCATGGGCAGCGGGAGATGTCGGAGCAGGTCCGCCAGAAACATCACCGTGCCGTTCAACAGCGAGACGACCACGAGATCGCGCCCGGCGAAGTCGCGCTCAATCTGCCGGGCCAGGTCCCGCACCCGCCGGGCAAGCTGCGCTTGAGTGATGAGCTTGCGCTCGATTTCCTGTCGCCACTTGGACAGTTTCCTCATTTCAGTGTTCGTTGAGGACCTTCTGCCTCGGGAACAGTTCGCGTAGTTGATGAGGCTTTTCCATGCGTCAACGATTTCGAGAGTTGGATGCGGAAGCAAGCCGGAAAGTCGGAGCGTCCGCTTTCGGGTGTTGAGTTAAAGCAGACCACCGCGGGCAGCCGACCGGCGCGCGTGGGCAACCAACCAACTTTGAACTTTGAACTTTAAACTTGGAACTCTATAACAACGCCATGTTACCGATTCTGCTGGAGCGCGGCGGGCTGATGACATGGCTGTTGCTGATTATGAGCGCGGTGGTCATCGTGGTATTCGTCGAGCGCCTGCTGCATTATCACCAGGCGCAAATCAATTCCGCCGAGTTCCTCAACGGCGTGCGCAATGTGCTCAAGCGTGATAACGTCGTGGAGGCGCTTTCGATCTGCGACGCGACTCCGGGACCGGTGGCTCGACTGGTGAGGACCGCCATCCTGAACCGCGACCGGGGCAGGGAAGGAGTTCGTGACTCGCTGGAGGAAGCCGGCCTTCTCGAAGTGCCGCGGCTGGAGGACAAGTTGAATCTGTTGGCCACCATCGCGCAGATTGCGCCGCTGATGGGGTTGCTCGGCACGGTGATGGGTTTTCTGAAAATCTTCCTTAAGCTGCAGCAGGAGGGGCCGTTCGCCACGCCCAATCTGCTCGCAGGGGGCATCTGGGAATCGCTGATTTGCATGGCGGCGGGCCTGGCCGTGGCGATTCCCACTTACGCCGGCTACAATTATCTTGTCAATCGCGTCAATAGCATCGTGCTTGACATGGAGAAGGCCTCGACCGAGATCCTGCACATTATCGCGGACACGACGCCTCAAAACGGCCAATGAAATTTCCGCGCCATGCCAGGATTTTTTGCGGACAACTCGACGCCTCGCCCTTTGTCGGCGTCTTGTTTCTGGTCGCGATCTTTCTCTTGCTGAATTCGTCGCTGGTCTTCTTGCCGGGCGTGCCCATCGACTTGCCGAAAGCGGCCGATTTGTCCGGTGTCACCGGCCGGCCGATCGCGGTGGCGGTGGATCGCAACGGCCGGTTTTACTTCCGCAATCAGCTCATCAATCCCAACGAACTGCAGCTCGAGCTGCACAAAGCCGTGCGCGAAAGCAAAGAACCGCCGCCCCTGGTGCTGATGGTCGATAAAAGCGTGCCGTATGACACCATCATGAACGTGCTCGCCGGACTGGCGCCCGAAGCGGGAGTGAAGAAGGCCTGGCTGGTTGCCCGTCCCCTTATGGCACCGACGCGGACGAATGCGGCCCGATGAATGCCCCCGTGTCAGCGCCGCTGCCCTGGTCGCGGGGCCGCTGGTCGGGCGCGGTCTTGCTCCTGACGCTCGCGCAAGTGGGATTGATTTTCTGGCTTTCCGAGCGCAAACCGATTGTCCCGCTCCGGCCCGATTCAACCACCACGGTTCAGCTCGTCGCCGAAGCGCCACCGGGCAGCGCCATCGCCGAATTGCTGAACATCGATGACCCGACGCTCGTGGCGTTGCCCGACCCGCGCGGCTTTTCCGGTCCGGCCTGGATCACAGCACCGGCGCTGCAACACCAGTCGCGAGACTGGACTGAGCCCACGCGCGCGCTGGCTCTGCCGGTGGCCGAACTGGGCGCAACCTTCGCGCAATTCGTTCGCACCAACGTCGTCGGTCCCGGTTTGCTCGCAGAGAAACCAGCGCCGCGGCTGAGCGAAGTGGGATTTTCGCCGGTGCCCATGCCGGCAACATCAACGTTCCGGATCGAGGGCGATCTGGCCAAACGCGAATTGCTCACGCCGCTGAAAGTCTTGTCGATTCCGCACACGAACATCCTGACCAACACGGTGGTGCAGGTTTGCGTTGACCGGCTGGGTTTTGTGTTTTCGCCGGTCCAGCTTTCCGGCAGCGGTTCCGAAACGGCGGATGAGCGCGCGCTCGACCTGGCAAAATCGATGCGCTTCAAACCCGTCGCGGGTACCGACCGGGCTTTGCCGCGTAATGCGTTGGAGCTGACGTGGGGCACAATCATTTTCCGATGGACCACGCTCGAAATGCCCGCAAGCAACAGCCCGGCCGCCGGACCTCCGCCATGACCCCTGACAAATTGTTTTTCCTCTACGTGTTCATCCTCCTTGCGGCGCTGGGTGGCGTGGCTGTTTATTACGAGCTTCGCCGCAAACGGTTCGAACCAACACCCAGTGAGGACAACATTTTCCGCTGCGAGAAATGCGCGTTCGTTTACACCGACGACGCGGATGTGGATCGCTCGCGCTGTCCGCAATGCGGAACCATAAACAAGGTATTCAAGTTCTGATGGAATGAGGGAGGAGTGGCGTGCTGGAGCAATGGAATCTCCCAAACCAAGCAATACTCCAGTGGCGGCACACTCCGCTGTGTTCAGCTTCCCGTCTTGACTTCGACCACATCGTGTGGCGCGGCTTCGCGCATGCCGGCGGGGCTGACGCGGATGTAACGGGCCTTCTCGCGGAGTTGGGCCAGATTTGCCGCGCCGAGGTAGCCCATGCCCGACTGGATCCCGCCGATCAACTGGGTCAGGACCAGATCAAGCGACGGGGATACTTCCTTGAGCGCTTCGACGCCTTCAGGCGCGAGCTTTTGCGTGTTGTCGGTCAAGTGACCGTAACGCGCCGCCGAACCGGCCTTCATGGCAGCAACGCTACCCATGCCGCGATATTGTTTGTACAATTTGCCGCCAATCTCCATCATCTGTCCGGGCGCTTCAGGACAACCCGCGAACAAGCCGCCGCAAATGACCGCGTGCGCCAGCGTGAGTGCCTTGACGATGTCGCCGGACTTGGTGATGCCGCCGTCGGCGATGATGGTCACACCTTTCTGTTCCGCCGCGCGCAAACAGACGTGAAGCGCGGTGAGTTGTGGAATACCGACCCCGGCGACGATGCGTGTGGTGCAGATGGAACCCGGTCCCTGGCCAACCTTGATGGCATTGGCGCCACAGTCAGCCAGATATTCAACGCCCGCTGCGCTGGTCACGTTGCCGGCGATGAGGGGCAGACGTGGAAGCGCGTCGCGCAGCATTTTGACGGTTTCGCCCACGCCCTTGCTGTATCCGTGGGCGGTGGAGACGGCGACAACGTCCACACCGCGTTCCGCCAGAGCTTGTACGTGTGTCAGGATACGCTCACGATCGAGGTCGCCGAACGCGTTGCGCGTGGCCGACACGGCGGCGCCGCAGAGGAGTCGGAAACGCGAGTCACGCGCTGGTTTAAACTGTGCGTTGCGTTCCTGCGTGATGCGCTCCACGTCGCTCATCGTGAACAGGCCGCGCAAACGATCTTCTTCATCCACCACAAGCAATTTGTGGATGCCGGGGTGGTCGGTAAAGAATTTGTCGGCGCGAGCGACCGGATTTGTGCCCAGTTCCTGTTGTTTGATGGCGTGAACCTGGTTCCGCGGCGTGAGCGCCTCAGCCACTTTGCGTTTCGAGTAACGCGGCTTCACGACGTGGCCCGAAAGCAGTCCGACCAATCTACCGTCGGCGTCCACGACCGGAAACGTGCCGAAAGCGAATTTCCGTTTTTCGATCATTTCCAGCACTTCGCCGATGAGTTGCTCAGGCGCGACTTTGATCGGGTCCTGGATCAATCCGTGCACGTGATTCTTCACCCGGCTCAACTCGGAGAGCTGCTGTTTCTCCGGCATGTTGTAGTGGATGAGGCCCAACCCGCCGTTGAGCGCCATCGCGATGGCCATGCGCGACTCCGTCACCGTGTCCATGTCCGCCGAAATGACCGGAATGTTGAGGTTCAGGCCTT
>Ga0209056_10005493_pt1 | contig 13165 bp, 7 predicted proteins | sample GraSoiAngelo_114_FD_185876 | JGI IMG/M metagenome (GOLD analysis project Ga0209056, IMG submission 185876) | Grasslands soil microbial communities from the Angelo Coastal Reserve, California, USA - 14_0903_13_40cm (SPAdes) (version 2) | ecosystem: Environmental > Terrestrial > Soil > Grasslands ... | reverse complement strand
TTCACGATTTGCGGAGCCATGCGGCTGGCCCGTTTCAACATAGGCGCTCGCGATTTGAAACACTTCGTCGGACTGCCTATACCCGCAGGGGGCGGCATGATTGTCGCGATCGTGCATTTCTTTGTACAGCCTGTAGCAACTCAGATCGGAGCGACTTTCTTGGTCATTGCCGTCTTCCTCCTCGCGTTTCTCATGGTGAGCACCATTCGCTACCCCAGCTTGAAAAGTCTGACCCTGGGAAGGAAGTCGCATATAGCGATTCTTTTCATCGCCCTCCTGGTCGCCTTGATTTACAACTATTCCCGATGGACCCTCCTGATCGTCGCCATGACATATGCGTCGTCCGGAGTAATCGCGCGTGTGTATTCGTTCGCGCGCCGCAGGAAGTCAGGAGAGGAAATCTCGCTGGCCGATCCCATTGAACACCATTGAGCGAGGGGCCAAGGGACAAAGGGGGCGGGCTGGCTAAGATAGCGAGTGAGCCTCATAACGCCGAGTCATTCACGGTCGAGACGCCCGTGCCACGATGGCTTCGTGGCATGGGGCCGTCCCGGCCACGATACAGACCGATTTGTGAACTTTGTGTCCACCCAGTGGACCTAGGGAAGACTCAAGGTCCGAGGCAAATCTTCCAGGCGACGCGTTCATTCTTTTTTTGCCCTTGACCCCTGACCCCTTTGGGCGTGTGCGTCGCGAAACGTAACGCTATGCTCTGGAGGGCTCGATGGTTTCCCCCTGCCGATGGGGTGTTCCCTTGTGGCTTTGTTTCACGGCCGCAAGCGCCTGCAGCCTGATGCTTGGGGCCTGCGCCACTCTGCAGGTCCCCTCAAAGGCGCCCTCGTTCCCTTTTGAAAAGTGCCTGAACGCGAGCCGGGAAGGGGTCGTAGTTCGAGCGTACCCCATAGAGCACTATGAAGATTATTGGCAGGTATTCGAGGAGGATCTTCCCAAGATCGGGCTGGGAGCCTTATGGGTGCGGATTGACAATTCACGGCCGGGCGCGATAGATCTGAAGGATGCGCGTTGGACTTTGAGGAAGGGGGAGCGATCCTTCACATCTCTGGACGCCAAGGATGTCTTGAAACAATTCTATAGCGGCCAGGGCATCCGAATGTATAGCGTGGCGGTCCATGAAAAGGCCCGCAAGGGGCTCGAGCGGCTCATTCTCAAGGACGGCACGATTCCCCCCTCGGGCTTCCTGGAAGGATTCCTCTTTTTCAAAACGGATCCCGGTAACCGCCGCTGGAGCACAGGCGCGATACTGTCCGGCAAAGACATTCAGCTGGAGACGCGCAAAGAGATCGAGATTGAATTAGCCATTTCCGATGCCAATCCTGGATGCTGAAGGAATTGTCCTCCGGCAATACTCTCTGTCCGAAGCGGATCGCATCGTCGTGTTCTTTACCAAGGAGCACGGGATCCTGCGCGGAGTAGCGCCCGGCTCAAAAAAGGTAAAGAGTCGCATTGGAGCCTGTCTGGAACCTCTCAACCACGTGCGGATACAGTATTACCTGAAGAAGGAAGGGGCAGAGCTGGCTTACATACGCCAGTGTGAAACGCTGCGGTCTTATCTTGGCAGGAGCCCGTCCGTCAGGGGACTCTACGGCCTGACATACCTCGCCGAAATAGTTCATGAAATGTCCGAGGAAAATAATCCAAACCAGCTGTTGTTCCGGCTCTTCCTGGCGACTCTTGGCGCCGCAGAAAAACTTGGCGTGCGGAGTTGCCTGTTACGGTACTTCGAGTTTTGGACTCTGAGGCTGAGTGGTCTGCTGCCGGATTATGGCTATTGCTCGCTCTGCGGCAAGTGTGTTAAAGATGTTGGCTTTTGGGCCTCCCGCGAGGATGGGCAAGGAAGATGCCGCTCCTGCTCCGGCGAACGCGGCTTGAGAGTGAGACCCGAGGCGATGAAGCCTCTTGCTCTGCTGGCGAAGCTTCCCCCCGAGGAATTCGCGAGTCTGGCTATGGGGGAAGAGGAAAGCAGCGACCTTGAGCGCCTGGCTCAGGCTCTGTTTGAGCTGCATCTGGAGAAACGCTTGAAGTCTTACCCCATTGTTGCCCGGATGCTCAGGGAAAGCTAGCTTCTGATTCCGCCCCAGCGGGGCGAAAGGAGCTTAGCCGGGGGTGAGCGAAGCGAGCCCCCGGAACAGTGCAATAAGCGAATGCGCCCCGGCAGCGGCGCCGGGAACTCCTCCAACCCCTGCCGGGGTGCGTATCGTTGTTCTTCTTCTACCCGGGGGGTTCGCTTTCGCTCACCCCCGGCTAAGCTCCCAGCCGCCCTTCCAGGGCGCCCGGACTTATCTAAATACGTATTTATGAAATCAATTTTCGGACTGGTGTACTAAGTTAGCTTTCTATGGGCTCCAAGGACTTTCAGGGGATAATCCTCGCCCTGCAACAATTCTGGAACCGCCAAGGGTGTGTGTTGCAACAGCCCTACGACGTGGAAGTAGGAGCCGGCACGATGGCTCCCGAGACCTTCCTGCGGGTCCTGGGGCCGGAGCCCTATAGAGTCGCCTATGTGATGCCTTCGCGCCGTCCTGCTGACGGTAGATACGGGGACAATCCCAATCGTCTCTACAAACACCATCAGTATCAAGTCATCCTGAAGCCCGCTCCGGCTGACGTTCAGGATCTTTATCTCAAGAGCCTCGGAGCCCTCGGCATAAACCTCGCAGACCATGATCTACGGTTTGAAGAAGACAATTGGGAGTCGCCGACTCTTGGCGCGTGGGGGATCGGTTGGCAGGTCCTTTTGGACGGGTTGGAGATAACCCAGTTCACGTACTTTCAGCAGGCTGGAGGCCTGGACCTGTATCCGGTAAGCTCCGAGATCACCTACGGACTGGAACGAATCGGGACCTTCATCGCGCAGGTGAACAGCATTTATGATCTCCCGTGGGGCGGTAACGTGAGCTATCGGGAGGTGCGCCACAGGGAGGAGTTTGAGTTCTCCAAGTACAACTTTGAAGCCGCCGACGTGGAGATGCTCTTCAAACTTTTCAATCTGTTTGAGGCGGAGTGCAAGCGTCTCTTGAAGATGGAACTGGTCCTGCCCGCTTACGATTACTGTCTGAGGTGCTCTCATACTTTTAACCTCCTGGATTCGCGCGGAGCGATCAGCGTTACAGAGCGTGTCGGGATGATCGGGCGCGTGCGCCAGCTTGCGTGTCAGGTCGCCCGCGGTTATGTGGCAAGCCGCGAGATGCAGGGGTTTCCTCTTCAAGGACCTAGCCCAAGCCAGTGACGTCGTGACCTGGGCTGTGTTTCCGTGCCCTCTATGGGAAAAGCCGAGCTCCTTGTCGAACTGGGCGCCGAGGAGATTCCAGCTTCTGTGCTGGAATCCGCCGCAAACCAGTTTGCTGATGCGCTCGTGAGTCTCCTCGGCGAGCAGCGGCTCTCGTCCGGGCAGCGAACAGTCTGGTACACTCCGCGGCGGTTGGTGGTTGGCATTCAAGATATCCCTATGCGGCAGGAGGATCTGTCGGAAACCATCACGGGCCCGCCGAAGAGCGTCGCCTTCGGGCCGGACGGCAATCCCACCAGGGCGGCCCTGGCGTTCGCTCAAAAGCTTGGCGTCCCCCTTTCGCGAATGAAAATCTCACAAACTCCCAAGGGCGAGTACCTGACATGCGTGCGGCGGCTCGGAGGCCAAAGGACGGCCCAGTTGCTCCAGGAATTGGTACCGGCAGCTATTGCCAGAATTAAGTTTCCAAAAACGATGTACTGGAGCCGGGACAGGTTTCGCTTTGCGCGACCCCTCCGTTGGATTCTTGCGATTTATCGAAACCGTGTCCTCGAGTTTCGAATCGGCGATGTCGTGTCTTCCCGCTTCACCGCAGGCCATAGGTTTATCGGCAGACCCAGGCTGACTGCTACATCCCTGGATTCCTTAAGAGAAGTGCTTCGAGCCAACGGAGTTCTGGTAGATCCTGCGGAAAGGTTAAAAGTAATTGTTGACGGCCTGTCGAGGGAAGCGGCGAAATCCGGAGGCCGGCTGGTTACGGATGAAGAGCTGCTCAAGACCGTTGTAAACCTGAACGAGTGTCCTGCCGTGATTTGCGGATCCTTCGATCCGCAGTTCCTTGATCTGCCGCAAGAGATTTTGATCACGGTGATGCGCGAGCACCAGAAATACTTTTCGCTGGTGGACCAGGAAGGGAAGCTCCTTCCTTTCTTCCTCGCGGTTATCAACGTCGATACGGAGCGCAGAGAGGAAATCCGCAAGGGTCATGAACGCGTCCTGAAAGCGCGCCTGGCAGACGCCGCGTTTTTCTGGCGGATGGATCGAAAGAGCAAGCTGGAGGAACGAATGGAGTCGCTCCGGAACGTCCTGTTTCAGGAAAAGCTGGGCAGCTATTACGACAAGACACAGCGCTTGCTGGAGCTCTTGCCCGCGGTCGCGAAGATGGCGGACTCGCCGGAGCTCGCAAACGACCTCCAAGCCGCGGGACGTCTTTGCAAGTGCGATCTGGTCACAGAGATGGTCAAGGAATTCACGGACCTGCAGGGCATCGTGGGCGGGCTTTATGCCAGGGCGGAAGGCTATCCCGAGAGTGTCTGGCGCGCTGTTTACGAGCACTATCAGCCAAAATCAACGAATTCGCCATCTCCCGGGACGCGAGCTGGGGCGCTCCTTGCTCTCACAGACCGGCTCGATACGGTATGCGGATGCTTCTCCATCGGACTTATCCCCACCGGTTCCGGAGATCCCTTGGCGGTTCGACGGCAGGGAAACGGAATCCTGAAAATCATTTTGGATCAGCGTATGAGGGTCTCCCTGAGAAGGCTGATGGATCTGAGTCTCAAGACCTACATGACGGACCGGGACGACATAGCTTTGGAGCTCCACAAACTCTTTGAAGGCAGATTGAGATTCCTGCTTGAGGAAATGGGCTATTCGTACGACTGCATGAATGCCGGGCTTTCAGCCGGGTTTGACGATCCGCTCGATGCCGTGGAGCGTGTGCGCGCCCTGCAGGACATGCGAAAGGCCGATGACTTCGTCGCGCTCGCCTCGAGTTTCAAGCGTATTCAAAACATTCTCAATCAGGCAGGCTCGTTTGACGGCGAGCTCAACGCTTCCATGTTGTCGGAATCCGCGGAGCGCGCTCTGTGGGAAAACTATCTCAGAATTCTACCGGAGGTTCAGTCCGCCGTTCGCCAGCACGACTATGTCCGGGCGCTGCGCGTGATGGCTTCTATGCGGCAGTCTGTGGACCGGTTTTTCAACGAGGTCCTGGTCATGGCTGAAGATCAGGCCATGAAAAGGAACCGCCTGTTGCTCCTAAGAGAGCTGGCACGATTGTTCTCGGCCGTTGGGGATATTTCGGAAATCGTGAGGGAGGGTTGACATGCCTGTAAAGGGAGTCAGAATCGAACCCGCCGCGGGTAAACTCGGTGTCCTCTTGCCTGGAATCGGCGCGGTGAGCACCACATTCATAGCGGGAGTCGAAGCGGTCAAAAAAGGGCTGGCCAAACCGATTGGATCCCTGACCCAGATGGGCACCATCCGTTTGGGAAAGCGCACTGAACACCGCGTTCCAGCCATCAAGGGTTTCGTGCCGCTCGCTTCCCTGGAGGACCTCGTGTTCGGCGGCTGGGATATTTATCCCGAGGACGCCTACCACGCCGCCATAAACGCCGGAGTTCTTGATCCTTCGCTGCTCGAGGCCGTTAGGCCGGAGCTCAAGAAAATTCGTCCCTGGCCCGCGGTCTTCGACCAGCATTACGTAAAGCGATTGCGCGGAAGCCACGTCAAGAAGGCCAAGAATAAGATGGATCTGGCCGAGCAGCTCCGGGACGACATCGAAATCTTCAAGAAGAAGCACCGGTTGAGCCGCCTGGTCATGGTTTGGACCGGCAGCACCGAGAGTTTCCAGACTCCGAAGCCCGTGCACCAAACGGTAGCCAGCTTTGAAAAGGGGCTGGCGAAAAATGATCCGGCCATTGCTCCGAGCATGATCTACGCCTACGCCGCCATTCAGGCAGGCATACCGTACGCGAACGGCGCGCCCAATCTGAGCGCCGACATACCTGCCCTCACACGGCTGGCGGGCGACCGGGGCGTCCCAATCTGCGGCAAGGACTTCAAGACGGGTCAAACGCTGTTGAAGACAGTTCTGGCCCCCGGATTGAAGTCGAGGCTCCTGGGATTGAGCGGATGGTTTTCAACCAACATCCTGGGAAATCGAGACGGGGAGGTCCTGGAAGATCCCGGCTCTTTCAAGACCAAGGAGGCAAGCAAGCTTTCCGCGCTGGAACACATCTTACAGCCCAAGCTTTACCCGGAGCTCTATTCCAGCTTCACCCACCAGGTGCGGATTAACTACTATCCTCCTCGAGGAGACAACAAGGAGGGCTGGGACAACATCGACATTTTCGGTTGGTTGGGATACCCGATGCAAATCAAAGTCAATTTTCTATGTCGCGATTCCATCCTCGCGGCGCCCCTGGTCTTGGACCTCGTGTTGTTCCTGGACCTCGCAAATCGCTGCGGCATGAAGGGAATTCAAGAATGGTTTTCCTTCTATTTCAAAAGCCCGATGTGCGCGCCGGACTTATATCCCGAGCATGATTTGTTTATCCAGCTGATGAAGCTGAAAAACACCTTGCGTTATTTGCGGGGCGAAGAGCAGATTACTCACCTGGGACTTGAGTACTACGACTAGAACCGCCTTGCACGGGGTGATTCCGTGATTCTTCGCGTCTTTGTGTCTTCGTGGTGGATTGAGCAGCCTTTACCACCAAGACGCGAAGACGCTAAGAAACGCCAGTGGCTGTGGCTGGGCTGCGTTGTGAAAGGGACGACTTAGTTACACGGATCGGAGGAGCTGGAGCGTGTCGAAAGGGAAGTACGTTTATTACTTTGGAAACGGTAAAGCTGACGGCAGCGCCCGGATGAAAGCCTTGCTCGGAGGGAAGGGGGCAAATCTGGCGGAGATGACGAACCTCGGGCTTCCCGTCCCTCCCGGTTTCACAATTTCAACCGAGGTCTGCACCTACTATTACCAGCACGGCAAGAAGTATCCCAGGGCCCTGAATAAAGAAGTGGAAAGCGCTCTCCGCAAGATGGAAAAGACTGTCGGCATGAAATTCGGCGACCCGCAAAATCCCCTGCTGGTTTCGGTCCGTTCCGGGGCGCGAGCGTCGATGCCCGGAATGATGGACACAATTCTGAATCTGGGCCTGAATGACGGCACCGTGCAAGGCCTGGTGAAAAAAACAAGCAATGACAGATTTGCTTGGGACTCCTACCGGCGATTTGTGCAAATGTACGGTGACGTGGTTCTGGGCTTGAAACCCCAGCACAAGGACGAAATCGACCCCTTCGAGCAAATCATAGAGGAGATCAAAAGAGCGAGGGGTGTACGTCTGGACACGGAGCTGACCACGGCGGATCTTCACTTGCTGGTGGAGCGTTTCAAACAGGGGATCAAGGACCGGCTGGGCATCGACTTTCCTTCGGACCCGGAGGAGCAGCTCTGGGGGGCGATTGGGGCGGTTTTTGGCTCCTGGATGAACCCGCGCGCCATTGCCTATCGCAAGCTGAATGACATCCCGTCGGACTGGGGGACGGCTGTGTCCGTGCAGGCCATGGTCTTCGGAAACATGGGAAACGACTCGGGGTCGGGCGTGGCTTTCACTCGAGACGCCGCAACCGGTGAGAACGTGTTCTACGGGGAGTATCTGACCAACGCTCAGGGTGAGGACGTTGTCTCCGGTGCGAGGACACCGCTGCCGATCTCCCAACTCGCGAAAGACAATTCGAAGCTGTACAAACAACTGGATCGGGTTCGGCGAATTCTGGAGAAGCACTATCGGGACATGCTGGACATCGAGTTCACGATCCAGCAAGGGAAGCTCTACATGCTGCAATGCCGCGTGGGGAAGAGGACTGGCTTTGCGGCCATCAGGATCGCCGTCGCTATGGTGGAAGAAAAGCTGATTACGGAAAAAGAGGCGCTTTTGCGCATCGAGCCCGATCAGCTGAATCAACTTCTCCGGCCCATCTTTGACCCGGCGGACAAAAAGAAGGCAACGGACGCCGGCAAGTTCCTCGCCCGAGGGCTCAATGCCGGCCCGGGAGCCGCCTCCGGCCGCGTTGTGTTCAATGCTCCCGATGCGGAAGAGTGGAAGAAACGGGGCGAGCGAGTCATTTTGACGCGCATCGAAACCTCGCCCGAGGACATTCGCGGAATGAACGCCGCCGAGGGAATCTTGACCAGCAGGGGGGGTATGACTTCGCATGCCGCTTTGGTGGCCCGCCAGATGGGCAAAATCTGCGTGGCAGGCTGCGGCGCCCTGGATATCGACTACGTCAAAAGAGAAATGCTCGCCGGCGGCCGGGTGATCCGCGAAGGGGATTACGTCTCGCTGGACGGGACGACAGGCGAGGTGATCGAAGGGGAGGTGCAAACCCGGCCCTCCGAGGTTTTGCAGGTGCTGATTTACAAGACGTTGAGTCCAAAGAACGCGCCTGTCTACCGGCAGTATGCCAAGCTGATTGGCTGGGCCAACAAGTACCGCACGCTGAAGATTCGCACCAACGCCGACCAACCTGACCAGGCGGCGGCCGCGATTGCCTTTGGCGCGGAAGGGATCGGACTATGCCGGACCGAGCACATGTTTTTCGGGGAAGGGAAGATCGGCCCGATGCGGGAAATGATCCTGGCCGACACCGTCGAGGAACGCCGGAGGGCCCTGGAAAAGTTGCTTCCCCTGCAGCGCCAGGATTTCAAAGGAATCTTCGAAGTCATGGACGGCAAGCCGGTCACGATTCGGACGATCGATCCCCCTCTCCACGAGTTCCTCCCCCATGATGAGCCTGCGCAGCGGGAGCTCGCCGATCAAATGGGCATCCCTTTTGAGAAGGTGCGCCAGCGCGTCGAGTCGCTTCACGAATTCAACCCGATGCTGGGATTCCGCGGCTGCCGCCTTGGCATCCTCTACCCGGAGATTACCGAGATGCAGTCGCGAGCCATCTTCGAGGCCGCGGTCGATGTCCGGAAGAAGGGAATCGGTGTGGAGCCGGAGGTGATGATCCCCCTGGTAGGCACTCTCAAAGAACTGGAGCACCAGGCAGCGATTGTACGGCGGGTTGCAGACGACGTAATCCAGAGAGAACGGGTGAAATTCAATTACCTTGTCGGAACCATGATCGAAGTCCCCCGTGCGGCGCTGGTCGCGGACCAGATCGCGAAGGCCGCGGACTTTTTTTCATTCGGAACAAACGACCTGACCCAGACCACCTTTGGTTTCTCCCGGGACGACGCAGGCAAGTTCATTCCGCTTTACATGGATCTCGGCATATTGGAACGAGACGCGTTCGAAGTTCTGGACCAGGAAGGGGTCGGCGAACTGATTCGGATTGGAGTCGAAAGGGGGCGGAAGACGAAGCGCGCTCTCAAGATCGGTATTTGTGGCGAACACGGTGGAGAGCCGCGATCTGTCGAATTCTGTCACCGGGTGGGCATGGACTACGTCTCCTGCTCGCCCTATCGGGTCCCTATAGCGACCCTCGCGGCCGCCCGCGCTGCGCTCACGTCAGTCAAGCGCCGCTAAGTCAAACGAAACCACAGATGGACACAGATCCGTACTACAGCGCCAAAAGTCCTTTGCAAGTTGGAAGAGAACTTTCACTCTGCGTTCTCCCGGGACCGCACGCATCCTGCGTGCTGGGCCTCAGACACGCAGGGCACGCTAAGCGTGCGCTCCCAGGGACGGAACCTCCCCGGCCTCTGCGCGTCTCCGCGGTGAGATTTTTGGGGTTGCGGCTATGCCGAGCGAGGTTCATCTACGTTCATCGGTCAGTTTGATTTGTGCGATTTGCGCGGACGAAATCGGCGGCGTGCTTGCGCCTTCGGAGTGTGTCCCGCATTGCGGGACACACTCCAAAAGAAGCGAATGAATTAATGAATTACGGTATCTGTGTTATGAATACGGACCTTGATCTCAGTCCTTTGCCGGGTCAGAAGCACGCTCGGCCCGGGACCAGCGCGTTCCTCGGCGTGCCAAGGGTCAAGCTGATCCCAGGAAAATTTGAGCTTCTCGAATAGCTAGAGATTCCTATCGGCTGGCGCGCCAAGACCTTTAGAGCAAAGAGTTATTCTCATGGGGCGCAGGAGCGCCCCGCTTGAGTCGGTCCAATTCTTTCTCCATCTCGCGCACCCTTTTCAATAAGTCGGGCAGACTGGCGAGAGCGACGACCGCCCTGCGCCAGACGGCTGTGTTCATCACCGGCGATCCCGAGACCACGGCTCCGGGCTCGATGTCGTGCGAAGTCCCGCTCTGGGCCGTGATGACGGCACCATCGCCGACCTTGAGATGGCCCGCGATGCCCGCCTGTCCTCCGACCTTCACGTTCGGGCCGAGATGCGAAGAGCCCGCCAACCCGACCTGCGCTGCGAGGACCGCGTTTTCGCCTACTTCGGAGCCGTGGCCTATTTGGACCAGATTATCCAGCTTCGCGCCGCGCCGGATGACAGTGTCCCCAACCGCAGCGCGGTCTATCGTCGTGTTGGCTCCGATCTCGACATCGTCTTCGACCAGGACGCGGCCGGATTGGGTTATCTTGTAATAGCTGCCGTCGCGCATCGGGACAAACCCAAAACCGTCGCTGCCGATTACGGCGCCGTTCTGGATAATCACACGATTTCCCAGCCGGCAGCATTCGCGGACGATCGCGTGAGTGTGCAGGACCACGTCGTCTCCCAGCGTAACAAACGGGTAAAGGGTTGCATGGGCATGAAGCGTCGCGTTGGCGCCAATTACACAACCTATGCCTATGACCACGTACGGGCCGATGCTCGCGCCGGGCCCAACCCGGGCATCGTGGGCAATCACAGCTGAAGGGTGGATGCCCGGTTCTAGACGCGGGGGCTGGTAAAAAAGCTCGATTGCCTTCGCAAAGGCAAGATAGGGGTCGTCGGTCCGCAAACTAGGGAGCGGGGCCTCCGGAACGTCATTTCCAAGAATGATGGCGGATGCGCGCGTGCTCTTTATGCGACGGATGTACTTTCTATTGGAAACAAACGTGAGGTCTCCGGGGCCTGCCTCGTCTATTCCCGCTACGCGGCGGATTTCGACGTCCCCATCGGATTTCAGCTCGCAGCCAAGCTTTCGCGCTATTTCTGATAATTTCATACGCTGTGCTAGGCTAGTATGGCCATCGCGGGGAGTCAAGGAGAGGGAGAAGGAGTAGAAGGAGTTAAACGTAGACAACCCAGGGAAGGCCGACGAGTTGTGGGAAGCCAAGCTCAAGAAGGGCTCAAGCACCTTATTCACCACGGAGACACCGAGTACACGGAGATGCACGGAGAAACCCGATGCCTCTGTGAAATCTCCGTGCCCTCTGTGGTCGTGAGAAAAAATAGGAAAGTGCAAAAACGCCCCTAGTATTTTCAACAATTTACGGGCGTGAAAGCCGTGGATTTTGAATTTTTTCTCACGACCTGTGTCTCCGTGGTGAAACAGGACGTCTTGCCGCTGCAGGGTCACTGTCTGAATCGCAGTCTCTGGGGGGTGGAGGGTTTCGGCCAAGTCGGCAATTTTTTGAAAATGACGAATGATAAGTGACCGATGACAGATGACAAATCCCACGGACAAGCCACGCCGCTCTATTTATCATCGGTCATTTGTCATTGATCATTTGGAGTTTTCAGCGCGTCTGAAAGTGCCCAAGATTCCTGTAACGACTTTGCGGTTGCCCCGTCTCTGGGTGCGATCAGGGGAATTTCTAGTGTGACAGACAAAGAGGTTCCGGCGAGCTTCGAAGGGGGCGCCCATACGCAACCCGCCGGCCGGCCGCGCAGCGTTGCGCGGTCCGCCGGATTGATAAGCCTGGCCACGATGATCAGCAGGGTCCTGGGACTGGCCCGGGAAATGGTGATGGCCAAGTATTTCGGGGCCGGCATCCTCACCGATGCATTCAACGTGGCTTACAGGATCCCCAATCTCCTGCGCGACCTGTTTGCCGAAGGGGCCCTCAGTTCGGCCTTCGTGCCGACGTTCGTGCGGGTCTTGAACCAGGGCGGCAAGTCCCAGGCGTGGCTTCTGGCCAGCCGGGTCATGAATGCGCTCTTGGTGATTCTGGGATTGGTGACGCTCCTCATTTATTTCGGAGCGCGGGGCTTTGTGTATCTCCTGGCCGGCGGCTTCGCGCAGCAGCAGGCCAAGTTTGAACTGACGGTCCAGATGACAAGGATCATGTCCCCGTTTCTACTGACCGTCGCCCTGGCGGCCGTAGCCATGGGAATGCTCAATGCCTGCGGCGTCTTTTTCATTCCGGCGCTGGCAGCTTCCGCCTTCAACGTTTGCTGCATTCTGGCAGGTATTTTCCTCTCCCCCCTCCTGCCACGCTACGGGCTGGAGCCTATAGTTTCCATGGCAGTCGGAGCACTGGCCGGCGGGGCCAGTCAATTCCTTGTTCAGATGCCTTCCGCTTGCCGGCTGGGGTTTCGCTACCGGCTCGCGCTCGACTTCTCCGATCCATGGCTCCGGCACATTGGAAAGCTCATGCTGCCCGCCGTCATCGGGCTCTCTGCCACGCAGATCAACATAACCGTGGATAACCAGATCGCCTCCCGCTACGGTGACGGTCCGGTTTCCTATTTGAACTACGCTTTCCGGCTGATGCAACTTCCTATTGGAGTGTTCGGCGTCGCGGTCGCTACTGCCACACTGGCGGCAGTCTCGCACCACGCTGCCCAGAATGCCTTGAGCAAGCTGCGGGACACCATAGGCTCAAGCCTCCGCATTGCCGCGTGCCTTACATTTCCCGCCACCGCGGGATTGATTGTTTTTCGCGAAGAAATTGTGCGTCTGCTGTACGAGCGCGGTTCCTTTCTTCCGAGCGACACGATTAAGACAAGCCAGGTTGTGTTGCTTTATGCATTGGCGCTTTTTGCCTATTCGGCCGTAAAGATCCTGGTCCCCACATTCTATGCCTTGGATGACACGCGTACCCCAGTCAGGACCAGCATGTTCACCGTGGCTGTCAAGATCGCCGTGAACTTCTTGTTTATCGCGCCTCTGGGTTTCCTCGGACTGGCGCTGTCGACCGCGGTCGCGTCCTGGATGAATTTCTTCCTGCTGCTGCGGCAGCTGGGACGCCGCACGGGATGGAAGTGGGACTGGAAAGAGATTGCCGTATACGGAAGGATCG
>Ga0209056_10005492_pt1 | contig 13166 bp, 11 predicted proteins | sample GraSoiAngelo_114_FD_185876 | JGI IMG/M metagenome (GOLD analysis project Ga0209056, IMG submission 185876) | Grasslands soil microbial communities from the Angelo Coastal Reserve, California, USA - 14_0903_13_40cm (SPAdes) (version 2) | ecosystem: Environmental > Terrestrial > Soil > Grasslands... | reverse complement strand
CGGCACCGACTGCAGGAAGGTACCGTTGTCGCCCGCGGGCTGGTACCCCATCGCCTCGAGCTGCGAGGCGAGATATTTGATGGCCAGCTCGTCGCCGGGCTGTCCGGGTTTTCTCCCCTCGAGCTGGTCGTCGGAGAGGAAGCGAATGTGGCCCGAGATTTCGGCGGCCGTGATCCGGTTCGCCGCGGCACGCTCCGCGGGAGATGCAGCCAGCAGCAGGGCGATGGCGAGAATCATGGCGCGCTCTGCTATCCCGGCTCGGGTCCCGTTGCAATGGGACGAGCAGGGTCCTCGATCCAGCCGCTGAACGATCCGACATACAGGCGGGCGGGCGGCAGTCCGGCGATCTCGATGGCCAGCGCGTCGTGGCAGGCGGTGACGCCGCTGCCGCAGGAGACGATGACCTCGCTGCCGTAGCCGGAATACAGCTGCCGGAGCTCGTCCGGCGGCCGGAACCGCTGCGCGGGCGTCAGGTTGGCGGAAAACGGGGCGTTCAGCGCGCCGGGAATGTGGCCGGCTTTCCGGTCGATCGGCTCCACCTCGCCGCGGTAGCGCTCCGGAGCACGCGCGTCGAGGACGGTCGATCTGCGCGCCTGCACGTCGGCAACGTCCGCCAGGCGGGAGCGGTCCAACGTCAGCCGGCGCAGCTGCGCCGGCGCAATCCGCGGCTCCTCGCGCGTCACCGGCAGCCCCGCCTCCGTCCAGGCGAGGACCGAGACCTTCTCGTGTCCGAAGGCGCGAAGCATGAACCAGAGCCTCGCCGCGATCGACGAGCTTCCCTCGTCATAGACCACCACCTGCGTGTCGGGTCCGATTCCGAGCCGGGAGAGCACCTGGGCGAACTGCTCTTCCGACGGGAACGGATGCCGGCCCGGGCCGCCGCTGCGCGAGAGGTCGCGGTCGAGGTCGACGAAGGCGGCACCAGGAATGTGGCCCTCCTCGTAGCTCCGGCGGGAGGAAGGCCCTTTTGCGGTCCAGCGGAGGTCGACGATCCGGGCGTCGGGATGCACCTGCACCCATCTCGCGTCCACCAGGAGGGGGATGTGTGACATGTGCGCATCTTGCACTTCCCTGCCGTCGCAGGCGATACGAGAGTGACGCCACCGGGTGCTGGTAAGCTGTTGCGGGGGACCTGAGCGGGAGCGAAATGCCGGAGATCGAACGCCTCCTCGTCGTCGACGATGAGGCGCCCATCCTGCATGCACTGCAACGCACCTTCGAGGCCGCGGGCTACGAGGTGATCGCCTGCGCCGATCCGGCCGAGGCGCTCGACAGGCTTCGCGAGAAGCCGTTCCAGGTGCTCTCCGCCGACTACATGATGCCGGGCATGACCGGCGCGGAGTTCCTCGCGCAGGCCAAGTCCCTGCAGCCCGAGACCATCCGCATCCTGCTCACCGCCGCGCACGACTTCAGCGCCGCCGTCGACGCGGTGAACAACGGCGAGATCTTCCGCATCCTCGCCAAGCCCTGGAACCGCGTCGAGCTGCTCGGTACCGTGCGCCAGGCGTTCGACACCTACGCGCTGCGGGAGAAGAACCGGCAGCTGACCGCGATCGTACAGTCGCAGAACGCGGAGCTGGCCGCCCTCAACAAGGGCCTCGAGCGCCTGGTGGAGGAGCGCACCACCAACCTGCTCGACGGAATGGTCGCGGTGCTCGACTACCGGGACACGGAGACGCAATGGCATTCGCGGCGCGTTTCGCGGTTCACGCGCCGGATCGCGGAGCAGCTGGGCATCCGGGACGGCCACGAGCTGCGCACCATCGAGATGGGCGCCCTGCTGCACGATATCGGCAAGATCGGCGTGCGCGATGCGGTGCTGCTCAAGCCCGGACCGCTGGATCAGGAGGAGTGGCACGAGATGCGCGAGCACCCGCGGCTCGGTTGGGCGCTCCTGCAGCGCATCGAGTTCCTCCGCGATGCGAGCGTGATCGTGCTGCAGCATCAGGAGCGGTACGACGGCCGTGGTTATCCGTCGGGGCTCAAGGGCGATCAGATCGTGCTCGGTGCGCGGCTGTTCGCGGTGGCCGACACGTACGACGCGATCACCAGCGACCGGCCCTACCGCAAAGCGCAGCCGTATGACGCCGCGCTGGTCGAGATGCAGCGGGTGGCCGGGACCCAGCTCGATCCGCGCGGTGTCGCGGCGTTCTGCGCCATCGGGGAGCAGGAGTGGCTGCGCATCCGGTCCGAAGTGGAGAAGATCTCGCTGGTGGAGCAGGAATGGGGCTGGACCCCGCCCAAGCGGGTCTTCGAGCAGATCCGCGAGGCGGCGAGCAAGCAGAAGCAGCCGATCTCGCAGCCGCCGGACGGCGCCGACGCGAAGGTCGGTTAGCCCAGCGCGCCCACGGCCACGTCGCCGTGGCCGTGGACGGGCCATCGAATCTCTAGGGCGCCAGCAGGAACCACGCCTTGAGATACTCGGTCTCCGGCACCCCGATCAGCGGCGGGTGATCGCGTGAAGCTCCGCGGCGCTCCAGGAGCTGCAGCGGCCGCTTGGCTTCCTGCGAAGCCCAGGCCACCACTTCGCCGAACAGGTCGTTCGTCACCCGGCCGGAGCAGGAACAGGTGATGAGCAGACCTCCGGGCTTCAGGATGCGCACCGCGCGGTAGTTGATCTCGCGATAGGCCCTGAGCGCTCCCTCCAGACCTTCCTTCCGTTTCGCGAACGCCGGCGGATCGAGAACGATGGTGTCGAACCTTCGCCCCTCGGCGTCGAACGCGCGCAGCGCCTCGATGGCGTTCTGGGCACGCACCTCGAGGTTCCCCAGCCCGTTTCGAATGGCGTTCTCGCGCGTGCGCTGGACGGCGGTTGCGTCCTGGTCGATGGCCAGGACCTGCGTTGCCTTGCGGGCGAGCTGGAGCGCGAAACCGCCGTGATAGCAGAACGCGTCCAGGGCCTCGCCGCGCGCCAGCTCCCCAGCGCGCAGGTGGTTTTCGGCCTGGTCGAGGTAGCCGCCGGTCTTGCGATCGGCGAGGAGATCGACCTCGAGCGCGACGTCTCCCTCGTGGTAACGGGCCCGAAAATCGTTGCCGAAGAGGGGCTCCGTCCGCCGGGGCAGCTGCTCGAAGTCGCGGGCGGACCCGTCATCGCGGGCCACCACGGAGCGCGCTCCCGTCAGCTCGACGAGAATGCGCGCGAGCTGCTCCCGTCGCGCCTCCGCCCACTCGGCGAGATGTTGGACGGCGGCCACTCCGTCGTAGAGGTCCGCGAAGTACCCCGGGAGCAGGTCCGCCTCGCCGTGCACGAGGCGGAACGCGTCGCGGCCCGGGAACATGGCGCGGCGCCGCTCGTACGCGATGCGCAGGCGCGCGGCGAGCAGCTCCTCGTCCAACGCGGTGTCCTGCCGCGAGAGCACCCGCAGCGCGATCGGGCTCTTGGACGCCCAGAACCCACGGGCGATGAAGTTGCCGCGAGCGTCGGCGAGGCGCACTTCGGCCCCGGAGACGAGCCCGTCCGGGGGACGGGCGACGTCCGCGCGAAAGATCCACGGATGCCCGGCGCGCGCCCGCTTCGCTCCCTTCTGCGTCACCGTGACTGTGGGCGGAAGCATGGAAGGGTGCGCAGTCTGGCACAAGGCGCGGTCCCGCCCCATGGGTTAATCTGCTGCGGATGACGCCAGACGACGGCGCCGCTCCCGCGAGGATCACTCCGCTCGGGTCCCCGCTCACTGCGCAGGAAGCGCGGCGCATCGTCTCCGCGCTCGAAGCGAACATCGGCCGCGCCCTGAAAGGAAAGCAGGAGATCGTCGAGCTCGCACTCGCGTCGCTCGCCGCCGGGGGGCACTTGCTCCTCGAGGACGTCCCCGGCGTGGGCAAGACCACGCTCGCGCAGGCGCTGGCGCGGTCGCTGGACCTGTCGTTCGCGCGCATCCAGTTCACCAGCGATCTGCTGCCCGGCGACATCACTGGCGTGTCCGTCTACGATCAAGCGCGCAACAGTTTCGTCTTCAAGCCGGGCCCGCTGTTCGCCAACCTCGTCCTCGCCGACGAGATCAATCGCACGACGCCGCGCACCCAGAGTTGTCTCTTGGAAGCGATGGCCGAGGGACAGGTTTCGGTCGACGGCGCCGGACGCCCGCTGCCCGCGCCCTTCATGGTGCTCGCCACCCAGAACCCGCACGAGCACGCCGGGACCTATCCGCTCCCGGAGTCGCAGCTCGACCGGTTCCTGCTGCGGCTCTCGGTGGGATACCCGCCGGCGGAAGTGGAGCGGGAGCTGCTTCTCGGCGGCGGGACGCAGCTCGAGCTGATGCATCTGCATCCGGTGGCGTCGGCGCAGGACGTGCGCAGGCTCCAGGCAGCCGCCGCGCTGGTGACCGTCGCGCCGGAGATCGCCGATTACGTGCTGGCCATCGTCGCCGCGACGCGCCAGACGCCGCTCGTTTCCCTCGGAGCCTCGCCCCGCGGGGCCATCGCGCTGCTCGCCGTCGCGCGTGCCCGTGCGCTCTTGCGCGGCCGCGGGTATGTCGAGCCGGACGACGTGAAGGAGCTGTGCGTTCCCGTGCTCGCGCACCGGATCGCCCTCGCGGGCCGGGGTCCGGGAGGAGGCGAGCTCGAGCGGCTCGCGGCGGAGCGGGTAGTCCGCGATCTCGTCGAGCAGGTGCCGGTGCCCGAGTGACCCCGGCCTGGAAGCGCAGGCTCTCGTTCACCCGGATGGGGCGCTGGTACACGGGACTGACGATCGGCATCGGGCTGGCGGCGACGAACACCGGGAACAACCTGCTCTTCCTCGTGCTCGGGCTCCTCCTCGCCTCGATCATCGTCTCCGGCATTCTCTCCGAGCAGAGCCTGCGGGGCGTGCGCGTGGAGCGGCGGCTGCCATCCGTCGCTACTGCCGGCCAGCCGGCGTTGATCGGGCTACAGGCGCGAAACGGCAAGCGCCGTGCTCCGTCGTTCTCGCTGGAGATCCGGGAACGCGGCGGCGACGTTGCAGGCCACGGGTTCCTCGTCCTTTTGCCCGCTGCGCAAAGCGCGGAGGTGGCATACCGATTCGTGCCCCAGCGGAGGGGATTGCACCGGTTCGAGCAGATCGAAGTGGCAACCCGGGCACCATTCGGGCTGTTCGAGAAGTCGCGCCCGATGGATGCGCCGGCGGAGCTGGTGGTGTTTCCCCGTGAGGTGCCGGCCCCGCCCCTGATCGGGCGGACGCTGGCGCGCGACGGCGAACGGCCTGAGGATCGCATCGGCCTCGGCCTCGAGGTCCATTCGCTGCGCGACCACCGGCCGGGCGAGGACGCGCGCAGCATCCACTGGAGGTCCAGTGCGCGGGCGGGCCGGCTGATCGCGGTGGACCGCGAGCAGGAGCGGCGCAAGCGGGTCTGCGTCGTGCTCGATCAACGGCCCTTGCGCGGCGAGGCGCTGGAGCGCGCTGTGGAGCACGCCGCCGCGCTGGTCTCGCGCGAGCTGGATGGCGGGGCAGAAGTGTCGCTCGCGCTCGCCGGAGCGTTCCTCCCGGCCGGCAGCGGCGAGGCGCAGAGGTATGCGGCGCTCAGGGTGCTGGCGCTGCTGGGGGCAGGCGGAGATGGTCTCGGCGCGCCGGAACCGGACGCCGAGGGGTCGGTGTTGCAGGTGCGCGGGTGATGCCGCGGGCGCCGCGCGGGCTCACGCTGCTGCAGGCGCAGCGCTGGGCGGGGACGCTGACCGCGGCGTTCGGGTTCCTCGCCTGCGCCGTCTCCGGAGAGATGGGGCCGGCGATGACCGCGCTCTTTCCGCTCGCCGTCGCCGGATCGGCAGTCGCCGGGCGCCGTTTTCACGGCCGGATGCAATGGGGATGGACGGTGCTGCTCGTGGGCGCGCTCCTCGTGCTCGGCGTGCAGGTCTTCGCCGGCCAGATCGACATCATCCTCGCCGCTGCGCTGTTCGCCGAGCTGCTCTGCATCCACCGGCTCTGGCACCGCCGGACCGAGCGCGACGAGCTCCTTCTCCTGCTGCTTGCGCTGCTGCTCCTCTGCGCGGGAGCAGCCCTCTCCGCCGAAGTGACGTTCGGATTCGCCTTCCTCGCGTTCGCGGTGAGCGGCACCTGGGCGCTTGCGCTCACGCACCTGCGCTTCGCCATCGAAGAGGGCCGCGGTCCAGCGGGTTCGGCGGCGCTGCTCAACTCGCGCCGGGTCGCGACTCCGGCCCTGCTGGGCGGTCTCGCGGCGCTCGCGTTTTTCGGGATCGCCGGTGCGGCACTCATCTTCCTCACCTTCCCGCGAGTCACCATCGGCGGGCTGCGGCGAGCCTCGCGACCGGCCCCCATTGCTGGCCTCGGTGACCGCGTCGACCTGTCCCGCCATGGCACCGTCGCCGATGACCCGCGAGTGATTCTGCGGGTGCGGCTCGATCCCGCGCCGCGCGGAGAGCCGCGCGACCTGGCGATGCACTGGCGGGCGCGAACCCTCTCGCAATGGACGGGTCACGGGTGGCAGTCGCCGGACGGCGGACTCATCCCCGTCCTTCGACTGCCGCAGCGGCCGCCGCGCGGCCGAGGTGTCCCCTCCGTGCTCTCGGCGGACATCGAGGTGGTCGGCCAGTTCACCGACGGCGTCGTGTTCACTCCGGAAGGGTGGCCGCTGGGCGTCGATTTCCGCCAGCCCGGGACGCCGCGGCCGGCGGCGCGGCGCCTGTACCGGAACGCCGCGGGCGATCTGTTCTATCAGCCGGTCGATAGCGGTGATGTCCGCTATTCCGTCGTCGCCGACACGGACGAGCCGGACCCGGGCAGGGTGCGCGGGCGCGGGCAGCGATACCCGTCCTGGGTCGAAGCCGACCTGGCCGTGCCTGCCTCGCTCGATGCGCGCGTGCGCGCGCTCGCGGAGCGGCTCGGCGCCGGCAAGGATCCGGCCGATGCGGCCGCTGCCATCGAGAGGTGGCTCGCGACGGCGCTGCGGTACACGCGCGACCTTCCCGGCGACGTGGCCGACCCGATCGCCGATTTTCTCTTCGTGCGGCGGGCCGGTCATTGCGAGCTGTTCTCCAGCGCGATGGTGTTGATGCTGCGCTCGCTGGGCATCCCCGCCCGCAACGTCACCGGATACTTCGGCGGGCGCCGCACGGACGCCGGGTACTACGCGGTACGCGCGGGCGACGCGCACAGCTGGGTCGAAGTGTACTTTCCCGATGCGGGGTACGTGCGTTTCGACCCGACACCTGCCTCCGAGCGCGGGAGCCGGCAGGAGGGGTTCCAGGCGCGGATGGTGCTCCTCTGGGACAGCCTGCAGCAGAGGTGGCGCGCGTTCGTGGTCGACTACGATCTCGTATCGCAGGCGCAGGCGATGCGGCGGATCGGTCAGCTCCTCCACGAGACCGGACAGCGCCTGGCCGGAAAGGACGGCGGCACCGGGCGGCTGCGTCGGGTGATCGCCGCAGCTGGCGGTGTCCTCGTGACCGCCTCCGTGATCGCGTGGTTGCGGCGCTTGCGCGGGCGGGCGCGAAAGGGGCAAGAGCGGGAGCTGACGGCCGATCAGCGGCGCGCCGCTGCTCTCTGGCGTGTCGGGCGGCGGTTGCTCAGGAGTGCCGGAATCGAAATCGCGGTGGGGACGACGGCGGGCGAGTTGGCGCACAGGGTGCCTGCCGCCGCCGGGCTCGTCCGGGCGTACGCGGCCGCGCGTTGGGGCGGGAGACGCCTGCCGCCGCGTGTCGTGCGGGCCACCTTGCGCGAGCTGCGCTCCGGGTTGCGCGCGAGCGCCGGCCGTGACATCTGAGCGGCATGCCCGAGCTCCCCGAGGTGGAGATCGCCTCACGCCAACTCCGTGGCTGGCTGCAGGGGCGCCGCATCGTCTCCGCGCGTGCCGAGAGATCACGCGTCATCCGCGGCCAGACGCAGGCGCGGTTCGCGGGCCTGGCCGGGCACCGGCTCACAGGGATCGAGCGCATTGGAAAATGGATGCTGCTTTCATTCGACGGCGGTGAGGGTCTTCTCTCGCATCTGGGGATGACGGGAAAGTGGATCCGCCGGCGCGCGGACGAGCCCCGCCCCTCGCATGTGCGCGCCTCACTGGCGCTGAACGACGGGCACGCAGTCGACTATCGCGACATGCGTTTGTTCGGAAGGCTGATCCGCGGCAAGACGCAGCAGCTTCGCGCGCTGCCCGCCCTGCGCGCGCTCGGACCCGATCCGCTGGGCGGGATCGACGTGGAGCGCCTCCACGGGATGCTGGCCCGGACCCGCCGGTCGATGAAGGAAGCGCTGATGGATCAGCGCACCCTCGCCGGACTGGGAAACATCCAGGTGTCGGAGTCGCTGTACCGGGCCCGCATCGACCCGCAGCGGCCGGCGTTGTCGCTGACCCGCGCCGAGACCGAGCGGCTGGCCAGCGCCATCGGCGACTCGCTGCGTGCCACCCTGGACGACGAGGACAGCCCGGAGCCGATCACGTATGTGGAGGAAGGCGGCGAGAACGTCTTCCTCGTCTACGATCGCGCCGGAGAGCCCTGCGGCAATTGCGGCACGGCCATCCGGCGGATCGTGCAGGGAGGACGGAGCACCTACTACTGTCCGCATTGCCAGCCACGTTGGCGCGCTCGCGCGACCTCCCGGACGGGGCCGATGCGGGCTCCGGCACGAGCTTCGGTCGCGCTACAAAAAGCAGCTCGGCGATCGCCTGCTCGGCGGCTCCGGGTGATCCAAGGCGGCCGCGCCTCGCAGCCGACGCGCTAGCCGCTGCCGCACGAAGTCCGGCTTTGCGCTACGTTTGAATAGGCTCCCTCTGTCCGTCGGTTTGCCCTCCCCTGCGCCCGTCCCCACCTTGGCGGTGTGTACATGGCGACGGAGCGGCTCAGCCCCGAAGAGCGCGAGGAGCGCGATGCCCACCGCGAGGCCCTGCGGATCCTGCAGGAGCGGGGGCTCGACCCCATGGTCGGGGGCGCGTACGCGCTGAAGGCCCACACCGGCATCTGGCGCGATACCAAGGACCTGGATCTGTTCCTACGCAAGGAGCACGTCGGCGACGCGCTGCGGGCGCTCGCGGAGGCGGGCTACCGGACGGAGATGACCGATCCGATCTGGATCGCGAAGGCGTTCGCCGGACCGTACTTCATCGATCTGATCTTCTCCTCCGGAAACGGGATCGCCAACGTCGACGAGCATTGGTCGCGCAGGGCTTCCAAAGCGCCCGTGCTCGGGCGCGAGGCCTTGATCGTTCCGGCGGAAGAGATGATCTGGCAGAAGGCGTTCATCCAGGAGCGCGAACGCTTCGACGGGGCGGACATCCACCATCTGCTGCGCTGCGAGGGGGCGCAGCTCGACTGGGAACACCTGCTGTCGCGGTTCGGGGATCGGCACTGGGAGCTGCTGCTGGTCCACCTGATCACCTTCCGTTTCGCATTTCCTGCCGAGAAAGAGCAGGTGCCCGAGCGGGTGATGCGCGAGTTGATCCGCCGGCTCGAGCTGCGCGAAGACGAGCCCGCCGGCGGCGAGCGGATCTGCCGGGGGACGCTGCTCTCCCGCCAGCAGTATCTGCACGAGACCAACGTCGAGGGATATCGGGACGGTCGGGAGACGGAATCGCCAGGATGGACCGGCGACCAGACGTACCCGGTGAAGTACCCGGAACGAGGAAGGGAAGATGCGCATCGCCGCAGTCGGTGATCTCCACTGCCGGGCGGATACGCGCCGCAACGTCGCCGTCGCGCTCCGCGGAGTCGACCAGGAGGCCGACGTGCTCCTGCTCGCGGGCGATCTGACCGATCACGGGACCCGGGAAGAGGCGAGCTGGCTCGCCGAGGAGCTGTCGCAGGTGAAGATGGAGAAGTGCGCCGTGCTCGGGAACCACGACTACGAATCCGGCCAGAGCGAGGAGGTGAAGTCGATCCTGGGCGGCTCCGGCGTGCACGTCCTCGACGGCGATCCCTGGGCGCTCAACGATCTCGGCGTGGCCGGCGTGAAAGGGTTCGCCGGTGGATTCGAGGTGGCTCAGCTGCAGCGCTTCGGAGAGGAGGCGATGAAGGCGTTCGTCGACGCGAGCATCGCTGAGGAGCTGAAGCTGGAGAAGGCCCTCTTCCAGCTCCGGACCCGGCACCGCATCGCGCTCTTGCATTACGCGCCCTGCCGCCAGACGCTCGAAGGCGAGCCGCTCGAGATCTTCCCGTTCCTCGGCGCGACCCGCCTCTCCGGCCCCATCGATCAGCTCCGGCCGAACATGGCCATCCACGGGCACGCCCACCGTGGCACCTTGCGCGGAGCGACCCGTGGTGGCGTGCCGGTGATCAACGTCGCATTGCCGGTGCTGCGGCGTCTGGAGAAGCCGGTCGGGTACCTGACGCTCGACGTCTAGGGCCCTCAGGTGTCCGTGACCGGGAGCGGTCAAGGGGGGATCGTCCGATACAGATAGATGAGCCGCAGCCGTCCTGCTTTGGCTTCCTCCAGGGCCTCGGGCCCGACGCGGATCATCTTTGCGGACGTCGCAGGGAGTCGCGCGGCGATCCATTTGAGCGTCTGGCTCGCCCAGATCGAGAACATGGGCCTCTTGCGCACCTTGTCCGCGGCCCGCCACCAGGTGACGTGGGCATAGATCCGCGCTGGCTCCAGCTGACCAGCAGGCGTCTCCTTCAGGCGCACGACGATGCAGTCCGTCTTCTCTTCGTCGATCTGCGACCAACCTGCGAACGGCCCCGCCGGCTGCAGGTGAGCGACGATGTCGGCGCTGTACTTGCGGTGGAGCAGGTAGATGCGGCGTTCGCCAGGCAGGGATTCGCGGCGCTCGAGCGCCGCAGGATCCCCGAGGAGCGCCCGCGGGTCCCCCCGTAAGTACCGGCCCTGCGTCACGGCGAGGCCCGGTTCGCGCGCCGCGATCTGGCCGATCAGCTCCCGCAAGTCATTCTCGCTGAGGAAGGCCCAAAGCTGTCGCGCCGGCATCGCGCGCACGATCGCACAGAACGGCTCACTCGATGACCACGGGAACGGCGTCCGTCACCCCGTCGTCGGAGCTGAGCACCACCTGGAACTCACCACGGCGAACGAACTGACCGTACATGCGTCCGCCGGGCACCTGTGCCCCATCGGGCAGCATCCATTGAACGGCGGCCGTGTCGCCATCCACGGATGCCAGCGCGCAACCTGCTCCCGCCCGCGCGTGCACGGCGCCGTCGCGAAGCTCGCAGCCGTCTCCCTGGACCGATAGGGGCGGGGCGCTTCCGACCTGCGCGGCGATGGTCAGCCTCGCAGCCGTCTTCCCGTCTACCGTGAAGGCCACGTGCCCTTCGTTCCTGCCGGCCGCCAGCCCTGACGGATCGACCCGGACGGAGAGCCGGACCGGCGTCTCCGCCTCCATCTTGCTGAGGAGGACCCACTTCGCATCCGCCGCCGCGGTGAACGCGGTCGAACCGCCTCCTTCGGTATGGACCGTGATGGTCTGCGTCCGGGGGAACCTGCCGGGCCGGACCGCGAACGACAACTCCTCGCGCGACAGTCTCAGGCCGGCCGTGTCCGTTGCCGTCTCCTGGTCGAGCGCGGCCAACGCCCGCGCCGCATCGACCCGGCCGTGTTGGACCCCACGGACCGGGATGCTCGAGCCGAGGATGGCTTTCCGGACTTGCGCCACGGTCGCGTTCGGATGAGACGCCCACAACAGGGAGGCGATGCCGGCGACGTGCGGCGCCGCCATGCTCGTCCCGTCGTAGCTCTCGTACCGCCCGGGAGCGGTGGTGGAGAGAATGCCGACCCCCGGAGCGGCGACCATCGCGCCACGATCGGAAAAGGCCGCGAGCCGATCGTCGGGTCCGGTCGCTCCCACGGAGATGATGTTGTCCAGTGCGAGGTTCGCAGGGAACGACGGCGACGGCGCGGAGTCGTTCCCCGCGGCGGCCACGAACAGCACTCCCTTGCGGTTCGCGCGCGCGATCGCGTTCGCGATCGCCTGGCTGGTTCCGTTTCCTCCCCAGGAGGCGTTGATCACCCGCGCCCCGTGGTCGGTGGCGAAGTCGATCGCCCTTGCGAGATGATCCGTGCGGCCGCCGCTCCGTCCGATGGCGCGCAGCGCCATCAAAGAGACCTTCCAGCTCACGCCGGCGATGCCGATACGATTGTCGCCAGCCGCACCGATGGTCCCCGCCACGTGCGTCCCGTGCCAGCGCTCCTCGCCCGCAGCAGCCGGACCGGGATCGCTGTCGTCGTCGACGAAGTCCCAACCGTTCACGTCGTTCACGTATCCGTCGAGGTCGTCGTCCTGGCGATTGCTCTCCAGCTCCGACGGATTGCGCCAGATGTTCGGCGCGAGGTCCGGATGATCGAGCGCAACCCCGTCGTCGACGACAGCGACGACCACGCGGCGCTCGCCGGTGGTTCGCGTCCACGCAGCCGGGGCACCGATCTTTTCCAGGCCCCAGAGGTCGCCATAACGCGGATCATTCGGGACGCGCCTGGGCGGGTAGACGTAGATGGGTTCGGCAAAGACAACTCCGGCGTTTGCGGCGGCCTGCTCCGCGGCGGCTGCCGGATCCGCCCCCGGGTCGATTGGAACGCGGAGCAACGGCGCCTCTCCGTCGGAGGAAAGCGAGGGCAGCGGTACGATCGGTGGGCCGACGTCCTGCCGCGCCGTTCCCGCAGGAGGTGCCGCGCCGCGCTCGAGCTGGACGAGGATCGCGTCCGGAGCCGGGACCGCCGGCTGGCTTCCGCCGCCGCAGGCGAGCGACGCCGCGATCGCCGCCGCCGCAGCTGCGCTGGAGCGAGGTTTTCTCCGCCGGAAGAAAGGAAGCGCCGGGTCGTCGGCGTCGAAGATGGGATCCACCGGCTCGAACCGCGCGTCGATGTAGCGCAGCGGATCGCGTCCTGCGGAGAAGAGCCTCTCGTCGTGCATGGCGTCTCCCGGGGAATGCGCCGCAGATGCGGCGACGGACCCGGGTTGCAGCTGCCATGCCGCCGCGGCTCCGAGGGACTGGTCCGGAACTGGGGGTCCCAAAGCGCGGCCGCGGTGCCAGAATCGGACCTGGCAGCGGCCCCCGATGGAAGGAACGCGCGTGTCCGCCTATCGATGGATCGGTCCCGATCTCGAGATCAGCTTGCGGGCGCAGCCGGGCGCGCGCACGACGGAAGTACAAGGGATTCACGGGGAAGCGATCAAGATCCGGATCGCCGCGCGGCCGATCGAAGGGGCCGCGAACGAGGCGATGCTGCAGTTCCTGGCAGAGGCCTTGCGCGTGCCGCTTCGGCGATGCGTCCTTCTCAGCGGCAAAACGGGCCGGCA
>Ga0209056_10005490_pt1 | contig 13168 bp, 14 predicted proteins | sample GraSoiAngelo_114_FD_185876 | JGI IMG/M metagenome (GOLD analysis project Ga0209056, IMG submission 185876) | Grasslands soil microbial communities from the Angelo Coastal Reserve, California, USA - 14_0903_13_40cm (SPAdes) (version 2) | ecosystem: Environmental > Terrestrial > Soil > Grasslands... | reverse complement strand
AGCGTTTTTCAGTCGTCAGGTTCTACTATCAAATCAGAAGCGCTTATCTGAGACGTAGACGGTAATGATCAGGTGAAGGCGTCGAGCCTGGCATAGACGAGAATTGAGGCTCCTTCGTCGAATAGACGTCCTTGCGTTATTGGGTGCTATTGTAGCGCTGTTTCTGGGCCCGGCGAGTGGACCCTGGTGGAGTGTTACTGGAGCTACGACGAGCAAACTTCTGACCGTCCAAGTCTCCCCGTTTTACCTACAAGCTGACGCTACCGGGTTCTCCCCGAGCACATTCTTCTCCGTTCCTTTAGGATCACTCACTAGCCTGTTGTTGACCTTGAGCCTGATCGCCCTAGGCGCTTCGAGCTTTCATCCCGGGACATGGTGGAGCAAGCTGGCCGTTTATTTCAGCCTCTGCTCCATGACTGAGCTCTACCTCAGTTTTCTCTTGATGTATCATGGCGCTCTGACTATGCTCCTTGGCGCGTACGGCGTTGTACCGCCATACTTTGGCACGAACCACCTACTGGCGAATATTGTGGGTCTCGACCTCAACAGCCACCCCAACCCACTCGTGACCGCAAGTTTCAGCCTCCCATTCTACCTCGGCTTCCTGAGCCTCGGACTCATCACGACAAGTCTAATCGTCAACGATATTGTCGAAAGAAGAAAGACGCGTGAAATGCAAGGCGTTGGTGCTATTTTCACCAACAATTCAAAACCATAGGATCGTCCAAAATGCTTCTCTGAGGCTTTTGGTTTTCAGCGGACATCGCTGTCAAGCCCCCGCGACTACACCTTGTTCATCAAGGTTGACAGCTTTGACAAGCTCACGGGCGAACATGTTATCCAGACGACAAGTTTGTAGCATTACTATCAGCCCGAGTACGTTCCGTCAGCAATCCGTCTAGCTCGACCGACTGGCTCATCGGAAAATGTGGCGCTAGCCTAGGCAGGCGACCGTAATCAAGATGGATTCGAAAAAGGGGGCAGATTGCGGGACCTGACTAAGGAGTTGTTGGAGGCGTCGGCGGGGCTGAGACAGGTGTAGGAGTTGCTTCGGGCATCGCGTTTCTGCGGTCTCTTCGTGTGAGCCAAAGGCTGAAGGCGATTATTGCTCCTGCAGCGACTCCGGCGACGCTTAGAGTCATCCAAGGGGTTGCGGTCATCGCGGCCCATATTGATGACATGTCAAGAGTCGATGCCCCGTTCCTCATCCTCTGGTCGAGGCTCAAGCTTGTTGAGGTCAAGTGTAGGGCGAGAGTCACCGTGAGTCGCATGTCTCGCGTCACTTGAACAGTCGTGTAGGTGCATGGGTAGCTGTAGCAGTAGCCGCTGGTGGAAACTTGAGTGCTGCTGGCACTATGCATCGTTATGGTCCCGTTTGCGAGACTCCTAACCAACAGGTCACTGCCCCTGTCATAGCTCCAGAGAAAGTTCAGGTTCAACGCGGCCTGGGCGTTTGGACCGGACGGACCGAAGGGCGAACTAGGCACTGAGAGATTGACGCCTTGTGAGAATTGGGATGTAACAATCCACGCCGGAACATTCCCGAGACTGCCCAGATTCAGATTCTCGCTCCCTGTCACGCTAGCCCAGCCATCCATCACCTGGACCGGACTACCATTGGACAGTGGTCCGTTGACCCACCAGAGTGTGTAGGATGGATCAGAGGTGGCGGTGGCAGACATTTGTGAGATGATGTTTCCGAAGCCGGAGTTGTAGCCGTAGGAGCCTGAGGATGCAGATGCGTATGCATCTAGCAAGTGTTCGATCAGGTCCGTGGCTGTGCCGGCAGATTCTACTCTAGTTGCTAGATCGATGGACTGTACAAGGGTGCCGGATTCTGTCACGGGAGTAATGGTCAATCCCGGCAGTTGGGGTACTGAAACTGAGACTGCGAGATTGTGAGAGACGAGCAGGTTCGCCGTGCTACTGCTCAGCCCTTCAACCTTCCAGCCTACATTACCGTTCAATCCAACCTGGAATGTAGACGGCATCGTGGTCGGGGGTACAGGTTGCGGACCAACATCTACCGTGCCCGTTAGGAACTGATAGTTGCCGTCGTAGTAGTGGTAGGTTCCCGGTTGAGCGAATACGTGACTGAACGATCCTCCTTGGTAGAGGGGTCCCGAACTGAATGGATCAGAAACCAGATTGGCCGTGTCATTCGAAACAACCGAATGTGTGAGCCGGCCGGTATTCTCCCATACAACGGTAGTTCCAGCTGAAACGAACAACGACGGTTGACTGAACCCGCAGCTGAACTTTGTTGCTGTGCAGGTCAGGTTATCGTAAATTGTTACGAAGGAGGTGGACGGGTAGATGCCCAAGCAGGCCTCGTTGTAATAACTAGCGGGACTAGCAGAACAGCTCTGCGTGGCTGATACGGACGATGCAAGACTATAGGAGGCTGTTGAGCCTACTTTGAGATTAGGCGCCGCATAGACTGGCGCGATTGCCAGAATCAACGTGAGAGCGGCTGCTAGCGTCAAATAGCGTATTCTGAACAATTCTAGACCTAATCTACCGCCGACGAACACGGATAAAACAATTGCTCTCAATCTCTATGAATGCTCCCCAGAATGGGCATAATCCATCCGAGTTGGTGCCAGTCAGAACTGTCCTATCTCGCCGAGACTGTTTCGAAAAACTCTATCAACTCTTCGTTGAAACTTCGGCCTCAGTCTGCGTGTACAGATTGAAGATTCCTCGTCCCGACAAGGAGTCAATAGATCTCTTCCAGTCTCTTGTACCGAAAGATGATCGAGTGACGGTCCGGCCGATGTTCGGCAACATTTCCGCTTTCGTTAATGGGAACATGTTCTTCGGAGTATTCGGAGCCGACCTATTCCTACGATTGTCAATTGAAGATCAGAAGGAGCTTCTCAAGAACAAGGGAGCGTCAATGCTTGAGCCGATGAAGGGAAAGCCAATGAAGGACTATGTCGTCCTGCCCAAGACCTGGAGAGCCAAGCCAGAGACCCTTCGTTCCTGGATTTCGAAATCACTTGAAGGGTCGAGCAAGCTACCGCCTAAGAAGGCAAAGAAAGAAACCCATCCTCGCGGATAGCTATTCTCAGAGTTGTTGTCTCGCGATTCAGATCTAAGAGCGACCCTTAAGTTAGAAAGGAAATAGGCATGGCCATGCCCACAGCAGAGGAGCACGGGTCTCAGACTGACAAGGAGTTTCATCGAAAGGTCGCTGCCGAATGTTTCAATAGAACTTGGGACTATCTTGAGCAGAAGAACAGAAGTCTCGACGACGACCAGATGATGCTGAATCTAGCACACGCTTCAAGATATCACTGGAGCCTCATTGGGAAGCCCTGGAACTTCACAACTGGCGACTGGCAAATATCGCGAGTCTACGCTGCACTAAACCAACCGGACCTCGCACTAAGCTTTGCAAAGAAAGCCCTTGAAACTTCTCAAAAACACAATCTCTCGGAACGTCTCATCTCTGCATATGAGGGCATGGCACGGGCCCATGCCGTGGCGACAGAGTATCCCTTCGCCAGAGAGTTCGTCAGCAAAGCTCGCGAGCAGCTACACGCTGTAAGTCTAGACGATGAAGATCGCAAGACCTACTCGGATCAGATCGATGAGACAGAACGGATGATACCCAAGTAGCTCTAATGAGACTCATCTGAGCATTTTCGCAGAGGAATTCTCTCAGCTAGACATCTCTCTTGGAAGGTTTTGATGGTTTCTTGATTGTCTGTTTCGGGAGTCGGAGGGTTCGAGGTTTGTAGGGTTTGACAGGGCCCTTCTTGCTTCGTCCTAGTCCCGCGGGCTCGATATTGCCTTCTTCCTCAAGCTTCTTCAGTATTCTAGAGATTGCTTCTTCTTTCTGGTCGAAGACCCATGCAGCTTCGTAGGTGTAGGTGGCTCTGCGGTCCTTGATCCAGCGGGATCGTATCATTTCCTGTACGAGGAGTTGGAGTCCGCTGGGTCCGACTTTTTTCATTCCTTTGATTACGTCTTGCAGATTCTGTTTGTAGTCCGCTAGGAAAGGGTCTCTTGCCTCGAGTCTGTCCAATCGGCTCATTAGGCGGCTTCCTTGCCAACTGCTCTCTTGAATTTGATCGGTTTCACGCAGCTCATCTAGTCCGTTACTTACGGGTCTACCTCTTGTTATTATTCACGAGAGTATGCTACTGCGTTAAGGTCAGGCTCTTCGGGGGCTCAGTGTCGGGAAGAACAATTCCTTCATGGCGAATGGTCGTGGAAGCAGAGATCGCTAACCTGAGAAAGTTCCAAGAGTTTCTTCGAACCGAGGATAAACTAGTGTTCCAGGATCTTGTGAACCAGTGCAAGCTCTACGCCCCCTACGCCAGCGCCATGGCCTCAACAATAAAGGAGGTGCCACTGTTCATTTCGATGCTGTTTGGCCAGCATAAGAGAATCATCGAACTGGAAAAAAAGATCCTGCTGCTTGAAACGTTAGCAACAAAGACTGAGACAATAGTTTCCTCGCGGACAGTTCAAGGAACCGTCGAAAAGGCGGAGGCGAACATAGTTCAGACGAACAGATCCTCTTGCTAGGATCTTTCCTTTCTCCTATGTTCACTCAACCAGTCAGGAATAATTACCGTCCTGAGCAGTTCTTGTATCGAAGCTCCTCTAATCTTGGCCTCTTTCTGAAGAACACGATAGGTCTGAGAGTCAAGCATCTGCATGAACTTCATCTTATTACTCACTTTCGCTTTCACACTTAGAGCCGCATTTGTGGTTAGGACCCTCTAAAAACCATGCGCATGCACAGAAGATGTCGAAAACAACTCCGCGGTGGCAGGGGTGACTCAGATGCGGAGCCATTTTTGACCCATAGTTTTGATCGAGGAATGTACAAGAATTTCTATCGTCTATTACTACCGGTCGTTTTTTTCTTTTCGATTCGACCTAAGAGCGAGATCAGGTCTGACTGTGTTTCGCGCTCGGCATTCTCGGAATCACGTCGCCTTATGTTATCGCTGACGCGAGCATGCCAAGCCAGCACTGTTATCGTCAAGGGTGTCACGACGATGAAGTTGAACGTCTGCAGGTAATAGAGTGCGTGCGTGGAGACTCCCAAAAGGAGCAACAAAACGTATACCGTGACGGCCTGTACCATCCAGACAACGTCCGTTACCACGAGGAATTTCAGGCTAAGCGGATAGTCGTTTCGTGTGAACAAGCCACTGCCCTTTGATCGCATGGATCCCACCTAATTCCTATTCCTCTGGTCCTAATACAAAGGCATAGCGTAGCAACGCTAGGAAGGTTATTCTTGCAAGGAGAACTTGAATCGCCTAATTCAGACTAGTTTCCATTCTCATTCCTCTTTCGTTCTTCTCGCTGCGAACTGTTCCCGCTTCTTGGACGAATTCCTTTACTAGACATACCAAGGAAAAGGATTGCAACCGGCGACCGCTCTCGATCTTCCACCCCCCCACTCTCCCCACTCAAACCCGAGATGGTGCATTGAACCACATCATTGCGGAAAATGAGGAGATTGCGAAACCATAAAACTACAAGACTACTCCAAATATGGTGAGTTCTACAGACACGCCCTTACGACTGTAATGGTTGCACCTGAACCTATTGAGACGAATCCTCTCAGACTAAGAAGAATGGTGGTCCAAATAGGCAAAAGCATCGCCGGCTATTCTTGAGGTTCTATGCTACGCGTCGTCCTCCTTGAAACACGGCCGCGATCAATCTCAGTGCACTAATATTATCTAGGGGGTCCGCGTCCAACAAGACTAGGTCCGCGATTTTTCCTTTCTCTATCGTTCCGCGTTCATCTTCTCCTACTAACTTCGATGCGCTTGAGGTTGCTGCTACTAGCGCGTCGCGTGGCTCCAGCCCGCATTCAACCATCAACTCAGCCTCTCTCGCGATTCGACCATGACGGGCGGCTCCGCCGCCGGCGTCCGTCCCCAGCGCTATCTGCACGCCTGCTCTGACCGCACCTATGACTGCTGCACGCGATCCCTGTCTTAGATCTTCAGCCCGTTTCTTACGGGCCTCGGGCCAATCAACCGCGTGGGCATAGTAGAGCATTGCATCCCAGACTGACATGGTTGGCACGAGGCAGGTCTTGTTGTTCGCCATGGCTTCAAGATCGCCTTGCTCGAGAAACATTCCGTGTTCAAGTGAATCAACACCGGCATGGGCGGCTATTCGACAGCTAGCTGGATCGTTGGCGTGGCATGCAATCTTGAACCCGGCTTTGTGTGCCTCTTCAACCGCTACCGAGAGCAATTTCTCGCTGAACGGAATCTCCGCCGCGTCTTTGGGACGGGCACCTTCGTTCCAGCCTGATAGCGCAACCTTGATCAGCTCTGCGCCCGCCTCAATCTCCATCCGAATCGCATCTCGTAGCCCTTGAGCCTCGCCAAAGTGTCTGGCGAAGGAAACATAAGTGCCGCGGTGGGCAATCCAAGTCCCGGCCGCACGAATGTTCGGGGCTTTGATCTCGCCTGCCCGTGCCATATGCGCTAGCTTTATGCTGACACCTTGAGGTGCGCCCACATCTCGTGCGGTCGTAACGCCGCTTCGTAAACTGGCCTCGGCGAGTTCGATCGCACGCATCGAGATTTCGGGGAGAGGATCGCTAAATCGCGCGATCCAGTCAGGCCCTCCTGGACTACTGTAGTGAACGTGGCAATCCATGAGCCCAGGGATCAACGTACGTGCCCTTCCGTCAACGATTCGAATAGTAGCCCGGCTACCTTGCCATTGGGAAGCGGGCCCTATCCAATTGATCCGTCCGTCGCGAATCTCCACGGACGTTCGGGGCAGAGCAGGCGAGCCCGTCCCATCCCAAAGCTGAACTTCGTCAATCAAAACGTGCAAATTTTCACACCGCTCTCCCTTCGCTGGTCCAAGAACAGAAAAAACCGATCCACCGGATCAGAAAACAACCTTAGGTGAACTGCGGCAATACTTTTCCCGGTCTCGCCTTGTAGGCAGGAACCCCGAGTCCGACTGCTATCATCGTGCTCTTCTCCTTCGCGTGAGGTGAGAAGAACTCGGTCACCGCGTCATCATAGAACGTGGAGCCTGAAGCGCCTAGACCGAGCGCATAGGCTGACAGGTAGATCTTTCCAGCCACTATTCCACCTTCAAGCTGAGCCGTGCGATATCCACGGTTGCCAAGCGCTCCCAGAACTTCCCGAAGTCTAGTCATCAGAAAGAACACCACGCTAGCATCGCCGAAGAGTGGTTGTCCGAGGCACAGGTACGCAGACATTTGTCTCAGCTCGCCACGTTGCAATTGCTCAAGAGATTCCTGTTCCCGTGCGTAGAAGTATGAGCCGTGCGCGAGTCCCTCAACTGCATTCGCTATGAAGTATGTTTCGATCAGATTCCCACTTTCTGGAAGATAGTCGCGTGGAATTGGTTCGGTCGAAGCTCTCAACACTGTTGATAACTGGGAGAGTGTGATGGGTGAGCTGGCGAACCTTCGTGTTGAGCCTCGTCGGAGAATGACCTCTCCAAGCCTCGTAGACTTCGTAGCCTCAATGGAGGCGGTAGGGGAATCTTCGGGTAGGTGGTTCGTTGCGAATTCGAGGTCTCCAGTCGCACTTTGGCCCATCTCTCAATCTCTTCCTTGCTCTGGAGAAAAGAGGCTCGATGCGCCTCCCAGATACCGGCGTATTTCGTCTCCTCCTCTGAGAGATGCTGGACCCTCGGTAGAATAGAGTCGATTCTTTTCAGCTGGTGGTCTGTGGACCGGTGTCCTTGTGGGCCAACGGGTGAGAGATAGATCGTTGCCTCTCCCTCATCTTTCAGGCCCAAGAGTTCGTTGACGGTTTGATCTACAAAACCTTGGACTATTCTTGTCGGTGAGCCCATTGACGCTGATAATGATATGAGATTCGCGGCGATTACGCCGCCATCCCAGAACCAGTGTCTGTACGACCGGGCCTCGTACTTCCAAGCATTCTTCCAAGCTAATGATGTGAACGCAATAGTCGCGGGAGCGAGGGCGATGCCGTCGTCGCTTACAGAGGCCAGTTCTACTCTGTAATCGCCCTTCCTTATTCGTGAGAGTTGAAAGCCTAGAGGATCAAAATGGTAGACCCCCGCTTCGAGTCCCGTGACATCTCCAGCGACCACATACAATTCGATTGGATAGAGGGCACCCGTAGCCGATGCGGCGCGCATATAGTGAAGCTCGCCCCCGAACCGATACTTTCTCGTAAGTCCAGCAGAGAAGAATAGCAGTTCAGCAAGTTCTGTGAGTCCAAGATTTGGCGGTTCCATTTGACCCACCCGTCCAGAGATCGCCATCAGCGGTTCCGCTTCCGGTTGAGGAAAATTCTTTGGAAGAGATACTGAAGTAAGATCCTCGTAGATCTTGAATTGGGATGGCTTGTTTGCCCAATCGAGATAGTGTCCCGATGTCCGCAGGCTAATTTCAGAATGCTTCGTAGACTCGTGATAGTTCAAGGCGTAGGCCGTGTCGTGATTTTGTGAGGATCGAGTAGACTCAGGGGCTGTTCCAGATTTCAAAACGGGCAAGCTCTGTTATACATCCCAGACTCTGGCTAACCAAGGACGCTTAGATATGAGTAGCTCAGGAGAGGTCAAGGCTGTCGAAGTACGGAGTCCATCTGATATCGACTTTGTCTTCCCAAATGGTTTCTCATTCTTTGAACCTTATCTTCAATATTTCATCAGAGAGACTATTGGGGCCGGTGGTGAGGCTTACGTGTCCAGAACTTCCGAGGGAAATATCTCGGGCCTATTCGTCTACGACGGCTCTGAAAAGACTGGAACAATTTACACGAGATCAAAGGAAGCATTTGACTATTTTTACGAACTGAGACCCGCTAATTTCCTCTTCGCGGAGCTGAAGACCGAGCACGAAAGTGAAGTTTACGATATTTACACCATAGACCTCGAGAATCTTGCAATCGTTCATCGGTTCAGTCACGAAATCTCGATAGCTGAAGAGGGAGATGTTGACGAGATAGGACAATTCATGGCTTCGGCACATCCCGGAATAAATAAGAGGTGGGTGAACGTTGCGCTCAAGGAGGGAGAAAGGTGCTTCTTCGTCAGGTTGGGCAAAGAAATTGCCGGCTTGGGATGGCTATCAATCGTGAATAATATCGGAAGACTGCACTCTCTTCATGTAAAGCCTCAGTTCAGAAGAATAGGCATCGGCGAGGATATTCTGTTTGCCCGACTTCTCTGGCTCAGGTCGAAGCGTGCCCGTTCAGCATTCTCTGAGATTTCCCGCGATAACTCTCCATCTTCAAGAATCGCGATGAAGGGACGTATGACGCCATCTGGAACAATTTTTCAATATTTCAAGAAAGACAGTAGTGGAGAGATGGATCGGAAGAGTTAGCAGATTTTCCTAGGTTCTGGGGGCTCCGCAGAAGGGGCAGGCCTGAACCGTAGAGTCGATCAGTGCTCCACAATATTTGCACTTTACCTTCACGACTTCTTTGATCACGATCTGCTGTACTGGTGGTTGTTTTGGAGTCAGATCGATTTGAGGTGGGGCGATTGGGACTTGTGGGTAAGTATGCTTGGGAAGAGATCTTCTACGTCTTGAAACGGCAACGATAACAACTACGATGAGGGCGATGAATATGATGAAAATGGCTAGTCCAATAATGAGACCGAGATATTCCTGCAAGAACGATGGGCCTGCACCTGCGGTCAGCGGATAGCTTGTTGTGGTCACGTAGAGGGTTTCGGTCCAGGTGAAGCTGGCCGTCGAGCTTGTGTCTTGTTCGACATAGTCGTATCCTATGATGTATCCTGTTGACGGGTCGTAGTACGTCGTATAGGTGTACGCGGCGTTGAATAATCCCCCATAGTTCCGTTGATAACCGCCGCTTCCTTGGGCTCGGATCGTCTTCACATATCTGTTCTGCGAGGCTAGTGAATAGCTGTAGCTTGTGGATGTGACCGTCATCGGCGTATTCAGAAAGCGGAAGGTGCCGCTCGGCTGGGTAGAGTTGTCCATGTAAAACCAGACGTATAGAGGCGCATTTCCCGTCTGGTTGTCGTTCCCTTTAACGTACTGGAAACTGGCTGATGACCAAGTGAAATTGCCCGCTTGCTTTCCGTTTTGTGTTGATCCTGAGCTGTTGCTCCAGTTCCACGTATAGGTGTAGTTGGAAGCTACAGTCCCGTTTACGGGGAACACTTGATTCATTCTTTCGATTCCGTTAACAGTCTCGTGCTCGGTGTATCCGTAAAAGGCGCCTGTGCTGTTTGTGAGATTGATCACGTCGTAATAGTTGAAGTAATCTCCTTGATGGGGATTGTATCCTGGGACAGCGTGAGCCGGGAGGACTGTAAGGGCGAGTGAAACGATTATCGTCAGAAAAAGGAGTTTCTTGATCATTAGCCTCCGAAGCCTCCTCCTCCAACGCCGTGCACGTGGGCGGGATGGAATCCTCCGATTCCGCTGAATGTCGAATAGTAGATCGAGTGTACGATGATCAAGGGCGCGTAGTATCCGAAGAAGATGCTTGACGGGGTGTGTGTAAACTGTACTGGGGTTTTCAGGATCTTCGCGGTGGGATCAAGCTTCTCCACTAGCTCGTTCTTGATTCCATGAATCATTCTGACTGAGAGGCTTACCAGTTCAGAGCGTTCCAGTCCTATAGCGAATGACCAGAGTTGGGAATAGGCCTTTTCCATAAGGTCAAGGGTCTCATTCGCTTCTAGCGTTGGTATTGAAGTAAGTATCGCGGCCGCTACGAGCGGGTATTCTAGATAGTTCTTGAGCGCGGTTACGATTATGGACATTTTCCACCTCACATCATCAGGTCCCAAGTCGGAGATCGCCAGAAAGGCGGAGGCGAGTTCGGTGTCCTCGGAGGTCTGATATCCCCAGAGGCCGAACATTGATCTGAACGACTGGAATTTGCTGGGAAGCTGGCTTGACGGATCATTCATTACGGATAGTATGGCGGCTGATTCGTAAGAACGGGTCATTCTCGAAAATTCCCGGAATCTGTCCGTGGGATACGTGCCATCATATTTCCTCCCAAACATTACCAGCGCAGCAACTCCCGTTGATATTTGCTTTGGAACTTTCGCGTGGTGCCTGAGATCATGATCTAAGCTCTGCAGGGTCTTTGTGAGGTTCTGAAGATCAGAATTGTCGATCGAGGATTGAGATGGATTCGCGCTGAGGGATGTTATGATCTCTGCTGCCATCATCTTGTTGTCGAGTGTGGAGTCGAAATGGTGGAGAATGCCTAGTGCGAGAAGAAATCTTTGATTGATTTGGCTCTGGTCGGCTCGAAGCTTTGCCAGTCCTATTGATACGTTCCAGAGCTGAGAGAAATCGGCCTCTGGAACTCTGGTCCTGAGGTTGAACACTTGAAAGCTGCCTCTCTCTGCTATTGAGTGCAATTCGCCAAGTGTCTCCATCCTCTCTTCCATGAAATCTGAAAAATCGCTATCGGAAACTCTGTAGTTTCTAACATTGAGATCGTTCAGCGTGAGCACTCCGAGACCGGTAAGCGACACGTATTCACCGTCACATGCCACCATCCTATCAATCGTGGATTTTTTCTGGATAAGCTCCTTTATCCTAGAATCCTTTTCCACGATGTCAGCATCCTCCTTGGCTAAGGCGCCTCTCTCGCCTTCTACCCTTCCAATCTCCGCCTCCTTCTCATCTCTCCCCTCAAGATGAAACAGTATCGAGTGAGTCTTCCGCTCATCCTTTGCCAGAGCGGCACGCGCGATCCCTTCCTGCACCATCTCATTCTGCAACGCGTCATTCATCTGTGCCAAATTGGCAACCTCGGCTACGGCCCGATCGTAGTCTTCCTTCTGCATTACAGAGAGGTAGCCATTGGTGGCGAGAAAGTTCACATCGGATTGCTGAACCTGTATTGTGACTGACTTTCCAGATATTTGAGACATGAATGTTCTAGCGTCATTGCACTTCATTGCGGTCACCAATCGATAATTGGGAATTTCCCGATTAGACTCTGCTCGCCGAGAATATTGCCCACGACCAGTTCAAGGCTCTCCCCCTCGCGTGCTAGCTGGATAACTTCATCATCCTTGAGCGCCTGTCTGAGTAAATGCTCGAACTGTACCTTTCTGTCCGTCACGTCTCCGAACCTGGCGGCGCGTTCTCGTTCTATCTGTTCATAAGCGTATATGAATTCGTAAAGTGATCTGTATATCTGGTCGTCTATCTTCTCCCTGACCTTCTCTCTCCCAATCGTTATCCACTCTAGGCCTTCGAGGTCTACGAAGTAGATGGTACCGTCTGGAGCGAGGACCGCGTCCTTGTCGAGCCAGACATCGTAGAAGTCTAGTCCGCTGATAGCTCCGTCTTCATTGCTCTTGATTGATCGAGTGAACAAGGTAAGGAATGCTATCCCGCTCTTAACAAAATTTTTCAGAAAGTCTAGTGCCTTATCGTTCTCGTCTATTCCGAAGAGGTCGAAAACTGAGCCTATGTTCCCGCCGATCGTGCTTCCGGAATGGAAATAGATCCTTACATTGGAGGGAACCAGTCTTGCTTCCTGAACTATTCTTCCCCTGAACCTACGGTACCAGCAGATTTTCTTGATTTCATTCTCTAGGGTTTCAGGAAGGAAGAGTATCTTCACTAGAGGCGCGACTCGAAATCCGTGAATGGAAGTAAGGTCAGCCATTTCGGACACCCTCATCGAAGTAGTAGCGTGGTGAAGACCCTGCCCTCCATATGGAGAGCCTCTTAGCCACAATTCCCCAGTAATGTATCGTGGAGCCGTCTCCTTTGAATTCACAATTCTGTCTTTCAGCGCGGCGTCTTTCAACAGATTGCAGATTTCAGCCTTCCCGAGAAGCTGATGAGAAAACGGATTAGTTGTCGAACCTATGCCTTTGACTGATAGGTAGAAGTCTGTGCCGTCGATTTCCAGATAAGGTGAGGGGGAAACCGCTCCTCTGTTATCGTCTACGACGAATTCTTTCTTACCTTCGGGGATGAGATCAGTGAAAGGTCCCATACTGTCGGGGAGGTAGGTCCTTTCGAATTCAGACATTTTGAATTCTTGAAAATGTTTGTTCGTGAGTGTTTCGGAGGCTTCATACATGTTCAGATTGAGCGGGAGACCCTTCATCATCATGTGAGTTCGGCGCTTTGCGGAAGTTTCGCGATGCATCTCGAAACGAGTTTCTTGACTTGTCAACTAGTGAACCTTGG
>Ga0209056_10005485_pt1 | contig 13183 bp, 9 predicted proteins | sample GraSoiAngelo_114_FD_185876 | JGI IMG/M metagenome (GOLD analysis project Ga0209056, IMG submission 185876) | Grasslands soil microbial communities from the Angelo Coastal Reserve, California, USA - 14_0903_13_40cm (SPAdes) (version 2) | ecosystem: Environmental > Terrestrial > Soil > Grasslands ... | reverse complement strand
AACCATGTCGACAGGATTCGAGGTGTCGGCTTACGCTACCGAAGGAAACGAAAGTCTGCCCCGTCTGCGATTCGTCGATCGCCGCAGACGCGCGCGTGTGTCCTTCGTGTCAAACGGACCTGACCTTATTCGACCTGGCGGGTTGGTCGCCGGATCCCGTCGAAGTCCCGGTCAAGGACGGCCGGAGCATCGACGACATCCTCGCCTCGATCATGGACGGCAAGGAGGACCACCGCGAGATCATCGAGTCCCTGAAGAGCGTGGCGCGCAGCTCGCCGGAATCGGGAGAAGTCGAGGCGGCGTCCGCGACCTCCGTGTCCCGGGAACTCGGCGAGAAATTCCTCTGCCCCGTCTGCGAGACCCTCGTGGCCGCCGATGCGACGGTGTGTCCGGCCTGCGGCGCGGAGTTTTCCGAGGGCGAGTCGACGGAATACGAATGTCCCGTGTGCAAGGCCTCCGTGCCCGCGGACGCGGATGTGTGTCCGAACTGCGGGGTGCGCTTCGCCGAGGAAACGGTCTCGACGAATGCGGCCCCGGCAATCGGTCATCCGCGCGCGCCTCCGCAAATCCTGGAGCCATCGAGGCCGACGGCCACGAGGATCGTCTCGGCCCCGATCCCGCCGGCAAGGCCGTCTCGCTCGGCTCTCCAAGGTCGTCTGGACGCGTTGAGGGACGCCCGCAAGGAGGCGGAACGCCGCATCCCGTCGGGCGATCGCAAACTCCTGTACCGCGAACTCCCGAAGCTCGTGAATGAAGTCAAGCCGCTCCTCGTCTCCGCGAAACGGATCGGCCTCGAGATCGAGGAAGGGAAGCGGATCATCAACGACGCGATCCAGGCAGGGAAAGGGCGGGACATCGAACGCGCGGTCGCGTTGATCGCCGACGCCCGTCGCGCCCTCGACATTGCCTTCGTCGACTTCATCGGAGGCGGCATCGAACGCTTCGTCCAAGAAATCCGAGCGGCCAAGGGAGAGGCGGGCGCGAACGCCGTCACCCCCGGTCTCCTCGAAGCGGTCGGTCGCATGGAGGCGGGCGACTACGACAGCGCCTGGGACCTCTACCAAAGCGTCCTGACTCGGTTCGAGTCCGAGGCGAAGGACTTCCACGATGCCCGCAGGACGATCGATGACGGAGACCGCTTGGTCCAAGAGGTGCGAGCGATGGGCATGGAGGTCCAGGGCTCCGAACGCATGCTCCGCCAGGCCCGCGACTCCCTGGAGCGCCGGGATGTCGCAACCGCGACGCGGATCGGGAAGCAGGCGTACGATCGCCTGGCGCGCGACGTGCCCGAGTTCGTGCAGGAGGAGATGCGAAAGGCTCGGAGCCAGCTCCTGGACCTCAAGCTCAAGGGGAACGATCTGGCCAAGCCGATCGGGATCCTGAAGGGGGCCAGCGCGTCTGTCAAGCAGGAGAATTGGGCCGAAGCCTTGCGGCAGCTGCGATCGTTCTACAAGGATATCGAACGAATCGGGTGACGCCAGGTCACGGGATTCGGATGACTTCCATCTCCCGCTCGAGGACCCTCAGTTCCTGCTCCTTGACGGTGGCGGGTCCGATCGAAATGATCAATGCGTAGCGGCTCTCAGAGACGGCATCGAGCAACCGTCGGACGAACTTGAGGACGGCGTCGAAGGAGTTGTTGGATACCAGGTACTCGACCCCGTCGATCAGGATCGCGCCGCTCGCCTGCTTCGTCATGAAGTCCTCGAGCTCGTACACGATGCGCTCCAGCGCGGGGGCGATCGTCTCCTCCGTCGACCCCTCGCGATCCGTCAACCAGAGGATCTTCTCCGAGGCGAGGTCGTACGTCTCGCGGATGCGTTTCGGATTCGTGCGCGTGATGATGAGCCCGCCGCCGCGACCCGCGAGGAACGCGGCGAGTCGGCGGTACGCTTCCGACGGTCGATCCTCCTCGATCAGGTAACTGCGGCCCGGGTGGAGTCCTTGGAAGCTCGGCGCCTCGCTCGGCTTCGGCTCCACCACCGATGCCTGCGCCGGTACCGCAACGGATTCGGACAAGACTTCCCGCGCGAGCTCCTCGGTGATCGGCCGCCTCATCATCGCGGAGAATGCGACGACGCGGTTGAGGGCTCCCCCCAGCTCCCGGACGTTATTCGGGGCGAGCGTCGCGATGACCTTGAGGACATCCGGGTCGATCGTCGCACTCGCGTCCTTGGCTCGGTGCTCCAGGATGGCGACCCTCGTCGCCAGGTCCGGCGGCTCCATCCCCGCGACGAGTCCGGCCTCGAATCGCGACACGAGCCGTTCGTCCAGGTTCGGAATGACTTTGGGGGGACGATCGCTCGCGAGGACGATCTGCTTCTCCGCGGTGTGCAGTTCGTTGAACGCATGGAACAGTTCCTCGTGGACCTCCGGCATGCCGCCCAGGAACTGGATGTCGTCGAGCAGGAGGCAGTCGACGCCGCGGACGCGTTCCCGCCATCCCGCGAGGCCGCCGTTCGCTCGGCCCTCGGCCAAGCCGGATGCGAAGGCCTCGCAGGTCAGGTAGAGGACCTTCGCCCCTTTCTCGTGCGCCATGATGTAGTTGCCGATCGCGTGGAGCAGGTGCGTCTTCCCGAGCCCCGGGCCCGACGTGATCAGGAGCGGGTTGTAGGCCTTGGCGGGCTGCTTCGCCACCGAGACGGATGCGGTGTGCGCGAAGCGGTTGCTCTCTCCGACGGTGAAGCCTTCGAAGGTGAAGCCGGCCGCAAGGTTTGTCGGGAGTTCGTTAGGCGGCGATGCCTCGTCGATGGCCTTGTCGACCTCCTCCGGCGTGGGCAGCGATCCCGGCGATCGGTCCTCCTGGCGCTGTTTGAGGACGAGCTCCAGGACCTTCTTCGTCCGTTCCTTGAAGTCGCGCTCGCGCGATCGTTCGAGGCGATTCTGGGACTCCATGCGCTGGCGGTTCTCCAAGGCCTCGCGAAGGATCTCCACCTCGGCATCGACGTCTGGATGACGGATCGGATCCCGGAGTTTCTCGCGGAGGATGGCCGCCCGGGATTCGAAGCCCCTCACGTCCAAACGCGCGAGGACTCCCGTTGCGGCCTCCGCCTTCTTCACGGCGTCCCGCATTGCGAGCAGCGACGCCGTCAGGATCCCGGGTTCCCCGTCGAGGTTCGCCTCGACCGCGGAAACGTCATAGGATCTTTCCTTCCAGACTCGGAGCTGTTTCTCGACGTCCGACCGGTCGATCGGTTGCGGCACCCGCGATCGCTTGAGGATTTTCGCGGGCCGTTCGAGGACCGCGTCCGCGTATTCCCGCACGAGGCCGTCCATGTCCACGCGGGCATGGAGCTCGAGGACGCACGACTCGTCGTAAGAGTCTTGCCACACCTTCTTGAGCGCATTCCGTCCGCGATCCTGAGAATCGTCCCGTTGATGCAAGCTCGCTTCCGGATTGCCGGCGCGCAAGAGCACGATGCCTTCGGAGCGCCTCCCGCCCGCGCTGCGAACGGTCCGGACGTAGCCCGAGAACGAGTACTTCTTGAGATCGAGGAGGAGTTGCTTGAGCGCCTTGGACCCACCCCGGGTCGTCCGGATGAGTTTGCCCTCTGGAAGAAGGAGGTCTTGGGGCGTGAGGTTCCCTCGGCGGGCGTCCATCGGGCGGGCCCCCCTAAAAAGGTTCCAACCTAGTTTCCCTGGTTGAGAACACAGGCCTATTTCGCCGGAGGAGAACGAGCCGCCAGAGGCGTTCGATCGCACTCTCTTCAAGGGTGTTCCCGTGTCCCTTTGACTCTGTTCCGGCAAAGACAGTCTATCCCTCCCCGTTCCGGTCCCTCGGATTCGGGGCTATGCCGTCCCTTCCGGAGAAACCTAACTTTTAAAGGCATGACATCTTCTGCTCGAATTCCGTAAGGAGGGATAGACCATAGGGGCTGTGCCCACGGAGGCGTCGCGCGTCCACCGTCCGACATCTATGGACCGTGGGCTTTGGATCTCACTCGGTGCGCTCGCTTTGATCCTGACGCTCCTGATCTCCTTGGTCGCGCTCCCGCGTTTCGCTCCTAACCAACCCCAGTATATCGGGAGGGACCTATACCCGATTGTTCTGGTCCCGAGGAGTACGACCGGCAACCCAACCTCCGGTTGGACGTACGCCATCACGGTCTCCCTCACGCCCAGCCTCGCGCGGCCCAATCTGGTCTGGGCCGACCTGACCCTCGTCCTCATCGACGAAACGGTCGGGATTAGGTATGCCGTCCCAGCAGGAACGACCTTGCGAGTCGTCTCCTCGACGCAGGGGACGGTCGCGGAGTACGAGTTCCCCTCGCAAACCTGGTGGATGGGGGCCGCTGCTGCGGTCGAGGATCAACAGGTCTTGATGCTTCATGGAATGATCCCACCTGGAGAAGCCGTCATCCAGCGCTCCGTCGGTTCGTTCCACGGAGTTGGCTTCTTCCTCGTGTACTCGACTGGAGTCAGCACCGGCGTGGATTTGCAGTAAGGGCGCATTCGACCACCCGATGGACTGCGTCCTCGCCCCGATGCAAAAAGACTATTACGTTCCGTCTTTCTGTCACACTTGAATGGCCCGGGATTTCTTCACGATGGACGACTTCGACCTCTCGGGCCGGACCGTTCTCCTCCGAGTGGACATCAACTCCCCGGTCGATCCCGCGACCGGACAGCTCCTGAACGACGCCCGGATCCGGGAGCACATGACGACGATCCGCGAGCTACGCCATTCGAAGACGGTAGTGCTCGCCCATCAGTCCCGACCGGGAAAGGACGACTTCACCACGCTCGAGGCGCATGCGGAACGCATCGGCGCCCTCCTGGGACGGCCGGTCCGTTACGTTTCGAGCCTCTTCGGACGGCCCGCCATCGAGGCGGTAGAGGCCATGCATCCCGGCGACGTCGTCGTCCTCGAGAACACGCGCTTCTACGCCGAGGAAGAGGCCCTCGCCGACGCGAAGCTCGAGAAGATGGCGATGACCCACATCGTCCGGCGGCTCGCGCCCCTTGCTAGCTACTTCATCCTCGACGCTTTTGCCGCCGCCCACCGCGCACAGCCGAGCTTGGTGGGCTTCTGCGAAGTCCTCCCTTCCTTGGCCGGCCGCGTCATGGAGCGAGAGCTGACGATGCTCGCCCGGGCGGTCCAAGACCCCGCGCGGCCGAAGGTCGCCCACCTCGGCGGGGTGAAGGTCGACGATTCGATCGCCGTCGCCAAGCACATGCTCGAGAAGGACATCGTAGACACCGTCCTCACGTCCGGAGGGGTCGGCAACCTGTTCCTCGATGCGTCGGGAATCGACCTCGGCGAGCCGACCACCGATTTCATGCACCGCGAGGTCGAAGACTACGACGACCTCCGCGGCGAATGCAAGGAGCTGCTCCGAAAATATTCGCGGCGAATCCTCATCCCCACGGACGTGGTCTTGAACGACAACGGCGAGCGCCGGCCCGTGACGGTCTCGGGGCTGCCTGCGAAGCTCCTCCTGTACGACATCGGCCTCGACACGATTGCTCGATACGTCGACGTGTTCCACCGGGCGAAGACGATCTTCTTCAACGGGCCTGCGGGAGTCTTCGAACTGGAACCCTTCTCCGTTGGAACCCGAGAGCTACTCACTGCGGTCGCGGAGTCCGACGGGCTCTCCGTCGTCGGAGGAGGCCACACGGTCGCGGCGGTCGAGCAATTCGGGCTCCAAGATCGGATCGACCACGTGAGCACCGGCGGCGGCGCGTTGATCAATTTCCTTGCCGGGAAGGAGTTGCCGCTCGTCACCGCCCTGCGGTATTCGTACAAGAAGTTCGCAAAGGACTCCGTGAAAGCCTGATTGGTCGGCGCTCCGCCAACGGGTTATAGCCCATTTGCTTAGGGACCGCCGATGGTGCGGTTGCGGAGGCCCCCGGAATGGGGGGTGGAACCCGTCCCCGATTCCCTCCGCGTCCTGAGGACGTTCGACCTCTTCGTGCTCTGGTCCAGCCTCGGCGCCGGGCTCCTCGTCTTCGCCGCGGGCGCGCTGCTCGTGCAGCTGTTCGGGCTCACCTTGTGGGAGGCGTTCCTCGTCTCCCTCGTCGGCTCGGTCCTCGGGAGCGTCCTCTTGGCCGGCGCAGGCCACCACGGAAGTCAGGCGGGCGTGCCGACGATGGTCAGCCTGCGGCCGATCCTCGGTCGTTCCGGATCCTACGCCCCCACCCTCCTGAATATCGTGCAGCTCCTCGGATGGACCGCCTTTGAACTTCTGGTGATGGCCCAGGCCACCGCCATCGTCACGGCGAATTTCCTCGGCCCATGGACCGCGGTGATCTTCGTTCCGGCGTGGGGGGCGGTCACGATGGCCTTGGCCCTCGGAGGGCCCTTGGCCGTCGTCCGAAATTGGCTCGAACGATTCGCGATCTGGATCGTCTACGGATCGACGATCGCGGTCGCGATTGCCCTTCTCATCCATCCTCTCGATGCGGGCCTTCGATTGCCCACCTTGACGGGTTCGTTCGGCGGGCCTGGTTCGCTCCTCCTCGGGCTCGATCTCGTGGTCGCCATGCCGATCTCCTGGTGGCCGTTGATCTCCGACTACAATCGGTTCGCCCGGGCTCCACGGGACGCGGCCGCGGGCACCACTCTCGGATACATCGCCGCGAACACCTCCTTCTATGCCCTCGGCGCGGCCCTGGCCTTCTTCGGCATCACCGCGTTCGGAATCGACCCTGCGAATCCTTACGCCTTCCTAATCACCCTGAGCGTCCTCGGCCTGGGCGCTCTCCCGTTGATCGCGATTTTGGTCGATGAGACCGACAACGCTTTCGCCGACGTGTACTCGGCGGCGGTTTCGGTCCAGAATCTTTCGCCTCGGCGCCGCCAAGCCGCGACGATTGTCGCAGCGTCCCTCCTTGGAATCGCCGCGGCGGGGTACCTCGTCGTAACGGGCCAAGGCATCGGCGGCCCCTACGAGTTGTTCCTGCTCCTGATCGGCGGGCTTTTCGTGCCGCTCCTGGGGGTCGTGATCGCGCAAACGTTCGCCGTGCGCCGCGGGTCCTATGCGCGCGCCGACTTCTTCGAAGCCGCGCCGCGCTGGCGGTGGCCCGCCTTCGCCAGTTGGATCCCCGGCTCGGCCTTGTATTTTGCCATCGTCCTGTTCAGTCTCCCGATCGGCGCCACCCTGCCATCGTTCGCCTTGGCCGCAGGCCTCCAGGTCGTCTTCGCCAAGGTCGATCAGAGCCTCATGAGACCGTCGGCGACGACGTCGGGAGGCAACCCCTGAGCCTCGCAAATTCTGGTTCGGCAACGAAAGAACAAGTTGACTCAACCAGGGCGAGGCGGCCGGCGTTTGCCGCGAAGTCCTATTCGGGCAACGCATCCGCGAGGGCCGGTGGGACCGTTTCGTAGCCCATCCGTTTCAGGAACGCATCGCGGCCGAGGAGCTCGTAGTCACGTTCGAGCATCGCCACGACGGTCCCCTGTTCGTCCCCCGCCTCGATCTTCGCCTGGGCCGAGGCAACGTCGGACGAGGTGAGCCGTCCCCGAAGGACCAGCGTCTCCCCGGTCGCGATCCACCGCTTCGCATCGAGGGGGCCCGTGCGCACCGGAACGCCCACGCGACCCCGAAGCCCGTAGACGGTCCAATTGGCCGTCTCCAGCATCGCCAGGTAGAGGATGCCCGAGTGAAGGCGCTCCGGCCAGCCCTGAAAGCGTCCCGATGCCGCGAAGGAGGTCGTGACGATATCTCCCTCGCGACGGAAGGCGAGCCGGAGCCCCGTTGGGTGTTCGGGGCCGCAGCCGATGCAGGGATTGCGGGGATCGTTTTCGAGCGCAACGGGGCCGGGCGGCGATGCCATGCCGAACGCAAGACGGCCCGTTGCAAGAGCCTTTCGCGGAGGCCTGCGATCGCGGAGAATCTCCGAAGCCATCGCAGGCATTCGAACCCCGGACCTGCAGTTTACGAAACTGTCGTTTGGCCGCACACCCACAAGTTTGAGAGGAGCCGCCTGAGGGCTTTGCTCCCTCGACCTGCAGTTCCTTCGGTGCAAGCGTCTTCCGCCTGCGCATACGAAACTGCCGCTCTGCTGGGCTGAGCTAAGGCGGCGCAACCGCGAGGAAAAGCTCCCACGCCATAAAGATTCCGAGGCCGCTTCGTCTCGAGCCGCCAACGTTTAAGGCGATTCGGCGGTTCGCGCGAATGTGCAGCGGGTCGCGGGTTGGTTCTACGACGGACGCAGGTTCCGCGACGGGACGATCGGATGGGAGGACGACGTCATCGTCGAAGTCCGTCAAGGGAGGGCCCGCAACCCGCTCGCGACCGGCCTGATCGTCCCCGGCCTGCGGAACGCCCACACGCACCTGGGGGACGCCCTCGTCACACAGGAACTCCGCGGGACCATCGAAGAGCTCGTCGCGCCTCCCCATGGGCTGAAGCATCGGATCCTCGCCAAGGCGAAGGATGGCGCGGTCGTCGCCGCGATGCGACGCGCGATGGCGACGATGCTCCGGACCGGGACGACCGGGTTCTCCGACTTTCGGGAGGGCGGGCTCAAAGGACTCAAGCTCCTCTATGCGGCCTTGGCGACGATGCCCCTCCAGGGAATCGCCCTGGGGCGGCCCGCGGCTCTCGCGTACGACGCGAGGGAGGTCTCCGCAATCCTGCGCACGTCGGATGGGGTCGCCGTCAGCTCGTATGTCGATTGGCCCGCCGATGAACTCGGAAAACTCGCCGCCCATGTTCGACGGGAGCGGAAGATGTTTGCCATCCACTGCTCGGAGCGAATCCGCGAGGCGATCGACGAGGTCCTTGACCTGTCGCCGGCCTTCCTCGTCCACATGGTCCAAGCGACCGACGCGGATCTGGCGCGGTGCGCGGATGCCGACGTGCCGATCGTGGTGTGCCCGCGCTCGAACGCATTCTTCGGGATGACTCCCGATATTCCGCGGCTCCTCGGAGCTGGCGTGGAGCTCCACCTCGGCACAGACAACGCGATGATCAACACCCCGTCGATGCTGCGGGAAATGGAGTTCGCGTACCGAATCGGGCGAATGAAAGGCGGCGTCTCCGCGAAAGCGATATTCGAGATGGCCCTACGGGGGCGACGTCTCGCGGATCCGAAGGCCTCCTTCGGCATCCGCGTCGGAGAGCGAGCCGATCTGGTTGTCCTCGATCTCCCAGGAGGGACGAGCGGCTTCGCGTCCATGATGCGGGCCTCCGCGAGCGACGTGAGCCTCGTGGTCTCGGGAGGGGTCCTATGGCCCGGCAAAGGAGCCGTGACACCGCAGGCTCCGCGCCGCCGACGCTGATCCTTGATCTTCGGTTTCCGTGGAGTCGACGCGAAACCTCACTCACCCCATCCTTTATCATCGGACCTCCCCTTCGGGCCCGCGATGGCCTCGTATGAGGACGTCCTGTCGTTGTCCGTCCGCCGCGGGTTCATCTGGCCGGCGGTGGACTTGTACGGCGGACTTGCAGGCTTCTACGACTACGGCCACAACGGCATCCTCCTCCGTCGGCACTGGGAGGACCTGTGGATCGAGTCTTTCCTTGGCCTGAGCGACAACTACCACCTCATCGACACGACGACGATTCTCCCGGAGGCGGCGCTGAAGGCAAGCGGTCACGTCGACCACTTCACCGACATCCTGGTCACCTGCACACGCTGCGGCGAGTCGTATCGCGGCGACCAGCTCCTCGAGGCCTCGACCCACGAGGAACAGGAAGGCCTTACGACGCAGGAGGTCGACGCGCAGATTCAGGAGCTCAAGATCCGATGCCCGAATTGCAAAGGCGTCCTAGGTCCGTCCCGCGAGTTCAACATGATGTTCCCCGTCGCGATTGGTCCGACCGGGAAGGACCGCGCCTACCTGCGGCCGGAGACCGCGCAGGGGGTGTTCCTGAACTTCAAGCGCGAGTTCGAGGCCCTCCGTCGAAAGCTCCCGATGGGATTGGCGATCGTCGGGCGCGCCTACCGGAACGAAATCAGTCCGCGACAGGGCGCGTACCGGATGCGGGAATTCCTCCAGGCGGAACTCCAGATCTTCTTCGACCCCGCGACATTCGCGGACGCGTTGCCTTTCGACGCAATTGCCTCGGTCCCCGTCCGCGTCGCTTGGGCCGCGGAGAAAAACGGCCCGGGGGCCCACGAGATCCCCGCGAAGGACCTCGTCAACCGAGGATTGCCTTCCTGGTACGTGTGGCACCTCGTGCAAGTCCAGCGGTTCTACCTCGATGCCCTCCGCATCCCGAGGGACGCGTTCCGGTTGGCCGAACTGGACGAGAAGGAACGTGCCTTCTACAACCAGATCCACTTCGACATCCAGGTGCGCCAGGAGAGCCTCGGGGGATTCAAGGAAGTCGGCGGCGTCCATTATCGAACGGACCACGACTTGAAAGGACACGAGGCCGGGTCTCACACGAAGCAATCGGTGACGGTCGGGGCCACGAAGCTGGTGCCCCACGTGCTCGAGCTTTCGTTCGGCGTCGATCGGAACGTCTGGGCCCTCCTCGATCTTTCCTATGCGAAGGGGGATCGGATCGCCCCCGTCCCGGTCGCGGTGTTCCCTCTCGTCAACAAGGACGGCATCCCGGAACGGGCCGAGGCCCTGTGGGCGGCCGTGCGAAAACGGATCGCCGCCTTCTACGACGACTCCGGGTCGATCGGGCGACGCTATGCTCGAATCGACGAGATCGGGACGCCGTTCTCGGTCACCGTCGATCACGAGACCCTCGAGGGGAAAGGCGTAACGGTGCGCGAGCGGGATTCCCAGAAACAGTTCCGCGTCTCGGAGGGTGAACTCGCGGATACGATTGAGCGACTCCTCTCCGGCGAGGCGACGTTTCCCGCGTGATCCGATGGAGACATCCCGCGACGCACGCGGATTCCTCCGGCGACTCGAGGATCGTATCGAAGAACTCGTCTCACGGGACGACCGTGTCTCCCTCGCGTTTTCCGGCGGGTTGACGAGCACCCTCCTCGCGACGGTCGCACGGAAGCGGTGCGACCTGATTTGTCTCGTCGCGGGGACCCCGGCGTCTCCCGACGTCCGCGCGTCGAACGCGGCCAAGCAACACTTTGACTTTCGGGTTGAATCGGTCCTCCTCGATCGAGAAATCGTTCGAAGGAATCTGCAGGAGATGCGGGCCTTGAACCGGACGATGTCCATGAACTCCCTGCGGACGTTGATGCCGGTCTACGCGGTCCTCGGCCGACATCCGGGAGCCGTCCTCTTGTCCGGTTTCGGAACTCCTAAAACGGACCTCTCCATCCGGAGGATGCTCCGCGCGTGGCATGTCGAAAGTCCGATCATGGAGGCCGCGCGAGGTCGGAACGTGTCGCGATCCGTCCTCCTCGAGGCGTCGATATCTTTGGGCCTCCCCGAAGAGTGGGCCCGGGTGGCCCATCGCCCTCCCGCCGACGGTTCCGGAATCGGCGACCTTTCCGAAGACTGAAGCGAGAGGCGACCGGTCCGGCATGTCGGCTGTTTTCCCGAGCGTCAGTGTGCAAATTCTGCGATGGGGCAGGGCCTATTCGCAAGCCTGACATTGAGCCAGCAAGCGTTATAAGCGTGGCCCAGGCATGGAACGGCAACGCGATGGTCGACGACCACATCAAGCGAAAGATCTTGCTCCTCGGCGATGGTGCCGTGGGCAAAACCAGCCTCATTCGCCGGTTCGTGGTGGACAAGTTCTCGGACGACTACATCACCACGATCGGGACCAAGGTCACGAAGAAGGACCTGCGCCTCGAATCGCCCGGCAAGGTGACCGACCTGACGTTCATGATTTGGGACGTCCTGGGCCAGAAAGGGTACAAGGGCATCCAGGAGAGTTCGTTCCAGGGCGCGAAGGGGGCCCTTCTCATTTACGACGTCACCCGCTCGGAGACCTCGGAGAGCCTCCAAGATTATTGGATCCCGCACCTCATGTCCGTCACCGAAGCCATGCCGATCGTCTTGGTCGGCAACAAGGTCGACCTGGCGGAGTCCCGCCGGGGCGCGCAAGAGGCCCTCGACGATCTCAAGGACGTGCTCGGGGTGCCCGGATTCCTCAGTTCCGCGAAGACCGGACTGAACGTGGAGGCCGGATTCCTCGCCCTCGCGAAGTCGATCGTGTCCGACATGGACGCGAAGCTGTCCGCGCGCGAGGCCGTCGAGGAGGCGGCCCACGAGTTCATCGTCGTGGCCGATCAGATCGTGATGGACTTCTGCGACGTCATGGGCGGCCACGAAGCGGCGATGCCGATCGTGCGTCAGCAACTGATGAAGGCCGGCGTGGACGTCAGGGCTCCGACGCGGGAGGGACTCCGCCTCGCGGTCGACTACCTCGCCGAGGCGGAATCGTCCTTTCGGAACGCGGCGGACGTCGAGGCGAGCAAGAAGAAGCGCCTCGGATGGATCAAGACGGTCCCGTAATCAGAGCGGCCGTTCCATGTACGGACGCCTCAGATCGTATCCGAGCGACCGGTAGTAGCCCCGGACGCCTACCCCGGACGTGACGCGGATCGACCGCAAACCGAACTCCTCGGCCGCGATTCGCTCGCATTCGGCCATGAGGCGTCGTCCGAGCCCGCGGTGCTGCCACCGTGCCCCCGCCGAATCATGGATCGGCACGACCCGACCGACGACTTTCAGCTCCCGGACCGTCGCGGTGGAGCCGCCGATTCGGAGTCGTGCGTAACCGACGAGCACATCGCGGTTGGGGTCTTCGAAACTCAGGAAGACTTCGAGGCCCCCCGACGAATCGTACTCGATCCGGAGGAGGGCCAGCGCTTCGGGTCGGGGATCGCTTCCCCGGAAGCCCACCTCGCGACAGCGGATGCAGTGGCAATCGAGGCCCTCCGAGCGGAGGCGCTCCCTGGCCAAAACTCGCAGGTCGCCGCGCGTCACCCCGTCCTCGATGTCGGGCGCGCCAATTTCCCGCTGCACCCGTTGGATACGGCACCACCGGGGCACGATCGCCTTCACTCGAGCGATCAGCGCGACGGCCTCCTCGGTCCGAAGCGGCGTGTAGCGTCCCGATTTCCAGAGGCCATGCAGCGCGGTGCCCGGCAGGACGAGCGTCGGATAGATCTTGAGGAAATCCGGACGGTAGGCCGGATCCGCGAAGAGGTCGCGGAACGACTCCAGGTCGCGATCGGGGTCGGAACCGGGGAGACCCGGCATCATGTGCACGCCGACTTTCAGGCCCGCCTCCTTCGCCCGGGCCAGGGCCTGGCGGCTCTGCGCGTCCGTGTGGCCTCGGTGGACCGCTTCGAGGAC
>Ga0209056_10005482_pt1 | contig 13187 bp, 9 predicted proteins | sample GraSoiAngelo_114_FD_185876 | JGI IMG/M metagenome (GOLD analysis project Ga0209056, IMG submission 185876) | Grasslands soil microbial communities from the Angelo Coastal Reserve, California, USA - 14_0903_13_40cm (SPAdes) (version 2) | ecosystem: Environmental > Terrestrial > Soil > Grasslands ... | reverse complement strand
TGAACGAATTCTGCCTGCCATTCGCACAACGCCGGAATCGCTCGATTTACAGGAACTGCTGGCACAGATCGTTAACGCGGGTTGTACCGCTGCCGCGATGGAAGTTTCGTCGCATGCGCTCGCGCAGAATCGCACGCGCGGCCTCGAATGGAACGTGGCTGTCTTTACCAATCTCACGCAGGACCATCTCGATTTTCACGGGACGATGGAGAGCTACTTCGATTCCAAGGCAAAGCTTTTCGCACAACTTGGCAGCCAGCGGGAAAAGTCGAAGCCGGTCGCAATTGTGAATATCGATGACCGCCATGGCGAACAACTGCTCAACAAGATCGACAAGCGCGTCGCGGTTTTCACTTATGGCATGAGTGCGCGCGCGGATTTTCGCGCTTCAAATTATCGCGTGGAGTTCAGCGGCACTTCCTATCAGCTCGATGCGCACGGCAAGAGTTATTTGGTTCGTGTCCCGTTGATCGGCCGGTTTAACGTCGCAAACTCCGTGGCGGCGCTGGCAGCGGCCAACGCTTTGGGAATTAGTCTGCGCGATGCGGTTCTCGGCCTCGGCAAATCGCCGCAAGTGCCGGGACGCTTGGAATTAGTTCCGGCGAAGCGACAATTTCAAGTTTTCGTCGATTACGCGCACACACCGGATGCGCTCCGCAATGTTCTCAAAACTTTGAGGGAACTCGAACCGCATCGCTTGATTGTCGTTTTTGGCTGCGGCGGCAATCGCGATCGGCAAAAGCGTCCGTTGATGGGCGAAATCGTGGATCGACATGCTGACTACGCTATTGTCACCTCCGATAATCCGCGCAAAGAAGATCCGAACGCGATCATCGCGGAGATCGAAAAAGGCTTTCGATCGAGTCGTTATGTGAAAATTGCCGATCGAACGCAAGCGATTGGTCGCGCAATCACACTTGCACAGCCGCGCGACATTGTGTTGATCGCGGGCAAGGGGCACGAAAATTATCAGGAGTTCGCGGACTACACGATCCCGTTCGATGATATCCAAGTCGCGCGGCGCGCAGTCGAGGACCATCCGGTGGAATTTTGATTATGACAAAATCATGCATTGCTCAAACGTGGTCGACCGAAAGCTCCGCGCTCGATGGTAATTCGACGCGGCTTTGCCGCCATCATTATCGCGCAGGGAGCGCGTGATCCATGTCATGAATCCAACTCCGCTCGAGCAGATCGCGAAGTTTGCTGGTGCGGAGATTTCTTCCGGAGACGGCAAAGTTTTCATTGACAAGATCAGCACGGATTCGCGCACGCTGAAACGCGGCGAATTATTTGTTGCTTTGCGTGGCGAAAATTTCGATGGCCACAATTTCGTTGAATCCGCCGCAAAATCCGGTGCAGCCGGGGCAGTCGTGGATTCCAATTGGAAGGGAAAAGTTCCAGAAAACTTCGCGCTGATCCGAGTGAAAGATACGTTGCAGGCGTACCAAAAGCTCGCTGCCAACTACCGGAAGTCGCTGTCGCTCAAGGTGGTCGCGATTACTGGAAGCAATGGCAAGACAAGCACGAAAGATTTTGCCGCGGCGGTCCTAGCGCGCTGTTTTCGAGTCACAAGAACAGAGGGAAATTTCAACAATCATGTTGGCCTTCCTCGAACAATTTTGGAGGCGACGTCGCAGGATGAAGTCGCTGTTTGGGAGGTCGGCATGAATCATCCCGGCGAAGTTGCGGCGTTGGCGAGGTTGGCCGCACCGGACGTCGCCATCATTACAAACATTGGTGTCGCGCATATCGAGTTCATGGGATCTCTCGAGACGATTGCAGCGGAGAAAGGCGCACTTGTGGAAGCCGTTGGCCCTCAGGGAACGGTCATTTTAAATGCGGATGATCCATTTACGAAGAGCATCATGTTGCGCGCACGCGCCAAAGTGATTTTCGCCGGCACGACTGCAGGGACGATCCGCGCCGGCGAAATTAGTCAGAGTGGGAGCGGAACAGATTTTACAATCCTGGAGGGCGCTCATCGCTGCCGGGCGCAGTTGCCTGTGCCTGGTCTGCACATGGTCCAAAACGCGCTGCTCGCAGTTGCCGCCGGTCGCGTCTTTGGTCTTTCCCTTGAGGATTGCGCCGCCGGTCTGATCGCCGCACCGCTGACAAAGGCGCGTTTGCAGATCAAGGAAATTCATGGCGTGCAGTTTATCGACGACAGCTACAACGCAAATCCCGATTCTATGAAAGCGGCATTGCACACGTTGGTGGAACTGGACGCCGATGGGAAACGCGTCGCCGTGCTCGGAGAAATGAGAGAACTTGGTTCCGAATCGGAACACGGCCATCGAGAAGTCGGTGAAACTGCGGCCGCGCTCGGGGTCGATCACTTGATAGCAATCGGAAGCGTGGCAGCCGCAATTGCAAGCGCGGCGGAACACGCCGGATTGCGAAACAGCAGAACGGTTAATTCGCCAACTGAAGCCGCGGAAATTTTGGCTGAGATCGCAGAACCGGGTGACCTTGTGCTCATTAAAGGAAGCCGCGCCGCGCGAACGGAACGCGTGATGGAGGAATTCGGGAATCGCCGATCGGCAGCTTTGTCAAACGATCGCGAGAAGAGGAATCATTTCCGCGTAGGGACTTCGCCATGATGTACTACCTCCATCGCCTGAGCGATCACTTCATCGGCTTCAACGTTTTCTTTTACGTCACGTTCCGCGCCATTGCTGCCGCGGTGACGGCTTTCCTAGTCACGTTGGTTTTTGGAAATTTCATCATTCGAAAACTGACCGCGCTGAAGCTGGGACAACCCATTCGCGCAGCGGCAGAAGTTCACCGTCTTGCCGAACTGCATGGCGGTAAACAAGGCACGCCAACCATGGGGGGCGTGCTCCTCATCGGAGCGGTCTTTGTGTCGAGCTTCATCTGGGCTCGTCCGGGCAATCGGTTCGTTTGGCTCGCCTTGTTTAGCATGATTTATCTCGGCGCGCTCGGATTCTGCGATGATTACCTCAAGGTCACGAAGAAGAAGTCCGAAGGGATCAGCGGCCGGCTCAAACTCGTTTTTCAAATCGCCCTGGCGGCTATTGTCACGAGCGTTTTCCTCAGCAGTCCGTTGCTCGAGGTGCAGGCGCGTTCGCTCTACGTGCCGTTTATCAAAGCGCCTGTCATCGCTAACATGAGCTGGTTTACTTTCGTTTTTTTTGCGCTCGTCATTGTAGGCTCATCGAACGCGGTCAACCTCACCGACGGGCTCGATGGCCTCGCGATTGGCTGCACGATCACCGTCGCGTTTGCATATGCGCTACTTTCTTATGCGGCGGGAAATTTCCGGATCGCGGAATATTTGCAGGTCCCATTTTACCCGTTTGCTGGAGAGCTGACTGTCGTCTGCTCTGCACTGGTCGGCGCGGGTCTCGGCTTTCTCTGGTTTAACTGTCACCCGGCCAAAGTTTTCATGGGGGACACTGGCTCGCTCGCCATCGGCGGCGTGATCGGCGTCGTCGCAATCTGCTGTAAACAGGAGGTGCTCTTAATCGTCGTGGGCGGCGTTTTCGTCATTGAAGCGGTCTCGGTGATTTTGCAGGTGATCAGTTTCAAAACGACGGGCAGGCGGATTTTCGTCATGTCCCCCCTTCATCACCATTTCGAACTGACTGGTTGGAAAGAAAACACCGTCATCGTTCGGTTTTGGATTCTCTCGATAATCTTCGCCTTGCTTGGCTTGGCGACACTGAAATTGAGGTAACGGTGCGCTACAAAAATCAAAATATCGCCGTTCTTGGTGCGGGCCTGAGCGGTAATTCTGCGGCATTCTTGCTTAAGTCGGAGGGCGCACACGTCACAGTGCTCGATAGCGCTGAGGAAAAAAATCTACTCAAATCAACCATCGACAATCTCCGGGCACAAGCGGTTCGCGTGATTTGTGGGGCGGCCGCTGATGACGATTCGTCTGCTTACCAGATGGCTGTTCTAAGTCCGGGCGTCGATCCTGCCTCTCGGCTCGCGCGCAATTTTTCCTCGCGCCAGATCGACATGATCGGCGAACTCGAACTCGGTTGGCAGTCTTGTGAAACTCCAGTCCTCGCTGTTACTGGCACGAACGGCAAAACGACGACGACCGAATTGCTTGCTCAGATGTTGAACGTCTGCGGCCAGCGAACAATCGCTTGCGGCAATATCGGCAAACCGCTCTCCGAAGTTGCACGGGAAAAGAGACCATTCGATGTGCTGACGCTCGAGGTCAGCTCGTTTCAACTGGAAGCTATCCGCAGCTTTCGCCCATCGATCAGTCTCTGGCTTAACTTCGCGCCCGATCATCTCGATCGTTATCGCTCCGTGGCCGATTATCGCGCGGCTAAGCTGCGCATTTTCGAAAATCAAACCGCCGCCGATGTTGCAGTTGTTAATGCGATTGAAAAAGTGCCCGGGATTCGCGCCCGCACCATCACGTTTAGTGCTTATGTTGATCAAGCGGACTTTCGTCTCTCCGAAGGGGCGATCGTTTATCGAAACGAGGCCGTTCTGCGGTTGTCCGACACGAAACTGCGTGGCTTGCATAACATCGAGAACTTGATGGCAACGCTCGCTGCAGGGATGGCGCGAGGGTTGTCATTTCGGGAGATGGTGCCGCCGCTTTGCGCTTATGAGCCGCGTCCGCATCGGTGCGAATTCGTGCGCGAAGTCGGCGGCGTCGGCTACGTGAACGATTCCAAGGCGACCAATCTCGACGCAATGGAGAAGGCGTTGCGCGCGCAGAGCAAACCGGTCGTCCTCATCGCGGGTGGCAAGGACAAGGGTTTCACTTTCGATCCGCTTCGAGTCCTCGTGAAAGAGAAAGTTAGATCGACAATCTTAATCGGCGAAATGGCCGAGAGCATCAGGCGCTCCTGGAACGGCATGGTCACATCGGAAATCGCGAACTCGCTCGCGGATGCAGTCGAGCGCGCGCATGCCATCGCCAAACCAGGCGAGGTCGTCCTTTTTTCCCCGGGCACATCGTCTTTCGACATGTTTAAAAGCTACGCCGATCGCGGCGATCAATTTCGCGCGCTGGTGCGAGCTCTCCCCAAATGAAAGTGAAAATCCCCAAGCTTCTTAGACGCAAAAAACTTCGGGCTGCAACTGCGCGCCGTTCCGTCGGCGCATCTGCCGAAATGAATTACGAGGAGATGTCGGAGCCGAACATGAAGCTGTCTCGGGCATTGCTGATTGTTTTACTCCTTCACGTGGTTGCGGTCTCCGGAATCATCGCTTTCAACGCGATTAAGGCGCGACAGAGCTCGTTTGTACCGGCAGCCCTGCAAAATTCGGAAAATAATCCCACCACCACCATTGGATCGGCAATTAGCTCCGATGCTTCGAATCCGCGATCGGAGTTCGCGCAAAAGGAAAACGTGCCGCGTGATGAGGCGAAAACGTTCCGTTCGGTTTCGAAACCGCCTGCGAAAGACGAGCACGTGAAATCAACCGACAACGGGAACTTGCCCGCACCTTCGGGGAAAGTTTACACGGTAGTCAAAGGTGATAACCCAGTTACGATCGCAAAAAAACTAAAGGTCCCTTACGACGATCTGATCGCGCTCAACCACATCGAGGACCCGCGCAAATTGCAGATCGGCCAAAAGCTTTTGATCCCGAAATCAACGAAATCAACGAGAAGGAAAAAATCTCACGAATGAGTTCTGACGCGAAGTTCTGGGGAGCGCACAAGTCTGGCGTGTTAGTTTCGGTGTCTCGCCGCAAGAATCTTTCGCTGTGCTACGCTGTGCATTCCGCGTGGGTTTTTAGAAAAGTTCGCGATGGCGGGACTCCATCGCCAGCACGCGGGACGCGTGCACTACCCAGAACAACGAGCACGCCGCTGCATAATAATCATGCATCGTAAAAGCGCCTATATTCTTTTCCTTGCGGTGCTGGCACTGCTCGTCATCGGCATTGTCATGCTTTTCAGTACGAGCGCATTTGCCCGCGACAGTCATGGCGATGTTTATTTTTTTATAAAACGACAGGCGGTTTGGTTCGGGATCGGACTTGTCCTTTGCACCTTTGCTGCGCTGATCGACTATCACTTCTGGCAACGGACTTGGTGGCTTTGGTTTGCGCTCGCGCTTGTCGCTTTGTCGCTTTGCTATTTCCCGCACATAGGGATGCGCATTAACGGTTCGCGCCGTTGGGTCGGACTCGGACCAGTTACGTTTCAGCCCTCCGAGCTGGGAAAGCTCGCCGCAATCTTTTTCCTCGCCGCTTGGTTTACGCGGTACGAAAAAGCGGATGGCAATGTGCTCTTCGGATTGGTCCTTCCTCTTGCAATCATCAGTTTGCTGGCTGGACTTGTTCTAGGTGAAGTCGATCTTGGGACGACGGCCTTGCTCGGAACAACGGCGTTTGTCGTAATGTTCGTGGCTGGAGCAAACCCCCTATGGCTTGGAATTGTATCATTGGCTGGCCTCGGCGCTATTCTCATCGTTGCTACCCAAATCTCGGAGCGGATGGGACGGCTCTCGGCCTTTCTTCATCCGCAAGATTTCAAGGAAGATGCTGGCTTGCAGCAGATGCAGGCCTTGATCGCGTGGGGCAGCGGCGGAATGGAAGGCCTTGGCCTGGGCAATGGTCGCCAGAAGATGCTTTATTTGCCTTACGCGCACACCGATTTCATTTTTCCGATCATCGGCGAAGAGCTCGGTCTGCGGGTCAGTCTGCTCGTGGTCTTTTTATTCGTGGTCATCATTGCCTGCGGGATCATGATCGCGCTCCACGCCAAAGACCGCTTCGGCTTGCTCCTCGGCTGCGGCGTTGTTTCGCTCCTGGCTCTGCAAGCCGCCGTGAACATCGGCGTGACTACATCGCTCTTGCCGAACAAAGGGCTGCCGCTGCCTTTTATTAGTTATGGAGGCTCGAATCTTGTCGCTTGTATGTTCGGGATCGGTTTGTTGTTGAATATTTATCGGCAGGGCATTCTTGAACCAGCGCATAAGAAACGCGCGACCATACATGTGCGGATGACGCCGCGAATTTAGATGTGACTGATGAGTTCTATAAGGCTTATGGGTCAGCCGAAGATCGAAAACTAACTCTTATGAATGCAGTAATTGCATGCGGAGGGACCGGTGGACATCTTTTTCCCGGCATCGCCGTGGCTGAAGTGCTGCGCGATCGCGGGCACGAAGTCATGTTGCTGGTCTCCGAAAAGGAAATTGACGCACTCGCACTTTCCGGCCGCGCAAGTTTTCGGTTCGAAAAATTGCCGACCGTAGGACTGCCTTCGCCATTTTCGCCGGCGATTCTCGGATTCGTTCGCCGTTTCTACGAAAGCCTGTCGCTTTGTCGATCTATCTACCGCAAATTCAAACCCCAGGTGGTCCTCGGTATGGGCGGCTTCACTTCCACGGCGCCGGTGTTGGCCGGACGGATGCGCGGCGTTACCACCTTTATTCACGAATCGAACGCCGTCCCAGGAAAAGCGAATCGATTGACCGCACGCATGGTGCGCGCCGTCATGCTCGGCTTCAAGGAATGCGCGCCCTTCTTTCCAAAAGCGCGCACGGAATTTACCGGCACGCCGATCCGAACCGAACTAAAACCTTTGGATCGACAGGTTGTGCGTCAAAAGTTCGGACTGCGTCACGATCTCACCACGCTGCTGGTGATGGGAGGTAGCCAGGGCGCGAGCGGGATTAATCAAGCCATGATCAAATCGTTGCCATTTTTGCAAGGCGCCTCGCTGCAGGTGATTCATCTTTCCGGCGCGCGGGATGAGCGTCTCGTTGCCGATAATTATCGCCGCGAAAATGTCCCTGCTTATGTTGCCGCCTTTTATCATCGAATGGAGGAAGTTTATAGCGCTGCCGATCTCCTCGTTGCACGATCCGGCGCGGCGAGCCTCGCCGAATTCGCCGCGTTTTCATTGCCGAGCATTTTGATTCCGTTTCCCTATGCCACCGACGATCATCAAACGCGCAACGCAGAAATTTATGCGCGTGCTCAGGCAGCGATTCTCCTCAAGGAATCGGAGCTCTCCGGTGAATTGCTCGCACGCAAGATTCGAGAGTTAATCGAGAATCCCGAGCAAATTCAACGAATGGCTGCGAATTGTTCGCGTCTCGCACCGACAGATGCGGCCGGACGCGTGGTCACGACCATGGAAAAATATACGACTCATGAAGCTCGTCTCTGAGGTCGATCTGCCAAAATTGCTGACGGGTGAGCGACATAGGATTCATCTCATCGGCGTGGCCGGGAGCGGCATGAGCGGGATCGCTGCTCTTTTGCTCGAGCTTGGGCACAATGTCAGCGGCTCAGACAAAGTAAGCACGCTCGAGACGGATCGATTGCAACGCTTAGGTCTGCGTTTCTTTCCACAGCATCGCGCGGAGGATGCCAGCGACGCCGATCTGATCGTGGTTTCCTCTGCGATCAAGATCGATAATCCGATTCTGGTGAGCGCGCGAGATTCGAGCAAGCCGGTCGTGCGCCGCGCTGAAGCCCTCGCAGCGGTCATGCGCGGCAAGCGCGGCGTTGTCATCGCCGGGATGCACGGCAAAACAACAACCTCAGCGATGACGGCGCACGTTTTGCGCGAAGGCGGGTTGCATCCATCGCATTACGTCGGGGCCGAGATTCCGATTCTTGGGACGAACGCGCACTGGGATTCACGCGGCGAATATTTCGTGGCGGAAGGAGACGAAAGCGATGGGACCCTGCGCTGTTTTCATCCCGAGCACTGCCTAATTCTAAATATTGAGGAAGAGCATCTCGATTTTCATGTCGATCTCGAGGCGATCGAAAAAGTTTTTGCGCAGCTTATCGAGCAAACCAGCGAAACGGTTTTTTACAACGTCGATGATGCGAACACGGCGCGATTGTGCGCAAAACACAAGGGAGCGATCTCGTTCGGGTTCTTCGAAAAGGCGGATTATCGCGGCGCCGATGTCGAGCTGCGGGATTTCGCTTCGGTCTTTTGCGTTTATCGGCGCGGGCAGCAACTGGGCGAAGCGATTCTGAATGTTCCCGGGCAGCACAACGTCCAGAATGCTGTTGGTGTGATTGCCCTCGCCACCGAGCTTGGAATTCCGTTTGAAAAAATTGCGGCTTCGCTGCGCAAGTTCGAGCACGCGCGCCGCCGCTTCGAAATCAAGTATCAGAGCGATCGTTTTTTGCTTGTTGACGACTATGCCCATCACCCCACCGAGATCCGCGCGACGTTGAAAGCCGCGAAATCGACCGGTCGCAAACGTGTGCTGACCATGTTTCAAGCCCATCGCTATTCGCGCACCAAAGCGCTGCGCAAAGAATTTGGTCGCGCCTTCGATGACGCCGACCGTGTGGTCGTGACCGACGTTTATCCCGCCAATGAGGCGCTGATTCCTGGAATCAGCGGTAAAACGATAGCGGATGAAATCGCGACGCATGGTCATCGCGGCGTCAGTTATCAGCCGCGTTTGGAGTGGGTTCATCGCGATGTCGGCAACATGCTGGACTTCGGCGATCTCGTTTTGAGCCTGGGTGCGGGCAACATTCATGAACAATTGTCCGTGTTGGCCGCCGATCTCGTGATTGCCGAGAGATTAATAGCAATCGTTGGTGAGGAAGCCGATGTCCGGCTCTACGAGCCGCTCTCGAAACACACCACTTTGCGCGTGGGCGGCCCAGCGCAATTTTGGGTGGAGCCGCGTAACGAGAACGCATTTGCGGAACTGATTCGCTCTTGCCGGCGCGAAAGTCTCCCGCTTTTCGTCATCGGGCGTGGCTCAAATTTGCTCGTCCGCGATGGTGGCATTCGTGGTGTTGTGGTCCATCCCCGTGGTGGCGACTTCGACAGGATCGAGGTAAATGGCAACGAGATCATCGCGGGCGTCGGCGCAAAATTAAAAGAGGTCGCCTATGCAGGTAAGGCGGCCGGCCTCGGTGGGCTGGAGTGGATGGAGGGAATTCCGGGTGCAGTCGGCGGCGGCCTGCGCATGAACGCTGGAGCGATGGGGGCGCAAACGTTTGAAAACATCGTGCGCGTTCGTTATCTCGATGCAAATGGCGAGGCGCACACAAAAACATGCGATGAGCTGGAAGTGCATTATCGAAATTTCCCATTGCTCGAGAATAATTTTGCGGTCTCGGCGGTTTTTCGCGGGCAACCCGCGCCAACTGAAGAAATCGTCCGCAAGTTGGAGGCTTCTCAGGAGAAGCGCCGTACTTCGCAGCCGGCGGCCAAGAGCGCAGGGTGCATTTTCAAAAATCCCAATTCGTGCCCGGCAGGAAAACTGGTTGATGAATTGGGATTAAAAAATTCGCGCGTCGGAAAAGCACGAGTGTCGGAGGTGCACGGCAATTTCATCGTTAATGACGGCGGCGCGACCGCAGCGGACATGATCGAGTTGATAGAGAGGATTAAAAGCGTGGCGCGTGCGAAGCGCGGGATCGAATTGGAAACGGAAGTGCAAGTCGTGGGAGAGATGGCGTGAAACGGAAGAGGACCATTCCAAAAAAAATTGCGGTGCTCATGGGCGGGCCAGGTAGCGAGCGCGACGTTTCGCTGGCGACCGGCCGCGGAATCTCAAAAGCGTTGCGCTCGCTCGGCGCGGATGTCGTCGAGGTCGATGTAAGGGACGCGAAGTTTGAACTGCCGGACGATGTGGACCTTGCGTTCATTGCGCTGCACGGAACTTTTGGCGAAGACGGCCAGGTGCAGCGAATTCTGGAAGCGCGCGGTGTTGTTTATACCGGCGAAGGAGTTGAAGAGAGCAGGCTGGCTTTCGATAAAATTCGATCGAAGGAGAAATTCCGCGAGCACCAGGTGATCACTCCGGAATGGGAAACCATCGGAGCGCATCAGCGTCCTCGCATGCAACTGCCTATTGTAGTTAAGGCGCCGCGACAAGGGTCCACCGTCGGCGTTCACATCGTAAAAAAGGCGGAGGACCTCGAGTCGGCAATTGCCGATGCTGCCGAGTATGACCGCGAATTGTTGATAGAAAGATTTGTGCCGGGCCGGGAATTGACGATTGGTATTCTCGGTGACCAGGTCTTGCCCATTCTCGAGATAATTCCGAAGGGCGGCTTTTACGATTTCACGAATAAGTATCCATTCTTAAATCCCAAGGCCGGCGGCGGAGCACAACATGTTTGCCCGGCGAAGATCGACCCTGGCAAGACAAAAGAGATTCAAGACTTGGCATTGCGCGCATATCGCGCTCTGGGCTTGGAGGTGTATTCGCGCGTCGATGCGATTTTATCGGAAACCGGCCAGCCGTTTGTGCTGGAGATCAACACGATTCCCGGAATGACAGAGGCGAGTCTGTTGCCCGAAGCCGCCGCGGCCGCCGGGATCAGCTACGTCGATCTTTGTGCGCGCATCATCGCGCTTTCCCGCGCCAGAACAGAAGGGACCCGGAAATGAACTTCGTCCAAAAAGGCTCCCGGTCGCGAAATCGGCGTGTGTCCAATGTGCGCCATCGGCGCCAGCAGCACTTGCTCGATGTGAAGGTCCGCTCCCGCAGGGTAACGCAGCATCGAATCCGAAGGGCTCTGGTTGTTCTTTCCAGAGTGGTGTTGCTCGCTGGGCTCTGCGGTGCCGTTTATGTCGGGGGGCGTGAAGCTGCCAAGCGCCTCTTTTTCGAGAATCGGGATTATCAGTTGAAGACAATTGAACTGCAGACTGACGGCACGTTGCAGCGCGAGCACGTTTTGAAAGTAGCCGATCTGCAAGAGGGCGAAAACATTTTCAGCGTGAACCTGGCGCGCGTCCATGACCGCATACAGCAGCTTCCCCAAGTCGATGAGGTCCAGGTGGTGCGAAAGTTGCCTACTGAAATCGACATCCGTGTCGTGGAACGTAAGCCGGTTGCGTGGATCACAAGTGACAAAGAAATTTCCGATCCTTTTGTGTCAGATGCTGCTTTTCTAGTGGATGCGCGAGGCGTTTTGATGAGAGAAAAGAAATTGTTGCCAGAATATCTGGGATTGCCGCTCATTTTGGGATTCTCGAGCGAATCGCTCGAGGCTGGGAAAGTCGTCGAATCGCCCGAAGTCAAAACGGCGCTGGAGCTGCTGCGCTTAAGCACGCGCAGTTTCATGCAAATGCGCTTTCAGATTCGCGAGATCAATATTTCCAGGAATTATTGCCTGCTGGTGACGGACAAAAATCACACGCGCGTCACGTTTGGGTTAAATGACCTCGAGACGCAATTACAGCGGCTGGAACAATTTCTTGTTTACTGCGATGACTCAAAGCAGGAACTGGAAACTGTGAATTTGCTCGTGCAACGAAATATCCCCGTCACCTTCGCCACCCCTCCGGCGGCAGTTATCAACGACACGATCGAGCCCCCTGTGGAACCGCGGATTCTAAAAGCAATCCCGGTGCATTCGCCGGCAAAGACCGCAGCGTCGCCGGCGAAAGCGCGCGCCAGTTCGACGCCGATCGCCAAAGCAATTCCATCCAACGCCAGAGAAAGGACTAACAACGATGGCGAGCAATAATTTGATGATTGGCCTTGAGATTGGCACGTCCAAAATTTGCGTCGTCGTCGGGGAAAGCCGGCCTGATGGCACAGTCAAAATCCTCGGTGTTGGTCAGACGCCATCGCGCGGCGTACGTAAAGGCGAGATCGTTGATTTTGAAACCGCGATGAAATGCGTGCACGAAGCGGTGGTCGATGCCGAACAGAAAAGCGACGTCATGATCCGAAGCGTTTACGTCGCCATCGCTGGGTCGCACCTTCAAAGTTTCAATAATCGCGGGTGTGTGATGTTGCCCGAAGATCGCGATGAGATTGATGAGCAGGACGTCGAGGATGTAAAGATCAACGCACGCGAGGTGAGCATCCCTGCGCAAAACGCTTTCCTGCATTCCATCATCCAGCATTATCATGTCGATGGTCAGAACGGCGTGCTCAATCCGATCGGGATGCTTGGGCAAAAATTGGAAGCCGATTTTCATATCATCCACGGCCTGCGCACGCGCATTCAGAACACCATCCGGTGCGTGAAAGAGTTGCCGCTTGACGTTGAGGACGTCGTCTTCGGCGGGCTTGCTTCTGCGCAGGTGATCCTCACTCAGCACCAAAAAGATCTCGGGGCGCTGGTGATCGATATCGGCGGTGGGACGACCGATTATATTTTGTACGCTGACGGCGCAGTCAAACAAAGCGGTTGCATTGCGATCGGCGGCGACCATATCACCAATGATATTTCCATGGGGTTACGCATCCCGATGGCGCGCGCGGAGAAATTAAAAGTCG
>Ga0209056_10005481_pt1 | contig 13187 bp, 11 predicted proteins | sample GraSoiAngelo_114_FD_185876 | JGI IMG/M metagenome (GOLD analysis project Ga0209056, IMG submission 185876) | Grasslands soil microbial communities from the Angelo Coastal Reserve, California, USA - 14_0903_13_40cm (SPAdes) (version 2) | ecosystem: Environmental > Terrestrial > Soil > Grasslands... | reverse complement strand
ACTGTGAAAATCAAGCCACATGACCTGAGTGCCCAGGCCAACCTGGCGTGGGTGCTTGCCACTTCTCCGGATGCGTCATTGCGGGATGGCCCCAGGGCCATTTACTTGGCGAAAAAAGTACTCGAGCGCGCTGGCCCGGCAAATGATGAGAAGGCAATAATCGCTCTTCGAACACTTGCGGCGGGCTACGCAGAGAGCGGCCGATTCCCTGAAGCTATCGCGACAGCTCAACAAGCTTTGCAACTCGCCATGGCTCAAGATAACTTCGCTCTGACAAAAGACCTTCAATCAAACATTGCCAGCTATCGAAGAAACATTCCGCTGCGAGACCCAGAAGCGGTAAATAAGACTCGGTAATCAAAATCGAGCTCAGTCAGCAGAGCGCAGTTTTTGCACGATCATCGTTGCCCGATCAGGAAACAGCAGGCAACGAATTGGATTCAACACAAAGGACCCAGCGGCGGCGCAGCCGCAACCCAATGTTCCTACAGAAGGAAACGAAGTCAAGGAAGGGCTTGTATTCCAACGGAACGCAAATTCAAAACTTCGCTTTCCTCGCGGTCTTCTGTAGACCTTTTTCCGATGCATCCACTTTATGAGAAGGCAGACAAACTCAGCTCCGAAGTCGCAGGACACAGTCTTTGTTGTCTTCGTTATCTTCTGTAAGAAAGCGAGCAGTCGAGGACGAACAAGGAGAACGAGAAACTTGCGCAAGGCTGCGAAAACTTTCACGCATAGCGGCGCAGAGGACGCAGGGGCGGCGCAGCGGCAACCCAAGTCGAGCCCGCGAAGCCACCCGCGTCGGCTCGGCTACGGCGTGCCCGGCGCGAATGAACGCGAATTGGAGAGAATTTCCGCTGGATTTTCGCGGAGCTTTCGGAGTGCGACAGGTCTCCGTGTCGCTTTGGATGGGACCTTCCTTGAGATGAAAAGCAATGCTCGCCCGATCGCGTAAAGCAAAGCAAATCCGATCGTCGCACTCCCCTGCACCGCGTGCGACCATTCTAGGTGTTGTTATTTTTCTGATGGCCATTACCTGGCTGGTCTTCGGACAGACGTTGCGCCATCCGTCCATCAACTTCGATGACCAAGGATACGTCTTCCAAAATCCCCAGATCACCACAGGCTTAACTTCAACCGGTATTCTCTGGGCTTTCACACATTCGTGGATGCAGAACTGGCATCCGCTGACATGGATCTCGCACATGCTGGATTGTCAACTCTTTGGGCTGAATGCAGGGGGACACCACTTTACTAATGTTCTACTGCATATGATCGCCGTGATCCTGCTTTTCCTTGTGTTGTGGGAAATGACAGGCGCGCTCTGGCGCAGCGCGTTTGTAGCTGCGGTGTTTGCTATTCATCCTCTAAGAGTGGAGTCGGTTGCTTGGATTGCAGAACGCAAGGATGTGCTTAGCGGTGTATTTTTCATGCTCACGCTAGGTGCTTATGTTTGTTACGTCCGCAAGCCAGCAAGCATGCGCTACGGGATTGTCGCGTTGGTCTTTGCGCTTGGCCTGATGGCCAAGCCTACGCTCGTAACACTCCCGCTCGTACTCCTCTTGCTCGACTACTGGCCCCTCAACAGAGTTGGAAATCAGCCGTCACAAGTCAGAAGTCGCAGATCAGGGGTCACCCGTCAGCCGCCTTCTCGGAGCTACGGCGAGCCAAGGTGGTCAGTGGTTCGCGGTCTCGTAATGGAAAAGGTTCCTCTGCTCGTTCTCTCTGCCGGGTCTTCCATAATCACGCTGTTCGCCCAAAGGCGCGCCACTGTTTCTGTCGAATCTTTACCCCTCTTGTGGCGAATCAAGAACGCGCTTGTGAGCTACGTTGCCTACATCTGGCAGATGGTTTTTCCGATCGACCTGGCACTCGTTTATCCGCATCCCGAGTATCGGCTGGCATTTTGGAAAGTCGCCGCAGCCATCGCATTCTTGGCAGGCGTTACGGCAGTTGTGCTCGCTTTTGGTAAGGGGCATCGATACTTGGTGACCGGGTGGTTCTGGTACATCGGAATGCTTGTGCCCATAATTGGAATCGCGCAGGTCGGAGCTCAGGCGCGGGCGGACCGCTACACCTATCTCCCGCATATCGGCCTTTATCTGATGGCGACCTGGACTGCAGCAGACTTGTCTGTGACGTGGCGCTACCGTCATCAGATCCTTACGACTACAGCCGCAGTAGTAATTGCCGCTCTCGCGTGGTTGGCCTGGGTTCAGAACACCTATTGGCGTGACAGCGAAACACTGTGGAATCACACACTCGCTGTCACCTCTAATAACGATATTGCACACGCGAATCTCGCCGAAGTCCTTCTAAGGGCGGATCGTGTGGACGAAGCAATTTCTCATTCTGAAGAAGCAATCAAAATTCATGCCCGCTACTTCCCTGCGCACGACGCACTCGCAGAAGGTCTCTTACGAAAGGAACGCGTGCACGAGGCAGTCGCGCATTTGAAAGAAAGTTTGAAAATCAACCCAGATGGCATTTACGCCCAAGCCAAACTGGCATGGGTGCTTGCTACTTCTCCAGACGCGTCATTACGGGATGGCGCCAAGGCCGTTGAGTTGGCGAAAAAGATAACCGAGCTCGTTGGCCATGGGAATGATCAGAAGGCAATAATCGCTCTTCGGATACTGGCGGCGGGCTACGCAGAGACCGGCCGATTTTCTGAAGCCCTCGACAAAGCTCAACAAGCCTTCCAACTGGCTGTTGTTCAAGACAATTCGGCGTTGACAAAAGACCTTCAATCAGACATTGCCAGCTATCGAAAAAACCTTCCACTGCGACACCCAGAAGCGGTTAAGTAAGACTCGGTAACCAGAATCGAGCTCAGTCAGCGGAGCGCAGTTTTTGCACGAAGATCGACGGGCATCTTTGCCTGAGTCGGGAAATAGCAGGCAAAGAGCTGAATTCAACGCAGAAGAGGAATGCGGCGCAGCGGCAACCGAAGTGGGATCCGCCAAAACACCCGCCGCCGCTGCACTACTACAGCCCCCGGCAGGCGCCAAAAAACTCGAAAAACAGGGAGGTGCAAAGCGGGCACAGCCGCAACCCAGATTGAGCCCGGGTCGCGGTTTCCCCGACTGGCAACGATTTCAGGCGCTTGGGAAAAGCGCCCTTCCTTGATTCGCGTCAATTAGCGTGATTCGCGGGAAGAAAAAAATTTGCCCAGGCGTCATTCGTCATTCGCCTGCCTCGCCGTGTTACCGTTACGAAGGCGGGTGCTTCGACATTCTTCTGGCATTTTGTGGACGAACCCGGTAAAACGTCGGAATACTTGACGATTTTGGGGACTTGACCGTAAATCGGCGGGAATTCATTCACTGCCTAAGGAGTTGAGACACTGAAACTTATAATTTGATCTGCAGCTTACTTAGTTTATGGCACAAGGCTTGCTTTTTACCAATCACACGTATGCGCATGTACAAGATCTCCCCTACCAAACTGGCCTTATTGTCGGCGGCCTTTTGTGCCCTTACGCTCGCATTCAGCCACAACGCCAGTGCGAATACCGTTCTGGGCTTCTTTCCGGGGGATACACACGTTGTTGGCACCGTGACGCCTGGTTCACCAGCCAGTCCCGCCGACGTAAGAGATTATATTAACTTTATGATTAAGTTGAGTCTTGGCGATTCTGTAAACCATGACTTCGGGGGAGCGGAAGGCATCCAGAAAATCACGCGCACAACGAATATGTTCGCTAACTTGCCTACGGCCTCAGCAACGGGAGCTGTAACCGGTACCGGCATCACCATAGACCTTAACCTCTACGGTAAGTTTACATACCTGTTTGCGAAATACGACGGCCAAAGAGATATTTCTCAAGTTTGGTACATCGGTGGCTTAACTGGGCAAATCACGATTCCTTTGCTTGGGCCCAAAGGGCATGCCCTTTCCGGGTGGATACTCTTTGGCCCAACTGGTGGTTCTGTTCCTGACGGCGGCGCCACTGTAACGTTACTCGGGGTGGCTCTCGGCGCGCTTGGTGTGGTTCGGCGTTACCTAACCGGTTAACCAGAAAAAACGATTTTCAGCAAAGCGTCCCGGTCCTCGCGAAGCTGAGCTGGAAGCAAAGTGGCTGTTCCTGGGGGGTGGCCACTTTGTGTTTTTTAGCGTGTTTTGTCCTTAGGCGGGGAGCACTTTTCCCGTAGGAACTTCTATCTCCAAGGATCGCCCGAGAAAGTCGAGCAGCACTCGAATTCGTTCTTTGGCAGGCAAAAGTTGGGTGACCACCACCTCGAGTCCTTGAAAAGGTCCCTCTACTATGTGGACCGGCTGGCCAATTTTGGGAGACGAATCGATGGTGACGACCTCGTCGGAGCCAGCCTTTGACTGAAGGGCGGCGATGATCTCTTCCTGCAGGGTTGCCAGGCGATCTCCAAATCGGACAATTCCCCGGACTCCGTGCGAGCTTTCGACCGCCCGACGCTGAGTGGAATAGACAAATTTCGCGAACAAATAACCTGGAAACATCGCCTCCACAAACCATACTGGCCCTCTCTGAGTCAGCTTGCGAAAACGTAGCCGCGGCGATAAACACTCGATTCCAAAGTGACGCCGCAGTCCCACCGCCGCCAGGTGCTCTCGCTTGGGCTCAGTCCTCAGGCAGAACCACACAGGATCGTTAGCCAGCGCGAGCAAGGCGGATGACTGCGTCACAGAGCCAACTAACACCAAGGAGCGCTGAGGGGCAAATCGACGCCCGCTACAAAAACGACATTGGCCCGCAAGTGCGGCGGCGGCGGCGCTACGCTCTGGGGTTGGTCGCAGTCGCTTCTTACCCTGAAATTGCAAATCGCGGATTTTCAATATGAGCCGAAGTGGCACCCCAACGATAGAAGCGCATTTCTCCTCACTATTTTTCCAATAGCGGCGCGCGCGAATCGGGGTAATCGCGCTAATGGCCTAACCCAAAGAGTCGCGTTCAAAGGCCGATTCCCGTCGCCGCCTAAACTCGCGGCCCTGGCGCTGCGAGCCACTGACCTTTCAATGCTCGCTGGTGGGCTCTGGCTGCGAGCAGTTCGACGGCGTATTCGTTCGCCTGGTCCCAGTGGGCAGCGAATTCCTCATCCTTCCGCCGGTGATCGTGCCGATGTCATAGTCCCGGGGCCAGATCTGTCGGACTAGTGCAACAGCCGCCCGGGAATTTGCTAAGGCTCCAAATCACCCGCGGAAGTTTAGTCTGCCGGCACGCATTTAGCGGGTACCGCTTAGCGCGTCACGGAGATTTACGAAGTAGCAATCCGTGGTTATGAGACGTTGGCGGTTTTTTCACGGTTTTTTCTACGGTCGGCTAAAATTTTGCTGGAAAACGGTGCAACTCTACACAACACACCGCGAATGCTGAATCGCCAAATACCTAGCGTAGGCAACGCTGTGCAAAGCAGTGAAACAATGCGCAACTCGTTAGGCTTGAATTAGAAATCCGTTGCTCTATCCAGCTGAGCTACGGGCGCAGAACAAGCGAGCAGAATATGTCGCTCTCGAATCAGAAATCCAGCCGCAAAAGACAAAGCGAATCTCGCGCACGATCAAACACGGCACCCGCGTTTTGCTCCGGAACTGACCAAAAATATCCCTTGTAAACAGGACCCGCGGACGCTAAAAGGGCTCTCTCTTATCGCCCCCATGACAAAATCTTTAAGTTCCGTTGTCCCTTTTCGTTCGTCCCAGCTTGGCATAACTGCCATACTTCTCGCGTGCTCACCAGGCTTGGTCAAAGCTGCCGATCGGAAGCAATTGCCTGTAAATCAATATGGCGCGCCAGTGATGGACGCTCAAGGGCGCCACGTTAATTATGATCGCAAAACTCTCGAGCGGATGGCCCGGGTGCAGCGGAATTCGCCAAATCTTCGCTCGAGTCGTGCGCGCGCACACATAGCCGGTGCTACGGCGACACCGCGGCCTCAACCGACTCCGGCGCCGCGTCCCACGCCACGACCGCCACCAATCGTCCAGGCAGCGTTCTGGCAGTACGCCATCTTCGGCTCCGGTATCGGGGCGAGCAATATTGTGATTGGTCCGACAGTACCAAATGGGGCTCCGGAGATCGTCATTGGCGGCAGTTCACAGGGTTATTTCTGGGGCAACGATTTTTGGCATTCCATCCAACACAACCAAACAACGGGCGGCTACGATCAGATTTTCGTTAGTCCAATCTACCCGCCTCGCGAAGGTGAATACTCCGTAACTATTAGCCGAATTGGGCTTGCGCATGTCACGAGTGCGTCGAATTGGCAACTCGTTGTGATGCTGAATGACGGGCTGATCTATCTCTATGACTTTGCGACCAAAACGGAACTCGGCCACTTCGATACGGGAATCGCTGGCTCTTACGGATTGACGGGGCTAAGCCTAACCGATCTCGATGGAGATGGACTTGCGGAGTTGATTGTCACCACACAAGACGACCTATTTGTCTTCAATAGCGCGGGACAGTTACTCTGGCAAGTTACAGGAGCGGGTGGTTATGACGTGGTCGCGGGGCAGATGGACAATGATCCAGCAATCGAGATCGCGACAACCAGTGGTAATGTCGTCGACGCCAGCACGCATACTGTCCAGTGGACATACAACGCCGGTTTCGGTTCTTATCTGAAGCTGGCCCCGTTCCCGGGCGAGAATTATCAGCAGCTCATTGGTGCCAATGCATGGGACATCATTTACTCTTATGATGTTGCCCGCCAGGTCCCGCGGTGGTCGATTCCGAACTTCAACACTGGCGGAATTCAGGTAGCCGATGTTAACAACGACGGTGTCCCTGAGATCATCATCGGGGATGCCCAATGGGGTACGGTGCATGTTCACGATCTCAATACGCAGGCGCTATTGTGGGAAGTAAACAACCCGGAGCACGGTGTTACCAACATCGCGGTCGGCGATGTAGATAACGATGGAGTAGTCGAGTTGCTTTGGGGAGCGGGATACAGTGATACTGGTCCGGATCATCTGTACGTGGCGAGCACAACCGGAACGCACGACATTAAATGGCAGAACGTGGATTTGGAGGGCCCCTTCCTGGGGCCAGCGATTGGCGATCTCGACGGAGATGGGCAGCCGGAGTTGGTTGTCTGTTCTGCGTACTCCGATGCTACGTACGGTAGCGGGCGTATTCTGGTATTTGATCTTGCTACTTTGGCATTGCGAGCAATATCGGATCCGGTTGTAGATAACTACGCATGGACGGGCGTGCATGACTTCAAGCTGGAAGATGTCGAGAACAATGGACGCATGTCCATTGTGATTGGCGCCGATTATCTCTACGATGGCGCGATCGAGATCTATCGATTTGACTCGGACAACACCTTTACGCGGATATGGACAAATGCGACGCGGCCGGTAGGCAATCCGTTTAACTTCGTTGAGGTAGCTGATCTCGACAATAACGGCACGCGCAAAATCATTGCCGGCAACACCGTCGCCCACACCGGTTCAGATGGCGTTTATGTTTATGTCTATGACTATCCCTCGGGCGTGCAATCGTGGCGCTCGGTCGCTCTCGCCAGCGGATTTAGCAGCGTCAACGGCCTCATCGTGGAAGACCTCAACAGTGATGGCAACAAAGAGATTGCCGCACTCGTTAGCACTGGCGATCTTTACACCTGGGACGGGCCAAGCCGTCAATTACGCAACCTTCTCCAAGGCACAAATGGTACGCTGCTTAGTAATCGGGCCAGCCCGGCCGGTCTCGTACTCGGAGACATATCAGGCGTGGGCCACTTTTTGCAATGGGGCAACGATAGCTACACCGAGACGTTCACGCGTCAGTTGGCGACCGATTGCGATCTCCATACGGCTACCCTCCTTGCATCAATGGTCAATGTGACACCGGATAACTCGCTGTGGACGGGCACCGGCAGCATTCTCCATCAGCGCCTCGCGCCAAACTACGACAACGTCGCCTGGCAAAGTCCGGAGGTTGGGAATAGCTTCGGGCGATTTGTTGCCACTGCTACGCGCAACAATCAGCCGTGCGTGTTCAGTTCAGCTCAACATGCGGTGGTTGGGTTAACGATGACGCCACCGACTACACCTACGCCTACGCCTAATCCCAGAGCGACACCACGACCACGGCCAACGCCGGCACCACGCCCGTAACCGACAGTAAGTGGCACATTTGGCCGCACCCGCGGCGCAATCGCGATCACTTTCAGCGCGAGGATTGACGCATCACCACAGGTTTGATAAACGCTGGTGCGCAGACGGATGCGTTTGCCTGCCATGGCGAAGGAAGCTTCATCGGCCAATCTCTGTCCCATTGCATGAAGTGCTGGAGGCCGAGTTCACGGTTCTACATGGCAAATTGTCCGCAGATTAGATAAGCAAGGTACGGGCCCTGAAAAACCGAATAGTGTGGGGGAAGCAATTTGATTACGGGCGTCACCAGGCCTCGGCTTGCGCCCGTTGCTCGATCTGCTCGAGACTGGGATCAGTGTTGCTGATCCAATTGCGCGCTTGAGTAATCTCCGCTGGATTCACTGGAATGGCGCGCGGAATTTCTTCGCCTCTCGCCACCAGTGCGCCTTCATATTTTACCGGTTTGCCGCGTTTGATGGGAAACTTCCAATGATGCCCGAACTTGAAGAGCGCGTAATACATGGTCTTGGCTTCGGTTGCGCCGACCCCGCTGCAACGCATGGCGTAATAGAACATCCGGTCGCAATCCTCCCAGGGGCGCTTGTGCTCCCCGTAGGCGACATCGTGCAGCACCGAAGCATTCCGATATTTGCCTTCGAAGGGTCCGCCCATGACCGACCAAAGATATCGCGGAATCGATGCGCCATCGACAACCGAACCGATCGTTGCCACCCAGATTTCTCCATGCGGATCGGTGTAGCGCAGTTCAGTTAAGAGCGTCATGGTCCTCCCGTCGGGGTTCCACTTTGTCACCGGTTCACCATCGTAGTGCCCCCATTTGGTTGCCCCTGGAATCGTTTGGTCGACACCAGACGGCTCACCGGCCTTGTTGCTTGAGGCACATCCAGCCAATGCGGTTGCGAACAGAGCAATGAATGCAAACAATTGAATTCCCTTAACGCTTCCCATGAGGCCAACGTTTATCGCGCAAGATTCACGATTCAACTCTCAGGTCGATCGCCTCTGATGCAACCTGACCCATTAGCGACGGTCGCGGTTGATGGCGCCCAAATCGTCTGTCGCGCAATCGGAAAAGGTCCACCGCTTCTGGTCTTAAATGGCTTCGCTGCAACGAGTGCAGACTGGGATCCGTCTTTCATTGATCGACTCGCGTCTTCCAACGAATTGATCCTGGTGAACAACCGCGGCATCGGTGGCTCCACAGATGATGGACAGGCATTCGACATCGCGCGGCTTGCCGATGATACCGCGCATGTAATCGAGAATCTCGGTGTCGAGCGCGTGAGTGTGCTTGGATGGTCAATGGGCGGATTCATAGCGCAAGCACTCGCATTGAACTACGCGGATCACATTGACAAGCTCGTGCTGTTATCGACGGATTGCGGCGGAATCGAGGCGGATCTCGCCTCACCTGACGTGTGGTCCAAACTCATTGACACGTCCGGCACCCCTAACGAGCAGGCAAGACGTTTGTTGTTCCTGCTTTTTCCAACCGACGTCGCCAAATCCGTCTATCGCCTATTCGGCGATATCGTGGCAACGGCGCGCGCGCATTTATCTCCTGAGCTCCTGAACCGTCAGGCAGCAGCGATGGACGCATGGCATCGCAACGGCGTCGCGAGCCGGCTGCGAGAGATACGCGTGCCGGTGCTAATTGCTAGCGGAACGGAGGACATCGTGATTCCTCCTCTAAATGCCCTGAAATTGGTGAATACAATTCCAGGCGCATGGCTTGCTCAATTTCCTCGCGGTGGCCACGCCTTCATGACGCAGTATCCACGCGCGCTTGCCGACCTAATTAACAGTTTTCTCGGAGTTGATCATTCAGTGCTGCGGTCGCTCTGACGAACCTTTGCCGACGCCGGTCTGTATCCCATCCCCTAGTGCTTTTTGGGAACGGCCCAGAGGGCCGTGGCTACACTGAAGCGCGTCAACAGACGCTTAGCGCGTCCATGCTCTCCAGCGTTTGCGGATCGGCTTCGCGTACCGTTCCACGTCCATTTTTTTCAACCGTTTAACGCCATCTCGCATCACATCACCCGATTTTTCCCGGGCCGATTTGAACAGCGGCCAGAGAAACGGCAGCGAAAGAACGCTCCAGTTGAATTTCCCCCAGGGCGACTCCAGCTCGATTTCCCGTTTGCGCTCGCCGGGAGCGACGTAGCGGATCGCCAGGCCAATGGCGATTCCGAGGCCGAGTGCACCGAGAATGGTCGGCACTGGATTTTCGCGCAAAAAATCTTCTGTGCGGTCCAATGCGCGGCTCGCTTTCTCCTTCGTTTGGTTCCACGTCTGGCTCATTTCCGTGGAAACTTGTTCTGTTGCTCGACGAAACTGCTCACGCCCAGTTGAGCCAGTGTCTTCTTCGCGTGGCTGAATCGGCTGCGCTGGAAGCGGTTCGTCCCTCGTAAGATCGTTTTCGTTCGGATTCATACAAAGTTTTATCGTATGCCGAGGCCCGCCTGCGCTTCCCATAGGGAAACGGCTACAGGTTTTTGCGATACGCGTTGTAAACATCTTCGCCCCAAACAACGAAAATCACTTTCTGGATCTCATCGCTCATCGCAAGAAATTCGCGCGTCGTTTTGAATGCAATGCCCGCGGCTTCCTCAATGGGATAACCGTAAGCGCCGCAACTGATCGCCGGAAAAGCTATCGTTCTGATTTCATTTTCCGCCGCAAGCTTCAGCGAATTGCGGTAGCAATTTGCCAGTGTCCGCGCTTCGTCATGCGTCCCGCCGCGCCAGATCGGTCCGACTGTGTGAATGACAAAACGCGCGGACAAGTCATAGCCGCGGGTAATCTTCGCTTGTCCGGGTTCGCAACCGCCCAGCGTGCGGCATTCGGCGAGCAGTTCGGGGCCTGCCGCACGGTGAATTGCGCCATCAACGCCGCCACCGCCGAGGAGCGTTGTGTTTGCCGCGTTTACAATCGCATCAATGTCTAACGTGGTGATATCGCCGCGGAGGATTTCGGTCTTGTCCATACTACAGTTTTGCGGAGTTCATTTGCATCCGCAGTACTCCAGTTGTTCGTGTTGCTTACGGCGCGAGCCGATCAATTTGCCACGATCCGTTCGGCTGCCTCGTGTACCGAAAGCGATCATGCAAACGGTTGGGACGGCCCTGCCAAAATTCCATTTTATCCGGTTTGAGTCGATAACCGCCCCAGTGCGGCGGCAATGGAATTAACTTGTCGCCGAAGCGCTCGGTCATTTCCGCCATGCGCGCATCGACCACGCGCCGGCCATCGACCACTTCGCTTTGGCGCGAAGCCCAGGCGCCCAACTGGCTTCCGACAGGACGCGAATGAAAATAAGCTTGCGATTCTTCGCGCGAGGTCTTCTCGACTTTTCCGCTGATACGAATTTGCCGGTCGAGTTCGATCCAATAAAACCCAAGCGCAGCGTACGGATTCGCCTCAAGCTGTTTGCCCTTCGTGCTTTCGTAATTTGTAAAGAATACGAAACCGTCTTGATCGAAACTCTTTAGCAGAACAATTCGCACCGACGGTCTCGCAGCGCGATCCGCCGTCGCAAGACTCATTGCATTGACGTCGCGAATACCAGCCTCAATCGCGGCGGTGAACCAATTCCCAAACTGTTTAACCGGATCGCGACTAAGATCGCTCCGGCGTAGACCTTTCCCGAGATGCTCGTAACGTGAAGCCGCAGGATCGCGTGGGACTTCCATCGCCATAAAAAACTCGGCGTAAGATCATCTCGCAAGGAATTTATCTAACGAGCGCCGGCGTGCACCGCGGTCGCGGCTGCACCGATGCCTCAGTCCCATATGGACGGCGGCAGGAATTCGAAATAGGCGATCTTGAGATGGCCGCCTTCCTCAACGAGAACGATTTTGAGATTAAAATACGGATCAAAGTCCGCGCTCTTTTTCAAGTCTTCCACACTGATCCCCTCTCTCTGCGCCACATTTTGAAGCTCCTGCGGTGAGAGTTCAGTGTGGATTTGGCCGCGCAAACTTGCCCGCCGGATATCGGCGGGAATCCAATCGGGCATTGCGCCGATCGCGAACATAGAGTCCATCCCGCCAAATTGTTCCTTGCTGCGCCGGTTCAAAACGTCGGGATCAGTCGAAAACACGTGCAACATCTTCGGCGCGCGCGGTGTGCCATGCGCCGCCTCAACGTATTGCATCAAGTAGGCGAATTGTTCCGCTGTCACGTTATCGAATGCATACGATTGGTTCTGCTGAGAATCAGAGTCCTGCTCAGCAGGCTTAAACTGATCGAGGGACATGCGCGTTATGGCATACCTGGAGAGTAGCGCGTAAGCGTCCGCGTATTTTCGATTGGCCACAGCAATGAAGAATGGTTTGGCCGCCAGGAGATATTTGCGTTCATCCGGTTTGGCGTCCTTGTCTAAAAAGTCATCCTCGCTTTTTTGAACGGTTTTCTTTTCGCCCTCCTGATTTTTCTTGCCGCAACTCGTTAAGGCCATCGACAGCAGAATCGCCCCAAACAGGATTGCCAGACGACGCGGCGATAACAGTGCGTTCGCGTTCCTCCTGTTCTTGCTCATGCTGCTGCTCCTCTCAGTGAACTTTGGAACCGAGCATGAGCGGGAGGAGGACCAAGAGCAAGAAAAGAGAGCAATTGGAAACCCCTCGAGTTCCATTTACTCTCTGGCCCATGACTTCGGTCTGGGATCTCGCGAATCCGCAACTACGAGATCTCTCGGTTTACGAACCAGGAAAACCAATCGAGGAAACGGCGCGCGAACTGGGCGTCGATCCGAGCGGAGTCATCAAACTGGCGTCGAACGAAAATCCGCTCGGCCCTTCTCCAAAGGCAATCCAGGCCATGCGCGCCGCGCTGGAGAATGCGCATCTGTATCCCGACGGCAGCGGTTTTTACCTGACCAAAGCGATCGCAGCGAAACTAGGCATCGCGCCGGAGAACGTGATCCTCGGCAATGGATCCAATGAAGTGATCGAATTTCTCGGCCACGCATTTCTGAATCCCGGCGATGACGTAATCACGTGCCAGTACGCCTTTATCGTCTACAAACTGCTCGCCACCGCTTTCAGCGTACACACCATTGAAACACCAAGCCCGGATTTTCAGCA
>Ga0209056_10005475_pt1 | contig 13195 bp, 15 predicted proteins | sample GraSoiAngelo_114_FD_185876 | JGI IMG/M metagenome (GOLD analysis project Ga0209056, IMG submission 185876) | Grasslands soil microbial communities from the Angelo Coastal Reserve, California, USA - 14_0903_13_40cm (SPAdes) (version 2) | ecosystem: Environmental > Terrestrial > Soil > Grasslands... | reverse complement strand
GGCCCATGTCCGAATCGGAAAGACCGACCGTCGCGCGAACGAGCTCCTCGACTGCCTGAGTGACGGTGGGCACGTTCTTAGACCGCGACTGCGGCGACCCCGGCGACGGTCTCGCCGGCGACGAGATCGACAACCGAATGCAGGTGCCCCGTCTCTTTCCATACGCGGATCTGCCGGTCCGCGCTCGTTCCGTCGCGGACGATCGTCTCCAAATACGCGACCTCCCTGCGTGAGCCCAATCCATCGACCACGTCGTCGACGAACTCCAGTAGCTCGATCGCGAGGTCCTTCATCGGCACCTCCGTCTGCTTTCCGAAGTCGATGAGCTTCGCGTCCATGCCCCCGCGGATCGCCCGCCACTTGTTCTCCTGGATCAACGCGGGCGCGTAGCGGCGGAAGCCGAGGTTTCCGTCGCGCAGCATCAAAAGCTTCGCGCAGATCGCCTGGACCAACGCGGCGAGGCAGAGCGTCTCCTCCATCCGCGTCGCCGCGTCGCAGACCCGGAACTCGATGGTGGGATAGAAGGCGTGCGGACGAAGATCCCACCAGATCTTCCGTCCGTTATCGATCGACGCGGTCTTGACCAAGAGCTCGACGAAGTTCTCGTACTCGTCGTGGCTCGAGAACTCGGGGGGAATGCCGGTGCGCGGGAAACGACCCCAGATCACCTGGCGGTAGGACTTCAGACCCGTGTTGCGCGTGAGCCAGAAGGGGCTCGACGTCGAGATCGCGAGCAGGTGCGGCAGGAAGTAACGGGCCTCGTTCATCACCTCGATGCGCCGCTCGCGGTCGGCTATCCCCACGTGTACGTGCAGGCCGAAGATGAGCAGCTCGCGGATCACGTCCTGGAGCTCCTCCTCGAGGACTTTGTAGCGCTCGTGCTCCGTCACCAGCTGGTCCTGCCAGTGCGAGAACGGATGCGTGCCCGCGGACGCGATCCGCAGCCCGGCCGGTCGGAGCAGCGCCGCCAGCGTCCCGCGCAACGTCGCGATCTCCTCGCGGGCCTCGCTGATGTCCGCGCAGATCTTCGTGCCGGCCTCGATCACCGATTGCATCATCTCGGGCTTGATCTGCTCGCCGAGACGCGGCCTCGCCGCGGCGAGCAGTGTCGCACTATGGCTCTTCAGTTGCCCTTCGCCGTCGACGATCTGGAATTCCTCCTCGATGCCGATGGTGAGGCGCGGGACGTCGGTCTTCCTCACATGGCCTCCACGATGTACGTCGGGACAACGCTGCCGGCGCCGGCAGTCACGTTCAGCAGCGCGCTCGAGCTGACGCGCGCGAGAGTGCCCGAGACCTTGCCCCAGAAGAGGTACGGGTCGTGGTCGATCGACAGATCGAGGAAGTGCATGCGATCCAGGATCACCGGGAAGGGGTAGCGCGGCACGTCGACGCGCTCCTGCGCGACGTACGAGCTCTCGAGCGCGGCGAGGAACGACTGCTCCCACTCGTGCTGATCGACGGTCCAGCCGAGGACGACGCCCTTTCCGCCGTACTCGTCGTTGGGCTTCAGGACGAGGCGATCGCGGTGGCCGACGACGAAGTCGGCGAGATCGACGACCCTTCCGCCGTACGTCGTGTGGCCCTCCCGGACCTTGCGGGTCCAGGGAATGTGCTTCGCGATCGCGGCGCGTTGTGGGGCGGTGTACAGAGCCTCGTACCGATCATCCGAGAGGAGCGCGAGGCTCATCTTCTTGTGCAGGAGCTTCGCGCGGAAGCTGTTGACCACGGTGACCGCGCCCTCGAGATACGCCCGGACCAGCGGGCGCGCGACGTCGTCCTTCGCGAGGAGCTCGCTCGTCAAGACCCGGCGGTACACGAGATCGACGGACCGCCCTGACGCACGCAGTGTGCCGCGCGAGTACCTGAGGTCCTCCGGAGCGCAGATGACGGTCGCGATGCCGCGCGATTCGAAGAAACGCTGGAACATCTCGAACTCGGTGAGGGTGGGCAGGCCGCGCCAGTCCACGATCGCGATGGCCGGTCCTTCGCTGGTACGTGCGCGATGCGCGCGCAGCATGGCCGTGAGCTGCCGCCCTCGAGTCGGCACGACGCGCATCCGGAACCGCTCGCGGAACCGCTTCATGACCGGGAGGGACGCGAAGACCTGCTCGAGCTCGTCGTTGTAGGCCATGCCCGCCGGTGACTCCGCGTTGTACTCGACGAACCTGATCACACCGTCCTCGCCGATGAAGCCATCGAGGCGCGAGGACGGCGAGGCGGCCGCGAAGCCCGGATCGGCGAGCGCGAGAGCCTCTTCGCGAGGGTCGAGGTCAAGCTCGCGCCGCAGATCTTCATTCGCGAGCAGCGCCCGTTCGAGACGGCCGAGCGCCGCATAGACCGTCTCGGCGGCGGCGTTCACCGCCGCGTACTGCCACTCGCTGATGAGATTCGGTCGAAGCGAGACGCAAAGGGGCCGCTTGCCGAACACCAGGCGGCGCTCGTGCTGACCCTCGGTCAGCATCGCCGCGCTCTCCTGCGCGAGCACGACGTCCTCGAGCAGCTCGTGGTACGCGACTAGGGGCGCCGCGGCGGCGCCTCGCTTCTTCGCTACCGCACGTGCCGCCACCACCGATGCTCCCCCTTCCACGGCGGCGTCGCCTCGCCGGTCGCGTATGAGATGACGAGGTCGCTCATCTTCTCGAGCACCCACGCGAAGTTGTCTTCTTTGATCGAGAAGTTATCGAAGTCGGGCGCCGGGTTCAGGAAGTCGATCGCGTAGAGCTCACCGTCCCGGACGGCGAACTCGACGGTGTCCATGTCGTAGCCCAACGCGTCGGTGAGCCGGATCGCGTTGAGGATCGCGCGCGTCCGCAGATCGCTCTCGACCGGCCGGTTGATGACGTACCGCTCCTGGAACGGCGCGGTCGGGTCGTAGCGGATCGGGAGGATGTCCTTGCGGCCAATGGCGATGCACCGGACGTAGTCCTCCCACTGGATGAACTCCTGCAGGATCATCGTCTTCGGGCGGTAGCCCGGTGCCAGCCCACCAGATTGGTCGTACGCCCAGATCAGCTCCTCCTTGGTGTCCACCCGATAGACGTCCTTCCAACCTCCGCCGGTGTTGGGCTTGAGGATCGCCGGCAGTCCCGTGTAGGCGATGAGCCCGTCCCAGTCGAGCGGGTATTGCAGGTTGCGGAGGGACTGGTCGGAGATGTCCGGGATGTAGGCTTTGTTCGGCAGAACGACCGTCTTCGGGACAGCCACGCCGAGCTCACGGGCGAGCACGCACTCGAAGAATTTCTCGTCCGCCTCCCACCAGAACGGATCGTTGACCACCACCGTCCCCAGGACCGCGGCGCCTTTGAGGTGCGCGCGGTAGTACGGCACCTCGTGGCTGATTCGGTCGACGATCACTGCGTACCGCGGCGACTCGACCTCTCGTGCGCCTCCGAGGACGGCCATCTCCGCCCGCACGCCGCGCGATTCGCCCTTGTGGTTCACGGTCTCGATGAACGGGCCAGGGAAGGTGTTCTCGCGGCCCACAAGGACGCCGACGATCTTCTCGCGGTTCGGGGGGCGGGGAGCAAGGCCCCCCGAGCTCCTGGTCGGGGGACGGGGGGCAGAGCCGGACGAGTTCTCAGTCATATGTACATGTCCACCATTTCGCGCCAGTACGGCCAATCGTGCGCCCAACCGTCCCAGATGTGCAGCGCGGCAGGTACCCCTTTGCTCTGGAGGATGCCGGCGAGACGCTTGGACTCCTCGACGTGGGGATCGTCGCGGCCGGTCGCGATAACGATCTCGGTCTCGCGAAGCGGCGCGAGGTACCGATCGTCGTGGAGATTCGGCAGAAACGCCAGCGGATTCACGAAATACGCATCGCCGCTTCGGTCGCCGTCGAGCCAGCGCGCGGCGTCGTACGCGCCGGACATGCCCACGGCTTTGCGCGCGATGCCCGGGCGACGCGTCACGAACGCCAGAGCGTGAAACGCCCCGAACGATGTCCCGGTCACGATCAAGTAGTCGACCGGATTGGCCGACCGGATGGCCGGCAGGACCTCGTCGATGAGGTAGCGCTCGTAAGCCAGATGTCGCCGCGCCCGATCCTGCGGCGAGCCCGTCTTGTTGTAGAAGCTCTCGCCGTCGACCGAATCGACACACCAGAGCTGGAGCCAGCCCGCTTCGATCCGCGGCGCCATGTGCCCGACGAGCCCGAAGTCCTCCCACTGGTAGAAGCGCCCCATCGAGGTCGGGAAGACCAGCACCGGCGTTCCCCTGTCGCCAAAAATGAGCAGCTCCATGTCGCGCCCCAGCGCAGGGCTCCACCACTTGCGGTACTCGCGGTTCATCGCCGCGCGACCGCGCGCGACCGAGCGTCCTGGATCAATCGCCATGCGACATCCGCATCGTGCCACCCTTTCACATCCGCGGCCTTCTTGCGCTCGAGCTCCTTGTAGGTGGCGAAGAAAGTCTCGATCTCGCGGAGCCAGTGCTTTGCCAAATCGTTGAGCCCGCGGACCTCGTCGAAGCGCGGGTCGCCGACCGGCACCGTCAGGATCTTCTCGTCCTGCCCGTGCTCGTCGCTCATGAACAGCGTGCCGATCGGCCGCGCCGGCACGACGCACCCAGGGAACGTGGGCTCCTCGACGACGACGAGCGCGTCGAGCGGATCGCCGTCCCCACCGAGCGTGTCCATGATGAATCCGTAGTCGGCGGGATAGTGCACCGACGAGAAGAGCACGCGATCCAGCCGGATCCGGCCGGTCTTCTGATCGAGCTCATACTTTTGGCGCGAGCCGCGCGGGATCTCTACGAGGACGTCAACGCTGCGATCCGGGCTCCCGCTCCCCAAACACGCGCCCCCCTGCATCGTTGGCCGGTGCCACGACCACGGTGATCTCGCCTTTCGGGCGCTCGGAAGCATAGTGCGCTGCGAGGGCGGACGCCGTTCCTCGCACGATCTCCTCATGCACCTTCGTCATCTCGCGCGCGACCGCGACACGCGCGTCAGGCGCGACCGCGGCGAGATCCGCCAGCAGATCACCCAAGCGGAAGGGGCTCTCGTAGATCACGAGGGTGCGCTCCTCGGCGAGGAGCCTCGCGAGCTGCTTGCGTCTGGCGCCGCTCTTCTTCTCGGGGAACCCCACGAACGTGAACTCGCGAGTCGGCAACCCCGACGCAACGAGGGCCGCGATCGCGGCCGCCGGCCCGGGCACGGGAACGATCTCGTGTCCGGCGGCGATCGCGGCGACGACGAGCTGCTCGCCCGGGTCCGACAGCGCGGGTGTCCCGGCATCGGACACGAGCGCCACATCCCAGCCCCGGTCCATCTGCCCGACGAGCTCGGCGGATTTGCGGCGATGGTTGAACTCGGTGTAGCTCGTCAGATGTTTCGCGCGGATGTTGTGCTTGCGAAGCAGGAGCTGCGTATGGCGCGTGTCCTCGCACGCCACCATATGCGCCTCCTGCAGGATGCGAAGCGCGCGCAGCGAGACGTCTTCGAGATTCCCGATCGGGGTGGCGATGAGATAGAGCTTGCCTATCGCGGGACCGTCACCGCGCGGCGGGTGGGCTCGATTCCCCAGCTGACTATCCGCCGCGGCCGGATGCGGAAGATCTCGGGGTCGTAGCCCCTGCCGAAGGCCTGGCCGCCGCTCGCGAGCACCTCCGCGCTTCCGCGGACCTCGATGCCGCGCGGCCGCCAAGGCGTCACCGTCGCGAGATCGTCCACGACGAAGGCAACGCGTGGATCCGCCCGGACGTCGCGGAACTTCTTCCGCTTTGCGAAGTCATGCCCGCCGATGTCGATCGTGTCGTGCTCCGCGTTGTAGCGGAAGCCGACTGGAACGACGTGTGGCTGGCCGTTCGGACCGACGGTCGCGAGACGCCCGAGCCGCTGCCCGGACAGGTACGCGACCTCAGCCTCGGTGAACGCGCTCAGCGGGGCGGTACCGGAGAGTACGGGGTCGGCGTCAGCACTCGGTCCTCGATCCGGCCAACGAGATCCCCGTGCGCTGCTTTCGTCACGCGCTTGATCTCCTTCCACTCCTCATCCGCCATGAATCCGTGCCAGGCGGTCTCCTTCGCGGCGAGGTCCGGCCAGGCGAGCAGATAGACAAAGTCGGTCCCACGTTCCGAGGTCGCCTCCCACAGGGCGACGAACTCAAAGCCATAGCGCTTCATGATGCGCATCGCGTGATCGCGAAAGCGCGCCTGGAACGCCTCCTTGTTGTGCTCGAAGATCTCGTAGATCCGCAACTGCTGGATCATCGGCGCCACTCCTAACCCGTCGATGATGCTCGAAGTAGGCTTAGCCCATCGCCGACTGCGTCTTCTGCGCCATCGTGAACGGCGCCCCCCACATCGAGATCTACCGCGACGAAAGCACGGTGGCCTTCCTCGATCGAGCGCCCCTCGTCCCCGGGCACACGCTTGTCATCACGCGCCGACACATCGAGACCCTCGAAGACGTCCCCGAGGATCTGCTGGCCCCTTTCTTCCGCGTCGTGCAGAGGCTTTCGCGCGCGTTCGCGCCGGCTCTGGGCGCGGAGGGCTCGCTCGTGGCGATCAACACGCGGATCAGTCAGAGCGTGCCACACATACATGCACATGTCGTCCCGCGCCGGAAGGGCGATCGTCTCTTTTCGCCTGGCGCTGGGCCGATGCTCTGGATCAGACGAAGCTACAAGGACGGCGAAGCGGAAGAGGTCGCCGCGAAGCTCCGCGCGGCGCTGGGCTGATCAGACGCTCCCTGCCGTCGGGCGGAGGCTCTGGGCGATGGCGATCGCGGCCAGCACGACCACGCCGCCGACGATCTGCTGAAGCTCGAGACGCTCCGAGAGCACGACCCACGCGGCGACCGCGGCCACGACCGGTTCGAACGTCGCTGTGAGCCCGACACGCGCGGCGGGGATGAGCCGGACAGCGGCGAGCGTCAACGCGAAAGGAATCAGAGTCGCGATCACGACGACCTCGGCGATCTGCACGTAGACGTCGGCCGGAGTCGTCGTCCACGGGAGCGTCCAGGGCGCCCGCACGATGCTCCAGCCCAGCAGCGCGAAGCCGAATCCCCAGAGCAGGAGCGTCGGCGTCGTGTAACGGGTGCCGAGCCGCTCGGCGAGCGCGAAATAGAGAGCGAAGAAGAATGCGTCCGCCGCCGCGAGCGCGAGGCCGAGGCCGTTCAATTCACGCAGACCGGCGTCGTACGCGCCCGCCGCGAAGAAACATCCCACGATCGCGAGCGCGGCCGCGATCCAGAGGCGCCCGCCGACGGTGCGTCCCCGCAGCCGCGCGTACGCGAGGAGGAGAAGCGGCCCGGTGTATTCGATGACGAGTGCGACCCCGATCGGGATCCGCTTGATCGCTTCGTAATAGACGAGGGAGACTCCCGCGAGCCCAACGATGCCGAAGACGGCGAATATCGGAATGTCTTCGCGGCGCACGCGAAGCTCGTCACGACGGAAGATGCCGAAGAGAGCAAGAAAGATGAGAAATGCGAGGAAGACGCGGAACTCCGCAAGAACCGAGGGAGCGAGCGAGTTGAATGTGGACTTCGCGATAACCCCTCCGATGCCGAAGGATGCGGCGGCCGCCAGGGCGAATCCATAGCCGAGCCCGAGTCGGAGAGAGGCCGGCCCGACCGAGGACCCCCGCGCGGCGGTACTCGTCGCAGACCCGACCGAAACCCTCTCAACGCGGTGGGGTCCCCCCGGCCTCGGCGGCCGGCTCCCCACCTCGCGGGGGCCCTCGGTCGGGTCTGCTTCCTCCAGAGCTAGTCGGCTTCCCAGTCGCGCGGGTAGAGGAAGTCGTGGCCGACCGTGCGGAGGCTCACTTTCGCGATGAGCGGCATCACTCGCTTGTAGTGGTTCTTTCGCACCATCTCGCGAATTCGGTTGACGAGGGAGGCGTCGAATCCGGCGGCGATGAGCTCGGATGGACGCAGCCGGCGGTCGACCATGTGATAGAGAACGAGGTCGGCCTCGGCGTAGCTGAACCCGAGCTCGCCTTCGTCGGTCTGCCCTTCCCAGAGCTCGGCGGTCGGGGCTTTGCGCACGATCTCTTCGGGCACGCCCAGATGCAACGCGAGCTCGCGCAGCTGCGTCTTGTACAGGTCACCGACCGGGTTGATCCCACAGGCCATGTCGCCGAACTGCGTGCCGTAGCCGAGAAGTAGCTCGGTCTTGTTGCTCGTGCCGATGACGATCCCGTCGGGCCACGAGCGATCGTATTCGATGCTCTTGCGCTCGCGGGCCATCTTGTTCCCCATGCGAATCCGGATCCTCGGGTCGCTCTCGTCGACCGGCGCGGCACGGAAGTACGCATCCACCTGCGCGGTGATCGGCACCTCCTCGAGCGTGAAACCGAACTGCTTCGAAACGGCGCGCGCGTGCAGTCGCGATTCCTGGCTCGAATGGCGGTACGGGGTGAAGAGACCCAGTACGTTCTCGGGCCCGAGCGCCTCGCTCGCGAGCGCGACCGACACCGCGCTGTCGACCCCGCCGGAAACGCCCACGACGGCGCGCTTCAGGCGCGTTTTCCAGGTCTCGTCGCGGATGAACAGGACGAGCATCTTGCGGACCAGCACCTCGTCGATCCGCAAGGCCGACGGGTCTTTCGGATCCGGCCGGATGACGCCGGTCCTCGAGAGGACTTCAGTCACGACGCTCGAGCGGGAGACCAAGACGGCCCGCGACGTTGCGGAGAACGATGTCCTCGCGCTCGTCGCGTAGCAACGGGTTGCGGGCGCGCTCGCGTGCCACCAGGTCGGGATCGATCTCGCCAACGAGAAGGTGCTCGTCAAACTCGGGCGCGCGTGCGACGACGGTGCCGTCTGGCGCGACGATCTCCGACCCTCCCCAGAAAGCGATCCCGTCCTCGTGCCCGACGCGGTTGACGTAGACGACATAGAGCGTGAGGTACTGGGCGTAGAAGCGGTCCATAAGGCGGCACGACTCGGCCGTGCCGAGGTCACCTCCCTCGGCAACGCCGCGACCCGGGCTCGCCGAAGGCGCCAGCACCACGGCCGCGCCCGCCGCGGCGTACAGGTACGGGGTCGAAACGTGCCAGAGGTCTTCGCAGATCGCGACGCCGGTCGATCCACCGACGGATTTGAACGTTTCGAAGCGGTCCCCTGGCCCGAAGTAGCGGCCATCGTCAAAGATCCCGTACGTCGGCAGGTAGACCTTGCGGTGCACGTGCACGAGCTTGCCCTTTGACCAGTAGCCCTGCGCGATGTGCAGCTTGGCGTCGGCGGAGCGCTCGACAAAGCCCGCGGATATGTCGATGTCGCGCGATGCCTCGGCGATCGGCCCAAGTTGCGGATCATCCGCGGCGCACGCGACGTCGGCGGCGAGGTCCTTCAGGTAGTAGCCGGTGAGCGACAGCTCAGGAAAGACGACGAGGCGCGCCCCTGCCTCGCGGGCGCGGGCGATCCAGCTCGCGTGCATCTCGAGATTCCGACGCACCGCACCCAGGGCCGGGCTGCACTGGGCGACCGCGATCCGGACGCTCAACTCGCGCGCAGCTTCTCGAGCCGTTCGGCGTATTCGTGTACGAGCATCCAGGCCCGTTCGTCGTCCTTAGCTTCCGCATACACGTTGAAGAGCGGGCGATCGGCGTCCGGCAGGACGACCACCCACTCGCCGTCGTTCTGGTGCTTCACGCCATCGACCTGCCGGATACGTTCGGTCTGCGGATCCTGCGCCAGCATGCGCATGACACGCCCCTTCTGCTCCCAGGGGCAGTCCACCTGGAGACGGGCAACATGCGCCGGTGGCGTCGCGTCGATCACCTCGGCGAGGGTCTCTTTCGCGGTGGTGAGGAGCTCGAGGAGCCGCACAGTCGCGAACAGGCCGTCGAATGACGGGTGGAAGCGCGGGAAGATGAACCCGCCCACGCCGTCGCCGACGAGGAGCGGGTGTTCGCGGGCCGCGAGGCTCATTTGGGCCTCGGCCGATGCCCGCACGCGCTGCACGCGCCCGCCGTACGAGGTCACGATCTGCTCGATCGACGACGGCGCGTAGACCGGCACCGCGACGACACCCGGCGCGAGGCGGACGGTGAGCGAGATGAACGCCGCGAGGAAGTGCATATCGTTCACGATCCTCCCGCGGTCGTCTACGACGAAGACTTTCTCGCCGCCGGCGTCGATGATCACGCCGAGCGAGGCTCCGAGTGCGGGGACGAGCACCGCTAGCTGGCGCAGCTCCTCTTGGAACTCTTCGAACGAGCGCGAGCCGACGTTCTCCGAGACCACACCGTTGATCGCGACGACCTCGACGCCGAGGGCATTGAGGAGCTGTGGCAGGAACTGCGCGGCGGTGCCGTGCGAGTAGTTCACGACGATCTTCGGCTTCGCTTCGGCGATCTCCTTACGCCGTGCGACCTCCGCGAGGAATGCGTCGCTGTAGGCCTCGCCGACGCGTGGCGACTCGAAGATGCGACCGACGTCCTCGAACGAGACGCGCCGCAGGTCCTCGCGGAAGAAGATCGTCTCGACCTTTCGCTCTTGCGCCTTGTCCATGTCGAGGGCCTGCTTGTCGAAGAACTTCACGTCGCAGACGCGCGCGTCGAACGGCGATATCCGCACGTGCACGCCGCCGGCCGCGCCGATGCGCCGCGTGTGGAACCGGCCGATGGGAAGCGGTGCCTGCGACAGGTCAGCGACGTGGACGCCCGCGCTCACGATCCCGCTCATGAGTCCTCGCTTCAGCATGCGGCTCGAGCGGTGCTGGTCACGATTCATGGTGATCGTGGCGCCTTGCTGCAACGTGGACGCATAGGCGGCCCCGAGCCGCGCGACGAACTCGGGCGTGAGGTCGATGTTGACGATCCCCGTGACACCGAATCGCCCGAAGAGCGCGCGGCGACCCTGGGCGCCCCAGATGAGGCTCGAGCTGACGACCGCTCCGGACTCGATCTGCTTGTCGGGCCAGACCCTGACCTGCGCACGGACGCGCGCGTGATCGTTCACGACCGAGTGATCGCCGATCACGCTCCCCTCTTCGAGGACCACCCGTGACTTGAGCGCGCACTGGCGGCCGACGATCGCGCCGTGGAGCTCGGAGCGTTCGCCGATGTACGTGTTCCGCCACACGATCGAGCTATCCACGATCGCTCCGACGTCCACCGACACATAGTCGCGCAGGACCGTCGGGCCCACGATCTCGACGTGCGGTCCGATCTTCACTCCCTCGCCGAGGTAGATCGGACCGGTGAGCTTCGCGGACTCGTTGATATCCACGTCGCCCGCGGTCCAGACGCCCGGCAAGAGCTCGTTGCCGAGCGCCTCGCACTTCACTTTTCCGCGCAGCAGGTCGGCGTTCGCGCGCGCGAATTCGACGATCGAGCCGATGTCGGTCCAGTACCCGTCGGCGACGTAGCCGTAAAGCGGCTCCCCTTCAGCGAGCAGCCGTGGAAAAAGATCCTTGCTGAAGTCGAACACCTCGCCCAAGCCGAATCGCTCGAGGACGCGCGGCTCGATGACGTAGATGCCGGTGTTGATCGTGTCGCTGAAGACCTCGCCCCACGACGGCTTCTCGAGAAATTTCGTGATCTTCCCATCCGGATCCGTGATCACGACGCCGTACTCGAGAGGATTGGGCACGTGGACGAGCGTGAGCGTGACGGCGGCACCGCGCTGGCGGTGGAACGCAACGACCTTCGAGAGGTCGATGTCCGTGAGCGCGTCGCCCGAGATGACGAGGAACGTCCCTTCGAGGTCCTGGTAGAGCTGTCGCACCGAGCCGCCCGTCCCAAGCGGCGACTCTTCGATGCTGTAGCGCAGGCGCATGCCGATCGCGCCGCCGTCGCCGTAGCTGTCCTGGATCACCGAGGCGAGGTACTGGAGGGTCACGAAAGAATCCTCGATTCCGTGGCGCTTGAGTAGCTCGAAGATGTGACCGAGGCAAGGCTTGTCCACGATGGGCACCATCGGCTTGGGGCGGTTGATCGTCAGCGGACGGAGGCGGCTCCCCTCGCCGCCGGCCATGACGACGGCCTGCATCGAGCGAAGTCTAGTTGGCGGAAACGCCTCCGACCGCCCGTGCCGACGGCGTTGGTCGCGATCGCCGCGGGCTCGTGCGATTAGGGCTTGTCCGCTCCGACGGCGAACATCGACTCGAGATCGTGGCGCGAATACGCCTTGAAGGCCACGTGGGTCTGCGTCCGCATGACGCCGGGCACCTGCGCGATGCGGCGGGTCACGATGTCAGCGAGCTCCTCGTGCTCGCGTGCGCGCACCATGGCGACGAAGTCGATATCGCCGGTGACCGAGTAGACCTCCGAAACGCCGGCGACCGCGGCGAGGGTCTCTCCAAGCTTCGGTAGCGCGCCTCGCTCCGCGGTGATGAGAACGATGGCCGTGATCAACTACAGGCTCTTGACGTCGATGTCGTGCAGTGCGGACTTCACGAAGTGCGCGGCCTCTTGGTAGCCCATCGCTTTGCCGCGGTTCAGCGCCGCCTCGTACGACTCGAGCGTGTCATCGTTCGCTTTCTCGTCGAAGACGTGGAACTGCTCCTCGAGCTGGTCGATCGCGAGCTTCACGCGGTCACGCGCGGCCATGCTGATCAAGAGAAGGACCTCCCGGCGGGTATCCAGAGAAGTGCGCCTTCGAGAATACCGCCGGGAGCGGCCTTAGCTCTACGGCCGGTGCTCGTGCCTCTCGATGACGTGCTCTTCCTCGACCACCTCGTCGTCGGTCTGCTGCACGTTCGTCGTACCGTCGGGTCCGACGTTCACGTTCGTGACTTTCTTTGTCGGTTCCTCACGACGAATGGTGCGCTTCTCGATGACCTCTTTCTCTTCCATGCGTGCCTCCTTTGCGTCGGCCCGCGAGTGCAGGACGGCTGCCAAAGGCGGACTCGGCTCCCGCCCTAGCGGCAGCCGAGGGCGGCGGCGAAGACCTCCGGGGCGGGAAACATCGCCGCCGCGGTCACCGTGAGGAGGAGTGTTCCGACGGCGAACCCGACCGCCGCGACTTGAATTGCCAGATCCCGGCCAAGCAGCGCATACGCGAGCGCGGCGAACGCGACGAGCCAGCAGGTCCCGAACACCCAGAGCGTCCCCGGCCCGCCTCCCATGGCGCTGCACGGATATCCCTGCCGGATCACCCATCCATATCTCGTGAAATCGCCGCCGCGAATCCATTCGTTCAGCAGCCAAGGACCGACGGCCGCGAAGAGCGCGAGGGCCACGGCTCCCCCACTGAGGATCGCCGCCAGCGTCCCCGATCGCCCGACGCGAGAGCTCA
>Ga0209056_10005474_pt1 | contig 13197 bp, 8 predicted proteins | sample GraSoiAngelo_114_FD_185876 | JGI IMG/M metagenome (GOLD analysis project Ga0209056, IMG submission 185876) | Grasslands soil microbial communities from the Angelo Coastal Reserve, California, USA - 14_0903_13_40cm (SPAdes) (version 2) | ecosystem: Environmental > Terrestrial > Soil > Grasslands ... | reverse complement strand
TCCGCGGTCCAGCCGGGCGGCTTGGTGAGCGCCTGGGTACGCCAACGAGACCTCCCTATTCCCCGCGCGTTCGCCGCCGCGGCGGTCGCCAACCGCTACAACTCGCGCTTCGCGGGCAGCGCGCTGTACCTGCTCGGTGGCATCGGGCCCGCCGGCCGCGCCCAGTCGGGCGTGTACGGCGCGGCGGTGGACGGCGGTGCGGTTGTCAGGCCGTTCGAAGCGCTCCAGCCGCTCCCCGCGCCCGTCGCCGGCGCCATCGCCGTGGTGCGTCGCGGCCGCATCTACGTGTTCGGAGGCGCCGACTCGCTCGGCCGGCCACAGCGCGGCGTCTATGTCGGTCGCATCGCCGTGGACGGTGAAATCGACGGCTGGTACACGGAGCCCGCCCTCGCCGTGGCCCGCGCGTACGGCGGCGGCGTGGTGCTGGACGACCGCGCGGTGGTCTTCGGAGGGCTCCAGGACAGCGCGCCCCCGGGAGGCGGGCTGGACAGCCTCCCCGCGCGTCTCGCCACGGCCGACACCGCCGCCGTCAGCCTCCTCTCAGGGTTTCTCACTGGAGGCTGGGCCCCCGCCGCCCCCGCCCTGCCCGACGGTCGCTCCCAGTTCGCGACGCTGGATCTCGGCGACCAGCTGCTCCTGGTGGGAGGCCGCTACCCGGGTGACACCGCCGGGACCGCCGAGACACTGGCGGCGACGATTCGGGGAGACACGTTGGCGACTTTCGCAGGCGTGTCGGGCGTCACGGCGATTTCGGCCAACGGGGGGCCTATCCTGGTGGGCCCGGCCGGGATCGCCTGGCGCGACGCGGACGGGACCGCCCACGGGCTGGTGCTCGGCGGGTTCAATCTGCGTACCCGCCTGCGCACCGCTGGGGTTTGGGGTTTCTGATCGGCTCACGCTTCGTTAGCGTACGACACAGCCGGACCGGTCGCAGGAGGTGACGTCATGCAGGCACGCACTGTCCTCGCACTCGCGACGCTCGCCGCGGTCCCCCTGGCCGCGCAGCGGTCGCACCAGTTCGAATTCGGAGCGTTCGGCTCGTTTACCCGTTACGATCGCGCCTTCAATCTGGGAAACCAGATCGGCGGCGGCGGCCGTCTCGGCTACTTCTTCGGCGAGCACGTCGGGGTCGAGCTCGACGCCGGCTATCAGTCGCCGAGCGCGAAGACCGGGCCCGGGTCGGCGCAGCTGAGCTTCGGCAGCGCGAGCCTGGTCCTCAACTTCGGCACCGAGCGCAATCTTTTCTACCTCCTCGGCGGGTACTCGCGGCTCGACTTCGAGCGCTCCGCGCCCTATCGCTTCACGGACAACGCCGTGCACGGCGCCCTGGGCGACCGGATCTTCCTCTCGGACCGCGTCGCCTTGCGGCTCGAGGTGCGCGGCATCTACGCGCCCAATACCCAGGCCGCGTTCGGCCCCAGCTGGGCCGGTCACATCGTGGGCTCGCTGGGGCTGTCGGCGTTCCTGGGCGGCGAAGCGCGTGACCTCGACGGCGACGGCGTCGCCGACCGCAAAGATGCCTGTCCCGGGACACCCGCGGGCGCGATCGTGGACGCCAAGGGCTGCCCCACCGACGCCGACGGCGACGGCGTCTACAACGGACTGGACGCCTGCCCCAACACGCCGATGGGGGCGCACGTGGACGCGCGTGGCTGTCCCTCGGACGCGGACCAGGACGGCGTGTCCGACGGCATCGACCAGTGCCCCGGCACGCCCGCGAACGCCAAAGTGGACGCCAAGGGTTGCCCCACCGACGCCGACGCGGACGGAGTCCCCGACGGGGTCGACCAATGTCCCAACACGCCGGCGGGCGCCGTGGTGGACGCAACCGGCTGCCCGGTGGACACGGACAAGGACGGCGTCCCCGACGGTCTCGACAAGTGCCCCAACACGCCGCCCGGCACCGAAGTGGATACCTCCGGTTGCCAGGTCAGCAAGGACAGCGACGGCGACGGCGTCGACGACTCGAAGGACAAATGCCCCGGCACGACCGTGGGGACCCGGGTGGACGCGAGCGGCTGCCCCATCCTCTTTACCCCCGAGCGCACGCCGGTCATCCTGCGCGGCGTGACGTTCGAGACGGGCAAATCGGCGCTCAAGCCGGAGTCCTACACGGTGCTGGACATCGTGGCGGGCTCGCTCATCGGGAATCCGGACATCCGCATCGAGGTGGCGGGCTACACCGACAACACCGGAACCGCCGCGGTGAACACCCGGCTGTCGCAGGCGCGGGCCGAAGCAGTTCGCGCGTACCTGGTGAACAAGGGCGTTGCGCTGGAGCGCATGGTCGCCCGGGGCTACGGACCTTCCAACCCGGTGGCCACCAATACCAACGCGGCGGGACGCGCGCAGAATCGACGCGTCGAGCTGCACCAGCTCCCGTGAGGGAGAGGAGCCTGTCGATGCATCGCTTCGTCACGTTGGGGGCCGCGCTCGCGCTGGGCGTCGCACCGCTCACCGCGCAGCGCACCCACTCCTACGAGTTCAGCGCCTTCGGCGCCTGGACCAAGTACGACAAGGCCTTCAACCTGGCGAACCGGGTGGGTGGGGGCGCCCGGTTCGGCTACTTCTTCAGCGAGGTCGTCGGGCTCGAGGCCGACGTCGTGTTGCAGCCGGATTACCCGGTCGGGGCCAGCGCCACGACCGAACCCCTGATCGGCGCGGCCAGCCTCATCTTCAACATCCCCACCGGCGATCGCATGGCGTTCTACGTGCTCGGCGGCTATTCGCGTCTCGATTTCGGCAACACCTCGCCATACCGCTTCGTGGACGGTGGGATCCACGGGGCCGTCGGCGACCACGTGTTCGTGAGCCAGAAACTCGCCCTGCGCCTCGAGGCGCGGATGATCTACACCTCCAAGACCACCGCGACCTTCGCCTCGGGGGCGGTGACCCACCTCCTGGGCTCGGTGGGCCTCTCGTTCTTCGACCACGGCGGCTGGAAGCCGCCCGACAGCGACAAGGACGGCGTCATCGACCGCTTGGACGCCTGCCCCGACACGCCGATCGGCGCCACAGTGGACGCCCGCGGCTGCCCCTCTGACGCGGATCACGACGGCGTGTTCGATGGGCTGGACAAGTGCGCCGACACGCCGGCGGGGGCGACCGTGGACTCCACAGGCTGCCCGGCCGACTCGGACAAGGACGGGGTGTACGACGGTATCGATCAGTGCCCCGACACGCCCGCCGGCATCCCGGTGGACGCCAAGGGCTGCCCGGTGGACACCGATAAGGACGGCGTCGACGACTCCAAGGACAAGTGCCCCGACACCCCGGCGGGCGCGGTCGTGGACGCGACGGGATGTCCGGTGGATTCCGATCACGACGGGGTGTACGACGGCCTCGATCAGTGCCCGAATACGCCGCCCGGCGCCACCGTCAACGCCGCGGGTTGCCCCGCCGACACGGACGGCGATGGCGTGCTGGACGGCATCGACAAGTGCCCGGGCACCCCGACGGGCGTGAAGGTAGACGTGAACGGGTGCCCGCTGCTGGCGGAGGTCCGGGACTCGGACCACGACGGCGTTCCCGACGACCGGGACAAGTGCCCCAACACGCCGCCGAACACCGCGGTCGATCAGTACGGGTGCATCATCCTGTTCCACGAGGAGCGGGTGGCTCCGCCCGCGCCGGGCGCCGCGCCGGGTGCGCCGCCGCCACGGCCCACGCTCATTCTCCAGGGCGTGCACTTTCAGACCGGGCGGTCGGTGCTCACGCTCGACTCGTACGTGGTGCTCGATCAAGTCGCCGGATCGCTGGTCGCCAATCCCGAGATCCGCATCGAGATCGCGGGCTACACCGACTCCACCGGCTCGTTGGCGGTGAACACGCGGCTGTCGAATGCCCGAGCGCTCGCCGTGCAACACTACCTCGCCCGCAAGGGCGTGCGGCCCGACCGCATGATCGCGCGGGGCTATGGTCCCGCGAGTCCCGTCGCGCCGAACGCGACGGCGGCGGGCCGAGCGCAGAATAGGCGAGTGGAGCTGCACAAACTGCAATAACGGCCGGTCGGGCGGTCCGGCGGACGGGCGGTCGGAAGGCACTCCGGCCGCCCGTCGCGTCGTTGGGACTTCCCAGATAGTTTTCGGCTTCCCGGAGACATTGAGCCACCGCCATGAACTCTCGCTGGCTGTTGCCCGCTGCCGTGATCGGCCTCTCGACCGCCCGACCGCCCGACCGCCTGACCGCCCAAACACGCCCCTTCCAGGCGACGGACTACTACCGGATGACCTTCGTCGGCGACCCGGTGCTCTCCCCCGATGGCCGGCGCGCGGCGTTCACGGTGACGACGGTCGTCGAAGACAAGGACCGCCGCCACACCGAGATTTGGATGGCGCCGACCGATGGCTCCGCGCCGCCGTACCGCTTTACGAGCCCCTCGTTCGAAGCGGGCGGGCCGACCTGGTCGCCGGACGGCTCCCTGCTCGCCTTCACCAGCCACCGCGAGGGCGCCGACGACGACGTGTGGTTCCTGCGCACCGGCCCGTTCGGCGGCGAGGCCTACCAGGTGACCGGCGTCCACGCGCTGCCGGCGTTCTCGCCCGACGGCCGTCAGCTGCTCTACGCGTGGCGCGGCAAAGACTCCGACAGCCTGAAGCAGCAGCCCTGGCGCGAGCGCGTCTCCCCGATCGCGGTCACCCGCGGCCCGGACCCGAGCGTGGCCTGATCCCGCCGCGCGAGACGCGGCGGCCGGCGCACCTGTACGCGGTCGCGATTGACGGCGGGACGCCGCTGCAGCTCACCGACGGCGACCTGAGCCAGACGCAGCCCGCCTGGTCACCGGACGGGAAGCAGGTCGCGTTCGTGCAGGATTCGACCGAGCCCGATGAGATCCGGCGCGACGTGCGCCCGCAGCTCTATGTGCTCACGATCGGTGATAAGACGGCCCGCCGGATCGAAACCGGATTCGTCGAGAATCAGGCGCCCGACTGGTCACCCGACGGCCGCACGCTCGCCTTCGTGTGCTCGAAAGGCCGGGGCGAGGAGAACGACGTGTGCGTCGTTCCCACCGCCGGCGGAGCGGTCCGGAGCCTCACCGCGACCTGGGCGCTCGACCCGCAGAACCCCTCCTGGTCGCCGGACGGAAAGACCGTCTACTTCTCGGCCGAGACCCACGGCAACGTGCACCTGTTCGCCGTGCCCGCCGCCGGCGGGCCGGTGCGGCAGGTAACCCAGGGCGAGCGCACCTTGCGCGGCTTCTCGCTGAGCCGGGACGGCAGGACGTTGGCGTACACCGCGAGCGACGTCACGCACCCGGCGGAGCTGTTCGTGGCCCCGACTTCAGGAGGCCCCGAGAAGCGGCTCACGATGTTCAACGACGCCTGGCTCGGACAGGTCGCCGCGATTCCCGCGGATACGTTCTGGCTGAGCGGCGTCGGCGGGCTGAAGGTCGAGTGCTGGCTGATGAAGCCATATGGGTGGCAGGCGGGCCGCAAGTATCCCCTGGTACTGACGATCCACGGCGGGCCGCATTCGAATTATGGCAACATCTTCTTCCCCGAATTCCAGATGCTCGCCGGACAAGGCTATTGGGTGCTGTTCACCAATCCGCGGGGCTCGTCGGGCTACGGCCACGCGTTCACCTATGCCACACGCAACCGCTGGGGGATGGAGGATTATCAGGACCTGATGCAGGCGGTCGACGCAAGCGTAGCCCGCGGCGGCGTGGACACGACGCGCCTGGCGGTGCTGGGAGGCTCCTACGGCGGGTTCATGACCAACTGGGTCGTCGGCCACACCAGCCGCTTCGCGGTGGCGGAGACCGACCGCTCGATCTTCAACTGGTATTCGTGGTACGGCTCGTCGGACGCGCAGGGCCTCACCGACTACGAGTTCGCGGGCGAGCCCTGGGGGAGCGACTCGCTGTACCGCGCGCTGTCGCCCGATGCTGATCGTGCACAGCGAGGACGACCGCCGCACCCCGATCACGAACGCCGAACAGCTGTTCGTGACGCTGCGCGAGCGCGGCGTCCCGGCCGAGTTCGTGCGCTACCCGCGGTCCTTCCACGGCCTGTCGCGCACGGGACCGCCGTGGCTCCTCGTGGACCGCTTGGAACGCATCCGCACCTGGTTCGCGCACTGGTTGGGGACGGGGACCGAGCCCGCCCGGGCCGTCGGGGCGCCGACGCGCTGACGCCCCGCGCCCCATGACCCTCCGCCGTCTCGCCCCGATTGTGTGCGCGGCGCTGTGCGCGACCCCGGTGGCGGCGCAACGTCCCCGCCGCCCGGTGGCGCCCGCGCCCCGCGCCGCGCCGCGCATTCCTACGCCGCGGTCCGTCCTGGGATTCGAGCCCGGCGAGGACCGCAAGCTCGCCGACTGGCCCGCGCTGGTCCGCTACTACCAGGCGCTCGCCCAGGCCAGCGACCGCGTGGACTTCCGCGAGCTCGGCAAGTCCACCCTGGGGGCGCCCTTCGTCGCGCTCGTGATATCGAGTCCCCAGAACCTGCGCCGGCTCGACGTCTACCGGCGGCTGAACGCCAAGCTCGCGGACCCGCGCACGCTCGGCTCGACCCGCGACGCCACCGAGGCGCTGCGCGACGGCAAAGCAGTCGTGCTGATCACCGGCGGGATCCACTCGACCGAGGTCGGAGGCAATCTCACTCCCGCTCTGCTCGCCTACCGGCTCGCGACCGATACCAGCGCCGAGACGCGGCAGATCCTCGACAACGTCACCCGCTGGTACAATCGGACGCTGGGCACCGCCGCCGAGGGCACCGAGCCCCCCGAGCTCTATCACCACTACACCGGTCACGACGACAACCGCGATTGGTACGCGTTCACGCAAGTCGAGACGCGACTCACGGTGGATTCGCTCTACAACGTGTGGCACCCCCAGATCATCCACGACATCCACCAGCAGGGTCGCACCGGGTCGCGGTTGTTCCTGCCGCCGTACTTGGATCCCATCGAGCCGAACGTCGACCCGCTGCTGGTGGACGGAGACAACGCGCTGGGTACCGCGATGGCCTGGGAGCTGGCCGGCCAGGGCAAGACCGGCATCGCCATCAACGCCATCTACGATGCGTGGACGCCGGCGCGCGCGTACCAGCACTATCACGGCGGGGTGCGCATCCTGTCGGAAGCGGCGAGCGCCAACCTCGCCACGCCCGTCACGGTCCCCTTCGACCAGCTCACCCCGCGCTCGCGTGGGTTCAACCCCCTCGAGCGCTCGTGGAATTTCACGAACCCGTGGCCCGGGGGCCGCTGGAGCCTGCGCGACATCGTCACCTATCAGACCGACGGGGCTTACGCGCTGCTCGGCAACGCCGCGCGCTACCGCGCCCGCTGGCTCTCGAACTTCCTGGCGGTCGGGTCGCGGGCGGTCCGCGGCTGGCGCGGCTGGCCGTATGCGTATGTGATCCCGAAGGGTCAGGACTCGATCGCCACGGCGACGCTGCTCGGCATCCTGCAGCGCGGCCAGGTCGAGGTGCGCACGGCCCTGCAGCCGTTCACAGCCGCCGGCGAGCGCGTGGCCCCGGGCAGCTTCGTGATGGTCATGCGCCAGCCGTACGCGGCGTTCGCGAAAGCCCTGCTCGAAGTGCAACACTACCCCGATCGCCGGCTGTATCCCGGAGGCCCACCGGAGCGGCCCTATGACGTCACCGCCCACACGCTGCCGCTGCTGATGGGCGTGACCGCGTTCCCGGTCCAGGACTCGATCCGTGCCCCGCTCTCCGCGCCGGTCGCCGCGCCGCGGGCGACTCCAGGGTACCCTGGCTTCGGGCAGGGCGAAGCGCCCCGGGTGGGGCTGTATCGCTCCTACGATGCGTCGATGGACGAGGGCTGGACGCGCTGGGTGTTCGACACGTGGAAGGTGCCGTATGTGTCGCTGGCGGATTCCGTCGTGCGCGCCGGTCGGCTCAAGCAGAAGTTCGACGTCATCATCCTCCCGGATCAGTCGCCCCGAGAGCTGCTCGAAGGACTCGCCGCGCGCATCTACCCTGCCCCCTACGCGGGCGGCCTGGGCGACGACGGCGCGCAGGCACTGCGGCAGTTCGTCGACGACGGCGGCACCCTCGTCGCGCTCAACAACGCCAGTCGCTTCGCGATTCAGACGCTGCTGCTGCCGGTGCGCAATGTGCTGGAGGGACTCTCCGACGACGACTTCTACGCTCCGGGCTCGATCTTCCGCATCGAGCTCGACACGACGCACGCCGTGACGAAGCGGATGCCGTCGCAAAGCATCGCCTGGTTCGAGAGCGGACCCGCCTTCGACGTGCTGGATTCGAGTCTGGTGCGGATCATCGCCCGCTATCCGGACGACCCCGATCAGGTGCTGTTGTCCGGCTGGGTGCTCCACCCCGACCGCGTCGCCGGGCGGGCCGCGATCCTGGAAGTCCGGCAGGGACAGGGCCGGGCGATTCTCTTCGGCTTCCGGCCCCAGTTTCGGGGCCAGAGTCTGGCGACTTACCCCTTGTTGTTCAACAGCTTGCAGTTGCGATAGGTGACGTCCGCCCTTGCCCGGGCGGGGCCCGTTTCCTATTGTGGTACCCCTTTATGCGAATGGCCTGGCGGGCAGGCGCCCTCTTGCTCTGGGCCGCGATCTCCCATCGCGGCCTTTTTGCGCAGGGAGTGGGCGCCGACGGCCCGCCGCGGCTGACGCCCATTCCGGTCGACCAGCTCCCCGGGAAGCTCACGGCCCAGGACCTCCGCTACATGCAGCCCGAGCCGCTGGTGTTCACGACGCCGCGCACGGTCAAGGCGCTGTACGTGAACGCGTGGGCGTTCGGATCCAACAAGCTGTGGCAGCTGGTGCGTCTCGCCGACTCCACGGAGATCAACGCCCTCGTCGTCGACGTGAAGGATGACACGGGCTGCCTGCTGTATCCATCGCAGGTGCGGATCGCCGAGGAGATCGGCGCCAACACGTGCGTGCGCACGAAGACCATCCGCGCGCGCCTCGACACCGTCCTCGCGCACGGGATTTATCCGATCGCGCGCATCGTCGTCGCCAAAGATCCGCTGCTCGCGGAGGGGAAGCCGCTGTGGTCGGTGCAGAGCACCAACGGCGGCCTTTGGCGGGACCGCATCGACATCGCGTGGGTGGACGCGTACAACGATTCGGTGTGGGTGTACGCCGCCCAGCTCGCCGCGGAGGCGGTGCGTCTCGGCTTCGCCGAGGTGCAGTTCGACTACGTCCGCTTCCCCGACGAGCCGAAGGAGCGCCTCGCCACGGCGATCTTCGCGGCGCGGCGCCCGGGCGAGAGTCAGCGTTCCTCGATACGCCGCCACATCGAGCTGCTGCGCCGTCGCCTCGAGCCGACCGGCGCGCCCGTCACCTTCGACATCTTCGGCCTGACCGCGTCGGCCGAAGGCGACCTCGGGATCGGGCAGGTGTGGGAGGACTTCGCCGGCGTGGGCGACGTCGTGCTGCCGATGGTGTACCCGAGCCACTACTATCCCGGGGCGTTTGGCTTCGCGCATCCCAACGCGGAGCCCTACCGCATCGTGCGCGCCGCGCTGCGGGAAGCAATCGCGCGCAACCTCGCCACGGGCGGCACCGCCCAGATCCGCCCCTACCTCCAGGCGTTCACGCTGGGCCGCCGCCGGCCGCGGTACACGCCGTTCGAGATCCGCGAGCAGATCCGCGCGGCGGAGGAGCTGGGGATCCGCTCGTGGGTGCTGTGGAACCCCCGCAGCGTCTACCCCCGCGACGCCCTGCGACCCTACCCGGTCGTGGTGCGGGCCGCGGTGGCGCCTTCCGGCGAGGAGCAATAGCAGCGATACTGCGGCATCACCCGGAGCGACTCATGAAGCGTCTGACCGCGATCCTCTGCGCCGCCCTCGCGGCGGCCCTCGCCTGTTCCAAGAGCTCCACCGCCCCAGACCCCGATGTCATCGACGGCGCGGAGATGGCCGCGGTCCGGACGTCGCTCGACTCGGCGCTCAAGGACGACAGCAACTACGCTATCCTCCGAACGATCGTGTTCGGACTCCTGGACCGCGCCTCGCACGTCACCGACGCCGCTGGCGAGACCCGCATCGCCGGGTTCCAGCTCGACATCGATGCGACGAAGGGCACGCAACCCTTCGTGGCCCAACTGAGCGGGGTGCTCGCCTGGCGAGGTTACTCGCCCGCGACGCACACCGTGGACTCAGTGACGTTCGTGATCGGAACGGGCCTGAACCCACCAGTCAGCGACACCCTCCAGCCCAGCTTCTCACCCGCCAATGCGGGCGAGGGGACGGGGTTCATCATTCATGAGGCACCCGACTCCACGGTGACGGCGTGGAAGGCCCGCACCGGTGCCTTGCACGTAACTACGACGTCATATGGCAGCGGAGATAGGCATTCGGCAAATGGACTGACCATCACGGTGTATCGCGGCTCCCTCGCGGGGGACTACCACATCGGCGGCCTGAGCGTTCCGGACTCAACGACCGCCAACTCGAGCGCGGCAAACTTCTCGACCGGCGTCCGCGCGGTGAAGACCCGGATTACAGGGACGATTCCCTAGGTGGTGAGGACCCGCCCCGGCTCCCATTCCGTGATGTAGCCGGCGATCGCCGAGGCAGCGACGGTGTAGGGGTTGGCGAGGTAGAGCTGGCCGGGGCCGGAGCGGCCCGGGAAGTTGCGGTTGATGGCGCTGATCGTCACTTCCTCCTTGGTGCGCGACACCCCCGGGCCCGCGTTGATGCACGCGCCGCACGACGGCTCCAGAAACGTCGCGCCCACACGGCTGAAGACGTCGAGGTACCCCCGCTCCGCGCAGTAGCGCTTCACGTCCTGCGAGCCGCACTGGATGAAGAACTTCACCCAGGGCGCGACCCGATCCCCGCGGTCCACCGCTTCCTGCAGCACGCGGGCGTACATGTCCATATCCGCTTTTTTCCCAGCCGTGCAGGAGCCCGCGTAGGCGATGCCGACCTTCACGCGATCGGCGAGCTCGCCGATCAGCAATCCGTTGCCGGGATCACCCGGCAGCGCCACCATCGGCTTGAGCCGTGAGGCGTCGAACTCCAGCACCTCGCAGTATTCAGCGCCGGGGTCGCTGGCGAGCCCGGCACACAACCGCTCGGCCTCGGCCTGGGACAGCCCCCGGTACGCCATCAGGTACTCGACCGTCTTCTCATCGGGGGCGACGTACCCGGTGAACCCGCCCACTTCCGCGGTCATGTTCGTCATGGTGGCGCGCTCATCAACCGACAGCGTCTCGACAGCTTCACCACAGTACTCGACCAGTTTGCCGATCGCCTGGCCACTCTTGATATAGGGGTGGCGCAGGATCTCGAGCATGAAGTCCTTCGCCGTGACGTTGTCGGGCTTCGTGCCACGGACCACGACTTTCACGGTCTCCGGGACCTTCACCCGCACATCCTTGGTGATCCACGAGTTGAAGATCGCGGTGGTGCCGACGCCGAACGCCACGCAGCCGACGGCCCCGGCGTGCGGGGTGTGGGAATCCGAGCCGATGATTACCTGCCCCGGGAGCGCGTGCGCCTCCAGAATCTTGGAGTGGCAGATCGCCTCCGCGCCGTGCACCCCGAGCCGCAGTTCGCCGTACAGCTTGATGCCCTGCGCCACCGCGAATTCCCGCTGCTTCACCTCCAGCTGGTTAGCGACGTCGAGCAGCCCTTCCTTGACGCGCTCCGGCGTCATCGCTTCGGCGAGGAACGTGAGGTGATCGCGGAAGAACAGCACCGAGCCGGGATCGTTGACCTTGCCGCTCTGGCCCACGAGCTGTTCGAAGAAGATCGCCGCCATCGGGGTCACGTACTCGTGGCTGAACCGGATATCGGTCCCCACGAACCCCTCGTCCCCCGGCTTGACCGCCGGCACGCCGACCGTCCCGTGGGCGAGATCCACCACCCAGTGGCGCGCGAGGATCTTCTCGCCGAGGGTCATCGGGCGCCGCGGCGTGGTCGGGGCGGCCGGGGCGACTTTCCCCTGGAGCCGGGCGACGTTGTAGTTGAACAGACCGCCGTACTCGATGATCCCCCGGGTGATCTCGCCCTCCCCGGCGGTGAACGCCGACAACGGCAGCTCGTCGCCGCGCCGGACCTTCTCGATGATCGAGAAATCGGTCGTCGTGAGCACCCCCAGGTTCTGACAATTCTCCCGGTAGATGCGCTCGATATTCTCGGCGATCACGAGCTTGATGCCCGCACACATCTCGGCGTAGGGGGATTGCTCACGCGACGACCCCTTCCCGCGCCGCTTGCCCGACGCCACGTACCCGCCGCGCTTCACGGACCCTTTCGTGATCGGGAACTCGGTCCCGCACTTGAGCCCCAGATACGGGAACTCCCCGAGCGTGTCGTCGAAGTAGTAGCAGATATAGGCGGGGGTGATTTCGTCGGTCGAGATGTCGTCACGCAGCTTCTGCTCGGGACGCCACTCCAGATCCTGGCCCTCGAGCTGTTGCCGGACCAGGCCGGCGTCTTCGGTGAGAAAGAGGATGCGGCCCTTGAGCCGCACCTTGTCGGGGAGCTTGCCCACGGGCCGGGCCGTCAAGGCGTCCTTCATGCAGCTAAGATCACCCCTTACCGAGGGTCGATCAACGGCTGACGGTCGTGCAAGACTTTGCACCCGGCATTGCCTATCAGCCGGGCCGCGGGTAAGTTTGCGCCCGTTTTCATCCGCCGTCCCCCGGCTGCTACCAACCCAGGAGCGATTTCGTGGAGCTGCCCGCCTCGCATCGGCTGCCGCTCTCGTGGCTCTTGGAAGCGGCCAGCCCCCCGATCCAATACCGGGCGCTCGCCGAAGCGGCACCGGAATCGGCGCGCGATCCCGAGTTGCTCGCCACCCTGCGTCAGGCCGTTTTCGACTACAAGCCCGCTCACGCCATCGCGCGCAAGCAGCGGGACAGCGGGCTTTGGGGGGGCAACCTCATCGGGCCCGGACCGCTCAAAGCGTTCGGCTGGAAGGAGGCGGGCACGGTCTTCCAGTACCGCCGGCTCCTCGAGCTGGGGTGGCCGCCGGACCTGCGCCCGTTCCGGCTGACCGAGCGGTTCCTGTTCCGGCTGCTCTCGCGGGATGAGTCGCCCGAGCTGTTGGTCGAGTTCCAGCGCCCTGCCAAGGGAGACCCGGGATTCGCGCTGTGGGTGCGGCAAACGTTTCGCGAAGCCGCGGCCGCGGCACTTGCGCGCGCCGGGCACGCCGAAGACCCGCGCCTCCGGGGCGCCGCCCACAGGATCGCCAGCGACATCGTCATGTTCTTGCGGGGCGAGCTGGTCGAGAAACCGTTCCGGAAGGC
>Ga0209056_10005469_pt1 | contig 13205 bp, 13 predicted proteins | sample GraSoiAngelo_114_FD_185876 | JGI IMG/M metagenome (GOLD analysis project Ga0209056, IMG submission 185876) | Grasslands soil microbial communities from the Angelo Coastal Reserve, California, USA - 14_0903_13_40cm (SPAdes) (version 2) | ecosystem: Environmental > Terrestrial > Soil > Grasslands... | reverse complement strand
GCTCTGGGTCTTCTACCGGGGAGACCCCATCGACGACGTGCGCGGGTTGAAGGGACGCCGTCTCGCGGTCGGGGGCGCCGAGAGCGGGACGCACGCGCTCGCGCTGACGTTGCTCGGCGCGACCGGGGCGGACAAGCCCCCGACCGAGCTGCTCCCGCTCGACCGCGAGGCCGCGATCGAGAAGCTGAAGGCGGGGCTGCTCGACGCCGTGTTCCTGGTCGCTCCCGCCGAAGCGCCGTCCGTCAAGAAGCTGGCCGCGGAGCCGTCGATCCGGCTGATCAGCTTCGCGCGCGCCGATGCCTACTCGCGCCGCTTTCCGTACCTGTCGAAGCTCGTGCTTCCGCACGGCGTGTTCGATCTGGCGGCCGACGTGCCCGATCGCGACATCGCGCTGCTCTCTCCGACCGCGAACCTGGTCGCGCGCGATACGCTGCATCCGGCGCTCGCCTATCTCTTGCTGCGCGCCGCCAGCGAGGTCCACGGCGGCTCCGGAATGCTGGTTCTTTCGGGGGAGTTTCCATCGCCCCGAGAGGCGGGGTTCCCCCTGAGCAGTGTGGCGAGGCGCTACTACCAGGCGGGAGTTCCATTCCTGCAGCGCTATCTGCCCTTCTGGGCGGCGAACCTGGTCGACCGGCTCTGGGTGATGGTGGTCCCCATCATCGCCGTCGCAGTACCGCTCGCGCGCGTCGTGCCCGCCCTGTACCGCTGGCGCGTGCGGTCGCGCGTGTTCCGCTGGTATGCGCGCCTGAAGCAGATCGAGCTGCAGCTGGAGGAGAACCCCGGCAGGCAAGTGCTCGACGACATGCTCAGACGCCTCGACGACACCGAGCGCGCCGTGAACCAGATCCCCACGCCGCTCGCCTACGCGGAGAACCTCTATTTCTTCCGGGAGCACGTCGATGTGGTCCGGCGGCGCATCATCCGGCGGCTCTCCAACGAGAGGGACGCCGGGTTGCCCGTGTCGGCCTGAGGAGTCCGCTGCGCGCGAGGATTCGAGCGGCCGCCCGCACCCAGGAAGCATCCTGGCAGCGGCGTTCGGGCGCGCTTCGTGACCATTCCATTACCTGCCGATGCGCATTGTCCCGCGCATGAACGTGCTTCTGGTGCAGCCCCTCGCGCCAAAGACGTACTGGGGTTTCCAGTACGCCGTCGGCATCGTCGGCAAAGCCGCGCCTCATCCTCCGCTCGGTCTCGCCACTCTCGCCGCTCTTCTTCCCAAGCATTGGGAGCTGCGGATCGCCGATCTCAACGTCGCTTCGCTGGGCGAGGCCGACTGGCGCTGGGCGGACGCGGCGCTGGTCACCGGCATGCTCGTGCACAAGGAGTCGATGCACGAAGTGATCCAGCGCGCCCGGCGCTGCGGTGTGCGCACCGTGGCGGGCGGTCCGGCGGTCAGCTCGCGCCCCGACGAATTCGCGGACGCCGACCACGTGTTCGTGGGCGAGGCGGAAGGGCGCCTCGACGCGCTGGTGACGGCGCTGGAGAGCGGAGCCGGCCCGCACCTCCTCTCGCCGGCGGACGACAAGAAGCCGGACCTGGCGAGCACGCTTCCACCCCGATTCGATCTGCTCGACCGGTCGCGCTACACCTCGATGAGCGTGCAGTCCTCGCGCGGGTGCCCTTTCCAGTGCGAGTTCTGCGACATCATCGAGCTCTACGGCCGCAACCCGCGGGTGAAGTCCCCGGCGCAGATGCTGCGCGAGCTCGACGCGCTCTACGAGCTGGGCTGGCGCGGATCGATCTTCGTCGTCGACGACAACTTCATCGGGAACCGGCGCGAGACGGCGAAGCTCCTCCCGGAGATCGCGCGCTGGCAGAGCGAGCACGGCCGCCCCTTCGAGCTGTACACCGAGGCGAGCGTCGACCTGGCGTCTCTTCCCGCTCTGGTCGACTCGATGGTGGAGGCAGGATTCACCACCGTGTTCCTCGGGATCGAGACTCCTTCCGTCGAGTCGCTCAAGCACACGCACAAGCTGCAGAACCTCAAGCTGCCTCTTCAAGAATCGGTCCTGCGCCTGACCCGCGCCGGGCTCGAGGTCTACGCCGGCTTCATCGTCGGATTCGACACCGACGGCGACCACATCTTCGAGGCGCAGAGGACGTTCATCGCCGGCCTCCCCATCGCTGCCGCGATGATTGGCCTGCTCACCGCCTTGCCGAATACGGCGCTCTGGCGCCGGCTGGAACGGGAAGGGCGGCTGCGTTCCGACGCGACCGGCGATCAGTTCGGACGGCCGAACTTCGAGCCGGTGCTCGACGAGCGCGCCCTGCTGGAAGGGTACCGGGACCTGCTCGGCGACATCTACCAGCCGGAGGCGTTCTACGCGCGCTGTGAAAGGTTGGTCCGCGAGGTGGGGCGCGGGCGTCCGCGCAGATTCTCGCTCGACGCCCTCCCGGTCCTCTTTCGCGTCCTCGTCGGCATGGGCCTGCTCTCGCCGCGCCGGTTCCTCTTCTGGCGCCTGTTCTTCAAGGCGGCGCGCCGGCCGCATACGTTCGCGCGGGCGATGTCGATCGCCGTGCAGGGCGAGCATCTCATCCGCTACACGCGGGAGGACGTCCTCCCGCGCATCGATCGGGCGCTTGCGGAGCTGGCCGCCGAGCGCGGCCGGCGGGTCCCCGCCGCGGAAGCGCGCGCCTAGAGCCTGGAAATACCGTCCACCATCCTCCGTAAGGGCGTCGATAGCTCTCGCCTAGGAGGTTGGACCATGAAGGCTGCACTCGCGCTCGCGCTGATCGCCGCCGCAGCGTGCGCCAGCACGTCGGCGGATTCTCGTGCGTCGTCGTCGCCCACGATGGCCGGACAGAGTTGTGCCGACTCACTCGTTCCCGCGGTCGCGTCTCGAGGGGCCGACGTCTACGCGGGACCCGACGGCACCAGCAGCATGATCGCCACCCTGAAGCAGGACACGCCGGTCTGCGCCGCGTCGTCGACGGCGGGATTCGGGTATCGCCGGGTGACGTTCTCCAACGGGCAGACCGGCTTCGTGGCCGAGAACAGCCTTGGCCTCTAGGATACCCGGCGGCCGAAGAGGCGCGACATCCAGCCGTTCTTGCCCGGCTCCGGCGGCGCGTCGAGGCGCTCGGGCTCCGCACCGGGCGCGCCGGAAAGACGGCGCTTGATGGCCTCGGGCGAGTCCTGCGTGCTGAAGGTTGCGCTGACCGATCTGCGGGTCCCGCGCTCCTCGGCGGTAATTGTCAGGATCGACTCGGGCGAGACGGCGAAGTTGATGTCGAACACCACGCTGCCCTTGATGCCGGGCGGCAGGTCCGGGACCACCAGGGTGCCCAGGTATTCGTTCTGCTGCGCGTGGTCCGCCTCGCCCTGGAACACGGGAATCTCGAGCGTCTTCTGGTTGTCCTGCGACGTCCAGATCGAATACGTCTTCTTGTGCGGCAGCGAGGTGTTGCGCTCGACCACCTTCTTGAACCGGCCACCGGGCAGGCCGACGCCGATGCTCATGGGGAGCACGTCGACGAGCACCATCCCCCCGATGTCGCCGGACTGCATGGAGTGCGCGAGCAGCGCGGCACCGAGCGCGACCGCCTCGTCCGGGTGCACCGCCTTGGACGGCTCCTTGCCGAAGAACTCGCGCAGCTTCGCGCGCACGAGCGGCATGCGGCTCTGTCCGCCGACCAGGAGCACTTCGCCGAGCTCCGCCGGCCTGAGACCGCAGTTGTTGAGCACGTCGTCGCAGACGCGCAGCGTGCGGTCGATCAATTGCACGGTCAGCTTCTCCAGCTCCGCCCTCGTCACCTGGCTGTCGAGGTTGTAGCCTTTGTCGCCGACCATGGTGACGAACGGAATGTTCACCTGCGTGGTCAAGCGCTCCGAGAGCGAGATCTTGGCGCGCTCGGCAGCGTCGGTGATCCGCTGGAGGGCGACGCGATCGCCTTCGAAAGCGATCCCGTGCTTCTGGTGGAACCGGGCCAGGAGGTCCTGCACGAGCGCCCGGTCGAAGTCGACGCCGCCGAGGAACGTGTCTCCGCCGGTGGAAATCACCTCGTAGACGTTTCCGTGCAGCTCGAGGATGCTGGTGTCGAAGGTACCGCCGCCGAGGTCGTAGACCATCACCCGCTGCTCGAGCGTCCGGCCCTGCGCGAAGGCGATCGCCGCCGCGGTCGGCTCGTTGACGATGCGCTCCACGTCGAGCCCCGCCAAGGCGCCAGCGGCACGGACGGCCTGGCGCTGGTTGTCGTTGTAGTAGGCGGGCACGGTGATCACCGCGCGCGAGATCTCGGTGCCGAGCCACCGCTCGGCCAGATCCTTCACCTCCGAGAGCACGAGCGAGGAGATCTTCTGCAGCGAGAAGACCTGATCCCCCATCTTCACCGCGGCCTCGCCGCGCGGGCCGGAAACGATCTCGTAGCTGAACCGGTCCAGTAGATCCGTCACCACCGGGGACTTGAATTGACGGCCGATCAGCCGCTTCGCCCCGTAGACGGTGTTCCTCGGGTTGATGAGCAGCTGGCTGCGAGCAGGGTGCCCGACCATCAGCTTGCCCTTGTCGCTGAGCGCGACCACCGAAGGAATGGTGTTGTAGCCCTCGCGCGAAGGGATGACGAACGGTTTGCCGTCCTTCACCACGGCAGCGCAGGAGTTCGTCGTTCCGAGGTCGATCCCGATCACCGGGCCGGTGGGCTTGGAAGGGCGGGCTTGCGGCAGTTCGTCGGGCTCGTCGCCGACCAGCGCCGCCGGCTGCGGCTGCGGAGCGCCGGGTGCGAGGGTGGGCCTCGGCAGCGGCGGCGGCGCGGGGCGGCGCGATTCGTGGTGCGACGAGGGAGGAGGCGCGCCCGGCGCGGTATTCGCGCCGGGAATGCGGGGCGCTGGCGGAGCAGGGGGCGTCGCGGCAGGTTCACGGGCGGGAGGAGCCGCAGAGGCTGGCGCCTGGGGCGAGGGAGGAGCCGGCCACGCCGCGGCGGTGGGAGCGGCGGGCCAGACGCCAGGATCGTCTGCGACGGGCAGCACAGCGAGAGGCGTCGCGGCCGGCGCCGGCACCACGCGTTCCGCGTCATCGAGCGTCACCTCGAACTCGTCCTGGACGATCGTCTTGCCGCCGGACGCCGGCGCGTGCGACGACGGCGCAGGCGTCGGCGCGGGCCGAGCGCTCTTCTCGGCCGACGCGGGCTTTCCCGCTGGAGGGCCGACCGCTTTTTTCGCGGGCGCTGCCGCCGACCCCGCTCCCTCCGCTGCGGCGGGCTGCTTCAACAGCGGGGGTGGCTGACCTCCCATCCAGGCCACCAGCTCGCGGCCGGGATCGTCCATCCGCGCGAGCCAGAGCGTCATGCCGGGCTCGCTCCGTCCGGGAGACTCGCCCGCCTGATGGACCTTCTCGACGATCGCATTCGCCCGGAAGCAGTGCTTGCCATCGCTGAGCAAGGCCGTCAGCCGGATCGGCGTTTCTACCGGCCGCGGCGTCGCCGTGCGGAGCAAGAAGCGGCGTGTGCTCAGCTCGGGGTGGCGTGCGCGGACGTCATCGAGCGTCGCGCAGGGAAGCTTCACCTGGAGCGCGACGCCCGTCTTCTTCGAACCCCCCGCATTCGAAGGGTCATTAGGTACATTGCCGCCCACCGTGTCATTCTCGGTTCTCGCCCACTCCCTGCCAAGAAACCGTCGGGGGTTGCGCTCCCACAAGAGCGCCGCCGATGCGACCCGCAACTACCGCTTTCCTCCGCCGGCGCGGACGTGCAGGATGTCGCCGTCCTGCACCACGTAATCCTTGCCTTCGAGGCGCAGCTTTCCGATCTCCCGCGCGCGGTGCTCGCTGCCGGCGGCGATGAAGTCGTCGTAGTGCATGACCTCCGCCCGGACGAAGCTCTTTTCCAGATCGGAGTGGATCTTCCCCGCGGCGCGGGCGGCGCGATCGCCCTTGCGCACCGTCCAGGCGCGCACTTCATCCTCCCCGACGGTGAAGAACGAGATCTGATGCAGCAAGGCATGGACGGCGCGCAGGAAACGGGCCCGCGCGGTCTCCGCCAGCCCCAGCGAGGCGAGGTACTCGGGCTGCTCTTCCGCCGGAAGCTCGGCGATCTCCGCCTCTACCTCCGCCGACAGGGCGATCGTTTCCGCGCCCAGGCCCGCCGCAGCATCCTGCAGCGCCCCGGGCACCGCTCGGGCCGCATCCGACTCCGCCACGTTCACCACCACCAGCAGCGGTCTGCGCGAGAGAAAGCCGAAATGCGCGAGCGCGTGCTCCTCGGCATCGCTCATCGTCAGCGTGCGCAAGGGCGCGCCTTGCTCGAGGTGCTTTGCCACCCGTTGCAGCTCGTGCATTTCGCCGCCCGAGTTCCGTTCCTGTCGCAGCCTTTGGAGGCGTTTCTCCGCCGCCTGCAGATCCGACAGGATCAGCTCGGAATCGTAATCGCGGAGATCCCGCAGCGGATCTGCCTCGGCGAAGGCGCGAAGCACCAGGCAGAGGGCATCGACCTCGCGCAGCGCTTGCAGCGCTTCGACCTCGAGAGACACGCCCTTGCTCCGCGGTCCCGGCAAATCGGCGAGCAGCACCTCTGCGGGCGTGGTCTTGCGCGGCTTGAAGATGGCGCTCAGCCTCTCCAGCCGCGCGTCCGGCACCTTGATGGCGCCGAGGTGCACCTTCGCCTCCGGCCCCCGCTTCAACCCCGTGAGCGCGTTGAAGAGCGTGGTTTTTCCCGATCTGGCAAATCCCGCGAGACCAGCGCGCATGGCGGCCTCCGTTCGCTTCCGACTAGAACACATTTCATCTGCGTGTACAGTCCAAGAAGACCCGCGCCGTCGGCGCGGGAGCAGCTAGCCGTCGCGCGCGCAGAAGCGCTCGACGGTCTCGAGCAGCGCGCGCAGATCGATCGGCTTTCGCAAGTACCCCTCTGCGTCCATCTGGGCGGCGTAGGAAGCGGCGTCGGCGTGGGCGCTCAATACCACCACGGGGATCTCGCGCAGCGAGGGATCTTCCCGCTGCTGCGCGCGGAACTCCCGCCCATCCATCACCGGCATCATCATGTCCAGGAGGATCATGCAAGGCGCGCGCTCCGCCGCGCGAAGCTCGTCGAGCGCAGCGGCGCCGTTCGGGGCGCGCAGCGGGCGATAGTTGCCGTCCTCCAGCACCTCTGCGATGGCATCGCTGGTGTCGACGTCGTCCTCCACGATGAGGACGGTCTTTTCGCAACCCGGATCGATCACGCCCGGGCCCCCCGGATCCTGTTGCGATTCGCTGCCGGCGCCAGGCCGAATCGCGGCAGGTCGATGCAGAAGGTGGATCCCTCTCCGACCGAGCTCGCCACCGCGATGGTCCCGCGGTGCGCCTCGACGATGTATCGCGTGATGTAGAGCCCGAGGCCCAGCCCGCCGTAGTTGCGGATGGAAGCGGCCCGTTGGAATCGCCCGAAGATCCGGCTCACGTCCTCCGCGGGGATCCCGATCCCCTGGTCGCGGACGGCGAGCCGTACGCGCTCCTGCTCGACCTCCAGCTTTACGAACTCCTCCAGCCACAGATCGAGGCGGCCTTGCGCGATCCGGGAAACGTCCAGCAGGCGATCGATGAGCCGCGAGAGGCGTTCCGTCTGCCGGACCGCGCCTTCCAGCCTCTGGAACCTTCTCGGGTCGGCAGCGGCCAGACCGCGCTCGAGGCCCTGCAGCTTCAGCTGCAACGCCGTCAGCGGGGTGCGCAGCTCGTGCGCGGCGACGGAGATGAACTCGTCGCGCTCGCGCAGCGCCGCTTCCGCCTGCTCGCTGCGGCCCCGTTCCTCGACGGTCCGGCGCTCGGCGAGCCGCAGCTGTTCCTCGATCCGCGCCCGGGCGATCGCGGCGGCGATCACGTTCGCGACGGCTTCGAGGAAACTCAGGTCGTTGGCTGTGAACGGCCAGCGGTGCGTAGTCGATTTCCTCAGAGTGATGCCCTGCGATCTAGCAAGCGCCTGCTCAGGGGGAGTCACGCGACACCGCCGCGAAGCCAGCGACGAACGGAGACGACGGCGCCGCGCGCAGCTCGTCCCGCGTTCCCTCCTGGACGATGCGGCCCCGTTCCAGCACGGCGATGCGATCGGCCAGCATGGAGTCGTCGGGGTCGTGCGAGACGATCAAGGCGGGAAGCCGCCATTCGAGCAGCGAGCGGCGCAGGCTCCCTCGCAGCTCCAGGCGCGCCGAGGAATCCAGCGAGGCGAACGGCTCGTCCAGGAGCAGCGCGCGGGGCTCGCGCGCGAGAGCGCGCGTGAGCGCCAGGCGCTGGCGTTCCCCGCCCGAGAGGGCAACGACGCTGCGGTGCGCCAGGTGCGACGCGCCCATCCGCTCGAGCCATGCCGCAGCGCGTACGCGGCGCTCCCGGCGCGGGAGGCCGGCGAGCCCGAAGGCGACGTTGCCGAGCCCGTCGAGATGGGGGAAGAGCGCGTAGTCCTGAGGCAAGTACCCGAGACGCCGGTCCTCCGCCGGGACGTCCGAATGCGCGTCGAAGAGGATCCGTCCATCGAGCGCGATGCGTCCGCGGTCTGGCCGGGTCACGCCGAGAAGAAGGCGCAGCAGAGTCGACTTTCCCGCTCCGTTCGGTCCAGCTACGAGGAGGGTCTCGGCGCCCACCGACAGCTCGAGCGCCAGCTCTAGCGTCCCGATGCGCTTGGCGACGAGGACCTCAAGCATCGTCTGCCTCCCGCGACACCCGCCGCAGCACGAGCAGCATCGCAAATGCCACCGCCACCATGATCAGGGCTAGCGCCTGCGCTGCGCGCAGATCCGATTCCATGGCGGTATAGACGGCGAGTGGCAGCGTCTGCGTACGACCGGTCAGGTTGCCGGCGAAGAGCAGGGTGGCGCCGAACTCACCGAGAGACCGCGCCCAGCTCATCGCCGCCCCTCCCACCAGGGCGGGCGCGGAGAGCGGCAACGCCACGCGCAGGAACGACCGGAACGGAGACGCCCCGAGGGTCCGGGCGACGGTCAGGAGGTTCTCGTCCACGCGCCGGAATGCCGCGATCGCCGCCTGGATGAAGAAGGGAGCGGAGACGAACGTCTCCGCCAGCACCACCGCCGGCGTGCTGAACGCGAGCGAAAGGCCCTGTCGCGCGAGAAAGGAGCCGAGAAGTCCGCGGCGGCCGAAGGCGAGCAGCAGCCCCACGCCCGCGACCGCGGGCGGGATCACCGCCGGGAGCTGAGTGACGGACTCGACGAACCGCGACAGCCGCCCCCGATGGCGCGCCACCCACCAGGCGACCAGCGAGCCGAGCACGACCACCAGGGTCAAGCTGCTGGTGCTCGTCGTCAGCGAGAGGCGGAGCGCTGGGAGGAGGAGAGGATGGCGAGCTCCCGCCAGCAGATCGCTCCAGCTCAACGTCAACGCCAGCGCGGCGACGGGCAGTACGAGAAACGACACCAGCAGGATGGTCGCCGAATGCTGGACGGCGCTCCAGGAACGGGAGCTCATCGGAACCCGTACCGTCCGAGCAACGCGCGACCAGCCGGCGAAAGCACGAACTCGAGGAAGACCCGCGCGAGCGCGGGCTGCGGTGCTTCCCGGAGAGGCGCGATCGGATATTCCGCCACGACGTTGAGGTCCGCGGGGATGGAGATGGTCTCCACAGCCTCGCGGGCGGAAAGCGCGTCGGTCCGGTACACGATGGCCGCATCCGCCTCGCCGAGTCGGACTTTGGCGAGGACCTGCCGGACGTTCAGCTCGCGCGAGGCGATGCGCGCCTCGAGGGCGCTGCGGAAGCCTTGGCCGTAGCGCGCCGATGCAGCCTCGAAGATGCGCACCGTGTACGCCCCGATGGGCACATCGGGCGCGCCGACGACGATCCTCTGCGCGCGGGGAAGCTCTAGCAGAGAGTGGATCGCCGCTGGATTGCCGGAGGGGACGACGATCACCGGCTCGTTGCGCGCGAAGGTCCGCGGCGCCTCCGCGAGACCTCTCTCCTCGAGCGCGCGCAGGTGCTGCTCATCGGCCGTGGCGAGCACGTCGGCGCGGGCGCCGTGCTCGATCTGGGTGCGCAGCTGTTGCGATCCGGCGAAGTTGAACGAAACTGCCACGCCCGGGTGCTCCGCCTCGAACCGCCCGCCCAACTCCAGGAACGCGTCCCGCAGCGAAGAGGCCGCGAATACCGTCAGCTGGCTGGCGGCGAGGAGCGCGCAGAGGGTGGACATGCGCCGACGTGTCGCGTAAGGGCGACAAAGTGTCAAGCCGGCTTTACGGAAGCTCGGTGACCAGATGTCCGGACTGGCGGGTGTCGTAGCCGCCCAGGCTCGCCAGCTCGCGCCGGAAAGCGCGGCCTTCCAGGGTCTCCACCATCCGCGCCGCGCGCGGATCGCCGCTCCACTCCTTGGGAAACACCAGATCAAAGCGCTCTTCCGAGAGGGGGACGAAATGGAGCCCGTGCGCTACCGCCGCGCTGCGCGCCACCACGCCTACGTCCGCCGCGCCCATGGCGACGGCCTGCGAAACTTGGAGATGCCCCCCGAGCAGGCGATCGTAGCCCTTCACCGCGGAGGCGGGCACCTTCGCCTTCCGCAGCAGGCGATCGAGGAGGCGGCGCGCGCCCGCGCCGGGTTCGCGGTTGACGAAGCGAACGCCCGGGCGCGCGATGTCCTCCGGTTTGCGGATGCAGCGGGGATTGCCGGGAGCGACCGCGAAACCCTCTTCGAGGTGGGCGAAGGTGACCACCACCATCGGGCGGCCGGCGAGAGCGCGACGGACGAAGGGAACGTTGAATTCGCGCGCTTCCTCGTCGAAGAGGTGCGCGCCCGCGACGTGCGCCTCGCCGCGCGCGAGGATGGCGAGCGCGGCCGCGCTGGAAGCGCCGATCCAGCAGACTCGCTGGCCGGCCCAGCGGTCCGCCACGCGGCCCGCGAGCACCGCGAGGCCAGGGTCGCAGCCGCTGATCAACACGTTCGCTTCCACAGACTCTCGCGGGCGCAGGAGCCGCAGGCGTCCGCGCGCGAGCAGCGCGTCGGCAGGGGTGATCACCGAGAGAGGATCATCGAGCCGCAGAGGGTGGGCCACCCAGCGGCCCGCCACCCGCCCCGCGAGGACGCGACGAGAGCCGCCCGCCGGCGATGCCAGCCCCGTCCGGATCACGTCCCCCTCCTCGCGGAGCCAGAAGAGCTCCTCGACGCGGCAGCCCAGGGCGCGGGCGAGGTTCAGCGCGATCGCCGTCGAGGGCTGAGCGCGTCCGGCCTCGAGTGCGCTCAGCGTCTGCCGGCTGATGCCGGCCCGCACGGCGAGCTCGGCCTGTTTCAGACCGTTCCTCTGCCGCGCCCGCCGCAAACCGCTCTCCACGCCCGGCATCCGACACGGTGTGACGCGCGAGCCTGCTCCCTGTCAACCGCGCGTTCCCTGGGCAGGATCGGCGCCGTGCCGGGACGGAGAAATCCGTCATGGGCACGCGCTTCCATTTGCGTCCCTGCACCTACCCATTGCGGTGCGCATCACCCTTGGGCATCTATCGAGCGTGCCGGGCGCCTCGCGATCGCTACAGGATCAGGAAGCAGTGGTGATCGAAGACGATCCCGACGCTCGCCGGCTGGTGGCCGCGTGCCTGCGGCGGCTCGGCATGCGTGTGCACGAGGCGGCGACCGCGGCGCAGGGCTTTGCCCAGCTGGAGCGCGGAACGCCCGATCTGATCTGCCTCGATCTGCGGCTGCCAGACGCGAACGGCTTCGCGCTCTGCGAGCGGATCCGGGCCACCCCGAACCTGCGCGACGTCCCGATACTCGTGATCACGGCGCTCGCACGGCCGATCGATCGCGCCCAGGCGGAGGTGGCCGGGGCGGACGGATACGTGCTGAAGCCCTTCCGGGCCGACGCGTTCGCCGATTCAGTGGTCGAGCTGATTGCGCTTTCGTCCGTCGCACCGAGCTGATCCGCCAGCCCGCTCCGCGCGCATCCGGGCGCTCGGACGAGCCCCGCGTGCCAGCGCCGAAGTGCGCAGGTTGGCTGCATGGACAACAGCAAAAAGCGCGGTCCCGAGCGTCAGAACGAAACGGAGCTCAACGAAGTCGGCCGGTCGCACCGTGCTCGCAGCGAGCGCGAAGAGCTGATGCGCAACCCGGATCTGAACCAGGCGGACAATTCGCGCGGGTCGCAGGACCAGACCCAGGGATCGCAGACCGGCAGCGATATCGACCCGGTGCCGGAGCCGTAGCCGCTGCTCCTATCAAACAGGAGCTTCAATCGGTCGCGCCCTTGCCTCGCGATGCCGGGTCTTGCGGCGCCCGGCGCGAGGGGCTTTCGCGCGCAAAGCGAGGCGCGGCCCAGCGTCCACGATACAGTTCGACCGTGCGGCACAAGCTCAGACCGCGGACCAACGCGAGGATCCGGGCTCGATCCTCATCGGGAAGCTCGGCGAAATGGCTGATCAGCTCGCGCGCATCGTCAGGCAGGTCGATGGGCATGGAGAGAGGATGAGCAATCCGCGTGCCGGCGAGCCGCCGTTTCCCGAGAGCCTCTGTCATCGCTGTGCAGCGCCGCCGCGCTATATCCGCACGAACACCAGCGTTTTCATCCTCTGCCCGATCGTTCCCGAGAAGTATCCCCGCCAGCCGGTGCGCGAATGTCCCTGGTTCCGGCCCAGACCGCAGTCCTGAAATTCGTACAGGCGGCTGTCGGGCAGCAGACGTTCTCGGAGCCCGGACCTACAGGTGCATCTTTCGGTAGACGCCCACCACGACGCCGATGATCTGCGTCTCGCGAAAGTCGTCGCGGCTGACGTAGATCGGCTTGAGCCGCGGATTGGAGGGCTGGAAACGCACCCGGTCGCCCTCGGGGTAGAAGCGCTTTACCGTCGCCTCGTCTTCGATCATCGCGACAACGATTTCCCCGGGGCCGGCCTGGAGTTGTTTTCGGACGAAGATGTAGTCGCCGTCCAGGATGCCATCGCCGATCATCGAATCGCCGGAGACGCGCAGCGCGAACACCTTCCGGCCGCTGTCTCCGAGGAGCACGCTGTCGATCCGCACATGATCGGTGATGTTCTCCTGCGCCAGGATGGGCTCGCCGGCAGCGACTTTTCCCACTACCGGGACCTGGACCACTTCGCCTTCCCCCACCGCCGACAGCTCGCGGCGGCTCATCCGCAGAAGGCGCGCCGGCGAGCGGCCCCCGTCGATGACGCTCAGGGCTCGGCTCTTCAACTCTCCCCGCAACAGATAACCCTTCCGCTCGAGCGCCTTGAGGTGGTCGTTCACCCCATTGGTCGAGCGGATGCCGAAGTGCTCGCCGATCTCCCGGATCGTGGGCGGGTAGCCCTGCTCC
>Ga0209056_10005467_pt1 | contig 13207 bp, 18 predicted proteins | sample GraSoiAngelo_114_FD_185876 | JGI IMG/M metagenome (GOLD analysis project Ga0209056, IMG submission 185876) | Grasslands soil microbial communities from the Angelo Coastal Reserve, California, USA - 14_0903_13_40cm (SPAdes) (version 2) | ecosystem: Environmental > Terrestrial > Soil > Grasslands... | reverse complement strand
CGTGGTCTGGGTCATCCGGCTGAGCTCGAGAATCGCGTCCGTGTACGCCCGCCACCTCAGGTGCGGTTCGGGCGCGACGCCGATGATGAAGTCGCGTGGCAGGCCGGGCGATTGCGAGATCGAGAACTCCGTCGCCGGCCAGACGACCTCGCGCTCGGTCTCCGAGCCGGTCTTGAAGCGGACGTACGGACGGGTGAGGCCGAAGTGGTAGAACTCCTCGGGATCGATCTCGGCGAACTTCTCCGCGTTGATGGCTGCGGCCAGGTAGCGGGCCGCCGTCGTCGCAGACTCGGCCGCGTCGTTCCAGCCCGTGAAGGCCATGATCAGGACAGGTCGCCGGAGGTGCTCCGGCATCGTGTGAATCTTCAGCGGGTCCATTCGTGGACTCCCCCGATCACGGTCGAGTTTATCACGTGGAGACTCGGTTGACCGCTTCCGGGCCCGCCGGTAGCATTGGCCCGCGCTGAATCAACGCGACAGACCGGAGGACGGACATGCGGAGCGAGCGGTGGCGCCTCATCCTGATCGGGAGTGCACTCTTCGCGATGGCGGGCTGCGCCTCGGGCGAGGAGTGGGATACCTGGAAGTCGCATCCGACGCACTTCGCGTCGGGATCACACATGGGGTTCTCGATGCGGAACCGAGCTGATAGCAAGGCCCGGGTCACGCGCCAGGACATCGCGTCGGCGCGCGACGAAGGCTGGTGGGGCCGGCCGATCACGGTGGGCCAAGAGCAGATCCTCGAACGTTGAGACGGACAGTCAACGTCAGGAGCGCGACGGTCTGGCACGACGCAGATCTAAGGATGTTGACGCGCTTGCGTGCTAAAACGGCGTCATCTCGACAGTCCAATTTCTGGCACCCGCCGTGCAGATCGGAAAAAAGCATGAGCCAACACACCAGCCATCTCATCCGTACGCTCTCCGTCGTCCTCGCCGTCACGTCGCTGGTCCTCATCCTCTTTGCTGGCGTGGCCGCCGCCCAGGCGTCCGGCGACCGCATCCTGTCGAACGACCAGTACACGTCGGACAAGGCCCGGCGGCTGGCTCAGAGTCACGACGGCGCGCTGCGGGAGCTGAACGAGGGCGTCTACCACTGCCTGCCCTGGCTCGAGGTGCAGAAGCAGAGCATCGGCTTCTTCAAACCGAAGGGCGCGACGCAGGACGATCGCTACCTGTCGATGCGGGTGTACATCGAGCAGGATCCCTCGCCGCAGTTCTCCAAGCTGCGGACCGAGGAGCGCGCGGCGGCGATGTTCTCCCGCTACGTGGGTCCGCTCGTGCGGCGGATGGCAGCCAGTCGCCCGCTTCTGTCGGATAACCAGCTCGATGGCTTCACGGTGATCCTCGAGTGGCAGAAGCAGGCGGTCTCCGCTGGTGACCGCCCGGTCCACGAGACGATCGCGGTCTTCCTCAAGAAGGCCGTCGTCACCGAGTACCTGGCCGGGCGCTCGTCGGTGGGCCACCTCGCGGAAGTGGCTCAGGTCCTGGGCTGGGACGGCGAGACGGCCCTCGGCGCCCTGAAGCTGAAGGCGTGGGACGACAACTTCGTCTCCACCTACAAGGTGGCCAACTACCAGGTGGCGAGCGGAGTCACCTGCCGCCAGTAGCCGAGAGCGCGCGCCGCAGGAACTGACGCAGGCCTCGAAACGCAATGGTCCCGAAGGGCACGCGGCCCTTCGGGACCCAGCGTGCCCCGCTCACGTCGTCGGCGATCCTCAACCTCCCCGGTCCCGCCGTCACCGCGTAGATCACCGTCAGCGTGGAGGGTTAGAGGGCCGCAAGGATGGCCATTCGCTACGAGTACTGGCGGCACGTCCTCACCGGCGACATCTACGCCGTGAAACTCGATGATGCGCGGGTGATCGGAGCGTGCCTGATGGACCGTCACGAGGCGCATGAAGAACTTCTGCCGCTCCTCCTGTACCTCGATAAGCACGTGGCTGATGTGGAGAGGGATCGGCGGTACTTCTCGCGGTACGAGCGCGTGAAGAGGTATTCGGGCCGCTCGTCCTTCTCGACGTCGCCGGCGTTCGCGTGGACCGCCGCTCGAAGGCGAATACTGTCCTCGACGGTTCGCTTGGCAACGACGCGTAGGCGCTCGGCTTCGTAGCACAGCGAAGGTCTCCGTGAGGACGCCAGCCACAGCCTTTGGGTCCATGTACTGTTCTACCCGTGTGATCTAGTCGCCCTTTGCGTGGCACGCTGGTGTTGTAGTCGGGTTCGGTAGTATCTTCCTGTGGCCTTCCACTGGGGGCCTCCGACAGACGCATCAGGCGTCGGACCCCCTGGCATCTGGCTTGATCCCCGGTTTTACGCGCCGCTGGTCTCGTGCGTTCAAGGTGAGCCAGATGAAAGAGGATGTCCTTCGCCAGATCGCTCGCAAGGTAGTCCAAGACGGAAAGCTCCCGAGTCGGCGGCCTGATCGTACCTGGGGCGGACCAGGAGTCGGCGCTCCGTGCGAGGTCTGCGGCGTCCCCGTTGGACGAAACGAGATGGAGTTCGAGATTCAATTCGCCCGTGATGGGGACAACCCCGGCCTGGACAAGTTCCACGTCCACATCCGGTGCTGCGCCGCGTGGGAGTTCGAGCGAGAGTCACGGGATCAGCGGTGATCGCCCTGACGCGGCATCACCCAATCACCATGCGCGCGAGTTCTCTCAGCACCGGGATACGGCACTCCCGCGAGATGACGATGCGTCCGTTCCGGTAGGTGATCCGCTTCGCGGCCTCTTCCAGCCTCCACAGCGCGCGTTCGTCTTGGCTGAGTCCGCTGCGAGCGTCAAGGTAAGTGGACGGTTGCATCGTTCGCTATGAACGCAGCGAGAGCGGCGCGCTGGTGCATCTCGACATCAAGAAGCTGGGCCGCATCGTGCGCCCCGGCCATCGCATCAGTGGTAACCGTCGTGACACGGTCCGCGGCGCTGGCTGGGAATTCACGCACGTGGCCATCGACGATGCCACGCGCTGGGCCACGGCCGATGTCCTGCCGGATGAGCGTGGCGGCACCGCCGTCGGCTTTCTGCACCGCACGGTGCGCCGCCTGGCCGGCCTCGGGGTGCGCGTGCGGGCCGTCATGACGGATAACGGCTCGTGCTATCGATCGCGCTTTCGTCAGGCCTGTCAGCGGCTCGGGATTCGCCACCTCTTCACGCGGCCGTACGCTCCCGCGCACGAACGGCAAGGCCGAGCGCTTCATCAAGACCGCACTCCACGAGTGGGCCTATGCCCGCCGGTTTCGTCACTCTCGCGAGCGGCGGCTCGAGCTCACCGAATGGTTGCATCACTACAATTGGCACCGGCGCCACACCAGCCTCGGTGGCCACGCCCCGATCACCCGGGTCGTCGTCTCTGCGGACAACCTGGTGAGACTTCACAGCTAGCGGCCAAGTTGGAGCACCGCGCGTTGTAGCCCCCCAAACTTGCGTCATTCCTCGTGTGTGAACTCTCACCGTGAACCCTCATGTGCCGTACGAGGAGCACCCGGTCGCCGCGCTCGACCAGCGCCACCGCGGCCGGGACCGGATTGTCGTAGAACGTCCACCCGCAGTTGGGACAGCGACGGCGCGTACGGCCGTGCTCACGCACAGGCCGGAGACGGGTGCCGCAGACCAGGCAGTAGCGCGCCGTCAACAGCGGGGACGGCGCTCGAGGCCATCGCGGATCTTCTCCGCGATGACGGTGAGCGCCCGGGCGGCCGGGGCGGCGGCCTCGGTGACGACGAAGGGATCGCCGCGATCGCTCGCGAGGCTGAGGCCGCGGTCGAACGGCACGGCCCCGAGAAACGGGATCCCGGCTTCCGCCGCCAGCGTCGCCGTGTCCGGGCCCGGAAACAACCCGGCCATGTTCTCGATCAGGCCGAGGATCGACGCCTTCTCCTCCCGGGCGACGGTGATCGACTTGCGCACGACGAGCTGCGAGACATCCGACGGGATCGTCACGATGACCACGCCCGCCAGCACGGGGACGAGCGAGACGACCGTGGCCAGACGATCGGTACCCGGCGGCAGATCGATGACGAGCGCGTCGAGCTCTCCCCAGGCGGTGTCCGCCAGGAACTCGCGCAGCGCCTGAGCCTCCATCGTGCCCCGCCACGTGTGGGCTTCCTGCTGCGTTGGCGCCCGCCAGTGGAGTGGCTCGTCGTCCGAGGACAGCAGCAGGTCCATCGACATCACCGCGATGCCGGTGGCCGAGCGTGGAGGATCGACGGCGTCACCCGCGACGGCCAGCGGCCGGCCGCGCACACCGAGCATCTTGGCCATCGAGGGGCCGTTGAGATCGGCGTCGAGCACACCGACTCGCCAGCCCTTCGACGCCCACGAGGCGGCGAGGTTGGCGGTCACCGTGGACTTGCCGACGCCGCCCTTGCCCGACACGACCGCGACGACGAAGCGCACGGCGTCGAGCCGGCGTTTGAGCCTCGCCTGCTGCTCGCCGACCTGAGCGACGACGTTCGAGCCGCCGTCGCCCACGATGTCCTTGTATTTTTTCATGGCATCGACGCGTGGGAGCACGACCTGAGCCGCATCATCACGCTCTCGACGCGGCCGCGCGCGCGACGAACACGAGCGCCATCAGCGTGACGACGAGAAAGATCACGGCGCCGGCCTGGAACGTGATTTCCCCACCCCAGGGCGCCGCGACCCTCGCGCCCGGGTGGACGGCCGCGGCGCCGACCTTGAACGCGCGGATCGCGAGCAGCACGGCGACGAGCACCGCGAACGTGCGCCGCGACACCCAGCCACGCATCCACGACCAGCGCCGGCCGAGCAACCACGGGATGACGATCAGCGGGATGAGGCCGATCAGGCCCCAGCGCACCATCGTGACCGCCGTCGCGCCGCTCGTCGGCGCTCCCATCACGCCCACGCCGCGATAGATGAGATACAGGCCGCCGACGAGGTAGACGACGCCGTAGACGAAATACGCCAGGGCGGCGGCGCGGAACCGGTCGGCCATCAGCCCTGAGAGCGGAAGCGGCCGCCCCAGCGCTGCCGAACGTCGGCGAGCAGCGAGGGCGTGATCACCGTCGCCCCCTGGCTGCGGGCGTACGCCTCCACGGCCTTCACCACCATGCCGCGCGCGAACGACGGGATCGCCTGCAGGCGCTCGCGCGCGGCCGGGTCCCAGGCGAGCTCGTAATCGACGGGGAGGCCGAAGGTCAGCGTGGCCGGCAGCTCGATCACCTCACCGCCGTGAGCGCCGGGTTGATAGCCACACGCCGGGTCCTCGGCCAGGTAGTCACCGTAGGTCGCGTAGGCGCGGCAGCGACAGCCCCCGCAGACCTTCGAGAACTCACAGGCGCCGCAGCGGCCGCCGAGCTTCGGCTCGCGCAGGTCGCCGAACACCGGCGCCTGGCGCCACAGCTCGGCGAACGATGTCTGCCGCAAATTGCCGGCGGCGACCGGCATGTAGGGACACGGCGTGACGTCGCCCTCGGGCGTGATGCGGCAGTAGTACTTGCCGGCCGGGCAGGAGCCGTGGGCGTAGTTCTTGAGCAGCGGCGAAGCCGGGTTCATCTGGTAGATGATGCGCCGGAAGTGCGGCGCGCACTTGGCGCGGATCAGCAAGCCGTCGGCGCGTCCAACGGGCGTCGACCAGGGATCTTCGAAGCCGGACGGCGCGGGCTCGGCCGGCGCGCGACCGAGGATCCGCTGGACCCACGTCGGCGGGCCCTGCCCCACGCCCTGGACCTCGGCAAGATAGGTCAGGATCCGCTCGTAGGCCGCGGCGTCGATGTCGGTGAGGTCCTTCCCCCGCCCGGTCCGCACGAGGAAGAAGAAGTTCAGCACCTTGGCGCCGAGGTCACGGGCGAGATCGATCATCGCGGGCACGTCGTCCACGTTCCAGTCGGTGACCGACATGTGGAGCGAGAAATCGAGCCCGGCGTCGGTGAGGACCTTCGTCGCCCGCACCGCCCCCTCCCAGGCGTTGGGCAGATGGCGGAACGCGTCGTGCTTCGTGGGATCGGTGGAATCGAGGCTGATGGAGGCGCCGAGCACGCCGCGCTCGCGCATGAGGCGCGCCTCGCGCTCGCGCAGCAGAACGCCGTTGGTGCCGAAGACCGTGGTGAAGCGCTTCTCCGCGGCATAGGCGGCGACGTCCCAGATGTCGCGCCGGAGGAGGGGCTCGCCGCCGGTGAGGATGAGGAAGACGTTGGGGTTGACCGTCGCGATCTCGTCGATCACGCGTCGACACTCGTCCGTCGTCAGCTCACCCCGGGTATCGGCGCCCGCGAACGCCGACATGTAGCAGTGCGCGCACTCGAGATTGCACCGCTGCGTCAGATTCCACGACACGCTGTACGCCGTATACGGCGTCGCCCCTGTCATCATTGGTGGACGTTCCCGGCGGTCGGCGCCGCGTGGTAGCCTTCAGACATGAGCGCCTTCACCGTTCACGCGACGTTGATTCATCCGGACGACCGTCAACGATCGGCTCCCCTCGATCTCCTCGTCGACACCGGGGCGATGTACACGATGCTCCCCACGGACGTCGTCACCCGGCTGGCGCTCCCGACGCCGGAGCAGCGAACGGTAGAGTTCGCCAACGGCCAGCGCGACGTGTGGCCACTTGGAGAAGTGCGTATCAGGCTCGCCGACTCCGAGCGCACGACGGTCTTCCTCGCCGGGCCGGCGGAAGGTCGTCCGCTGCTGGGTGCCGTGACGCTGGAAGAGTTCGGTGTGGCCGTCGATCCCAATCATCAGCGACTCGTTCCGATCTCGAGCTTTTTCGTCTGACGCCCTTCGCTTCGATGGACCCACGGTACGGCTGACTGCGCGTCACGCATCAGGGGTCGCCGGGAGCGTCTCGACACGGGACGCGAGCCCATGAGGTGGGTCGGGTGGCGGTCGGGTTGCGCCCGCCGACCTGTCCCCCGCCGACTGAGAACCGGCTCGCGCTCCGATGGACCCAGGCCACCGCAGGCATCGCGCCACGCATCAGGGGTCGCCGGGCCGCAGCCCGACCGCCACCCGACCCACCACCATGGCTATCGCGGCTTCTTGTTCGACACGTACCCCGCGATGACCTCGTTCATCGTCTGTCGCGCGTGCCCGATGCCCTCTTCGCACACGGCCAGATCGATCAGCGCCACGCTCTTCTCGCCCGCGACCTTCTCGATTTCCTCGCGAGTCATGTCGCGCATGAACCCGGCCGGCACGCGGTTGAGCCGGGCGAGCGCGTCGTCCGTCCACGCGAACGGCGATGCGCTCGTCACGGGCGCGGTAGCCACCGCCGGCTCGAACTTCGTCTTGGCCAGGAGCGTGTCCCAGCCCGCGCCGAGCTTGTCGCGACCGACCGTCTCCTCGATCATCGGCAGGGCCACCGCGCAGGTGATGACGGGGATCTTCTTGCTGCGCGCGTACTTCTCCACGCGCGCCTTCGCCCGCCGGCGGAGATACGCGTCAGTGACCTCGCGAAGCGCGTCGCGGGCGTCGGCCGACCACTTCACCTGGACGCCGGGCAGCGCCTCTTCTTCCTCGATGCCGCCTTCTTGCGCGGCGATGGCCTCGACGACGTTCCTCGAGATGATCTGGAACTTCTCGGCCGACGCCTTGCAGACCGGACAGGCCACAACCGGATTGGGCCCTTTCACGGTGTAACCGCAGATCGAGCAGATCGCGGTGGCCGTCTGGTTGTCGGCGCGCAGCTTGGCCACGGCCAGGTCCTCGGCCATGATCTGCATCTTCTCGGCCATCCGCGTGGGCATGAAGATCGCCATCGCCTCGCCGATCACCTTGTTGGTGATCACGGTGTGGCCTTGCTCGATCGCGTAGCGCAGGAGCGCGGTACGGGCCACGCCCTTGACCTGGAGCGGCACGCGCTCCATGCGCGCCTCGGCCTCCTCCGTCCACGCGATGATCTCCTCGGCTTTCACGTCCAGCGGTGGGTAGAACTTGCCGCCGGTGAGGAGCACGTTGCAGGGCGCGAGCCTCAGGAGATTCTCGGTGTTGGAGCCGAGGTCGACCTCGTTCTCGTCGGAGTGCACGCCGACGCGGCCGAGGATGAGGAGCCACGGCTGCTCCTTGCGGGCGAAGGTCAGCATCTTCTCGAAGCACTTGCCGTCGAGCAGCGTGATGGTGAGGTCGACGCCGTCCTCGGCGCAGAGCTTCCGGCCGATCTCGAGGTGCGACTGGTAGATCTTGGCCAGCCCGGTATCGATGATCTCTTCGTGAAGCTGCTCCTGTTCCTTGAAACGGAAGATCTTGGACGCCTTCTCGTTCAACACGCCGACGATGCCATTGAACATCGCGTAGTGCAGATAGGGATCGTAGACGGCCACCGCGTGCAGCGGCCGGCCGAGGGCCTTGGCCAGCGCGATGCCGATCTTCAATCCGTGGAAGGACTGGGGAGAGCCGTCGAGGCCGACGACGATGCCGCCCTGCTGGTCCTTGAGCGGATCGTGGTTGCGGACGACGAGCGTGTCGGCCGTCACGCGGCGCACGAAGCGCTCGGTGACCGAGCCGAGCTGGCTGTCCTTCACCGCGCCCATGCCGAGCGCGCCCATCACCACGAGGTCGTATCCGGATGCCTGGGCGTCTTCGATCAAGGCCTTGTAGTGCTTGCCGTCCACCATCTTCCGGTCGAAGGCGAGCCCGGCCTCCTCGGCTTTCCGGCCCATGACGTCGAGATAGGAATCGGAGATGAGCTGCAGCCCCATCGCGATCAGCGAGTCGTGGATCTTGCGCTGGCGCTCGAGCTCGTTCTCGTCCTTGTACTCCTCGGGAAGCGTGTACTCCATCTGCTTGAAGCGGTAGTCGTGCAGCCGGGCCGCGTAGACGTGGCAGCCCGTCAGCTTCGCCCCGAAGGCGCGTCCCAGCTCGACGGCGAGATCGATCGCCCGGTTGGAGTAGTCCGAGTTGTCCACCGGAACGTAGATGTGCTGGTACATGCCCCCTCCTGTCCTACCGCAGTTCGAAATCGAGCGTGGCCGCGCCGTTCGGGGCGATGGTCACGTCCTTGGTGATCGTGCGCGGCTCGTCGTAGGTAGGCCGGCCGTCCTTGTCAACACCCTTGGGCCGGAATCCTTCGTGCCACATGGTGACCTTGTAGGTGCCGGCCGGGATTCCGTCGATCTTGAAGACGCCGTGCTCGTCGGTGACCGCGACGTACGGGCTGTCGTGGACGATCATCCACGCGAACATGTGCGGGTGGGCGTCGCACAGCACGCGCACCACGCCGGGCTTGGTGAGGCGCTTGGTGATGTCGATCATCTGATCGCGATTGGGCAGCGCGAGGTTGAAGACGGTCACCTTGGCCAGGAAGCCGTGGGTGTTGTGGAGGATGCCGTCGGAGTTTTTCACCCGCGCCTTCGTCCCGACCATCGTGGCCGTCACGTGGCTGACGAACAGGCACTTGTGGTTGTCGAGCAAGACCTCGCCGGTGGGCTTCTTGCCCTTCGCGACGCCCTCCAGGAAGATCACCGCGCCTCGAACTCCGCCGTCGGTGCCGACCATCAGCGCCTCCGACGTCTTGCGATCGCCGCAGACATCGCGATTCTTGTTGACGGGCAACGGCTCCAGCGTCGGCGGCGTCCCCGCGAACTTCACGTGGCCGCCAAGCGTCCCGCCGTCTTTCACCACGATTTCTTCATAGGCGGAGGCCGGCGCCACAGTCGCGAGCACCAAGGCTGCGACCAACAGCGTGATGTACGGGCGACACGCTTTGGCTATGAAGATTGGGGGGGATGAGACTGTGAACATTGGGGGGGATGCGGCATCCCCCCCAATTCCCCCCCGAATACGCGCGGGGTGCGACATGCGTCCACAGCCGCCGTGCTCTACGGTGCGCGCGAGATCACCGTTCATGGTTCGGGATTCACCAAGTACTCGATCGCCAGCCAGAAGCTCCGGCTGTAGCGAAAGAACCACAGGGGAAACACGATGAGAAATGGCACCCAGATCGCGAACTGCCACCGGCTGGGCAGATCGAACCAGGCCCACAGCACGAAGAAGCCGCCGACCGCGATCACCGAGCTCACGGCGTAGTTGATGTAGATGGCCCCGACGAAGTAGCCCTGAGCTCGCTCGAAGACCAGCCCGCAGAGCGCGCACTCGCGCGCCATCGAGAACCAGCCGCGGAAGAGCGGTGTCTGCCCGCAGCGGGGACAGCGCAGTCTCACCGCGCGATGCGCGATGGCCGTCGCGCGGTTCCGGTGACGGTCGAACGGCACGACGCACGATCAGTGCTTGGGGGGCTCGGTGGCGGCCGCCTTCTTCTCGGCCGTCTGATGGACGACGGCGAACCCGTCCGGCAGCAGGACGAAGACGAGCAGCGTTGCGATGACGAGCGGGGTCACCGCGACCAGGCCGAGCGTCCGCGTCTCGAACCGCAGATGCATGAAGTACATGGCCACCAGCGTGGCCTTGCCGAGCGCCAGCGCGCACAGCAGCACGCCGATCGTGACCTTGCCGATCGGCATGAAGATCACGCCCAGCTCGACGACGGTGAGGATGGCGAGGTACCAGAAGATCGCCATGTAGTTGGGATGCTTGTGCGCTGTGGCCATGCCGCCCCCCTACAAGAGGTACATGAAGGTGAACACCATGATCCAGACCAGGTCCACGAAGTGCCAGTAGAGACCGGTGATCTCCACCGCGTTGTAGCTGGCCGCGGGCTGTGGGCGATTGCTGACGTAGCGGATCATCGCGACCAGGTAGATGACGCCGCCCGTGACGTGCAGGCCGTGGAAGCCGGTGACGATGAAGAATGAGGTCCCGAACAGCGCGGCCCCCCACGGATTGCCGTTGATGTGCAGCCCACGGTGGATGAGGTGGCTCCACTCGTAGGCCTGCAGGCTCACGAAGATCGCCCCGCCCAGCGCGGTGAGGAAGAGGTACACCTTGGCCTTGGCGCGATCGCCGTTCCCGAGCCACTCGAGCGCCTTCACCATCGTGACGCTCGAGCAGATGAGCAGGAACGTCATCGCCGCGGTCAGGTTGATGCCGAGGACGGCGTAGGGATTGGGCCAGTCGCCGCTGGTGGCCCGCATCATACCGTAGGCGGCGAGCAGCGTGCCGAATCCGACGGCGTCCCCGGCCAGGAAGATCCACATCCCGAGCTTGCCCCAGCTGTCTGGGGTGAGCGGAGTCTCGGCCGGTTCCACCGCCGAGTGCACGGCAGCCTGGCTCATGTCGTCTCCTTGGACAGTAGGTGGGGCGTCGGTTTGGGCTCATCGTGGAGCGCGGGCGATCCCACCGCGCTCCGGCGGTACGAAAAGAACAGGACCGTCCCGATGCCGGCGGCGACCACGAACGGGACCAGCAGCAACCCGAGGAACGCCCAGTTGAAGGTGCGGTCGCCATAGGCCGAGGCGATGCAGGTCGCACAGGCGTCGGCCGAAGCCGGCGCCAGGGCGAGGGCGATCGCGGCCACCGCTCGAGCGATCACAGCAGGTACACCGTCACGTAGAGCACCGGCCACAGCGCGACGACGAAGTGCCAGTAGAGCGCGCAGGCGCGAACCGCTCCCGTGCGGCCTCCGGTGAAGCGCCCGCGGGCCAGCAGCGCCGCGCAGATCGTCAGCCACACGAGCGCGCCCAGCACGTGGGCGGCGTGGGCGCCGACCAGCGTGTAGAAGGTCGCCCCATAGGTGCTCGAGTGGACGGTGAGGCCATAGCTCACCAGCCGCAGCCACTCGTAACCCTGGACGACGAGGAACGTCGCTCCGAGCCCGGCCGCGGTCCAGAGGCTTCGCACGGTGGCGCGCCGTTCACCCCGCCGCAGCGCGCGGACGCCGTTCAAGACCATGGCGCTCGAGCCGAGCAGGACGAGGGTGTTGAGGCCAGTCACACCGACCGGGAGCCGCGGCTGGAGCGGCGGCGGCCACGCCGGAGCGCTCACCCGCAGGACCCAGAACGCGGAAACGAGCCCGGCGAAGAGCATCACTTCGCCGCCGATCAGGAACAACGTGGCCAGGAGCGCGTTGTCCATCACGGGACGGCGCGGCGACGGATCGTCATCGCGGCCCTCGCCTCCGCCCGTGGGCGGCGGCGACGGTGGCACGAGGCCGTTCGTGCGGCGACGGACGGTCGGTGGCGTCTCGAGAAGTGGCGCTACCATCGGATCCCCGCGAGCAGGCCAGCCAGGGCCAGCACGCCCATGATGGCCAAAAGAATGCGGACAAGCCGCCGGTTCTTGTCGTCGAGGGCTTCGCCGCTCATCGCTTGTCGAGCGCCAGCAGGGCCAGCACGGCCGGGAGATAGAAGAGCGACGCGAACAACACGCGCCGCGCGGACGTGGTCGAAGGCTCACGCGCTTGCAGCGCGCCGAACACCGTGAGGCCACCGCCGGCCACCAGCGCGCCGATGAAGTAGATCGATCCCGCCAGCCCGATCAGCGTCGGCAGCAGGCTCACGGCGAGCAGGCCGAAGCACGCGCTGACGATCTGCCGCTCCGTCGCGCATCCCACGTCGACCACGGGCAGCACGCGGACACCGGCCCGCGCGTAGTCGTCACGGTAGAGGCGCGCGATGGCGAGCGTGTGGGGAAGCTGCCAGAGGAACAGGATGCCGAAGAGCACCCAGGCGCCCACGCTGAAGTCCTCACGGGCCGCCACCCAGCCGGTGACCGGCGGCAGCGCGCCGGGAACGGCGCCCACGACGGTGCACAGCGCCGTGCGCAGCTTGAGCGGCGTGTAGGCGAAGAGGTAGAGGATGACGGTCGCGGCGGTGACGAGGGCAGCGAGCCCGTTGACGAACGCCGCCAGATAGCCGACTCCGAGCAGCGTGATGGCGCCACCGAAGACCAGCGCTTCCAGCGGCGAGAGCCGTCCGTCAGGCAGGGGACGCGCGCGCGTCCGCTCCATGCGCGCGTCCACGTCGCGCTCCCAGTACTGGTTGAGGGCGAGCGTCCCGCCCGCTGCCAGCAGCGTGCCGACGACGAGGTGGAGCATCCGCACGTAGTCCGGGGTGCCCGACACTCCTACGTAGTAGCCGACGAGCGTGGTGACGAGGACCATGACCACCACGCGTGGCTTGGTGAGCGAGAGCAAGTCGGTGGCGACTTGCCGGCGACTCCGGGCGATGGCGGTGACGACCAGCTCGGTGGTCATTTAACGGAGCCTCGGAGACCGGCTCGCACCGTGGGTGAGAGTGATGGGTACGTGGCGGCTGCGTTCGTCGTCCCGATTGGATTCACCGACCGCTCCGACCGGCTCGCACCGTGGGTGAGAGTGATGGGTACGTGGCGGCTCCATCCGTATTCCCG
>Ga0209056_10005466_pt1 | contig 13207 bp, 9 predicted proteins | sample GraSoiAngelo_114_FD_185876 | JGI IMG/M metagenome (GOLD analysis project Ga0209056, IMG submission 185876) | Grasslands soil microbial communities from the Angelo Coastal Reserve, California, USA - 14_0903_13_40cm (SPAdes) (version 2) | ecosystem: Environmental > Terrestrial > Soil > Grasslands ... | reverse complement strand
CGCCACTTAAATCCTCCTTGTGGAAACTGATAAAAACACCCGATGCGCGGTCGCGCACCGTCTCATACCTTGTAGTCGACCTTGACCGGTTTGCCGTCGTTGGCCGCGGATTCATCGATCGCGAAGCACAGCGCCATCGACCTGTACGAGTCGTAGATGGCCGCGTGTGACTCGACGTTGTTCTCGATGCATTCGAGGAAATGCCGGATCTCGGGGACGAACGGATGGTGTGTCACATCGCCGGAGTCGGGTTCGACAGTCGGAAACGTCCAGTAATTTAGAGAGCCCGGATAGTGCTTCCTGGAGAAGACCCGGTTGTTCTGGATGGTTCCGTCTGTGCCAAACAACCGGACGTTGAAGATATAGGGCGTCTCGCCTTCGATCACAGAGGAGAGCTTCCCCACCGCGCCGTTCTCGAACCGGAGCGACGCCACCGTGGTCGGGTCATAGGTGTAGTTGAGGTCCTTCTTGGGGCCGGATGAGAAGGCCGAGACTTCGCTGACCTCGCCCGCGAAGTATCGAATAGCGTCGGCGGCGTGGCAGCCGGCGCTGATGAATGAGCTGCCGCCCTTTTCTTTCGTCACCGCCCACGGGTAGCTGGGGTATTCGGTCTTCATCGGATGCCAGTAATCGGCCTCCGCGTAGATCACCTTCCCGATCACCCCATCGGCCTGCAGCTGCTTGACGGTCTCGAACTGCGGGTTCCAGCGCAGCACAAACGAGGTGACGCTCTTCACCTTGGAGTCGCGCACCGCGCGATAGATGCGCTTCACGCCCTCGTAATCGAGCGCGATTGGCTTTTCGATCACGATGTGGCGGCCGGACTTCGCGGCCCGCTCGAGCTGCTGCGGCCGCACGTCGGGCGGCGTACATGACGCGACGATCTTGACCCGGTCGTCGGTGAAGAGCTCGTCCTCAGACGAATACTCGCGCGCCTCTACACCGTGTAGCTTCAGCAGCCCGCCTGCTTTGCCCGGAGTGTGGCTGTAGATGCCGCAGATCTCGGTCAGTGGATGGTCCCGAAACGCCTTGACGTATTCGCCCGCCACCCAGCCGGCGCCGAGGATCGCCACGCCGTATTTCTTCGTCATCTGATGATGCGCGCACCCTCCCCGAAGTTGGTGAGTCCATACCCCATGGAAATGGATTTCCTCGAGGCGGTTAATATGCGCTGCCCAGTGCGGCCTGTCAAGCCGAGACCGGCCTCGCGGCGGGTCAGTTAGGCTGTAGCGGCGATGCCGGTAAACGCCGGCGACCTGCGTGCGAAGTCATGTCTCGTCAGAGTTACGCACGCACACCAGCCGTGGGGAGGTGGTCGCATATGCGTGCGGCAATGACGCGCGATCGGACCGGCGGCGGTGCCGGCATGGAACGCCAATCCGTCCAACGTACAGATGAGGATGCGAATATCGCGCGGTGAAAGCACCGTAGTCATTAGTGCAGCCCAACCTTTCGGACATGGTGCGTGGCCCGGCCGAGTTCACATCGGTCCTGCATGCCGTCTACGTCTCTCGTGCGCCCGTGCCCAACGGCGACTGAAGCGTGATTCCACTTAACGAGGGATGATTGGATGAAAACGATCTCGCGAGCGGATCCAAAATACGCGCTCGATTCTGGGCACGAAGCGGTGGCGAAGGTGAGCCAAGGGGAGTCATTCATCGTGGAGACGCATGACTGCCGCACTGGGACCATCACGCGCCCTGACCAGGCCGGTGACCTACTCGACACTCGATGCGTCAACCCAGCGACGGGCCCCATATCAATCGACGGAGTAAGAGCTGGGGACACAATCTGTGTCGAGATCGAGGAGTTGCATGTCGACAGCCGGGTCGGCCTGATGGTCACCCGACCGGGTGTGACCGGGCTGGCGATTACGGACGAGCCGCAGCTGCGCATCGTGGAATGCGACGACGTTTACGCGAATGTGGGCGCCTTCCGCGTCCCGGTAACGCCCATGATCGGCCTGCTTGGAGTCGCGCCCAACGGGGATCCGGTCTCGACGTTTCGAGGTGCCGAGCACGGCGGCAACATGGACATCCTGCTGATCGGGACAGGGACCCGGGTGTTTCTACCTACCTTCTGCGACGGCGGGATGGTCTACTTCGGTGATGTGCACGCGGCGATGGGCGACGGTGAGGTCTTCCTGAGCGGCGTCGAGATCGCTGGCAGGATTCGAGCCCGAGTCACGGTGGCCGCTTACTGGTCGCTTCCGACTCCACTGGTCGAGACCGACGAGTTGGTGGCAGTGATCGCAAGCGGCTCAACATTTGACGAGGCGGCGAAGGCGGTGATGGCAAAGGCGGTTGAAGTCTTGTCGATTGGCGGCATGGATCCCATAGATGCGGGGTTCTTAATGAGCGCCGCCGGTCATCTTCGCGTGTGCCAGTACATTCCGCTTGCAGGGCTTGTGCATTGCCGGTTCGAGCTGCCGAAGAGCATTCTCGCCCTGAACGAGATCGTGGTGCCGAACATCGCTCACCAGGTGTGAATTTGCGGGCGCGACGTCCGGTCGGCTCCGTGCGCCGACGATACCGAGCGGCCAGTCATTGGTTCCGGGAAAGGGATTCGAAACCTGAACCTTGCAGTTAACAAATCGTGGTACCCCGTTCGGAAATTGCATCTCCCGTTCGCCGAGTCGTGTCGCGACCCTGAGCTCGAACGTCAGGAGGACGAATCCGTCATCGCATCCAGGTTGACCTCATCGCTGGACAACGATCGCGAGCTTTCCCTGCGCGTGGCCTTCGTCGATGCGCCTGAGCGCTTCCGGAATACCTGCCAGCTCATAGCTCCTCTCGATAACAGGCTTCACGCGCCGCGACTCGACGAGCCGGCCCAGGAACTCGAGATCGTCCTTTCTCAACTTGGCGATGAAGAGGGCCACGACCCTGCGGCCGCTGCCGATCGAGAGCAGGCGCATCTCGAGGAAGTGGGCCACCGCCGCCCGCGAACCGCCCTTGCCATGCTGCACCCCTGCCGCGCCGACCCCGACGTACGTGGCACCTTTGCCCAGCATTCGAGTGCAGTCCGACCACGAGCGGTTGCCTGCGACGTCGAGCATCAGGTCATAACGCTCTCCACTGCATGTGAAGTCATCCCTGGTGTAGTCGATGACCATGCCGGCGCCGATCGCACGGACGAGGTCGACGTTTCTCGTGCTGCAAACCGCGGTCACCTCGGCGCCGAACGACCTGGCGATCTGGACGGCGAAGGTGCCGACGCCACCCGAGGCGCCGTTGACGAGGACGCGCTGTCCGATCTCGATGCGCCCATGGTCGCGCAGCGCTTGCAGCGCCGTGCTCGCCGCCACGGGCAAGGTGGCGGCATCCTGGAACGAGACCCCCGGAGGCTTGCGCACCACGCCGCCGCTCGCCGCGATGCTCACGTACTCGGCGAAGGAGCCCCGCGCGGCCCCGAAGACCTCGTCGCCAGGCTCGAACGCGGTCACGCGTCTTCCGATCGCCTCCACCGTGCCCGCAAAGTCGGTGCCGACCACAACAGGCCGGCGCCGGCGCAATATGTGCCCCACCGGCGAGAGGGCGTAGAGGTCCACAGGGTTGGCGGAAGACGCATGGACTCGGACGAGCAGGCCGTCGTCTGTCACGGCGGGCCGGTCGAGCTCTGCGACTTCGAGCTCTCCCGGTGCCGATGGCCGGCGGCAGACGACGGCTCTCATGGTGCCTCGTGTCACGATCGAAACCAAATTCTTCAGCTCAGGCGGAACGGTGGGTACTGGTCTGTGACCAGCGTGAAGGCGTAGCCGTTGACCCGGTTGGTCCACCGGAGCACGCCGACCACGTAGTTGAAAAGGCTGCGTGGATACGTGCCCGTGAAGAGGATCGCGAACCAGGCGGCGACGACCGCGACGAGAGCGCCGAGCCAGAGCAAGAAAAGCACGACGTAGTGCGGCAGGGCGAGGATCCATTTGACCAGCGGCAGCCACCGGTTCATCTGCCGGGTGTCCGGGTACGCGAAGTCGAGGTGCACCGACTGCTCTTCGTCGGTGGACGGATAGCTATCGTCGAGCAGGGCGAGGTACGCGGTGACGCGGTTGGAGAAGCGCAAGAGGTTGAGGTTCCAGTCGAACCACCAGCGCGGGTATTTCTGCCGGAACACGAGCATCAGCACGAGCGGGATGAATACCGCCGCGCCGCCGATCACGAGCGTGTTCCCGGCCGAGTGGTCGCCGTCGCGGAAGGTCTCGCCCGACAGCATGGTGAGCACAACCACGATCGGGATCGCGACGATGAAACGGAACGCGGTGCTGAGCCGGCCGAGTGGCCGGGAGGGGAAGTCGACGTCGAACCGCACGGGATAGCTGCTGATCATGTTCACTCTCCTGAATTCATTGACTTGAGGCTGATGACCTCGTAACCGCGCAGCGCCTCGAGAAAAGGCTGAAAGCTGCCGTAGACAGTGCACCGAAGGACTCGCCCGTCGACCTCGACCTCGCCGACCCCGGAGGCGCGCTCCACCTGACGCGCGGGCGGACTGCCGACGAACAGGACCTCGACTCGCTGCACGACCAGCTCTTCAGTCATCGCCTCTGAAGCTACGCCGGGCCAAGCGCCGTCGAAATCGGTGGAATCGCTGACCGGGTACGTAGTAATTTCGGTCGATCATGGCCAAGCCCGCACGCCGCATCGGCAACCTGCCGGCCGAAGCGACGAGCTTCGTCGGCCGTCGCCACGAGCTCGCCGAGCTGAGGAAGAAGCTCGCGAGTGCCCGTCTCGTCAGCCTGATCGGACCGGGCGGCGTCGGCAAATCGCGGCTCGCTCTGCGTGCAGCGACAGATCTGAGCCGCGGCTTTCCCGCCGGCGCGTGGTGGGTCGAGCTGGCGGAGGTGCGCGTCCCCGGACTCGTCGCCAACGCGGTGCTGGCGGCACTCGACCTGCGCGACCAGGCCGGCACGGAGCCGCTTGTGCTTCTGCTCGCGCATCTTCGCGAGCGGCATCTCCTGCTCGTCCTCGACAACTGCGAGCATCTGCTCGAGGTGTCCGCCGCCTTCGCGACCGAGGTCCTCCGGGCCGCGCCCGGGGTCCGGGTCATCGCCACGAGCCGCGAGCCGCTTTCGGCACCTGGCGAGCACGTCCTCCCCGTCCCCCCGCTGGACCTGCCGTCAACGGACTCCGCCGAGCCGCTGCACCGGTTGCGCCAGAACGAGGCTGTGACGCTCTTCGTCGAACGCGCCGGGGCGGCGTCCGGCGCCTTCGAGTTGACCGAGGCCAACCGGCGGGCTGTCGCCGACCTGTGCCGCCGGCTCGATGGCCTGCCGCTGGCGATCGAGCTGGCCGCGGTCCGGACGCGGATCCTGACCGTGGAGCAGATTCTCGAGCGGTTGAGCGACCGCTTCGGCCTGCTGACCGGCGCCGGCCGCGCCGCGCTGCCGCGCCACAAGACGCTAGAGACCGCGATCGACTGGAGCTTCGAGATGCTCTCCGCCCGCGAGCAAGCGCTGCTGCGGCGGCTCTGTGTGTTCGCGGGCAGGTTCACCCTCGAAGACGTCGAGGGGGTATGCACCTCGGACGAGGTGCCGGCGGGCAATGGCCTGGAGCTGCTCTCCTCATTGGTCGACAAGTCGCTCGTCATAAAAGAGGACGCGCGAGGCGTCGCCTGCCACCGCCTCCACGAGACGATGCGCGAGTACGCCGCCCGCAAGCTGGTCGACGCCCACGAACACCGCGAGCTGCAGGAGCGATGCACCGTTTATTACCTGTCGGCGGCCCAGCGAATGTCGCCGCAGGCACGCTTCCGGCTGCCCGAATGGCTCGCCTGGATGGACCTCGAGATCGACAACATCCGACCGGTGCTTCGACGATGCCTGGTCGAGTCTGACTCCGTGCGCGGGATCCAGCTGGCGACCTCGCTCGCCTGGTTCTGGATCACACGCGGGACCACCGAGGGCGTGCGGTGGCTCGACGAGCTACTTGCCTCCGGTCCCGGGAACCCGGAGACGCTGGGCTGGTCTTACTTTATCCGTGGCTTCCTGGCCGTGCTGCAGGGCAACTGGGAGGCGGCACGGCCGGCGCTGGAAAAGTCCATGGCCGCGGCACGCGACGCTGGTCAGCCGGTGCAGCTGGCGAATGCCCTGTCCATGGCGTCGATCGCGGCCGCGATGGCCGGCGACCGCCCCTCGGCCCAGAGCTTCCTGGACCTGGCGCATGACCTGGCGGCCGAGCTCGACGACGTGCCGGCGAAGGTCGGCGTGCTGCAGGCGAGGGCGCTCAATGCCCTGTACGGAGGCGATTTCGAAACGCTCAAGCTCGTTTCCACCGAAGGTGCGCGCATGAGCAGGGAGGTGGGCGACCTCTACGCGCTGCACATGATGAACCTCAACCTCGGCGGCGCCGCGCTGCTCGCGGGCGACCTCGAGGAGTCGAAAGCGCGTTACCAGGAATCGCTGCGCATCGCCTATCGCATCGACGACCGGATCGGTCAGTACTACCTGCTCGGCGCGCTTGGCCTCCACGCGGCGATCGCGGGCCAGCCGAAAACCGCCGCGCAGCTGCTAGGGGCCTCGGAGAAGATTCGAATCGGTGCCGGCGCGACCGTCATGCCGGCCATGAGCCCGATCATCAACCAGGCTCGAGAGACGGCGGCCGCCGCCCTCGGTGCATCGAGGTTCGAGGCCGAGCTGGAGACCGGGATGCGCTTGAGCCGCGACACCGCCGTGAGCATGGCGCTTGGCGAGCCGGTCCATCCGGGCGGTGAGGAGACGAGCGGGGTCGGCGTGGGACTGCTCGCCAAACGGGAGGCCGAGGTGGCGCGCCTTGTCGCCGAGGGACTGAGCAACAAGCAGATCGGCGCCCGTCTTTTCATCTCCGAGCGCACCGTAGACAGCCACGTTCGAAGCATCCTGAACAAGCTCGGGTTCAACTCACGCGCCCAGATCGCGGGCTGGGTCAGCTCGGTACCGAGTCGGTGATTCCACCGGTGGCGGCGCCGCTCGAGCGCCATAGGCTCGGCGCATGGACGCGCAGCGCTCGTACGCGCGGTTCGCGGGACTCTTCTACTTGCTGGTGCTCGCTTTCGACATCGCCGGCGTGGTCATCACCTACTTCATCGAAGGAAGCGGCGGCTTTGCGGAGGGTGCGCGCCACATCGGCGCATCGGAGAGCCTGTACCGACTAGGACTCTGCCTTGGGCTTCTCGGCAGCCTGTCCACCATCCCGCTGGCGACCTGCCTCTACGTGGCCGTGAGACCGGTCGACGGCAACCTGGCGATGATGGCGCTGCTCTTCAGGGCGGCCGAGGCGGCGATCGGGGGCATTGGCATCGTGGGTGCGTTCGGGGTGCTCCAGGTGTATCTCGCGGCCAACCATCCCGGGGCGCTCGGCGTGGATCAGCTCCGCGTCCTGTCGGACTTGCATCCGCTCGGAACGTCGACGGCGATCGCGGCCGTCTTCTTCTGCCTGGGATCGACGATCTTCTTCTACGTGTTCTTCAAGTCGAGCTACATTCCGCGAATCCTGTCGGCCTGGGGCATGTTCGCATCGGTCGTCTATCTGGTGTCATGGTTCACGGAGCTGGTGGCGCCCAACGCTCCGGCATTTGTCAACCTGTTTGCCTCGTTGCCGATCCTGATTGCGGAAGTGTCGACGGGCTTCTGGCTGTTGATCGCAGGAATCAGACTCGAGCGCGTTGGCGAGGCGGCTATGGGCTGAGGCCGCCTACACCGGTTCGTCGCGGCCGGGCCGTGGGGTCGATTCAGGAGTCAATTTGTCTGGTCACGAGAATGCTCGGCCGGCACGCTTGTGGGAAGCTTTCCGATGCAGATCAGTTCCACCTACCGGCTTCAACTCTCGCAACAGTTCACGTTCGACGACGCGGACGCGTGCGCCGCATACCTTTCGTCGCTCGGCGTCGAACAGCTTTACTGCTCGCCTGTCCTGCAAGCTGCTCCCGGCAGCAACCACGGGTACGATGTGGTCGACCCGACGCGGGTCAACCACGAGCTCGGGGGCGAAATGGCCCTGCAGCGGCTGGTCGCTGCGCTGCACGAACACGAGCTTGGCCTGGTGGTGGACATCGTGCCGAACCACATGGCCACCGCGGGACGGGCGAACCCATGGTGGTGGGACATGCTGCAGAACGGCCCCTCGAGCCGTTACGCGAATTATTTCGACATTGACTGGGAATCGCCGATCTCGGCTGTAAAGGGCAAGGTGCTTCTGGGCGTGTTAGGAGATCGTTACGGCCGAGAGCTCGAGCGCGGCGCACTGACACTCCAGCGCGAGGGCTCGGAAGTGGTGGTCCGATACGAGGACCAGATGTTTCCCGTATCGCCTGACAGCCTGGACGGACTCGAGCTCGACGCAGTAAATCAAGACATCGACGCGCTCGACGCCGTCCTGGAGCATCAGCACTACCGACTCTCTTACTGGCGCAGTGCGCAGGAGCAGCTCAACTACCGGCGCTTTTTCACCATCGACAGCCTGATCGGCCTTCGTGTCGAGAAGCCGCAGGTTTTCGAAGACAGCCACCGCGTAATCCTCGGATTGGTCGCCAATGGCAGCGTGGCCGGCCTGCGCATCGACCATGTCGATGGCCTCAGGGACCCGGTGGCCTACCTACGGCAGCTGAGGTCCGCAGCCCCGGACGCATACGTGGTGGTTGAGAAAGTCTTGGCCACCGACGAGGAGTTGCAAGAAAGCTTCCCTGTGCAGGGCACGACCGGTTATGACTTCATCGCACAGGTCGACGGCCTTTTCGTCGACTCGGGAAATGAAGGGTCGTTGACTGCCCTTTATCACGGGTTTACCGGCCAGTCGCAGCCTTTCTCCGAAGTAGTGCGCACGTGCAAGCAGGAAATCATGGCGAGCGAGCTCGCTACGGACGTTGAGCGCCTGACCAACGTGCTGGTCGACGTCTGCGACCGCCACCGGCGCCACCGCGACCGCACACGCCGCGAGCTGGAGGACGCCATCCGAGAGGTCGCCGCCGGTCTGCACGTGTACCGAGCGTACGTCCGTCCCGGTTCGCTGGCCCCAGAACAGGACCAGCGTCAAATTTCGATCGCGGCCGAAGAAGCGGCGCGGCGCCGACCGGACATCGATGCCGACCTCCTGGCGTTTGTGGCTGAGCTTTTGCTGATGCGTTACGAGGGGGCGGCCGAGGCCGAATTCACGGCTAGGTTTCAGCAGCTCACGCCCGCGGTCATGGGCAAAGGCGTCGAGGACACGGCGTTCTACCGCTACAACCGCCTGGTTTCCCTGAACGAAGTCGGCGGGGATCCGGGGAAGTTCGGGCGTCCACTCGAGGAATTCCATTCGTACTGCTCCAGGATCGCGGCGAAATGGCCAACCACGATGCTCACTTTGTCCACCCATGACACCAAGCGCAGCGGCGACGTGCGCGCGAGGATCAACCTGCTGTCGGAGATTCCGGCGGAGTGGGAATCGGCCGTCCGGCGATGGGCTGAGCACAACGAGCGCCATCGCGCGCAGGGCTATCCGGATCGAAACCTCGAATACCTCATGTACCAGACGGTGGTCGGAGCGTGGCCGGTCGACCAGCCGCGGCTGCTCGCGTTCCTCCAGAAAGCGGCACGCGAAGCGAAGGTCCACACCTCATGGATCAACCCGATTCCCACCTTTGAGGACGCGCTAACTCAATTCGCTGGCAGCGTGATGTCCGACGCCGAATTCAAGAGCGATCTCGAGTCATTCATTGGCCACCACCAGCTGGTTGCCCTCGGGCGGATCGCCTCGCTCGCCCAGACCACGCTGCTGCTTACCTGTCCGGGCGTGCCCGACCTATACCAGGGCACAGAAGTGTGGAACCTGAGCCTGGTCGACCCGGACAACCGCCGGCCGGTTGACCATCAACGTCTCGCCGCGCTTCTGTCGGAGATTCGTTGGGCCGACGCGCAGGGCGTGCTGGCGCGCGCGGACGAGGGCGCACCGAAGCTGTGGCTCATCACCCGACTGCTCGGTCAGCGCCGAATCGATCCCGAGCTTTTCGGGAGCACGAGCTACACGCCGCTCGCCGTGGTCGGGACGAAGTCACGGCACGCGGTCGGCTTTGTCCGTGATCGTCTGCTCGTCGTGGTGCCCAGACTCGTGGCCGGGCTGGGCGGCGATTGGGCCGACACCACGGTCGAGCTTCCCGCCGGCAGCTGGAGGAGTCTCCTGACAGGTGAAGAACTGAAAGGCGGCCGAGCCATTCCGGTCGCAGAGCTCATGCGCCATTTTCCGGTGGCTGTGCTGGGGCGGCCAGCCGGACCACCGTAGGCGCGATGCATCGGTTCAAGGTCTGGGCGCCGAACAAAAACCGGGTCGACCTGATGTCGGACGAAAGACAGACGCCGATGGCGCGACTCGAGCGTGGCTGGTGGGAGGCATCAGATGCGGCGGCCGGTCCGGGGACGCGCTACGGCTTCTCGATCGAGGGGGCCCAGACGCGACCCGACCCACGCTCTGCTTCGCAGCCGGACGGTGTGCTCGGCCTCTCCCAGGTCGTCGACCACGACCTGCACTCGTGGACTGACTCGGGCTGGCGCGGCCTGTCCCTCCCCGGCCTCGTCCTTTATGAGCTGCACGTCGGGACGTTCTCGCCAGAGGGGACCTTCGACGGTGTGATCAACCGCCTCCCCCACCTCGGCGAGCTCGGCATCGACGCCCTTGAGCTGATGCCGGTCGCTGAGTTCTCCGGCAATCGTGGGTGGGGCTATGACGGCGCGGATTTCTTCGCTCCGCATCACGCCTACGGGGGACCCGCCGGTCTCAAACGGCTGATCGAAGCGTGTCACGCCGCCGGGCTCGGCGTCATTCTCGATGTCGTCTACAACCACGCCGGTCCTGTCGGCAACTTCCTGGGCGAGTTCGGCCCTTACTTCACCGGGCGTTACCGCACCACGTGGGGAGCCACTTTCAATTTCGACGGTGCCGGCAGCGACGAGGTCCGCCGCTTCGTCGTCGACAACGCGTTGATGTGGATTCGCGACTACCACATCGACGGTCTGCGACTCGACGCGGTGCACGCGATCGTTGACCAATCGCCCCTGCACATCCTGGAGCAGCTCGCCGCCGAGGTCGACGCTCTGTCGGCTGCGCTTCACCGGTCGGTGTTACTCATCGCCGAAACGGACGCCAACGACCCTCGCCTTGTGCGCAACCGCGATGCAGGCGGATACGGTCTCGACGCGGCGTGGGCAGACGATTGGCATCACGCGCTCCATGTCGCATTGACCGGTGAGCGCACCGGCTATTACGAGGACTTCGGCGCGCCCGAGCTGCTCGGGAAGGCGCTGCGACAGGCCTGGGTTTACGACGGCGTGTGGTCACCCCACCGGCAGAAGACGCGCGGCCGAAACCCGATCGGTGTTCCTCCTGAGCGCTTCGTGGTCGCGGCGCAGAACCACGACCAGGTTGGGAATCGGGCGGCCGGCGAGCGCCTTGCGGCGATGGTGGACGAAGGCAGGTTGAAAGCTGCGGCCGCGCTGCTCCTGACCACGCCGTTCACACCGTTGCTGTTCCAGGGTGAGGAATGGGCGGCAAGCACACCCTTCCAGTACTTCACCGACCACGCCGACCCAGGGCTGGGCAAGGCTGTGGCGGAAGGACGCCGGCGCGAGTTCGCCGCCTTCGGCTGGAACCCTGCCCAGGTGCCCGACCCGCAAGACCCCGGCACCTTTGAGCGGTCGAGGCTCGACTGGGACGAGGTGAACGAGCCTTACCATCGCGGCATGCTCAAGTGGTATCGCGACCTGATCGCCTTGCGGCGGCGCCTTCCCGCGGTCGCGCAGGGTGTGTGGGTGCAGGTCGAGGGCGACCGAATTGCGTTCGAGCGAGAAAGCGCTGGCGTGCGCGTGAACCTCGGCCCGCCAGGCCGCACTGTTGTCGAGATCGTCGAACGTGCGTGACCTCGAGGTCTGGCCGGGCCACGCTTATCCGCTGGGGGCCAACTTCGACGGCACCGGGACGAACTTCGCGCTTTTCACTGAGGTCGCGGATGCGGTCGAGCTCTGTCTGTTCGACGATGAAGGACAGGAACACAGGGTGCCACTCGAAGAGGTCGACGCATTCTCCTGGCACGCCTATCTACCCAACGTCGGTCCGGGCCAGCGCTACGGCTACCGCGTCAACGGCAGATATGCGCCCAACCGAGGCGTGAGGTGCAACTCGAGCAAGCTTCTGCTAGATCCTTACGCCCGCGCGATCGAAGGACAGGTCCTCTGGGACCCAGCCTGCTACTCGTATAACCCCGGCGACGAGAATTCGATCAACGACGCCGACAGTGCCCCCTATGTTTTCCGGTCCGTGGTGCACAATCCGTACTTCGACTGGAGCAACGACCGTCACCCGGACACCCCGCTCCACGAAACGGTCATCTACGAAGCGCACGTCAAAGGACTCACGCGCTGCCACCCTGATGTGCCTGAATCGTTGCGCGGGACATATGCCGGCCTTGCGCATCCGGCCGTGATCGAGTACTTGCAGACACTTGGCGTCACGGCGGTAGAGCTGATGCCCATACACCAGTTCGTCCAGGACCAGCGACTGCTGGAACGGTCGCTGCGCAACTATTGGGGCTACAACACGATTGGTTATTTCGCCCCGCACAACGAATACGCAAGCAGCGGCCAGCGCGGGCAGCAGGTCAACGAGTTCAAAGCCATGGTCCGCTCGCTGCACGAGGCGGACATCGAGGTCATCCTCGACGTCGTCTACAACCACACCGCGGAGGGCAACCATCTCGGGCCCACGTTGTGCTTTCGCGGCATCGACAACGCGGCGTACTACCGACTAGTCGCCGAGCGTCCGCAGTACTACTACGACACCACCGGAACGGGAAACAGCCTCAACGTGCAGCATCCCCACACGCTGCAAATGATCATGGATTCGCTCAGATACTGGGTCACCGAGATGCACGTCGACGGTTTCCGCTTCGACCTCGCGGCGACGCTGGCCCGCGAGTTTCACGAAGTCGACAGGCTGTCGACCTTTTTCGATCTCATTCACCAGGACCCCGTCGTAAGCCGCGTCAAGCTTATCGCCGAACCTTGGGACATCGGCGATGGCGGCTACCAGGTCGGCAACTTTCCCGCTCTGTGGTCGGAGTGGAACGGCAGGTTCAGAGACGCGGTGCGCGATTTCTGGCGCGGTGAGCCCTCGACTGTCGCGGAGCTGGCGTCGCGGCTGACGGGCAGCTCCGACCTCTACCAGAACGACTCACGCCGGCCGGTGGCGAGCATCAACTTCGTTACGGC
>Ga0209056_10005463_pt1 | contig 13212 bp, 15 predicted proteins | sample GraSoiAngelo_114_FD_185876 | JGI IMG/M metagenome (GOLD analysis project Ga0209056, IMG submission 185876) | Grasslands soil microbial communities from the Angelo Coastal Reserve, California, USA - 14_0903_13_40cm (SPAdes) (version 2) | ecosystem: Environmental > Terrestrial > Soil > Grasslands... | reverse complement strand
AATGATGCTCGAGATAGGTCTCATTGGCGCAACTGAGGTGGATTCTTTCCGAACGACGGTGACAAATTGGCTAGCCGAAGTCGGACGAGATAGCGGGTCCCAGTTCATCGGATTGATCGGTCTAGTTGCCGGTAGTCCCGTAGCGACCTCGGGCGTAACCATCTACACCTCCCCGCCGCATCCGCGCTACGAGGGGCGCGAGGCGTACCTGATGTCGATGTTCGTAAGGCCCGCGTTTCGCCGTCAAGGGATTGGCACGGCAATCCTGATCGCAAGCATGAAGGCGGCGAAAATTGCGGGGGCCAGGAATATTTGGCTGCTTGCGACCGATGCCGGCGCGCCCCTGTATCGACGACATGGTTTCGAGTCGCGCTCTGAATACATGGCTCTGGTCGCAAACCGCTGAGCCTCGATGCGACGCCGAGTCCAGGAATTCGTGGCTCGCGCACCATAGGACCTGAGTAGCAGATTTTGAGCCTAATTTCCTGCGGGCGCCAGAGGCAGTGAGAGCTGATGGTTAAGTTCGACTTCGATGATCTGTCTCTGGAACGGCTTCGCAAACGGCGAGGCTCCAAGTGGGCTAAGTACGGCCCCGACGTCCTGCCTTCGTGGGTGGCGGAGATGGACTTTGCGCTTGCACCCAGCGTCCATCGAGCTCTACAAGAGGCGATCGAACTTGGCGACTGTGGTTACGCGCATGAGGGCGAGATCCGCCAATCATTCGCTCGATTTGCGAAGCGGAAGTTCGACTGGGGAGTCAATTCAGAGGCTCTGGTACTTATGCCAGACGTCATGTCGGGGGTGGCAGAAGTCCTTCGGGCGTTCACGTCCGCGGGGGAGGGCGTCGTCATCAACCCCCCGGTGTACCCACCTTTCTACACCGCGATTCGCAGTGCCGAAAGACGGATTGTGACCGTGCCGTTGCAGGATGCGGCAGACGGTTGGCAACTGGATCTGCAGCGTCTCGAGGCGGCATTCGAGCAGGGAGCTCGTGCCTACCTGCTGTGCAACCCTCACAATCCGACGGGACGCGTCTTCAGCCGTGCTGAGCTGGAGGCCGTGGCGAGACTTGCTCTGCACTTCAACGTGCTGGTGATCTCTGACGAAGTCCACGGGCCACTTGTCATGCCCGAGAAATCGCATGTGCCATACGTCTCGACTTCAGACGCGCAACGATCATTGGCATTCACGATCATCTCGACAAGCAAGGGTTGGAACATTCCGGCATTGAAATGCGCGGTGCTGGTCCCCAGCTCGGACGTTGTCGGCCGGCAGGCAGCCCAACGCTTTCCGCACGACATGATCGACCGGGTAAGTCAGCTTGGCATCGTCGCTTCGGTTGCCGCATTCGCCGAAGACGGACTCCAATGGCTGGACCAACTCGTGGCGTACCTCGACGGCAACAGGCAGCGGCTGGGCGCGTTACTCGCGGCCGAATTACCCGGCGTCGGATATCACATCCCCGATGCCGGGTACCTGGCGTGGCTCGATTGCCGCGCTCTAGGCCTGGGAAGTAATCCTGCTGACGAATTTCTTGACCGTGGCCGTGTCGCGCTTTACAGCGGCTCCGACTTCGGCCCTGAAGGGGAGGGATATGTGCGCCTGAATTTTGGAACCTCTTTCGACCTGGTCCAGGAAGCAATCAGACGGATGAAAGTGACCGTAAGCCGCCGCTGAGGGCGTCTTGCCGCGAATCCGATGAACACATGAACCACCAGAGGGCAATCGTCGACCTGCTGTATGAGGGCTACGCGGGCCGGAAAGATCATCGCGTGGCTCCTACGGTTGGGCTCATCCGTGACCGGGGTGTCGTCGTTGTCGTGGATCCAGGTATGGTGCCGAGCCCAGCGGCAATCCTCGACCCTCTATCGGCGCTGGGGCTGGCTGCCGAAGATGTAACCGACGTGGTCTTTTCTCACCATCACCCGGACCACACGCTCAGCGCAGCTTTGTTTGTGCATGCCGCCTTCCACGACCACTGGGCAACATACCGCCACGACGTGTGGCAAGACCGTGACGCCGAGGGCTTCAAGATTTCAGCGAATGTCAGCTTGATCCGAGTCCCAGGCCACTCGAACGAGGACATCGCGACACTGGCGTCGACCGAGGACGGGCTGGTCGTTTTCACCCATGCGTGGTGGACTGCCGCCGGTCCGGCCCGTGACCCATATGCGTCTGACACCGAAGCGCTGAGCAGGAGCCGCGTCCGTATCCTGGGCCTCGCTCCGCGCCTGATAGTCCCAGGTCACGGACCATGGTTCGAACCCACGCGGGATACGCCTCTTTGAACTCCTGTCGTCATGAACCTAGGCGCCGCTTCTCAGTCGACTATCGAGCGTTGATTCGGCCAGTGTCAGCGGCCATCGATTCAGCCTTAGGCATCGCGACCGGGTACTGATCCTTGGGATCTAGGCACGAGAGTGCAAGCAGTGTTTCTCGTGCACCGTGTACTGGCGGATAGATGACTTCGGTATTGATCCACCTCTTGATCGCCTTTGCTTTGGAGCCGGTCCGCTCTACAACCCGATCCCAGCCACGGGTATAGACAGCACCCGCCCGGCCCAAATCGAGACAAGTGATGTATGGGGGCTGCACGTAATCGACCCGTGGCAGCCCAAGAAGATCGCGCGCCGCATTTTCACCGGCGAACCGGCCGAGCTGGAGCGCGTGCTGACACGACTGCAGAACAGGACGTCCGTCGCCACCGTCCGCTGCCGCCGCGTCGCCTGCGACGAAAATCTCGCGTGCAGATCCCGCGCGCAATGATTGATCGACGACGATCCGGCCCTGTTCATCGTGCAAGCCTGGAACCTTTGCCGCGAACGGCGCCGCGACCATGCCGGTGGCCAAAACAACCGCGTCCGTGTTAAGGGCGCCGTCGGCAAAGGCCACCCGGGTCGGACCTAGCGCAGTTATTGTCTTGGCAAGCAGCAGCTCGACCCTATCCTTTGCGAGCGCGGCCTCGATTGCCGGTCGCGGACCGGATCCAAGCTGTCGACCGACGACATCGGCGCGGTCGATGAGGATGATGCGGGCGTGTTCGGCCTGCACCGCTGTGCCGTGCCGAGCGATCCGGTCCCTCAGCACCAAGGCAAGTTCGATGCCGGTAAAGCCTGCGCCGACGACGGCGATCGTCGGTTGCGGGGAAGTTCGCACGACCTGAGCCAACCGCTCGTCGAAAACGATCGCCTCGTGCTGAGTATCGATCGAGTGCGCCAACTCGGCTCCAGGCACTCTCGGTCGGCGCATCGTGCTGCCGGTGGCCACCACGAGCCGTGCGTAGAAAATGGCGTCGCCCGTGCGGAGTCGGATCCTTCGATGGGAAACGTCCAGTGTCGAGACATCCCCGGCCACGAATTCGACGCCAACTGTCTCTAGGAGCGGCAACAGGTCAACCGCCAGATCCTTCGGTTCGGCCTCGTACAGGCGAGGACGGATCTGCAGCGCCGGTTCTCGCGACACGAGCGTGATCGAGAGCTTTGCCCCCGCAATCCGCCGTGCCGCGACCGCCGCCCAAAAGCCCGCGAAGCCACCCCCGACGACAACGATCCGCTGCGCCTCCACGTAACTAAGTTTATAATCGTCTTAGTTAGCTGTGGGGCGACCTCGCTCGCAGTCGGTGTCAAATCAACCGGAGGCGGCGGCCTAGGCCGAGCGGCGGCGCCGGCGTTTGTAACGGTCCGCGAACCACGACTCCACGTCCGCTCGCCATGCGCGCGAAGACTTCGCGCGCACGCGAGCATTCAAGTCCGCAAGCGTGTGCGAAGCGAGTTCCCGCCGCATCGCCGCACCGGCGGCAATCATGACCGCGTGGATCGAGCAAACGCCGGTCACGGCCTGCCGCGGCGGGTCGCTCCTTGGCCACAGTGCGCAGCGCGCCCGAATTTCTTGACACTGGAACAGAGGACCCTCGTTGCCACGTGCTGCTTCAGCTATCTCGAGCACCGAAATCGAGTTTGGATCACGCGCGAGGCGCCATCCGCCACGCACACCCTCGGTCGCTGTGACCAATCCAGACTTCTCGAGCTGTGTCAACAGCTTGCGGACGTACATGAGGGGCAGATGCTGGAACTCGGCAAGCTCGGTTGCGCTCGGTGCCGCCCCGGCATGGACTAGGCTGAGGTTCAAGAGCGTGTGAAGCGCGTACTCGACGCGAGCGCTGTAGAACGCAGTGGTCAAACTTCTACCAATTCTAACGCAGTTATGTTCGGGTGCTCGCAGATCACCGGTTGCGTTCACGTCACAACAACTGGCGGCTACAGTCGTCTTTCGCGCGAGCGTCGTCGCACATTTCGGGAAAGATTCGCGTAGGGGGTCTGAGCCTTCAGGAGTCGTTGACTTCGCCTGTGAGCAGGCGCACGATGTAGCCACCTGGCATCGGTGACAGGGCCACGCTGTGGGCCTTGGTTCAAGGGGGAGTAGCCGACCCGCCGCTTGGTCAGCAGCAACACAGGGATCACTAGCTCGCCCGCGCATAGTCGTGGGCTGGGGGCCGCCGGCTGAAAAAGGGGGACCAAGAGATGGACCAAAGGAAACTGAGCCGCAGGCAACTGCTTAAGGCTGCGGGTGTGCTCGGGGCCACCGCTGCCGTGTTCGACCCAACCAAAGTCTTCGCCGATGAAAACGAAGGCAACGGCCGCGTAACCTGGGACCTCGTCAACGTCAACTTCGTCAACGGCAGCCCCACGCACATAACGCGCGGCGGTACGTCGAAGGCGATGTCGACTGATCAAAACCACGCTGTCACCGCCGAGATAACTATGACCGGGCATGGCACTTTTCCGAACAGGGACAAGTGCTCCAAGAACGTGACCGGGGGCGGGACCTGGTCGGTAACTACAGCCGCGGCCGCCCCTAATCCGTGCTTCCCTGGAAGCGGAAACTATAGGGTGATCGAGCTGCTGTCCTGGCACCCTGCGCCGGGCACGCTGCCCCTCCCCGACGACACCGGCGACAAGGGCACACCAAGCTCCGGTCTCGCAACGCTTCGAGTGCTTTACGACAACGGACGTCGGGGAACGCTCACGGTGAGTTGCCACCTACCCGCCGGCCCCACTCCGGCGTGCACCTTCGAGGGAATCACCGCCTCGATGGACTATGAAGACTTCTGGCAGAATGAGGCGCCCGGACCAGCTGAGGGAAACCGAACCCTCTTCCACGTCAGCACCGAGGACGGGGGCGACTGATGAAAGCGGCTTTGGCCAGTGGCGTGGCGATGTTGCTGATGGTGGCGGCGGCGCCGGTATCGGCGGCATCCACCTTCCACCTCATTGGCGGTGGCACGGCAACGATCTCGCAGGTCGCGTTCAACGTGACCGTCGAAGGCGGCGGCGCCGCTTCCGGCAGCTTCAACTGCCTGATGGCGGGGCGCTCGGCCTTTGTGCTGCCGGCGTTTGGGCTGGCGCATTTGATGAAGGTGCAGGCACAACCAACCACCGCAACGATGAATGCGAACGGTTCCGTCGTCAAATTCTCAGGCCCCGGTTTCCTGATCATGGACGGCAAAAACAAGCAGTCAGTTCTAGTCAACGTCTGGGCCGATGTAGCCAACCAGCAGTTCCAATTGACGGTGGTCGGGGTCGGGACAATGCCGATCGAGAATATGCTGACCGGGCGTTTCAGGCTGCGCTGATCCAGGCCGAAGTTGGGGGGCCACACCGTGTGGCCCCCAACCGCCACAGACCATTTGGGATCCGGGCAGCCGCCCTATCCCGACGCGAATTTCTTGTGCGTGCCGGCGCCGGTGCCGCAGCACTGTTTGTGCCTTCGATCCAGCCCATGTCGCTCTCGCGTCTACTCGGCGAGGTCGTCCGTCCGAGTCCTCATGCAGATGACAGCGTTGTTGTGCGATGGAATGAAGCCGCGCTGCAGGGGGTGCGCGAGTCGAAGCTCGGTCCACCGATGGTTGCGCGCGCACTTGCCATCGTGAACACTGCCGCATTTGATGCCTGGGCGGCTTATGACCATCATGCCGTCGGGACTTGTCTTGGCCCAGCACTCCGGCGCGCGCCCAGGGAGCGGACCCTGGCGAACAAGGAGATCGCCGTAAGCTACGCCGCCTATCGAGCGGCGGTTGACCTCTTCCCCGGAAGTACAACAACGGTCTTCGATCCGCTGATGCGCAATCTTGGCCTTGATCCAAACAACAGAAACACCGACCTTACAAGCCCGGTCGGTGTGGGTAACGTGGCCGCGGCCGCTCTGCTCGACTTCCGGCACAGCGATGGCGCAAACCAGCTCGGCGGCTACTCCGATTACACCGGCTATAACTCCCCCAACGACCCGATGGACATCAGGCTCCCATTCGAACCGAAGGGAGTTCACGATCCCAACGCCTGGCAGCCATTGCGTTATGCCGACAAATCCGGAAGCACGGTGACGCCGAACTTTGTTGGGGCTCACTGGCAGCACGTGACGCCATTCGCACTTTCGTCATCGTCCCAATTGCGATCTACGACCGGACCGGCCAGGTTCGGCTCGTTTGAATATCTAGCCCAGGCCCGCGCACTGGTCGAACTGAGCGGCGGTCTTACCGACGAGCACAAGATGATCGCGGAATACTGGGCGGACGGGCCGAACTCCGAGCTGCCGCCCGGACATTGGGATTTGTTCGCACAGTTCGTCGCTCGTCGAGACAATCACGGCGACGGCGAGCGTGGAGTCGATGCTGACATCAAGCTGTTCTTTGCTCTCACCAACGCTATCTTCGACGCCAGCGTTTGCTGCTGGGATAACAAGCGGATGTTTGCCTCCGTGCGGCCAATCACCGCCATCCGCTACCTCTTCATCGGTCAGCGGGTTCGCGCATGGGGCGGGCCTTACCGTGATACGCAGTTCATCGATGGCGCGACCTGGTTTCCTTACGAACCCACATGGTTCCCCACGCCGCCGTTTCCGGAGTACAGCTCCGGACACAGCACCTTCAGTGCGGCTGGCGCGGAGGTGTTGCGGCTCTTCACCCAGAGCGACAGGTTCGGCCTCTCGGCAACCTTCCCGGCAGGAACCTCAAAGATCGAGCCGGGAACGGTGCCCGCAAGCGATCTGACTCTGAGCTGGGCTACGTTCTCTGAGGCCGCGGACCAAGCGGGGATGTCCCGTCGCTATGGCGGCATCCACTTCGAGCAGGCTGATCTGGACGCGAGGAACGCGGGGCGCTTGGTCGCACGGCAGGCATGGGCCAAGGCGCAAAGCTACTTCGCTGGTGGGAAGGCGGTGGAGAGATGGACATGATCGTGGCACGGGCCCTCCATAACCAGGGGCACGTCGCGCTCCGTGTTGAATGACCGCTCGACGGCGGTCGCACAATTCCGGGGAAGTCTCCTGCGGCGGTGCCGATTTGGGGCCCGGAGCCGACATGGCCGCCGGCCTCGCCGGTATGGCCGGGGTCGCGTCGCGAGGGCGAGCTCACCGAAGGGATGCGGTTGTTCGGGGCGGTGGACCGCATGCTGCAAGCGGAACAGCGGTTGCTTGCGCCTGCCGACGAGCAGGTTCGTCGCGACGAGCTTGCCGCAATTGCGCCCGCGAGTGGACTCCCAGGCCTTTGATCGGGTATTCCGCGAAGCCCAGGCTGCGTAGCTCGATGACCTCGAGGTGATGGCCGCCAGCGTTGTTTTGGCAGGGTCGTGACCGCTTCTGGGCGGTGGAACTGATGCCAGAGGAACTCACCGATGTCCGACAAATCTCCCGGATCGCGTATGGATTCATGGGGTCAAAGGCGCTTTTCGCAGCGCTCGATCTTGGTCTCTTTGACATCATCGCCGCGCAGCCCGCGACGCTAGACCAGATATCGGAGAAGACGGCGGTTGCGAAGAACAGGATGGCAACACTGCTATCCGCGCTAGTTGCGTTGGGCTTCCTGGTGCGGGTGGAGAAGTCTTATACCAACGCGCGGGCGACGCAGCGGTATCTGGTGAGAGGCAGCGATGTCTTCGTTGGCGATTACTACCGACTGCAGATCGACAAGCTCATCTTTCCAAGCCTGCTTGGTCTAACTGATGGTCTACTGGGCAAAGCCACTCAATCGATGCAACAGATGTTGGCCGACCCTGAGATGCCGCCCTATTCTCCGAAGCACAACACCAGGGCTCAATGGGCCCGGCGGTCCTTTTGTCCCGCCGGCTCAATCTAACCGGATGCACGTCGCTACTGGATGTAGCTGGCGGCAGCGGCGCCTTTTCCATTGTTCTGTGCAGGCGGTATCCAGGGCTGAGTTCCATGATTCTCGACTTCCCTAGCGTGATTGAGGTCTCACGGCGATACGTCGAGGCGTCTCAGTTGAACTCGAGGATCGCTCTGATCGGCGGTGACGCTCTCGAAGACGATTGGCCGGACCACCAAGACGTAGTGTTGATGTCGTACCTGCTCAGCGCGGTCGGCGAATCCAGCATTCCAACTTTGCTCGACCGCGCTTGGCACGCACTGAGCCCGGGAGGCCTGCTCGTTCTCCACGACTTCATGCTTGACGTCAACCGTGACGGACCGCGCGAGGCTGCGCTCTGGTTTCTGTTCTACACAGTTCAGCGCAGCGATAGCTCATCATTCACAGCGGGTGACCTGGTGGAGCAACTTGACCACCGTGGGTTCACTGAAATCAATTCAGACGAATTGATTCCGGACCTAACCGGCCTGGTGCTGGCACGCAAGCCGGCCTGAGTGGGTCGGAGTGACCTGGGCTATGCGGTGGCGAGTCGCGTTCCTGGCGCCAACCTCGAACTTGCGAGGGGCTCCCACAGGTAGAGGCGGTCGGTCATCAGTTTGAAGGAGGCCCCATGAACGGCAAGATCGCGATCGTCACGGGAGCCAGCGCTGGGATGGGCCGGCAGATCTCGCTCGAGCTGGCGCGGGCGGGTGTCACGGTGGTGATGGTCTGCCGGGACCGGGAGCGAGGCCAGGCCGCGGTTGCCGACGTGAGGGAGCGCAGCGGCAACGCGGGGCCCGAGCTGCTGCTCGCGGACCTCTCCTCACAGCAGTCGATCCGCTCAGCAGTCAGCGAGTTCCAGAGCCACCATCAACAGCTGCACCTGCTCGTCAACAACGTTGGAGTGAGCGTGCCGAGAAGGACGGAAACAGTCGACGGCATCGAAACCGTGCTCGCGACCAATCACCTGGCGCCGTTTCTGGTCACCAACCTCCTCCTCGCCACGCTCAAGGCGAGCGCCCCGTCCCGGATCGTGACCGTCTCGTCTGGGGGCCAGGCCATGGCACGACTCAATCTGGACGACCTTCAGAGCTCTCGGAGCTACAGCGAGATCGCCGCGTACAACCAGACCAAGCTGCTCAATCTGATGTTCACGTACGAGCTTGCGCGCCGCCTGGAGGGGACCGGCGTGACGGCGAACGCGGTCGAGCCGGGTTTCGTCAGGACGAACATGAAGGTTCCGTTCCCCTTCAGCTTCTTCTCCTTCATGAGGGTCCCGGTGGAGAAGGGGGCGTTGCCGACCGTGCACGTCGCCACCTCACCTGCACTCGATGGGGTGAGCGGAAAGTTCTTCAGCAAGAGCGGCGTGGAAATCAAGTCGGCCAAGATCTCCTACGACGAGGACGCCGCCCGGCGCCTCTGGCTGATCAGCGCCGAGCTGACGCACCTCCCGGCGGAGACGCCGCGCCGAACCTAGCGGCTGCTCCACCTGGGCGGTTGTCATCAGCTCTGCACCACAACCAGGTCGCCAATGCGAGCCCAGTGATAAACCGTTGACATCTCGGCCGTCGGCACGTTGACGCATCCATGACTGCCGCCCCGGACGTTGGCGCCGTAGGCCCAATCGCTGCGCCACGGAGCGTCGTGGATGAAGTAGCCATCTGATTGGTACTCCATCGCATAGGTGGACCACAAGGGTGCGTAGTAATACGGACTGCCTTTCGGCCATGGCGAGACGAACCTGTAGGGCGAATATTTGGTCCGGATATGGAAACTTCCGGTCGGCGTTGGCAGCTCCGGTCGGCCGGTGACCACGACTGACTCAGCAACGAGGCGACCGTGCTCGTAAGCCCACAAGTGCTGTTCCGAGACGCTGACGACGATCTCTCGATCCGCGCCTCGAGCGACGCCTGAGCTCCTCATCGAGGCCGAGCTGGAGATCGGACCCGGAAGGGGAGTTGGGATCGGGGAGGGGGACGGATCCGCGCTGGCTGGAGGCCTGGAGATGGCGAGTTGCGTCGGGGCTGGCGCCGATTCCGTGGCCGGCTCGTTCACCCGACCCCAGGCGCCTCCAACCGCAACCGCCGTCACGGCAAGGCAGGTCATGAACAGGATCGAGAAGGCGCGGGAGAGGCAGCTCATATCGGTCAGACGCTCCCGCCAGGCGAAATGTCGCGCCGGTTGCGGCCCGATGCGACAAAGGCGGCAGAACTGGCGTCCTATCACCAGATGACGTCGGGAGCGGCGCCGGCCGGGAGCTTCGACGAGTTGCTGGGGGCGCTTCTCGAGCCCGCCTACCTTCTGGCCGTCGCGATGTTGGGAGATCGAAGTTTGGCTGAAGACGCGGTCCAGGAGGCTTCCATCAAGGCCTGGCGCGGGATCCACACGGTCCGCGACACGAACTCCCTGAGGTCCTGGTTTCTTTCCATCGTGGCCAACCAGTGCCGAAGCCTGCGCCGGGCACGCTGGTGGTCGATCAGACCGCTGTTATCGGATGTCGCTTCGGTCAAATCCTCGCCGGAGAACGTTGTCGTCGGAGGCGTTGACCTGACCCGGGCCTTGAACCGCCTGCCGGCCGAAGACCGCGCCGTGCTGCTGCTCCACTTTTACTACGACCTCACTTACGACGAAGTCGGACGCTGTATGGGCCTGTCGATGACCGCGGCGCGATCCCGAATCCACCGCGCGGCGCATCGCCTGAGACCTGGCCTGGAGCTATCCGACATTGGCTGACGCGCGTGAGGAAATGCGGCATGTGATGGCTGAGTACGCGCGAGCGATGCGGCCCGATCCCGGGTTGCGGGCGCGAGTTGGGGCCCAGGTCGAGAACCGGGGGCGCCGCCGCGAGCCCGCGCGGTGGGCGCCGCTCGCGGCGGCGGTGGTGGCCCTCCTGCTGATCACCACTTTCATGCTGGTCCGCCAATCGACCAACCGTCAGCCCTCCGCGACGCCGACCTTCACAAGCTTCACCACCCCTAGCCGAGGCTCGATGCCGGCGGCCATCGTCGCCGGCCCGGATGGGGCGATGTGGTTCGCAGAAACGTCGGTGGCCAGGATCGGTCGCATTGACGAAGGCGGGACCGCGAGCGAATACCCGCTGTCGAACCCAAATGCGGCGCCGACCTCGATTGCCGCGGGCCCGGATGGTGCGCTGTGGTTCACCGAGTCCGGCGCCAACCAGATCGGCAGGATCGGGGTCGACGGCCACATCACCGAGTTCAGGATCCCGACTCCAAACGCGATCCCGCAGTCGATCACCGCCGGCCGGGACGGGAATTTGTGGTTCACGGAGCTGGCCGGCAACAAGATCGGCCGGCTGACCGTGAGAGGGGACATAACCGAATTCGAATTGCCGCAGCGGCAAGGCGCCCAGTGCGGGTACCTGTGCCCGTACGGCATCGCGTCGGCTTCGGACGGTGCGCTGTGGTTTACAGAGTCGCAGCTCAGCCCGGGCGGAGGCAACCGGATCGGCCGCCTTACGACCGACGGCAAGCTGACCGAGTACGAGATCCCCACCCTGAACGCGGTCCCGACCTGCATCGTGGCGGTAGGCGACCGCATCTACGCTTGCGAATCCAGAGCCGGCAAGTTGGCGGAGGTCACGATGACCGGGCGGATCACCGAGCATTCGGTCCCGGGTGCCGCGGAGGGAGCAGCCCCGGTCGCGGCGGCGGCCGGCTCCGGCGGCAGTGTCTGGTTTCTTGTCGGCAAGCAGTTCCCCGGCGCGGCCGGTGGGGGTCAGCAGCTCGCGCGGGCGAAGGCTGATGGATCGATCGACCTTTTCGCGCTGCCTGATTCCGATACGGTCGGGGCCGGCGTCGCGGTCGACCGTTCGGGCTCCGTGTGGCTGCTCGCGGGTACCGACCGCATCCTCCGGTTTCAGCTCAAGTAGCTGCCGGTCGGCCAGGTTTGCTCGCGCCTAGGCTTGACCAGGAAGCAACCAAGTTGGTGACGATCGACGACGTCCGGGCTGTTGCCGCCCCGCTGCCACGGAGCTATGAGGTCGTGGTCGGTGGCCGGGTGAAGTTTCGCGTCGGCCGCATTGTCTATCTCTCCTTTTCGCGCGACGAGACCTTGATGGGCTTTGCGTTCCCCAAGGAAGAGCGGGAATGGCTGATCGGCGGCTCGCCCGAAAAGTTCCTGCATCCATCCCGCTCCGACCTCCGCTACCACTGGGTCCTCGCGCGCCTGGCGGCCCTGGAGGAGAAGGAGATGCGTGAGCTGGTCGTCGATGCGTGGCGGATGGTGGTGCCAAAGTCAGTCGCGGCCGCGTACGACCCCGATGCCGCCCCCAGCTCGCAGTCGTAACCGGGTTCCGACCGCGGTCTTATTTGACACGCTATCCACTCCCGTGGCTCCGTCCTTTGAATGGCCCACAAAGCCCAACCGAACCGTCAGCGGTCTCCATTGGGCCTACGTCCTGGTCGGCACGGCCGACGGAACGGTCCTGCCCTTCATTCCTCTCTACCTCTTCGACCGAGGCCTGACGGCGGCGTGGATCGGGCTGGTATTGGCTGTCGCGGCCGCGGCCTCCCTGGTCCTGGGCCTGGCCTGGGCTTACCTCGCCGATCGCAGATTCAGCCCTGAACGCATGGTGGTGGCAGCCAGCGTCGCCGCCTCAGCCGTAGCTTTGCTTCTGGCCCTGACCAGCGGTGCCCTCACCCTGGCCCTGGTGATCGTGGCGCTATCGGTGGCGCGATCTCCGATGATGCTGCTCGACCCGATCGCGCTGCGGAGGCTGCTGACCACCCGGCGGACCGACTACGCCCGCATCCGGCTGCGGATGAGTGCCGGCTGGGCCGCCTCGGCGATTGGGTCCGGAGCCGTCTTTCAGACCCTTGGCCTGCGCCTGATTCCTTTCGTCTATGCGCCGCTTTCGGCGTTGGCCGGCCTGTGGGTGTGGCATGCGCTCAAGCCCGCAACCGAGTCACAGCCCCCGGAGTCTGGATCGGAACGCGACCCCTCGGGACGACGCGCGACGATCCCAATTGGCCTGGTGGGATTTCTTGTGAGCTGCTTCCTTCTCGGTGCCTCACTGGCTGCGACCCAGAACTTTCTGACCCTGCAGATCAACG
>Ga0209056_10005462_pt1 | contig 13215 bp, 16 predicted proteins | sample GraSoiAngelo_114_FD_185876 | JGI IMG/M metagenome (GOLD analysis project Ga0209056, IMG submission 185876) | Grasslands soil microbial communities from the Angelo Coastal Reserve, California, USA - 14_0903_13_40cm (SPAdes) (version 2) | ecosystem: Environmental > Terrestrial > Soil > Grasslands... | reverse complement strand
AGCGACAGGAAAAGGCAGAGAATCGCGGACGATAAGATGGGACGTCTGAGCATGACCGGTGGAGTATATGATACGCCGCAACATCACACAATATACGATGGTTTTCCTCGCCGCATCCCGGTAAGTCCTGGTAAACGCGGTTACCGTAGAAGTGGAATCCAGCGTGAAGGCGGACCGCGCGGACTTGTCCGGTTTGGCGACAAACCAGGACCTACGCAGGTTTTGCGTGTAGAACTAAGCCAAAATCTCAGAGGGTACTTGCAGCAACCAAAAACCAAAAGGCAAACATCGGTAGTGTTAGAAGGCCATCGATTAAAACGCGGACGAAACTTATTCGGCCTGCCAGTCCCTCTGCTGTTTCAGCAATCAGCCAGAGCACTGCGAGAACAGCGGTAATTCTAAAGATTGTAAAAGCACCGAGCGCTATGTTCCTCGGAACTCCGTGGGTAGCGAGGATGGCCAAAATCGTAATCCAGTTGAGAACCACGACAATGCGTGCGACAAGCGATATGCGACGTACAGTCCAGGTCTCAGAGGATTCGGCTGCTAGCGTGCTGGCCACCAACAAATTCTATACTCTTCGGAGTAGTAGCAGGAACTTCTCCGCACGACTAATCGGGAGTTGACCGAGGGACTAGAATTAAGGTGTGGTGCTTCCACAGTGAAAACGTTCTGGCAAAAACTAGTCGAGCGTTATAGACGCAATCAGGCAGACCTTGACCAGATTGAATTGGAGTTAGCACGAGAGGAGGCATCGAAGCCCCTTCTACAACCGTTTCCCGAGAGACCATACAAAGCCTCGACAATTATACTTTTCTGCGTGTTTGGATTTTTCGTTGTGTTCGCAGCTTGGGTTTGTTTCAAGGCATTGGTCATTCCATTCTTCCGGTAAGGCGAACTTACCGGGAATTGACTCTTTTGTAGTACTTTATTCGCTAACAGCCGTCTTAAAAAACAGGAGGTTCATGTGCAACGACACCTACTTGCCCTTCTCACTTTGTCTTGCTTGTTTTTCGTTCTTCCAAACTCGAACCCCGGCCAAACAAGCGGTATGAATCAAAATGCACCTGCACCGATTGGGAAATTGGTTGACGTAGGTGGTTATCGAGTCCATCTGTATTGCACAGGAACGGGCAGTCCTACGGTTGTCATCCTAGGCGCGGGTTATTCTTTCGATTGGGGCCTCGTTCAACCGGGAGTCGCCGGAATTACCCAAGTCTGTGCTTATGATCATTCAGGTTCTGCTTGGAGCGATGAAGGTCCGAAAGAGAAAGACTCCTGTGCGCTTAGGGTGCGAGAAGTTCATGCAGTGTTGAAAAGCGCTGGAATCGCAGGGCCATATGTCTTGGTAGGACACTCGCTTGGTGGAGTGATCGCACGTCTATATGCGGTTCAATATCCGGACGAAGTGGCGGGTATCGTTTTTGTCGATCATGCGTTTGCGATGATAAACCGGCGTCCTCCTTCTGCAGCGCCGACAACACCAGCGTCCGTACCACCGTCACCCCCACTACCGCCTCCAATGCCGATTGGCAAGGTCGGCACGGGAATGACAGATGACCCGAACTTCAGCAAGCTGTCGGGTCGGGACCGCGACCTTCACAATTGGTGGGCCACGCATGGGCCAACCCACGCACCTTCCATGGCTGACCTTGACATGCTACTGGACTGCATTGCGCAAGCTGACGCGGCCAGCGCGGACCGGACTCGTCCTCTCGGGGACAAGCCTCTTCTAGATGTTAGTGCCGGTAATCTGCCTCCGGTGCCTCCGCCGATGGCAGAGAAGCAGGCTTCGAAATACGCGGAATTACAAACAAGGCTCCTTTCACTCTCAACCAACAGCAAGCAAATCGTTGCTGAGAACAGTGGACATTTCATCATTATCGACAGGCCAGACCTAGTCATTGAAGCAATTCAGAAAGTAGTGTCGGCTATCCGCAACAACACTAAGCTATGACGTATGCTGGGTCCTGGTAAACGCCGTTACCGTAGAAGTGGAATCCAGCGTGAAGGCGGTCCGGGGACTTGTCTGGTTTGGCGACTTATCGGGCACTTGAACGCCATCGAGCACTCGGAAGGTACAGAACTCGGCTTATACTCGGAATGAGTGCCACAAAAGGCGGACACGACGTGATTGAGTTTGACTCTGAGATCAACGCCGCACTTTCTGGTGACGGACCAATACCTAGGCCGAGAGTCCTTGCGTGGATCGACGCGGTTGCGGATTCGGATTTGTCAACTCTTTCCAAATTGTATCGGCTTACTGGGGAAGGTTATTACCGAATTCAGCCCGAACTGGGCAGAGAACCAACATGCGCTCTGATCCAGCGGTACCTCCTTGGATGTATTCGAGACGGCGTTACCGAAAATGACGAAATTCAAGAGCGATATGAGGCGGCGGAGACTCTACACGTTTGGTTTCGCCACCTAGCAGCGATGGATGGCACTACAGGCACATCCGTAGTGCTGACAGCGGCAGCAAACGGATTGATGAAACTGTATCTTGAAAGCGGAGAGGACATCCGCGTCGCGATTGAAACTGGATTTCTTGACCATGCGTTAGAGACAGCAGCCCTTCGTCCCTATTTCGAGCAATGGGGCTCTGATCCCCGCCTGGAACCGGCATGGAAGCGAGCACTCAAATGGGGTGATGCGCATCCTGACTACATGGCAGGACTATTTCAACGGTTTCAGGGAAAGATTAAGGAGTGAGGGCTGACCCGGCGCAGAAAGCACATGTCGGGTAAGGCGACTAATCGGGCAAGTGGAACTCATTGAGCACGCAAACTGCCTGGAAGTCCTTTTCTATGTTATTTCTAGAGATAGAAAATAACGAAGTGGTGAACATCTAACAGTCATGAACCGAGCGGCGAGAGTCACCTGCCTAACCCTATTCATAATCTGTTCCGCTCTTTCTGCATGTCAACCCCCCCGCAGTCGGGGAGAGGTTGTAACCCGAATGGTTCAATTGCAGGAATCCGGGCACTATGATGATGCGGTCCGGGTCGTGGAAGACTGGATGAATCAGCACCGAAGCGATGCCTCACAGAATGACTTCCTGCATCTCCAAATTGCGATGGTCTATATCAGCAAGGCGTACCACAAGCAGTCAACCCGAGATGAATCACTCAACAACGCAGCATCGCACCTTGAGCAGGCGCTTAACGTCTATGCAACAAAGAAACCGGAAGACGAAGACACAACTCTCTTCGGGATTGGAGGTGCGTACGAAATTCTCGGAGACCTTTCGCAAAAGGATAAATGCGGGTTCTACCGAAAGGCTCGGAGCGCATTTGATGAGCAGCTTCCTCTAATTAAAGGGGATTCGTACACAGCATATGGCAAGACTGTGGCGATTGAACCTCTCCGCGCTGAGATTCGGAAGCACCTCACTTCTGTTGATGACAAATCCGCTCAAGCCGGTTGCAGCGTACGCTGAAGGGACTGCGGCCTAACGAAATTCTGTCTGTGCCTGGTAAACGCCGTAACCGTCCATGTGGAATTTCAAGTTTCCGATTACCCGACGCAATATCAGGAGTTACGCTGGACTCCAGGCCGATCACAACGTCAGTGGAAGAAAAAACTACTCGACAGCGGACACATCTAATCTCGGCGTCCATGCAAGCAGAAGCAATGTGCCCACGATGAAGAACCAGCAAGCGACATTCCACGTCGCGCCCATAAATTTCAGAACCAACCCGAAAAGAACGATTGTTGACGCCATAACTAGCGAGAGGATTACTCCAGCCCACCATTTCTTCAATGCTGATTCGTTATTGGGGTTTGAAGACAGCAATTCTTCCGAGGGTTTTATCATTCGATTTCGAAGAAAAGCGGCGACCCCAATCTCGTTTAAGCCCACGAAAGTGATGGCATAAACCAGAATGGGCGGTATTTGCTTCTGGATGGGAGCGAGTCGATAGGAAACATCAAAGTCGATAACCACCATCACAAATAAGGCAATGTGCAGAACACGGGCGGCACGCAAAGTCTTTTTGATGGAAGCCATTTTCTCGCCACGGATTGTACACGGAAATGCGGACGGATTATTGGACAAGTAGAATCGCGGAGATGGTTCGTGCCAGATGTCCGGTAAGGCGACACAGGACTTAGGATTTCCGTTCTAGAATGTAGCGGCCGTCTTCGTCTTCAAAATATGCTAATTGGCCGGGAATGCATGAAATGAACGTGCCCATCTGGCGTCCGATCGTCTCTTTCAGTGCGGTTTTCAAGTCAATTTCTTTACCATCTAACTCTGAGTTTTCAGAAATCACCCAGCATTTGGCGCTCGCGCCTTTTCCCCTCAACAAGTTCAGAAGCCCGGCGGAGTTCCTCTGGTTACTCGGAATACCGACAATAAATTTAGGATTTAGGTGCTTAAAATGGGCGAGTTGTTCGATGAATTTAGCTCTCTTCTTCGGACTTCTCAAAAACTCCAGATACCGCTCTTGTCGAACGGGAAGAATAAATGCCTTGACCACTGCTTCTTCGTGGTTCACGACTGCGGATGTTAAGTCTTGACTGCGGCGTTAGTCAAATTGAATGCAAAGCTCGTTGTCCGGTAACGCGACTCATCGGGAGTTGACCGGGTTGCTATTTTACCCACAACTTCAGAATAGCTTCTATTGCCAGCGGGATGCTGAAAGCACCGAGAACTACTGTCAACCAAATCAGAACTTTGGTTAGTCTTTCCAGTCTCAAACTCAGTTGTGTTGTCTTGTAGCCAAGGTCAGCCATCCGCGCCGTCAACTTCGTATTGAGTACCGTGACATGAAGATGATGCTGCATCACGGCGAACATCATGGCATCTATAGGTTCAACCTCTCCTGCATTGGAAGCCCAATCCATGACCTGCTTTGTGATGATGCCGTGCTGCTCATCAATCTTTTTCATCAATTCATCAGAGGACAGACGTGGGTCGTTGAGAATGTCTTCAATCGGAGGGTTCAAAATGCTCAAAGGTTCCATCACACTCTCCTGAGCAGAAGTCTAAACCATCCGATAACTTCCGTATTCTGCAGATGGTGTGCGGCCTGATTAACGCGGAAATCGGACACGTGCCGATAATGCGTGCTTACCGGACAAGTGGGTACTAGCAGAGTCGGCTGTCAATCACACTTATTGGTCCAGTGGCGTCCAAAGTCTCTTGTGCAAAGTTTGGGAACTTCGCCTCTTCGACCCTCGGCGCCTGTCGCTGCCAAGCGTACAGAGCGATTTCCGGCAGCCAGAATGCCAAGGCACCTAAACCAAACAAGCCTTTCGCTCACATCAGAGTTCTCTCCCGGTTCACCAGAATAACTGTTGCGAACAGCCTATCATTAAGGGCTCGGTATTTTGTGTAGAGTAGCTGGTGACATGGGTGCATCGTCCCTGGTCAAATGGTTCGCCGGTCTCACGATTTTCTTTGGCTTGCCGCTTTATTTCACAAAATTGATTCGCGAGACTCGATTCCCCGAAGGACTCACATTTGTGTTTGTGTACACGTGGGGGCTCATCGCAGTCGTTGCTCTCCCGGTGCTTTTACTTGCGCAGGTTTATTTCCTCATCCGTGGCCTGAAAAGGGAACCTGAGTGGAGTGACCGGAGCGTGCTCTTTATCAGCTCATTTGCACTTTGCTTCGGCTTGGGAGCCGAGTGCGTCTTCATATTGGCACGCCGGTGAAGGCTAAGTCCTGATTGACGCGGAAACCGTACAAGTTAAATTGCTGGCCTTGGCACATCTCCGGTAAGGCGACTACACAGGAGTTAGCCAAGAAATCCGCTCTCCGGTGGCTGTATAATTTCCAAATGTTCGTCCTCAGAGCGCTCCTAGCGACTCTTCTCCTGGCTCAGTTCGTCGCGGCGCAAGAGCATGTCTCCTTTCCTACCGAGGACGGAGGCGTAGTCTATGCCGACATCTACGGAAAAGGGGAACGCGGGCTCGTGCTCGCCCACGGGGGCCGCTTCAACAAGGAAAGCTGGGAGAAGCAGGCTCGAACGCTCGCATCGGCAGGGTTTCGAGTTCTAGCGTTCGACTTCCGCGGATATGGTAAGTCGCGCGGCCCAGGTGACTCTGCCCCAATGAGCGCACCGCTCCACTTGGATGTGCTGGCGGCCGTTCGCTACCTGCGAAAGACGGGCGCGAAGACTGTATCGGTTGTTGGAGGGAGCATGGGTGGAGGCGCTGCTGGCGATGCATCGATTGCTTCCCAGCCAGGTGAGATCGATCGCGTGGTTTTCCTTGGCGCCTATCCGAACGGTCCGGCGGAAAAGCTCAAGTGTCCTTCGCTGTTCATCGTGGCACGCGATGACGCAAGCGAGGATGGACCACGTCTCCCGAGGATTCAAGAGCAGTATCAGAAGGTTCCCGAACCAAAAACGCTGATCATTCTAGATGGCTCTGCGCACGCTCAGTTTCTCTTTCAAACTGATCAGGCAGAGCGCGTGATGAAGGAGATCCTCCACTTCCTTTCCGCGAAGTGAAACATTCCGCGTGGATGAATGAGGGTTACGTGGGCGACTGGCCTGAGTCCTGGTAAACGCGGTAATCGTCCATGTGGGATTTCAAGTTTCCGATTAGGCGACTTAGCATCAAATCGGTCCGATACATCGCGCTATAATGCCTCCGACTAGGCTACTCATCCGAGGCCACTGTGCGCCGATTGAAATTACTGTTGCCCTTGGCAGTGTTGCTCAGTCCAGGTTTGATTCTTGTTGGACTCGCGCAAGACCAACCGTTGATAGACGCCTCAAAACAGCCCGCTCCGCCTGCAAGAGGGCGCGGGCCATTTCCAGGCTCACTTAGTCCGGGCCACTCCGCCCGTCTGCCAATCCGGCTTGAACTGCGGATTTCAAACGGGCCACTGCGACCCGATGGAACTACCCTCGTCGATTTCGTGATTACCAACGTAGGAACCGAACCAATCGCCATACCGTCTTCTCTCGACGGGAATGGGCCATCGTCAGATATTCTGACTCTGTGGTTTACGTCAGACGCGGCCAACGATGAATATTTCAAGGACACCGCGTCGGGCAGGACAGTCAAGATTGAAATCGTTCCGACCAGTGCGGAACTTTATAGCCGAAGCAACGACCCCCACAGCTTCCTCCTGGTTGCTCCGAACCAGAGCGTGAAAGTGCACGCCTCTTCTCGCGTACAATTGCGACCTGGAACCCACACAGCCACCGCTCATGCCGAACTTTTGCACATTTTAGTGCGCGATTCCTCGGCTTCGTCGGAACTTGTAGGCACAGCCGATTCGGAAGCTGTTACAACGACACTCGCAACTGCCAACCCCAAATGACCCATAGGTAAACGCGGTAACCGCCGAAGTAGATTTGAGCGAAGGGAACTTTACCGGTTTCGCGACTAACCAGACCTGGCTCACATCGTCCGTTGCCGACGCAAAGCGCGAAGGCTATGCTTGAGTTCATGCTCAGTTTCCACAACCGCCGAAGGGCATCACTTTTGCCGAAATATTTGATGATTGTCATTGTCCCGCTCTTTGCTTGGGCGCAGGACAGTCTATCCCGCGAGCAAGCTATTAGGCCCATGCAGGTCCAGAAGAAGACGGAACGGTTCTCTAATGGCCGGCCCAAGACGGAGTATCGCTCTTATCGCGGAAAGGACGGTCAAGAGGTTTTGCACGGCAAATACCTCACCTGGTTTGAAAATGGGAAAAAGGAATTGTCGTGCAACTACGTGAACGGCGAGAAGGAAGGCGTTTGCCTCTGGTGGGATGATCGAGGGAGGAAGGCGGACTCGGTAGAATATATTCACGGAAAACCTCGTGCGATCGCCGAATGGGAAGCGCGAGATCAGCGAGCGGTCAAAACTCCAATTTACCTTTACCCCTACATTTTGGTTCGTCCTAACGGTAGTTTGACGTTTACGTCCGAGTACGCGGGAATCACCAAAGAATTTTTCTTATCCCAGGTCGAGGAAATATTTGCTTCACTTCCCGCATCGGTATGGGTCGAGGGGAAATCCATCGGCGTGCAACAAATTAACCTCGCGAGCGAGGCAGACCATCAAACGATGGACCATGTCACGGAAAAACTGACAGCTTTCTTTTCCGGCAAGGGTTACAGGGTTCGCCGTCTGCCGCAATAAATATCCAGCTTCGGAAATCCAGTCTAACGCCTGAGCGTAAGTCCTGGTATACAGCGACTGCGGACAAGTGGAATCCGTCGCGGAATCGGGCCGGCCACTTCTACGAGTACGCGACAAATCGGGAGTTAGCGAAGTCGCAGCAGCAGTTAGCCCGTGACACCAGGATTTATCGACGGTCATCCACGGCCTCAGCTACTAGAGTCCTTTCTTGCGCAACGGTAGGTTGTCTTACGTTTAATTTGAGTCGGTTCTTCACTCCCCGGTACACTTGTGGTGACATTCTACTGTTCAGCGAATGGCAGAACTGGGGAGTTTCTTCCTTCGAATCGATAGAGCAGTAGCTACACGAACCGTGGACCGACCGCCAAACAAAACGCCGCCTCCGAGCAAGGAACCCGTCAGTAAAGCGAGGATTCACTGGAGCCTATTACCCATTCTAACGGTTGCAGGCTTGTTTTCGGGCATGTACTCAGAGTGGTTTCTGTGGTGGCGCAGCTTCGACGTTTGGCCCTTTAACACCTATAAGCTTCCATTCTTGGCAAGCGTTTCGTTTGGCTTATCTCTTGCAGCGGTTCTCTGGTTTTACGGGCTGATACGGTCTTGGAAAACCGTGATGACGCTCTTGGCGTTAGCGATCGCAGTTCCTTTCCTCGCCGTGTTCCTGGGCAAGTATTTCATTGTCCTTCCCATTCCTGAGATTTTCATAATTCTCGTCGGAAGTTTTGTGACGGTCTTGCTTCAGCTCGCGGGCTTCCTGTATCTGCTTGTTCCAGAACGCGGCGGACGGTGGGTTTGGTGGATGGCCCTCAGATCTGCTCTAGCAGGATTCCTGTTTGCTTGCGTCGTCGGACTGTTGGGTGGTGGCCGTGCGGGATTCTCAGCTGGCAACTTGCTGCTTGTCGAGTTCGGTGAGGCTGCATGGCAAACAGGTCTGGCGCTACTGCTAGGGATCGCGCTCTGCGCCAAACAGGATAGCCCTCACGCTCCGACGGTAAAGGCCCCCGAAACCAGTGCCTGGCCCAAGAGCCGTTTCGCTGTGTTTCCCATTCTGGTGGGATATTTCGCCGTCGTTAGTGTTTGGAGCAACCTCGCTAGAGAACGTGCGCACGAGGAGAAACGGGAACTGCGAACGCGCATAGCTGCGGAAATCACACAATCCCTCGCGGAAGCACCGTCTTTGGAAAACCTGCCTCAATTGAAACCACAGCCCATGGATCAAGTCCTCGTGATGCATCAGGTTGCCAGCTGGACGCCTTATTATTCCGGCTCGTATGATCGGCCAGCCGAACCGGCCGGGATAAGCGGATATCATCCCTATGCACCGTACCCTCACCGACTCATCTACTATGTTTATTACGCTGAGCCGGAAAATAACTACGCTGTCGGAGTGGACGTTACACAGTATCCAAACCCGAATTGGGCCAAGTACGAGGTGAGAAATACTCCAGGGCCAAATGCACTCATAGAGGATCGGGAGGGTATCAAGCGCCTAAGCAGGTTTGGCAATAACCTGTATTCGGCTGGTCCTGATTTTTATTGGTCGAGCGGCGACAAATTGATAGTTCTTAATTGCTCAGGAATTCTCCCCACCGTGATAGACGAATTTTTGAAAGCCTACCTTGAGAAGTATCCGAGTTCAATCTGACGAGCGTTTCTTGTCTGGACTGCGCACGGTCTAGACTGTTGACCCAACTGTTGGGATCAGCACTTTTGCCTTGTGCCTGGTAACGCGGAAACCGGACAAGTGTCAACCAGGAATGAGCTAACCCTTCCGTTCCGGTGTCTAATTCCTTTAGGAAGATACGGGATGCATGGGGGGATATTGGGCCGCTTGACTCGCCATAGGGTGTGGACAGGACTCGCGGTGCTGGTTGCGGGGGGCGCTCTATTCGGACTGGGAATTGCGGCTTACCTTAGTCATGTCCAGGCGTCAGCCACAGCACTAGTCAAGTCAGCCCGGGTGATACGTACAACGGCGGACGCCGAGCGTGAAATCGCTGCGTGGAGAAGGCGTTCAGGCAACCAGTTTTGGGTGGAGAGCGGCGAAGGATCGGAGAAAACCTACAAAGCACAAATTGTGAATGGAATTGCCCGTCTCGGGTTTGTCGAGCTTACGGAAGTCACTGTGGATGTAACGATGCACGACGGAGACTTGCGACGCATTACCGTTACTGAGTGGACTGCGTGTTACCCCCTGGTGTCAGTGTGGATTCAAGAATGGTTTGACGCTGGTTTGGGTGGTGTGTCGAATCGTCTCCTCGTAAGTCGAACAGGCCAGCCGTCAGGGGCTGCGGTGATATTTCCTTCGTCCTTACGTGATGACCGAAGAACAAAAGCATTCGCATTCAATACGAAGTGTTTGGTGCAGCCCAGTCTGTGCAAGACTGCCACGGACATCCTCCCTGGCGTGTGGCAGTTGGATTCGGACATAGGTCCTGATTCAAACAGAGAAACCGTCCATCTGAATTGACTTCTCCGGTTATGTCAGCGAACCGGACATAATCCAGTTCAACCGACGGCGCAGGTGGTGACTGCATCTGTCACGAAAATGTCACGCAAATCGCGGAAAACAACGGCAATTCCGCGGTAGATGACAACAAAAGAAGGAGAAAGCAGGTTGCGGGAATTTGCACCAACTTGCTGATTCCGTTCGATTAGCCACTCCTCTGGCAAGATTTGGCAAAGTAGATCGAACGGCTTCTAAGCAGAGGGTCGGGAGTTCGAGTCTCCCCGGGCGCGCCACTTAATCTTGAAATATCAAGTAGTTGGCGAAGCGCCCTCTGCCGTACTTCTGTTTCCGGCTGCGTTTTTGGGAACATTTGGGAACACTTGTTCGTCGAGTAAGTTCACGGCTTCTCTCTGAGCAATCACACTGGCGTGGGTGTAGACTTCGAGAGTTGTCGCCATGTGAGAGTGCCCGAGCTGTGCCTGAGCAACTTTCAGAGGTGTTCCCTGTACGTGCAAAAGTGTGCCGTGTGTATGGCGAAGGGCGTGCCAATTGATTTTTGGTAGCCCAGCGCGTTTACACGCGGATTGCAATCCCCTCTTACGCAGATTATTCGACACCAAAGGTCCGCCGTTCCGGGTCGCGAAAACTAGCCCTTCGGGCGAACGATTGGCCGAGCGGGAGTAATGAGCCTTCAAAGCCTCTACGACTGCCCGCGAGAGAGGAACTTCCCGCCTGCTGGCACGGGTTTTCGGCGTGCCGAATCGGCCCATGAAACAGGTCTCCGCGACCACCAATGTCTCTCCAATGAAATTTACGCGCTTCCATCGCAGTGCGAGAATCTCCCCAATCCTTAGTCCAGTCATAGTGGCAAGTAAAACTATGGTCCGGATCGGCTCCTTGCAGGCAATGATAAGGCGCTTCACTTCATCTATGTTTAGAAACTGATGAGGGCGTTTCAATGAACGCTCGGGCATTTTCACACCGCGAACCACATTGTCCGCCAGGTAGTTCCAAGTGACTGCGGTTCCTAGAACTTTGCTCATCAGATTTCGTAGATGATTGGTAGTCTCCCACGCAAACCCTTGCTTGAGTTTCTCCAGAAGGTACTGCTGTATCTCAACTCTGGAAATATCGCAAAGGCGTTGATCACCAAACTGTGGAGTCAAGTGCTTCCTTAGGAGGAAAGAATAGATCTCCTGGGTCGCAAACTTGAGCGTCGGCAGTACTCCCGGCTCAAAGCATTCTGCAACGAACTTTGAGAACAGCATAGTTGCTTCGGGGTGATACTGCCCTTGGTTAATTGGGCTGAGGTGGGCGGCTAAGAGTCTGCGTGCCTCGCGGCGGCCAGCGATCTCGCTTACAGGCCCGAGCACGACTGAACGCATCACTCGGCTGGCTGACCCATCAGCAAGTATCACGTATTCCCTCCACCGCGCGACCCATACTTTTCGACGCTTACCGCGAACAAATAAGCAACCATTCTGATATTGGCTACGAGCCATTTTTCTTCTCTCCAATCTGGAGTTGGCTCGTCCGCCTTTTCCTATGTCGCTTACGAGTGTAACTCGCGAGTCAAGCATGGTGGCCCTCGCGCTGATGCTTGACCCAGGCATGGATTTCGTCCTCGCGGAAGCGCCAGTATTTGCCGAGACGGTAAGCCGGCAAACGATTCAGACAGCGTCTCCGAGTGCGTCCGTATACCCAGGACGCCGGGACCTGTAACAGCTTCGCGACTTCGTGCACAGTGAGAAGATGGCTGCTGCCGGTTCCGATCTCTTCCACTGTGGCAGCCTGATGTGCGGCGGCATTTTGCCAACTGTCGGTTCTCGTGCGCGAACCAACGGCTGCTCCGCTAATGGTGAGTGGGTGCGAACTCTCCTCTTCAGTGCAATTCAAATCAAAAGGATTGCGTTGAGCGAGACGTGAGCCATGTCGTCGGTCGGACGCTGGGTTCTCACGCATGCCGAATTGGAGGTGACGATGCATGGGTCTCTATTTCAGTTCCAGTTGGAAGGACTCTCCTTTCGTGCTTGGCTCGGAACTCTTCGTGTGTTGGGCTGAGAGCCAGGATTGAAACTCTTTATCCTTGCGGTAGACGAGTTTCAGCGCCTCCGTCACGACGTGCGACGGAGAGCAGTCAAGGTACTCAGCGTATTTTGTCAGCGTTGAGCGTGCTTCCTCGTCGAGGCGAAGTTGCACGACTGTGGTTTTGGGCTGTTTGGGTGGTGCTTTCAAGACGGGCATTCCAATTTTCTCCTTTCTGTATTCCGAATTGCTTCATGCCTGCATGCAGGATTAATTTCTTCTGTGTATGCACGCGGCCAAAACACCCTCCCGCCCATCCTAGTGTTTTGGCCGCGTCCCCATTCTTGCCTTGGCCTCACGCATCTGGTCATTTCTCCATAGGTTTATCCACTCCTGCGGCGAAAGCTGACCCGAACGATCCCCCGAACGTTCCCTCCTGGCTGTTCTTCACTTCGCCCGCTGTGCTTGGAGTTGGTTTCCGCTTTGGGGTCGCTTCAAATAGGCCAATCTGTCCGTCCACCAGCTCGCTTTCGAAGATCACTTTGCGTGGTGGTGCCAGATCTTGAATCTCCGAGCGGACGTAGTCGTCCGATACGATGCCGTCTCGCCAACTTGGATAGAGTCTCTGGCACCGATGACGTGCGTAGCGC
>Ga0209056_10005459_pt1 | contig 13219 bp, 22 predicted proteins | sample GraSoiAngelo_114_FD_185876 | JGI IMG/M metagenome (GOLD analysis project Ga0209056, IMG submission 185876) | Grasslands soil microbial communities from the Angelo Coastal Reserve, California, USA - 14_0903_13_40cm (SPAdes) (version 2) | ecosystem: Environmental > Terrestrial > Soil > Grasslands... | reverse complement strand
CTGGCGGGCAGGGACTAACGTCCACGACTCTGGCGCCAGCAGGCGGGTCGCCCGCAGCTTAAGCGCGATCCGTTAGGCGGCAACCGTCCCACGCACCCACCGCCACCCATCCTGAAGAGGACGAGCCATGATAGATGGTTCTGACTCCCTCGACCCGCTCTTTCGGGAAGCCGTGACCGCCATCGACGCCGGCGACACGGCCGCGCTGGAGCGCCTCATATCAAAGCACCCGAGGCTCTTGCGTGATCGGCTCGACAATCCGGGCGCCTGGTTGCGGGACCTGGTCGGCGGTGCGCTCGACGGATTCTTTCAGCAACCATACTTGCTCTGGTTCGTAGCGGAGGATCCGGTGCGCAATGGCACCTTGCCTAGAAACATCGCGCAGGTGACTCGCACGATCATCCAGGCGGCGGAGCGGGTGGGCGTAGAGAGTCTGCCAGAGCAGCTCGATTACGCGCTTCGACTGGTATCGTGGTCATGGATTGCGCGGGATTGCGGTGCCCAAATCGAACTCATTGACATGCTGGTCGATGCCGGCGCGTCGCCCGACGGAAATCCGGAGAATGCCCTTGTCAACGGCAACTTCGCGGCCGCCGAGCACCTCGTCCAGCGCGGAGCCACGTTGACCTTGGCGACGGCACTCTTGCTCGGGCGTTGGGACGATGTTACTCGTCTTGCGGGTGCAGCGAGCGCCAGGGACAGGCAATTCGGGCTTGTCCTGGCGGCGCACAGCGGCAGGCCCGACGCCCTGAGGCGGGTGATCGATCTCGGAATCGAGCTGAACAGCCCCAGCCCGGATCTCTACTCGCACGCCACCGCCCTTCATCACGCCGTGGGCTCGGGCTCCTTGGAAGCGGTCAAGGTGCTCGTCGAGGCGGGCGCCAACCTGAGCACGAGAGACACGGCTTGGAACGGAACGCCCCTTGGTTGGGCCGAGCATTACCGGAGTGGACACCAGCGCGATAAGCGCGGCCGGCAGTATGCCGAGATTGCCGCCTACCTTCGCCGCAAGGGCGCCATGGATGATTGATGTGTTCGCGGAATCATCGCAACTCATCGGTTGCCGCCTAACAAGCGCTTGATGCTGGCGGGCGGTGATCGCTTTAAGGGAAGCGGAGTGTTGTGCCCCTGGCGGGTCGCCCGCAGCTTGAGCGCGATCCGTTAGGCGGCGGCCGCGATGACCACAGTAAAGGGAGAGAGTGAGCGATCGTGCACGTGAACTACCTAGCGGTCCTCGTGGCTGCCGTCGCCGTGTTCGTGCTGGGCTGGCTCTGGTACAGTCCGCTGTTGTTCTTCAAGCCCTGGATGCGGCTGCGAGGCATGGACCCCGTCGCGGCGATGGCCGGCGCGAAGATGCCCGGGGGGAAGCTGCTTATCGAGTTGGCCCGGTGCCTGGTCCTCGCCTACGTGATCGCGCGCTTCGTGGCCCTACTCGGCATCACCAGTTGGCTGGGCGCGGTCCACTTCGGCTTATTCTTGTGGATCGGGTTTCCGGTGATCCTTCTCACGGGATCGGTCCTCTGGGAGAACATCCCGTGGAAGGTGGCCGCGATCCACGCCGGCGACTGGCTCGTGAAGATGCTGGTGATACCGATCATCGTGAGCCTGTGGCACTAGGGGACAAACGCCCGCTGCCTAACAAGCGCTTGAAGCTGACGGGCGCTGATCGGGAGGGCCCATGGCCAGCACCGCCGGCAAGCTTCCCAACAACACCTCCATCATCATTCCCCGTCTCGTCTGCCGAGATCCGGCTTCGGAGATTGACTTCTGTGTGCGGGCGTTCGAAGCGGTCGAGCTCAATCGTCGGCCTGGGCCCGATGGCTCGGTAGCTCATGCGCTGTTGACCATAGGTCCGGAAATGATCATGGTCGAGGCAGAATGGCCAAGTCTGCCGAGTCGAGCGCCGACGGCTGACGCGAGTTCGCCCGTTGTCATCTTCGTCTATGTGCCGGATGTTGATGAAACTGTTGAGCGAGCGTCCGCGTGCGGGGCAAGAGTGTTGGTCCCCTTACAGGACCAATTCTGGGGCGACCGGATTGCCTGGCTCATGGATCCCTCCGGACATGTGTGGACGGTGGCGACGCGCATCGAGGAGACGACCGCACAGGAGCGCACGGAACGATGGGAGAAGATTTTGGCGCAGAAGCAGAGCGAGTAGTGGCTGCGCGGCCTACACGCGCTTGAAGTTGGCGACGGTGATCGCACGGAGTGTCGTCCATTGGCCTTGCGCCCGCGGGCAAGTCGCCCGCAGCTTAAGCGCGATCCGTTAGGCGGCGCAGGCGAGTCTCAGGCCGAGACGAGGGAAGGCCACATGGACCCTGCTGTGTTTCTTGTCGCACTCGTAACAGTCGTGGGGACCGCTGCGGTCACGATTTTCAAGGTCGCTCGTCTGTGGGCACCCCGTCCGGAATCACCATCGGCCGACGTCACTGCACGGCTCGAGGTACTGGAACGTGATGTCCAGGGCCTCCAACAGCAGCAAGCAGAAACACAGGAGCGGCTCGATTTCGCAGAGCGTTTGCTCAGCAAGGCACGGGAAGAGCGGCGGATTGGCAGCTAGACTAAGAATCAGTATAGCACGAGCCATCGAAAGTGAGGCAGCCGGAGGGTGCTCGGAATTCCGGAGTGGGCTATCGGCGTCGGAGTGATCATCCTGTGTATAGCTTCCGGCCAAGTGCTGGTCCGGTTGTTTACCCCGGGGATCCCGCGGCGCGACCTGAAGTCCCGTCTGGCCGACTCGACCGCTCGCGGCCAGGCCCTGGAAGATGTCCAGGTCCGCCTTGACGAACTCGATCAGTTGAAACAGCGGATGAGCGAGCTGGAAGAGCGGGTCGACTTTGCGGAGCGACTCCTCTCCAAGCAACGCGAGGGCCAACGGTTGGGACCACCCCAGGACTAGTCCGCGATCGTCGAATGAACGACCTCCTCATCCGCATCAAGAAGAAGAGCGACGGGTCGGCCGCACTAAGCTGTCTGCGAGCCGACGGCTCCGTCACGTGGCAGCGCCAGAACGGTCAGCAGGCACGCTTCTTCCCTCTTCATGATCTAACCCACTATGCTGTCGAGTGCGTCCTCGGACACGCGCGCGGTTTCTACGGTCTGGTGGCGGAGGGCTGGGACCTCACGGACTTCGGGAGCCCTTGGCCGCGTGGCCCCCTCCCTCCCGAGGCGCTCGTGTCGGAGTTCATCGTGGGGTTCCTCGACAGGGAGCGTGGGGCGGGCGTCGAGTGGTCAGCCGCAGAGTTTGGGGTGGCCGCGGCCACGTATTTTCTTCAAAACGGGCTCGACGCCGCCGGCATCGTCACGGATGACGACCTCCGGCACGTGCGTGACAAGCGTCGAGAGCTCTTCGCCCAATGGGCCGCCCTTCCAGTGGGCGAGACGCTGGAGTTGCCGTTCGGCGGCGGCACCTGCACGCATCGACCAGATACCGATGACGACCCCTCCAATGAACTCGGCCCATGCCCGACGAAGCCTGTGGCTACCTGATCCGGCAGCTCGACACGGCGTGGAAGCTCACCAATTTCCACCTCGACGGACTCACCACCGAGGAGTGCTTGTGGCGCCCTGCGCATCAGGGGTTGCACGTACTTCAAGTCCCCGATGGAAGGTGGCGGGCCGATTGGCCGGATCACGAGGGGTATGACGTTGGTCCGCCGAGCATCGCCTGGCTGACGTGGCATCTGGGCTTCTGGTGGTCCATGGTGCTCGACCACTCATTCGGCGACGGGGCTCTCGTACGCGAGAACGTGATGTGGCCTGGTAATGCCGACGCCGTACGCGAGTGGCTCGGCCAGCTACAGAGACGGTGGCGAGCCGTACTCGAGCAGGTCACTGACGACGACCTGCGATCGGTGCAGCGAACCCGATGGCCTTTCCAGGACCGGCCGTTCGGTGACGTCATCGCCTGGGTCAATGTCGAACTCACGAAGAACGCCGCCGAGATCGGATACGCGCGCTTCCTCTACGCCGTCAGCGCCGCCGCCTAACAAGACTGTCGTCCAACGGCCTTGCGCCGGCTGGCGGATCGCCCGCAGCTTAAGCGCGATCCGTTAGGCCACACACGTGGACGTATCAGGCCGCTCGTGGGTCCGTGCGATGACTCTTGTTGCCGTGGCGTATGTGGTCATCGGCATCGTTTTCGGTGCGCTCGCCGCTTCGGCTGACGCCGATCACGTGCGCCTGTGGCGGCTGGCAGCCTGGGTGGCCAGTGCCGCCGTGGCCGCGGCGCAGATTGGGTACGAGCACTATCGACTGGGCAGTTCGCCCCGTCCCACGGCGCTGCATGCGGCCGGGGCGGTCGCTCTCGGGGCTTTCGGACTCGCCGTCGCTGCGAACATTCATTGGCTGTTCGCCGCAACACGCGGCCAACACTCCCCGCTCCTCGCACTTGTCGCCTGGCCGGTCATCACTGCGCTTCCGGCGTTTATTGTCGCACTTGCCGTGGCGGCCGTGTTGGCTCGCTTTTCGCGGCGCGCCTAGCCGCCGGATGCCGTTCGATTGTCAACCCACCCTCAGGGGCAAGCTCCTCGAACTCAGGCCGCTTCGGCGTGAGGACTTTGATGAGCTCTTCACTGTGGCAGCGGACCCGCTGATCTGGGAGCAACATCCGGCATCCAATCGCTATCAACCGGCCGTATTTCGGACGTTCTTCGACGAAGCTCTAGACTCTGGCGGTGCCTTGATCGCACTGGACAGAGAGAGTGGCCGCGTCATCGGATCGTCACGGTTTCACGCATACGACTCGGGTACCAGCCAGGTGGAGATCGGCTGGACGTTCCTCGCCAGGTCCCACTGGGGAGGTCGTTATAACGCCGAGATGAAGCGTCTCATGCTTGAGCATGCGTTCAGGTTCGTAGACCGCGTGGTGTTCGTTGTCGGTATACACAACCGCCGTTCACAGCGGGCGATTGAGAAGATCGGTGGCGTTCGTGTTGGATCGAGACCGGATGCGAACGGTCACGAGAGCTTCGTGTATGAGATTACGGCTGCAATATTTGCACACCGATGATCGAGTCGAGTCGACGTGTCGAAACGGCGGCATCAGGTCGGCTTTGACAAGAGGAAGACTATGGAAACCCAGAGGCTTCTGATCGTCCTCACTGTCGTCAATCTAGGGCTGCTCGGGTACCAGCTGGTCCACCCTCATTCCGGTGTGGCGGCCACGGTCGACGTGCCGGCCGTGATCCGCGGACGCGCGCTCGAAATCGTTGATGATCGCGGCATGGTTCGCGCGAGCCTGTCAGTGCTCCCGGAGGATCCCAAGGTCATATGGAATGGTAAGCCGTATCCTGAAACCGTGTTATTGCGCTTGATGAGTCCTGAGGGACGGCCTAACGTGAAGCTTGGAGCATCCAAACGGGGATCGGGGCTGCTGATTGGCGGCGAGTCTGACCCGACATATATCCAAGTAATAGCGGAGGGTGGGGACAGCAAGCTCAGGCTGATAAACAAGGACGGTCTTGAGCGGCTGATCACGCCCTAGGCGGCACTCGAAGGCCCCCCTGGAGGTCCTGATGAACGTGTTCCCGATCGCACCTGCCGAGAGCCGCTACCTCTGGTTTCTGATTCCTGTCATTGTCATCCTCCTCGGCGTCATGGCGCTCCTCGCCACCTCCTTGCGAGGTGCCCACGCGTCGCGCTTTGAAATCCGAGCCGACGGCCTCCGTCTGGAGGGGGATCTATACGGACGCCTGGTGCCCAAGTCGGAGCTCCGTGTAGGCCTGGCCCGCCGCGTCGATCTGGGGCGGGAGGAGCAACTGCGGCCGAAGTGGCGCCGCATCGGAACGGCACTGCCGGGCTATCAGTCTGGGTGGTTCCGTCTTCGCAACGGAGAGAAGGCATTGCTCTATCTCACCGACCGCACGCGAGCGGTCTACATTCCCACAACTGCCGGGTACAGTCTCCTGCTCAGTCCCGCGGATCCGGATGGGTTCCTGTTTCAGTTGCGCAGCGTCTTGCGCTCGTAGGCGCCGCCGCACGTTCAAGGACAGCGATGAAGACCAGGAAGATCGTCATCGGCGCGGTGGTGGTCCTCATCGGTCTGCCTGTGGTGTTGGTCCTGATTGCTGCAGTGTGGATCTACGCTCTCGATCGGACCAACGGCGCAATCGTCTCCTCGGGCCGGCCGCGCTCGTACCTGCTCTATGTCCCACCGCGCTACGACCGCGCCAAACCGACGCCGCTCGTCATCAGCATGCACGGCGCGGCGGAATGGCCGGCCCAGCAAATGAACCTGAGCCGCTGGAACCGGCTGGCCGAGACCCAAGGGTTCATTGTCGTCTACCCATCGGGAAGCGATGTGCCCAAGATCTGGCACGTGGAACGGAGCGCCGATCTCATGCGGGATGTCCGATTCATCTCGGCGTTGATCGACACATTGGAGGCGGCCTACAACATCGACCCGACGAGGATCTATGCCAACGGGGTCTCCAATGGCGGAGGGATGGCGTTTGCGCTCTCCTGCACGCTGTCCGATCGCATCGCGGCGGTCGGGATGGTGGCGGCGGCGCAATCACTGCCGTGGAGCTGGTGTACGGACCGGCGACCGGTCCCGATGATTGCGTTTCATGGGACCGCTGATCCAATTGCTCCGTACAGCGGCGGTCGGTCGCCGGTTCCCCCGGGCGACCTGTTTCCGAACGTCCCGACCTGGACGGCGAATTGGGCTCGCAGAAACCGCTGCGGATTGAACCCCGTCGATTCCGTGGTCGCGATGGATGTCACCCGTCGCGAGTACACGCACTGTGCCGACCACGCGGCCGTGGTGCTCTATACGATCCGAGGTGGAGGCCATTCCTGGCCTGGTGGCAAGCCGCTGCCGGAATGGATGGTCGGGCCCACGAGCCGCAGCGTCGACGCCACGAGTCAGATGTGGGCGTTCTTTCGTGCGCACCCGCTTCAGAGGAATTAGCACATGCTCGCGCGCCGCACTCGTCTCCTCCTCCTCGTCGCGTTTGGCCTCGCGGTTGGCTTTTTCGTTCTGCTACTGCGGACGCCCCCGTCCACGAATCCTGAACAGGCTCCGCCACCGCCGGTCGAGGAGCCGCGCAAGCCGGCCCTGCAAGCCGACGCCGAAGGGTACTATGTCCCAGGCTATCGCTTCACGGTGAATCGTTTCCAATTCACCGGTTTCAGCCTCCATCCGGAGGCTCTTGTCACCTTCGCCCAGACGACCGCGGGGATCGAGCAGTCGGCGGGCTGCTTTGAGGCCCTGATCAGGGTCGATACGGTGCATCTCCGCTGTGACCACCAGGCGGGCACGGTTACAATTGACGGTAAGTTCCTGACGCGACTGGCGACCCACAGCCTCGATACGGCAGTCCTGTCTGCGGTGGTGACGGTTCGTACGGCGAGCGGAGAGATCTTGTACAGCGCGCGGGACTCGTTCGAGTGGCACCCGGGCGAGTAGACCGCGCACGCGAGTCTCAGGCCTAAACGAGGAAGGCCCACTTGGACCTCACCCCACTCATACCGGTGGTGGCGATCATTGCCTTCGCGGCGGTCAGGATCGCTCGTCTGCGTGCCACTCGTCCGGAATCACCATCGGCCGACGTCACTGCGCGGCTCGTGGCACTCGAACGTGGTGTCCAGGGCCTCCAACAGGAGCTGGCAGAAACACAGGAACGACTCGATTTCACAGAGCGTTTGCTCAGCAAGGCACGGGAAGAGCGGCACAGCCCATCATGATGGTCCGCGCTGTCACACCACGTGACGCTCCCGCCTGGCTCCGTTTGAGGCGCGCGTTGTGGCCCCATCACGCCGAGACGGCACACGCCGCCGAGATCAGGGAGTTCCTCGAGGGACGCGCACCTGAGCCGCTCGCCGTTCTCGTCGTCGCGGACGGGGCCGGTGAGCTGATTAGTTTCGCCGAGCTCTCCATCCGGGCCTACGCTGAGGGCTGCCACACCGACCGCGTCGCCTACCTGGAAGGCTGGTACGTCGTGCCCGATGCCCGTGACCGAGGGGTGGGGCGCGCGTTGATCGCAGCCGCCGAGGCGTGGGGACGGTCACAGGGGTGTGTGGAGTTCGCTTCCGACGCCGAGCTGACGAACGACGCGAGCGCGGCCGCTCACCAAGCTGTCGGCTTTATTGAGGTCGGACGGGTTCGCTGCTTCCGAAAGGACCTCTCTTGACCTTCAAGCCCGCGATTTGGTACCCGATCGCCGTCGTCCTGAGCGTCATCAACCTGGTCGGAGCCGGCTTCGCGGCCGGGCAAGCCGAGCCGGGGCATGCCACGATTCACGCGGCGCTCGCGCTGGCGTTCGGGTTATGGGCCCAGCGCCTGCGGCCGGGTCCCCGCGGGAGCGAGCTCCCGGCTGGGCTCGAAGCGCTCGACGCGCTCGAAGCCGAGGTGAGCAAGCTGCGGCAGGAGCTGAGCGAGACGCAGGAGCGCCTTGACTTCGCCGAACGGGTGCTGGCGCAGGGACCGGAGGGGCGCCGCGTGGGCCCGCAGCGCGAGGGTCCGAAGTAGCGTCGTGGCACTCCACCCGCTCATGGCGATCACCCGGATAAACGAGTTCCAGGCCACGCCGGACAAAGCCGCGGCGCTGCGCGAGTTTCTCCGCTCGGTCATTGCCCGCATCATTGACGCCCCGGGTTGTCGTTCGTGCGAGCTCCTGGTCCAGCGCGATGATCCGACTCGTCTGGCGATCATCGAGGTATGGGACAGCGTGGAAGCGCATCAAGCGTCCGTGTCCCGGATTCCCGTCGGCCTCCTCCAGCAGGCCCAGACCTTGTTCGCGGTGCCGGCGCGAGGCGCCTACTACGATCGGGTATCCGAGGAGGCCCCCAACCAGAGTCCACGCCGTAGCGGACCGTTGCGCTGAGCAGCGGATATCGCGAGGGCGCGGGAGTGTGACCATGCCAGGTGACAGCCTACGGGACGCACTGCGTTACTGGGAGCCGCGCCGCGTCTGGTACAACGTGGCGCTCAGCGTCGAGGCGGCCGCCTGGGTCGTCTTCACCTGGCCTCACTTCCGCCCGGCGCTATCCCTGCAACATCTCCTACAGCTCATGGTCCTGGCCCTTCTGGCGAATCTGTGCTACAGCGCCGCGTACCTTGTCGATCTGCCCTTGCAGGACGCATTCGGGACGGCGTGGCGCCAGCGGCGCTTCGTCCTGTGGCTGTGCGGCACACTCCTGGCGCTGGTCTTCGCGTGCTATTGGATTGCGGATGAGATCTATCCGTACGTCGGCGCCCCTTAACCTCTCCATCCTCTGGGTCGCCGTGAGCACGGGCGCCGCGTAGATTAGGGTCGCTTCAGCCAAGGACGCCCCATGATCTTCGGCATCACGACGTTCACCCTGATTCACGTGGCGTTGAGTCTGATCGGAATCGTCGCGGGCCTCGTCGTCGCGGGGGGGCTCGTCGCCGGCAAGCGGCTCGACGGCTGGGCCGTCGTGTTTCTGGTCACCACTATCCTGACGAGTGCGACCGGATTCGGCTTTCCCTTCGTGAAGTTCCTGCCGTCCCACGCCGTCGGGATCGTGTCGCTGGTGGTCCTGCCGGTCGTGATCGTCGCGCACTACGTCAAACACTTCGCCGGAGCGTGGCGCCGGATCTACGTGGTCGGCGTCGTGCTCGCCACGTACCTCAACGTGTTTGTGCTGGTCGCGCAGCTGTTCCTGAGGCTTCCAGCATTGAGGGTTGCCGCGCCGACCCAGTCCGAGCCGCCCTTTGCGATCACGCAGGGCCTCGTACTGGCGCTGTTCGTCTGGCTGGCGGTCGCCGCCGACAAAGGCTTCCGCCCAGCGTCGACCGACACGGCCCAGATGAGCTAGGAGAAGCGACGGTCGGGGGTTGACCTAAGTGCAAGCGGCCGTCTATCTTGGAAGTCTATTTGGCGACTTTTGCCTGGAGCGTATGCCGACCATCAATCAGCTCGTCCGGCTCGGCCGCCGGGACGTGGAAAAGAAGGAGAAGGCGCCCGCGTTGCGCGGCAACCCGCAGAAGCGCGGCGTCTGCACCCGCGTCTACACCACGACGCCCAAGAAGCCGAACTCGGCGTTGCGCAAGGTCGCTCGCGTCCGGCTGACCAACGGGTTTGAGGTGACGGCCTACATCCCGGGCGAGGGGCATAACCTCCAGGAGCACTCGATCGTGATGATTCGCGGCGGCCGGGTGAAGGACCTGCCCGGGGTCCGCTATCACATTATCCGCGGCACGCTCGACGCCGCGGGCGTGAACGAGCGCAAGCAGTCGCGCTCGAAGTACGGCGCCAAGCGGCCCAAGGCGGCCGCGACGTGAGCCGGCGCAAGAAGGCGATCCGGCGGCCGGTGCCTGCCGATCCGCGCTACGACAGCCAGACCGTGTCGAAGTTCATCACGAACCTGATGCGGCAAGGGAAGAAGTCGCTGTCGGAGCGGATCTTCTATCAGGCGATGGACCTGATCGAGCAGCGCACCGGGCAGCCGGGGGTGAACGTCTTCAAGCAGGCGCTGTCGAACGTGAAGCCGGCGCTCGAGGTGAAGTCCCGCCGCGTGGGCGGCGCGACCTACCAGGTGCCGGTGGAGGTGCGGCCCGAGCGCCGCACCGCGCTCGGGATGCGGTGGCTGATCGTGTTCAGCCGGGCGCGGCGCGAGAAGACGATGGCGGAGCGCCTGGCCGCCGAGGTAATCCTCGCCTCGAAGGGCGAGGGCGAAACGATCAAGAAGAAGGAAGACACGCACCGGATGGCGGAGGCCAACCGGGCGTTCGCCCACTACCGCTGGTAGGAGTGGGTTAACCCCGCGGCGGTGCCGCGGGGCCTAGCGGAGCGAGACCGGCCCAACGGCGGGCGCCTGGTCGCCCCGCGTTTTTGCTGTAGCGAGGAATGCAATGCCACGGACGACCCCGCTCGACCACATTCGGAACATCGGCATCATGGCCCACATCGATGCCGGGAAGACGACGACTACCGAGCGGATCCTCTACTACACGGGCCGCACCTACAAGCTGGGCGAGGTGCACGAGGGGACGGCCACGATGGACTGGATGGAGCAGGAGCAGGAGCGGGGAATCACGATCACCTCCGCCGCCACCACCTGCTTCTGGCCGCGCCGGGACGAGCAGTACCGCATCAACATCATCGACACTCCCGGGCACGTGGACTTCACGGTGGAGGTGGAGCGCTCGCTGCGGGTGCTCGACGGCGCCGTCACCCTGCTCGACGCCGTGGGCGGCGTCGAGCCCCAGACCGAAACGGTATGGCGCCAGGCGGACCGCTATCGCGTGCCGCGCATCATCTTCGTCAACAAGATGGACCGTGTGGGCGCGGACTTCGACCGGTGCCTCAAGATGGTGCGCGAGCGGCTCGGGGCGAAGGCGGTCCCGATCCAGCTCCCCCTCGGCGCGGGCGAGCTGTTCACCGGGATCGTGGACCTGGTTCGTCAGGTGGAGGTCGTGTACGACGACGAGTCGCTCGGGAAGAAGTACGTCGAGGGGCCGGTCCCGGCCGCGCTGCGGGCGAGGGTGGCCGAGCTGCGTCACCAGATGCTCGAGGCGGTCGTCGAGCACGACGACGCCATCCTCCACAAGTACCTCGAGGAGCACGCGCTCACCGAGGACGAGATCCGCACCGTGCTGCGCAAGGCGACGGTCGCCGGACACGTCGTGCCCGTGCTGTGCGGCGCCGCCTTCAAGAACAAGGGCGTGCAGGCGCTGCTCGACGCGGTGGTGGATCTGCTGCCCTCGCCGGTCGACATCCCGGCGATCCAGGGCCACCTGCCGCACCACGACGCGACGCACGCGACCCGCCGGGCGGCGGACGACGAGCCCTTCGCCGCCCTGGCGTTCAAGATCATGACCGACCCCTACGTCGGGAAGCTGACCTTCTTCCGCGTCTATTCGGGGGTGCTGAACGCCGGCTCGTACGTGTACAACAGCACCAAGGATCGCAGGGAGCGCATCGGGCGCCTGCTGCAGATGCACGCCAACAAGCGCGAGGAGCTCGAAGAGGTGCGCGCGGGCGACATCGCCGCGGCCATCGGGCTCAAGGACACGAAGACGGGCGACACGCTGTGTGACGCGAACCATCCGATCATCCTCGAGGCGATGCGGTTCCCCGAGCCCGTGATCTCGGTCGCCATCGAGCCCAAGACCAAGGCCGACCAGGACAAGCTGTCCATCGCCCTCCAGAAGCTCTCCGAAGAAGACCCCACCTTCCGCGTGCACACCGACGCCGAGACCGCGCAGACGATCATCAGCGGGATGGGCGAGCTGCACCTCGAGATCATCGTCGATCGCATGAAGCGGGAGTTCAAGGTCGACGCCAACGTCGGCCGGCCGCAGGTGGCCTACCGCGAGACGGTGCGCAAGCGGGTGGAGTACGTGGAGGGCAAATTCATTCGCCAGACGGGCGGCCGCGGTCAGTACGGGCACGTCGTCATCCACCTCGAGCCGGGGGAGCCGGGCTCCGGGTTCATCTTCGAGGACAAGATCGTGGGCGGCTCGATTCCCAAGGAGTACATCGGCCCGGTGGAGCAGGGCGTGAAGGAGGCCCTGGAGGGCGGCGTGCTCGCGGGGTACCCTATGGTCGACGTGAAGGTGGAGCTCGTGGACGGCTCCTACCACGACGTGGACTCGAGCGAGATGGCGTTCAAGATCGCGGGCTCGATGGCCGTGAAGGAGGCCGCCCGGCAGGCGAGTCCCGTGCTGCTCGAGCCGGTCATGGACGTCGAGGTCGTCACGCCGGCAGACTACATGGGCGAGGTGATGGGCGACCTCTCGAGCCGCCGCGGCAAGATCGGCGGGATGACGCAGCGCGCCGACGCGCACGTGATCGCCGCGAGCGTGCCGCTATCCGAGATGTTCGGCTACTCCACCACGCTGCGCTCGATGAGCCAGGGGCGCGCCATCTACAGCATGCAGTTCAGCCATTATCAGGAAGTGCCGAAATCGAAGGCGGAGGAGATTGTGAGTAAAGTCAAAGGCTAGACATCAGACATCAGAGGTCAGACGTCAGCTGACGTCTGATGTCTGACGTCTGACATCTCAACGAGGAGATCATGGCGAAAGCGAAATTCGAGCGTACGAAGCCGCACGTGAACGTGGGAACGATTGGGCACGTGGACCACGGGAAGACGACGTTGACGGCGGCGATGACGAAGGTGGCGGCGGAGAAGGGGCTCGCGACCTACGTGACATACGATCAGGTAGCGAAGGCGTCGGAGTCACAAGGCAGGCGCGACGCGACCAAGATCCTGACGATCGCCACGAGCCACGTGGAGTACGCGACGG
>Ga0209056_10005456_pt1 | contig 13224 bp, 6 predicted proteins | sample GraSoiAngelo_114_FD_185876 | JGI IMG/M metagenome (GOLD analysis project Ga0209056, IMG submission 185876) | Grasslands soil microbial communities from the Angelo Coastal Reserve, California, USA - 14_0903_13_40cm (SPAdes) (version 2) | ecosystem: Environmental > Terrestrial > Soil > Grasslands ... | reverse complement strand
GTAAACGTCGCCGAGGCCGAAACCACCAGCGCGCGCACTATAGAAGAACAGGAGGCGGCCGTCTTCAGACATCGTCGGTGCGGCGTCGATCGCGTCGCTGTTGATCGGCGCACCGAGATTCACCGGGGCTTCCCAATCGCAGGCCAGACAGCGGCGGTGCGACATCCAGATATCGAGGTTGCCGAGACCACCGGTGCGTGTCGAGACGAAGAAGAGCGTATGCGCGTCGGACGAGAGGCCGGCGTTGGCGTCGAGGGCGCTCGAGTTCACCACGGGCCCGAGATTCACCGGCTCGGACCACTCGGAGCCGGCGAAGCGATCGGCCTGGAGCTGAAATACGACCTGGTCGGAATTCGGTCTGCAAGCGACCAGCAGTCCTAGCACGGTCAATGCAGCAAGATTGCGGCGTGTGATGACCATAAGCCTCTCCCGGAGGTGGGAAGCCCGCTCGGCGCGCGGTTACGGTCTCGGTGTCGGAGGGCGTCCTGGAAGGGCGTCGATTCGGCATCAGGGGCCGGCGGGCTCGACGAGGGAACAACGTACCGTCTCAATCATGACCCGGCAACTTGCGACGACTTCGATGACTCTCGATTGAGAACGCAAGCGCTTAGGGTCCGGTCAGCGTAACCGTCCAATGGCAGGACAGCGGACTTTGGATCCGCGAATCTAGGTTCGAATCCTAGGGCGCCAATGAAGACCTCCTCGCAAACGGGACCGCTCGGACTTACGGCGCGGTCGCAGTGGCGACGTTCGACGGCGCGGAGAACCATCCCCACATCGCGTTGTAGGACCGGACCCGATAGCTATAGGTCGTGCCACCCTGCACGCTCTTGTCGCTGAAGGTTGTTGCGTTCGCAACGAGAGCCCAGCCGAGCCCGCCAAAGCTCCCCTCGCTGCAGGCAGCGGCATCGCCCTGGCAGCGCTCGATGAAAGCCCCGTCGTTGCGGATCTTGTTTGTCCAGACGAGATCGATCTGGCCGGCCACAGCCGCCGACGCGGTGAGATTCGAGATCGTTGCCGGCGCCGCGGTGTTTGAAACATCCGAACGGCCACCATCCTTGATCGCAACCACGATGTAGCTGTAGTAGTAGTCGTCGGTATTGAGGCCGGACGCGCGATAGCTCGTTGCATTGGGCGCCACCGAACCCAGGCTTATGTAATCGGTGTAGCATCCGTCCGCATCACAGGACGAGTACACGCGATCTATTTCGTAACCGCCCTCCACGGCCGAGTTGTCGTTCCATGCGAAATCGATCGTCGTAGCATCGACGCCAGTCGCTGACAAGCCGGTTGGAGCAATGGGAGGGGCAGTGCAATCGGCGTTCGATGGCGGCGACTCGCCCTTCACGTTGTACGCGAAGGCGCGATAGCACACCTGTTGCTCGCTCGGTAGGTCCGTCGCGATGAATGGCGAGCCGCCCGTTCCGGCAGTCACCCAGCTCATGCCTCCATCGGTCGAGCCCTCAACACGAAAGCTTTCCGCATTGGCGGACCCGTACGACCACGTGACCGCGATGCTCGTGCTCGATTGAGACATGGCATTCAGGTCCAGGGGTGCCGTTGGCGGCATCGTAATCACGTTCACCGAGACTGTGTTCGAACCGGCGGACGATCCGCTATCCTTGGTCGCGTACACCCGGTAGTAGTAGGTGCTGTCAGCCGACCAGGGTTCGTGATAGCTGGTCGCGTTGGTGGGCAAGGTCGCGACGCGATTGAACGATCCGGATGGCGTCCAGCGATAGACCGCGAACCCATCCTCGATTGCCGAGATGTCGGTCCAGGAGAGGTCCACGCTCCCGTCGCTGGCGACCGTGGCCGCGAGGTTCGCCGGTCCCTGAGGCAGCGCGGTGCAAGTGACGTTCGATGCGGCGGAGTCGCCGTACGAGTTGACGGCAAGCACGCGATAGCAGGCCGGCTGCTCCGCGGCGGGAGCTTTCCCGTCGTCGAATGTCGTGACATTCGCGCTCGTGATGCCGAGGCTCGTCCAGGGTCCGGTATCGATTGCGGCGCGTTCCACGCGGAATCCGGTCTCATTCGATGAGTTGTCGATCCAGGTTACATGGATCGCGGGCCAGTTGAACCGTGGCGCCGCGTGTGCGTCCGATGGCGCCGCGGGGATTCGGCTGAGCGTCGTCGCGCACGCGGTGTTAGAGAAATCGGAGTACGCCCGCGTCTTCCCGCTCTGTCCCTGTGTATTGTAAGCGCGAACCTTGTAGCAGTACTGGGTTGCAGGCTCGAGCAAGTCGTTGCCTCCGGCGGTCGAATTCGGCCACGGGTAGGTCGTGAAGAACGAGAACGTTCCCGTCGGCCCAGTCGTCGATTTCCAGACTTCGTAGCCGCTCTCGTTCGTCGCGTTGTCCTGCCAGGCCAGCCAAATCTGGTGGTATGAATCGACCGTGAGCGTCAGGTTGCTCGGGGCGGCGACCGTGGCGGTCTTGGACACCGCGAAAAGGGGGGCGAGCGGATCGCGGTTCTCGCAGGCAGCGAGCAGCATCGCAATCATGCCCGGGATCACCAAAGGCAACCATTCGTTCCGTCCGCGCATACAAACTCTCCGAGAGAGTACGATGCGTTTGACGGACGACACGTGGGTTCTTGCTCGGTCCCCTACGGCTGGCCGGCCACCTTCACCGGTACAGGGCTATTCGTGAGCGTGCCGTTGCCGAGCATCCCCGCAACATTGCCGCCCCAGCAGTACGCGACGCTGCCAGTCGTAACGCCGCAGGTTGCATCGCGGGCGCTCACGGAGGAGAACGTGAGTCCGCCGCTTACAGCCACCGGGACGTGTCGATCGATCGTGGAGCCATCTCCTAGCTGTCCTACGTCGTTGCCACCCCAACAGTACGCGGTTCCGCTGGTTGTGACGCCACACGTCCGAGACACACCAGCACTGATTGACGCGAACGACAGCCCACCGGCGACGGCAACCGGGGTATGTCGACCGGTCGTAGAACTGTCGCCAAGCTGACCGAAGTAATTGGCGCCCCAGCAGTACGCCGCGCCGCTCGTAGTGATGCCACAAGCATGATCTCCGCCTGCGCTAACCGAGGCGAACGTGAGGCCGCCGCCCAGAGCCACCGGGGCATGGTTCTCGGTGATCGAGCCGTCGCCGAGCTGGCCTTCGTCGTTGCGGCCCCAACAGTACGCGGCACCGGACACTGTGAGACCACATGTGAATGGGTACAAGCCGCTGCTCACCGAGGCGAATACGAGTCCACGGGTTACCGCGACGGGGACCAGGCTGCTCGTGGTTGTGCCGTCGCCGAGCTGTCCCTGATCGTTGGGTCCCCAGCAGTACGCCGCGCCGCTGCTGGTAACACCGCAGACGTGGTTAAACCCGCCGCTCAACGAGGCGAAACTGTGTCCGCCGCCCACCGCAACAGGACGTTCGACGCCATTGCCAGAGAAATCGAGTTGGAAATGGGCCCAGCAGTAGGCTGCGCCGCCGGTCGTCAGTGCGCAGCGAAGAAAACCGCCGACCACTGCGGAAACCTTGAGCCCGCCCGCGACCAGAACAGGCACCGTGCTGCACGAATACCAAGTGGCATAGACGCCGCACTGGTTGTCACCTAGCGTGGCTTCGATCAGCGGGCCTTGGTTCGATCCCATGCCAAGCTCATTGCCAGCATTTAGGCCCCAGCAGTAGGCCGCTCCCGTGGCGCTGACCGCGCACGTGCTACTCACCGACACCAGATTGATGGCCCGGACCGTAATCACTGCCGTATCACTCGACGCGTCCCGCGTTGCGATGATCCGAGTCGAGCCGACACTCACTCCCTTGACGAGCCCATTTGTGTCGATGGCCGCAATCCCAGGGTTTTCGCTACGCCAGATCACCGGGTATCCCGAAACGACCTGATTGTTGGACAATCGCAACGTGTCAAACAGCATGGCATATCCAGGCGCCGTCAGCGTTGCTGAGTCCGGCGAGACGCTCACGGTCAGCGGAGTTGCCGTAACCGTGATCGCCGCCGTCGCGTGTGCTGGGCCGCTGGTCGCCGTGATGGTAGCGCTCCCGGGGGTCACGCCGGTGACCGTCGCTGTGACGAACCCAGGCTGGTTGAAGTCGACCTCGTGTCCGAGAACCTTCACGCCCGGAGTATTGGAGGTCCAAATCACTCCACTGGTGGAGTAAGGCCACCCCGGGTATCTGCTCACTCGGCCTGCCGAGTCGCGTACTGTTGCTGTCAAGTAGATCGAGTCGTACGCGGATACGGTTGCGGACGTCGGGGTCAGAGTTACGGACGCCGCTGGGTGAGGCAGCACATAAACAAACACGTAGTCTTCCAGCGCTCCAACGCTGGCGCGGACTGCGTATGCGCCGTCCAAAATGGCGGTCACAAGTCCCGTCTGTGAGACCGTAAGACCGTCCTGGGTCGCCATGGACCATGTCACAGGTTGATCGGTAATGACATTGCCTGCGGAGTCCCGCACCGTGGCGGTTAGCTGGAACGTTTCCCCATTCAGGAGATCTAGCGTCGAGTCCGGTGACGTATGCAGCGAAGCGGCCGGCCCGAGCGCGGCCTGACCGGTGGTGAACAACACAGTATCTGCCGCGGCCAAAGCTCTGCCGTCGACGTCGTGCACTTGCGTGGTCGCGACCAGGCTATAGTCAGTGCCTGCAGCGAGCGGCGCGTCGGGCAGAAATGCAACGCTCACGTGAGTGGCATCGAGTGTCGGATCGAGGAATCGCACATGGCCTGCAATGGCGTTCGCCTCTTGCAACAGTTGGATCGTGGTTGGCGTCGCCGTGGCGCCATCAACGGGCTTGCTGAAGACGACGACGATCGCGGCGTTGAGCGGGTGATCGCGCTTCTTCGGCGGCGGCTCGGTACGCACGACGACCGGCGCGCGAAGGGCCGCTACAGCGACGCGTGCGTGGAATACGGTCTGGTTGCCGGCGTCGAGGACGCTCACATCGATCGAGTCGCCCATCTGGGCGGGGATGGCCAGTGGCCTGAACCCACCGTCGCGCATCGTCGTGAGCAGTGATAAGCTGTTCCCCCGCCGTACTCGCACCAGCACTCCGCTCGGCACAGTTCCCGAGGTCATCCCCACATAGGCCACCGTATTTTCAGCGGCGTTCGATAGCGCCATCGCGCCGTTCGAGGCAAGCGTGGTGGCGGGCACTGGGTTCGAGACGATCAGTCCCTGTACCGGCGGCGGGCAGTCAGAGCACGGCCCGCTAGGACTATCCGAGCATGCCGGAACCAGGATCATGACGAGGAGCACACTCAGCAGTCTCTTGGACACTCGGAGCCTCTGGCAAAGGACCTGGCTGGTCTGACGGACGACGTCCTCGAGACTGCTCACTCGCTCCCCCCGACTACCACAAACCCAGCCCAGTAAGACGGATGCGCCGTCGCCGGCGTCGCGAGCAGCGCGCGCTGCGCCTCGGCCAGCGCGCGCGCCGGGTCCGCCGCGACGTCGCCGGTGCCGTAGAGGCGTTCCATCAACGCGGCCGTCGCCCAGTCGTCCACCGGCCACAGCGTCGCCATCACGCGACGCGCTCCCGCGTGCAAAAACGCCCGCGTCAGCCCCACCCAGTCGTCGCCCGCAGGCACATCGGCCAGCGCGCCCGAGCCGAGTCCGGTCTGGCATGCCGACAACACGACGAGATCCGCCGCCAGGTGCAGACCGAACACCTCATGCACCTCGAGGCGCCCATCCTCGGCGCCATCGGGCGCGAGCTGCACGAACGAGAACAGCGGATTCTGTTTGTTGAGCACGCCGTAGGTCGCGAGGTGCAGCACGCGTTGCGTGGGCGCGAGCCGACGAAATGCCGACTCCGTCGCCGAGCTGCCGGTCAGGACCTGCGCGTTCGCCCCGGCGAGTCGGCGGATCGCGGCCACTTCCTGACCCGACCCAGGCAGCGTCGCGAGCTGCGGCGCAACTGCCAGCAGCCCAACACCCGCAACACGCGCCGGCCGTTCGCCGAGCGCGATCCACACCGACGCTGAGGGGGTCAGCGCCAGCTCGTAGCGCTGGACGAGAAACCGCCCGGCGGTATCCATCAACGCTGCGAACGGCAAGTACTGCAGCTCAACGTGCGGGACGAGAACCAACCGGCTCTTGCCCGTAAGCATTCCCGTCGCTTCGACGGGCGCGATCAACGTTGCGTGGAGACGCCGCAGGGGCGCGCGCCACAGTGAATCGCTCCCCCTCTCCGCATCGCGGAGAGGGGGATGGGGGGTGAGGACGCCGCGCGTGAAATCCACCAGGCGCGCGAGCTCCTGCCGTCGCGTCCCGAGATCGAGCACCGCAATCGTATCCCTGGTCACGACGAACGCGAGCGTGGTCGAGTCGCTCACGAGGTACTCGATGAACGCGCCGTCAGGGGGGAGTCGCCGGGCGACGCTCTGCCAGCTGGCGACGTCCGGCGCGACGAGCGCGACATGCCGCGGGGCGCGCTCGCGCGCTTCGAGCAGCAGGTCGTCATAGGACTCTTGTGCGCGCAGGAGCGACTCACGGGTCGTGCTGGCGTTGAGTGTTACCTCGGATCCACGGAGCGTCTGGTCTGTGGCGTCAGCATTCTCCAGGTCGTGCGTCAACTCGCCAATGCGGCGTCGGAGGTCTTGTTCGCGAGCGACGAGATCCTCGGGTGTGTCGGGAGGCGGGGTAATTCGACCGCGCGCGAGCAGCTCCAGCATCTCGCGCGCCCGCAGCCGCTCGCTCACCACGAACGCCGCTCCCACGTGGCCGCGGTCCCGCTCGACCAGCGCGAACTGCGCGTACACCTCCCATTTGTCGGCGAGAAACGCCGATCGCCGCTCCGGCAAGACGAGCGAGCGGCTGGGACGCTCGAGCTCGCTCAGCGCGTTGCGCAGCTCGCGCGCGGCCGCGTCGGTTGCGCCCTGGGCGCGGAGCACGCTCGCCCACCCTGCATGCAGGCGCCACGCGACTTCCGGGGCGATGCGGTCGCCGAGCCGCTCGAGTGCCGCGCGATAGAGCGAATCGGCGGCGATGGGTGCGCCCGCGCCTGCCTCGAGGACCGCCCATTCGCCGAGCGCGGCCGCCGCTGCCACCGGATCGCCACGCCGGTCCAGCTCGGCGGCTGCTCGCGCCAAGTGACCGCGGGCCGCGACGGTGTCGCCGCGCACCAGGACCGCGCGCCCCAGCGCGACGCGCGTCAGGGCAGCAGCGCGCCCGTTTCCCGCTCCCAGCTGGGCGCGCAGCGCAGTTTCCAGCAATGCCTGCGCGTGGACCACATCGTCCTTTGCCAGTAGCAGCAAGGCGCGCCCCTCCTGCGCTTCGGCCTCACCCGCCGGCTCGACCCCCAATCGATAGAGCGCCTCGGCGCGCGCGTAGAGCCGCTGGGCCTCCGTCAACGTGTTCAGCTGCACGGCCAGGTCGGCGCGGGCCAGCGCGATACCGGCGCGCGCCGCGGGCGGCGCCCGCGTGGAATCGGCGCGGCGCTGCGCGCGACTCAGCTCGTCCCGCGCGCCCTGCAAATCGCCCGCTGCCGCCTCCGCCCCCGCAAGATCACGCCGCACGGCAAGCTCGTCCGCCACCGGCCCGGTGCGTGCGTAGATCGCGAGCGCCTCCTGCAGCGCGGCGCGGGCGGCCGGGTAGTCGCCGCGCCGCAGCTCGAGCTGGCCGAGACCATGGAGCGCGACCGCCGCGTTAGCCCACGCCTCATGCGCGCGCCACGTCGCGAGCGCATCCCGGTACAGCGCTTCGGCGTGCGAGAAGTCCCCGGCGAGACTCGCGAGACCGCCCAGGTTGATCAGGTTCGTCGCCGCGACATCATCACGCCCGCCCTGGCGATTGAGAACCAGCGCCGTGTCGAAGTGCCGTTGCGCCTCATCGAGATCGCCGAGCCGCTGGGCCAGGAGACCAAGATTGTTGTGGTCGGCGGCGGTGCCGCGCGTGTCGCCGATGCGGTCGCGCAGCGTGAGCGAGCGGGCGTAGTACTCACGCGCGGTCGCGAGGTCACCCCGTTCCTCGCGGGTGCCGGCGAGCGCGCCCACCGCGTTCGCCTCGACGCGCACGTCTCCGATCTCGGCGGCGAGCGCACGCGCCCGCTCGAGGTAGCCGCTCGCGCTGTCGAGCTGGCCGTCCTCGAGCAGCCCCGCCCCGATGTTGCCCAGCAGCGCCGCCATCCCCGCTGAATCGTTGTTCGCCGTGGCGTGCGAGAGCGCGCGTTGCCAGAGCACGACGGCGGCGTGCGGGCCGTCTCCTCCGAACGCCTTGATGCCCGCCCGCCGCATGGAGTCGACCGCGACCTTGGCCGATCGGCGCGTCGCGGGCCAGGCCGCAAAGCGCGTGACTTCGCGCACGAGAAACGAATCGCGCCACGCGATCGCATAGGCCGCGGCGATCTTCCCCGCGGCGTCGAGCTCCCCCCGCCGCAGCGACTCGTTGACCGCGTCCCGCACCGACAATGGCCGCTCGCGCACTTCGAGGACGAGCGAAGACGGAGGCAAGCGGGCGGCGAGCAGTCGGAGGGAGTCGGAAGCAGGCGATTGCAGGACAGCGAGAAGGCACCCCAGTCCAACGACGCTCATCGCCGCCGCGGTCCCGCGACCCTGAACTCGGCCAACTCCGACGCGGCCCACCGATCAAACCCGGTGCGCGCATCGACCTTCCACAGATACGACGCACCGGGAACGAGCGCGATGGAATCGGGAAATAGGGCGACGGTGTCCGACGCCTCGGTCGCGAATACCACGCCACCCGTCGCGTCGAAGACGGTCACGCGATAGCGGTCCGCACCGGCGACGTGACTCCAGCGGAGATCGTTCACGGCCGCCACGGCGCCAACGGGCGAACGCAGCATAGGCGTCATCGCAGATGTCGGCGGTCCCCGGTGCACGGACGAGCGGTCATCAGCCGGAGACCATAGAAGCAGGAGGACCGTCGCCGCAGCCGCCAATGGCACTCCAATCCACAGGATTGGTCCGCGCCGGCGCCGCCGTCCCTCGACGACCTCGATTTCGTGGGTGATGGGCCCATCGATGAGCGCTTCGGCAACCGACGCGATGGCACGGCGACACAGCGCACACGTTGCCACGTGTGTCAGTGCACCACTCCGCATTTCGGCATCGAGTGTGCCATCGGCCAACGCCGCCACGGTGTGTTCATCCAGGCAGTCCGGCGTCGCTACGGAGGTTTCGCCCGTGTGGAAAAACCCGCGCAGGCGATCGAGTCGGTCGAAATCGCTCATATCCTACCCGACGTGGGACGGCCAACGACGTCCAGAGTGCTCAGCCGTGCACGCATCACGGCGAGAGCGCGATACACATGGTTGTAAACGGCCTTGGCATTTGGCCAACCGACCACCTTCGCCACCCGGTCGGCTGGCATTTCTTCCACGACGTACAGCTCGACGGCCACGCGTTCCTCGGGACTCAGGCAGCTCAGCGCTTCCTCCAACTCGTCGCGCCGCTCGCTCGCGCCAACCTGCTCATCGTCGACGTCTTCCACTTGCGGCGCCGGCCCGCCGAGCTCGCGGAGGATCCGCCCGCGCCGCCCGGACGCCACCGCGCGATAAGTGGCACTGACTTCGGCCAGGAACTGACCGAAGGTGAGATCGAGCCCCTCGGAGCTCTTGAGCAGCTCGTAGGATTCGACGTGACTGCGCTTATTAATGAAGAGGAATTCGAAGATGCGGCGCCGCAGTGGCGGCAGCTCCGCGGCGACCGTCGAGAGGCGCCGGCGACCATCACGATGGCGAAACCAGTCGACGGTGAGATGGCGAACGACGGTGACGAGCCAGGTGGAGAAGCGCGCGCTGTGAGACGGCCGCTCGAAGTAGCTGCGCAGGCGCTTGAGGTCCGTGTCGCGCAGAGACTCACACACGTGCGCGAACACATCCATTACGTCGTCATAGTCCTGGGCGTAGTGGCGGATGGCGGCGAAGATGAGGCGGCGATACTGGTCGAGAAACAGATCCCACGCGGCGTCTACGCCGCCGCGCCGGAGCTCGGCCACCCAAGGATCCAAGGCCGGCCCCTCGAGAGAGTGCGGATGGATATAGCCCCGGATGTTGCTTAGTGCAACCGTTGGAACCGACGCTGCGGTGGCATGCTCTTCGTCAGGCGGACGTCACGCCACCGATTGCTCAGTCCCCTTCTAACTCAGGGCGTGAAAAACTCCGCCATCGCCGGCGCCGTGGCGGCGGCGCCGGGGAACTGCGTGATCCCTAACGCCTCGAGCGTGAGACGCAGCGTGCTCTGATGCTGATACAGCGTCGTCGACTGGTAGCCCAGCTTGGCCTTGGGGCCGACGACCACCCACGCGATCCGGCCGCCGCCGTTGGTGTTGTCGCTCCCGGCCTCGTCGAACACGATGATGAGCAACCCGTCCTGTTGGAACGTCGGGCTGGCGACGAGCGGCGCGATGTTGTTCCTGAGCCAGGTGTCGGCCGTCGTGAGCGAGCAGTCGTGCGCATCGTTGCAGAGGTTCGGCACGATGTTGGAAAAATGCGGTAGCGTGCCGTTCGCGAGGTCGGTCGCGAACTGGCTGAACGGGACGAGGTTCCGGCGCTGCGCCGAGTCGTTCGCGACGTCCGACAGCAGCGCGAAGACGTTGTGCTTGCGCGCGTACCCCCCCACGTCGCCCCCCGTGTATCCGACTGACGGCAGATCCTCGGCGTACGACTTCCACGTCTTCCCCGCCGCCAGCAGCCGTCGCACGATGTTGTCCACCGTGACGATCGTAGAGTAGCTGTCGTTGTTGGTGATGATCTGGCCCGTCGCCAGCTCGAAGTAATTGCCGATCGACGGGTGGGTGTTGGCGTAGTACTGCGTGGCCAACCCGTACTGCTGCGCGAGACTGTTCAGGTACGGCATCGACGAGCTCCCGATCACGGCCGAGTAGTCGTGGTTCTCCTCGGTCACGATGAAGGCGTGCCCGGCCGCCGGGGGCGGCGGGGGCGGCGGTGGTGGCGGCGGCGGGGGCGGCGGCGGTGGTGGCGGCGCCGTCACCGAGACGGCCGACGTGTCGGCGAGCGAGCCGTTCGTCAGGCGCGCGATGACGCGGAAGCTCCCCGCCGCCTGTCCCGCGGTGAACAGGCCGCCGCTCGTCATCGTGCCGCCGGTGGCCGAATAGGTGACCGCCACGCCGACGCTGTCGCCGGTATTCCGCACGCCCCACGCGGCGAACTGCTGCGTGCCGCCCGTGCGGAGGTTGACCGCCGCCGGAACGAGGATGACCTGCGCCACGCGGCGCTTGCGCACGTGGGCAACGCCCGAGACCTGCGAGCCGACGAGCGCTGCCGTGACGATCACGTCCGCGGCGCCGGTGTCGGCGGTGTAGATGCCGGCGGGGGTGATCGTGCCGGCCGATGTCGTCCAGGTGACGTTGACCGCCATACTGTCGCCTCCGGCCGTGCGGCCCGATGCGACGAACCCTTGCGTCTGACTAGGATCGAGGGCCACGCTCTCGGGCTCGACCCGGATCTGAACGACTGCCGAACCGTCCCGCGGACGGATCGGCAGCTCGCACCCTACGAGGGTCACGAGCGAGAACCAGGCGAGGGCGGTAATCGAGGCGCGCACGCGCGGGAGTGACATAGCACCCTTCCTCGGCGGCGGGCGTGCCAACAAGAAAAAACGCCGGGCCCACCGAATTCGACTTGGGGTCGAACGCTGGCGGCCCGGCGGGCATGGCGGCGATCAGCCGCTGTAGCCCCGTAGCTCTGCGCCACCGCCTTTAGGCGGCTTTGCTCTGAGCAGCGTGCTTGGTGAGCAACGTAGTCCGCCCCCGCGGCGGGAAACTGTGATTCGGGTCATGCGGGGATTGGTCGAAGGGTTCTCGGGATCGTGGCCGCCTTTCTGATCATTCAGATCGGAACGATGAAGTGGGTTGGCGTGTGCGCTGCACATGCGCCGCGCTGCGTCGGCGCAGCAGCGGCGTGCGGTGCTCCGAACCCCGACGCTTCCGCTGGCCTGAACCTTGCCCTGCATCACGGCACCAGTGGCGCACACCGCCCGGGGGAAGGATCATGTCCAAGCGCACCACATTCGCCGTCCTAGCCGGCCTTCTGGCCGCCACGCTGCTCCCCGCTGGCTGTCGCGACTCCGTCAGTCCTGCGCGCCGCGGTCCCACAGCTCCGCAGTTTGACGCTGCGGCGGCGAGCGGCATTGTCCTTGATCAGTTCAACGGCATCTTCAACGAGAACGGGAAGGTGATCATCAAAGGGTTCGACCCCACGAACCCGCAACTCGGCGACGCGATCATCGCTACCTTCGTCTGGCTCGGCTCGACCAACATCATCGACTCGGTGACCGACGTCCTCACCACGAGCCCGTTTACGCCGGTCGGTAACACATACACGCTGGTCGAGTACGTCACCGCGGACGGCATCTCGATGGCTACATACGTCGCCACGAACGTGCAGAACTTTCCCCCCCCGAACACCAGCGATACCCGAAAGCTGGCGGTGCGGGCGGACCTCTCCGAACCGGTGGCCGAAGGGGGCATGCTGATCTCCGCGTGGACCGGCGTGGACGCCGTCTTTGCACAGGCAGTGGGCAGGAGTAGCTCGGCGTCGGGCGCCGGTTCGACATCCACGGTCGCCGATCCCGGCGCGATTGACGTCGGCGCGGGTGCGCTCGTGTACGGCATCACGAGCGCGAACGCCTTGGTGACCCGCGACCCCCCGGCGGGCTTTACGACCCTCGCGGTGCAGTCCGACGGGCAACTCGTGGATCGAGCCGACTACACCGTGCAGGCCAGCGCGGGCGCAGTCGATCCGCAGTGGACTTGGCACTTCGAACAGCACCCGGGCACATGGCTCGCTACCGTGCTCGCGCTCAACCCGCCGCCGCCGCCCGCGACCCACCTGGCCTTCACCGTTCAGCCAAGCAACACCACCGCCGGCAGCACAATCTCGCCCGCCGTCCAGGTGGCCGCTCAGGACGACGCGGGGAACACGGTCGTAGGGTTTGGTGCCGACATTACCATCGCGCTGGGCAACAACCCCGGCGGCGGCACGCTCTCCGGTACGACGACCGTGACGCCGGTGAACGGTGTGGCGACCTTCTCTGACCTGAGCATCGACAACGCGGGGAACGGCTACACGCTCGTGGCCACCGCCACCGGCCTGACCGGCGCCACGAGCGCCCCGTTCAACATCACGCCCCGGCCGGCCACGCACCTGGTCTTCACCATCCAGCCAAGCAACACCACCGCCGGCAGCCCGATCTCGCCCGCCGTGCAGGTCGCCGCTCAGGACGACGCGGGGAACACCGTCGCAGGCTTCAGCACCGACATCACCAT